>Ga0182740_1001777_pt1 | contig 13991 bp, 11 predicted proteins | sample eDN5th37CKraftBY_FD_128872 | JGI IMG/M metagenome (GOLD analysis project Ga0182740, IMG submission 128872) | Enriched backyard soil microbial communities from Emeryville, California, USA - eDNA 5th pass 37_C Kraft BY (version 2) (version 2) | ecosystem: Environmental > Terrestrial > Soil >...
ATGTTCGGCATGCCGGCGCTGCTCGCTCCGCTGATGTACAACAACAGCGCGTATGACGTGAAGAAGGACTTCCAGTCCGTCGCCACCGTCTACGTGCTGCCGATGGCCATCGTCATCAACCCGAACGTGGTGCCGGGCGTGGACACGCTGGCGGACCTGATCCGCTTCGCCAAGGCCAGCAAGACGCCGCTGAACTACACCAGCTCGGGCACCGGCAGCTTCGGCCATCTGGCGATGGAACAGCTCAAGGACCTGGGCGGCTTCGACATGATGCACGTGCCCTATCGCGGCAGCGCGCCGGCGGTCGCCGATCTGCTCGGCGGCCAGGTCGGCACCATGTTCGCCGATGTGGTCGCGGCATTGCCGCATATCCGCGCCGGCAAGCTCAAGGCGATCGCGTTGAGCTCGCCCAACGCCAAGGTGCTGTTGCCGGGCGTCAAGACCGTGTCGGAGCAGGGCTTCCGCGGCTTCGACTTCGACTCGTGGGGCGGCCTGATCGCGCCGCTCAATACCCCGCAGCCGATCGTCGACCGCATCGCCAGCGAAACGCGCGACATCCTGTCCAACGACAAGGAACTGCAGCAGAAGCTGGTGACGGCGGGCGCCATCGCCTCGTTCCAGGACGGCAAGCAGATGCAGGCGCGCCTGAACAAGGACTACGACCGCTGGAGCGCCATCGTCAAGGCGAAGGGCATCAGCGCGACGTAATCGGGGTCGCACCGCGGTCTCTCATGCGGCGGGCTCATAGCGCGGGCCAATGACGCGGCCTGATGGCGCAGGCCAATAACACAGCCTGATGGCGCGGCCTCATGGCGCGCCGTCACTCCGCTGCCCTCTCCTTCACGGCGTCGGCAGCGGAAACGCCAGCTCCAGCACCGTCAGCCCCTGCCGGCTCGACACGGTCGCACGGCCGTCGTGCAGCCGCATGATCGAATCGACGATGGCCAGGCCCAGGCCAGTCGAGTGCGCGGAGTTGCTGCGCGCCGGATCGCCGCGGTAGAAGCGTCCGAAGATATGCGCCAGCCGCTCCGGCGGAATGCCGGCGCCGCCATTGGCGACGCGTATGCGGGTCGCTTCGCGCTCGGCGCTGACGACGACCGAGACCCGGCTGCCCTGCGGCGCATGGCGCAGCGCGTTGTCGAGCAGATTGGTCAGCGCGCGGCGCAGCAGGGTCTGGTCCGCGCGCACCGGCGCATGTCCCTGCAGCGACAGCGAGATCGCGCGTTCCGCCGCCACCGCCTCGAAGTACTCCGCCACGGCTTCGACCTCGGCCCGCGCGTCCAGCGTGCGCGGCGCCAGCGCGACCTGCGCGTGGTCGGCGCGGGCGAGAAACAGCATGTTCTCGATCATGCGCGACAGGCGGTCGTATTCTTCCAGGTTCGATTCCAGCAGCGCCTCGTATTCCGCGACATTGCGCGCCTGGGCCAGCGTGACCTCGGTCTGTCCGATCAGATTGCTCAGCGGCGTGCGGAAGTCGTGCGCCAGGTCGGCGGAGAACTCCGACAAGCGCGAAAAGCTGTCCTGCAGGCGCGCCAGCATGCCGTTGAAGGCATCGGCCAGCTCCCGCAATTCGCTGGGCGCGGTGCCGGCATCGAGCCTGGTCGCCAGCCGGCTGGTCGTGACGGCCGACGCCTCCTCGGCCATTCGTCGCAGGCCGCGCAAGCCGCGCCGCGCCAGCAGATAGCCGAGCGCCGCGGCGGCGACCGTCGCGCACAGCGTCGCCCAGAAGACATGGAACTGGTAGTCGCGCATCAGCACCGCGCGATAACCGGCGTCGCGCAGCACGACGATCTCGACGGCCTCGTCGGTGTCGCCGAGCCGGCCGAGCGCGGCGATCGCGCGCGAGGGCACGCCATTGCGCGGATACCAGGTCTGCAGCATCGACGGTTCGGGATGGACGTCGGCGGGCAGCGCTTTGAGCGGCGGCACCGCCTCGTGGCGCGGGTTCAGCGTCACCAGCGGCTCGCCCTGGCGGCTGCGCACCAGCAGGATCAGCCCTTCATGACCGAGCGCGATGTCGGCGAACCGGTGCATACCCTCGCGCACCGCCGTCTCGGAGTCGACCTCCGACAACAGATGGCGCACCAGCACCACCTCGCCGACCAGCTCGGCCTCGTCGCGCTCCTGCAGCTGGGTCGACAGCGCACACGCGAGATAGGTGCCCATCGCCGCCATGATGGCGGCCGCGACCGCGCCGAAGGCCAGCGCCATGCGCGCCGTCAGCGACTGGGGAAGCAGGCGCGCGGCCAGCGCCTTCGAGATGGCGAGCATGGCCGCTACCGCGCGATATCGTCCAGCACGTAGCCCATGCCGCGGCGCGTGTGGATCAGCTTGGCCGGGAACGGGTCGTCGACCTTGGCGCGCAGGCGCCGGATCGATACGTCGACGACGTTCGTGTTGCTGTCGAAGTTCATGTCCCAGACCTGCGATGCGATCAGCGAGCGCGACAGCACCTCGCCGCGCCGGCGCGCCAGCAGATGCAGCAGCGCAAACTCCTTGGACGTCAGCTCGATCTTCTGTCCGGAACGCGTGACGCGCCGGCGCACCGCGTCGATGCGCAGGTCCGCCACCTCGATCCACTCGTTCTCGCGTACCGGTCCGCGCCGCAGGATGGTGCGGATCCGCGCGACCAGCTCGGCAAAGGCAAACGGCTTGATGATGTAGTCGTCGGCGCCGAGCTCCAGGCCCTTGAGGCGATCGGCCAGATCGTCGCGGGCGGTCAGGAACAGCACCGGCGTGTCCTGGTCGCGCCGCAGTTCGCGCAGCATCTGCCAGCCGTCCATGCCCGGCAGCATCACGTCCAGCACGATCAGGTCGTAAGGCTGCGCGCGGGCGTGCGACAGGCCATCGACGCCGTCGCGGGCAAGGTCCACGACGAAGCCGGATTCGGTCAGGCCCTTGTGCAGGTAGGCGCCGGCCTTGGGTTCATCCTCGACTATCAGTACACGCATCGGCATTCAACGAATCGCCGGACCGCCGGCAAGACGGTAACGGTACCGCAATCCCGGCGGCAGCGGCCGATCATGACAAATTTGTCATGTCGTCGTCAGATCGCGGCGGCGTGGCGAGCGTCGCGCCGCGCCGCATGTCGCGCTGGCGCAGCGATGGAGTCCCGATGGCGTGGTGGTGGCGTGGTGGTGGCGTAGCGATGGCGGCGTTCGGCCAAATGACAGCATTGTCATGGGGTCGTCATGCTCCTGTGGCGGGGGTCTTCGTAGACTGCCTTCACCGGTCGCTACCGATCGTTACCGGCCAACCTTTCGGAGAACACTGACGATGAAGCTGCTCAAGCACGCCCTGCTCACCACCACCCTGACCCTGGCCGCCCTGCCCGCCATCGCTGGCGCGAGCGCCATCGACGCCGGCAGTACCGGCGCTCGCAACGTCTATTCGGATGGCGCCCATCAGGGCCACATCGATCCCTTCACCGACGGCGCACGCGGGGGAACGCGCGATGTGTTCAGCGATGGCGCCGCCACGAGCGGCCGCGACGTCCATGCCGACGGCGCCTGAGACAGGCGTTCAGCGCGGGGCATTGACGCCGCGCGCCTGAACCGCCGCGCGACGCAAAGGACCGGGCGCGGATGCGGCAGGCCTCGCAGGCCCTCATAGGTCCCCGCAAGCCCTAATAACTTCTTAAACCCACCTCGGCACGATTCGAACCGTGGACGACGGCCATCGCCGGCCGCCACAGCAAACAGCAAGGTTCCTCGTGCCAATCCCCATGCTCCCTCCGCGCGCTACCCTGCGTGCGCCCGCGACGCCGGATGGCGGCCCTGCGGCCGCCATGGACGGTCGATGCCTTTGTCTGCGTTGCCGGACCCTTGCCGCGGCACGCCGGAACCAGGCGCCGCCCATCGGCGGCCGCCCTGCTGACTTTCCGATCGACTCTTGCCCGACGAAACTCGAATGAACGCAACAAGACCCGGTCGCCATGCGGCCCCCTTTCGAATCCCGGCCGCCGCGGCGGCCATCGCGTTGCTGGCAAGCCTGTGGACGCCACAGGCATGGGCCCAGGGCGGCGATGCCGCCCTCGAGCCCACCGAATCGCAATGGGGACTGGGCGTCGGTGCGGCCGCCCGGCGCAAGCCCTATCGCGACGTCGGCACCAGCTACAGCGCGATTCCCGTGCTGTCCTACGAGAACCGCTGGTTGCACGTGTCCGGCCTGACCGCGGACCTGAAGCTGCCGTCGCTCGGCCCGGTTTCGTTCCGGCTGCGCACGCGCTACGGCCTGAGCGACGGCTATGAGGCCTCCGACTCCGCCGCGCTCGAAGGCATGGCGGATCGCAACGCCCGCCTCTGGTTCGGCGGCGCGGCGATCTGGCGCAACCCCATCGCCGATGTCTCGGCCGAATGGCTGGGCTCTGCCGATGGGCACAAGGCCGCGCTCCAGGTCAGCCGCGGCTTCCAGTACGGCAATTTCCGCCTGACGCCCCACGTATCGGCGCAATGGGTCAGCGCCGACAATGTGGACTACTACTACGGCGTCAGGGCATCCGAGGCGCGCGTCGGCAGGCCGCAATACCAGGGCGATTCGACGGTGAACCTGACCGCGGGCTTGCGGGTGGACTACCGCCTTGCGCGGCATCACCAGCTGTTTCTCGACGTCAGCGCGACGCGCCTGGGCTCGGCGATCAAGGACAGTCCGATCGTCGACCGCTCCAACATGACCAGCGTGGCGGTGGGCTACCTGTACCGGTTCTGATCGCCAGTTCTGACCGGCGGTTCTGATCGCCGGTTCGGACCGGCCGCCCGGTCAGGCCACGGGCGCGGCCTGCGCGAAGACGACGCGCACCCGAAAGCCGCGCCCATCCAGGCCGTGATCCGTCTCGATGGTGGCCCCATGCGATTGCGCAATGGTGGCCACCAGCGACAGCCCGATGCCGCTGCCGCGCACCCGATTGCCGCTGGCGCGGTGGAATCGCCGGAAGATCGCCTGCCGCTCGTCTTGCGGCACGCCCGGCCCATCGTCCGCCACCTCCAGATAGACCGCCTCGCCCGCGTCCGCATTGGCCGTGCCGCAGGCAATCCTGATCCGCCCACCCGGGCTCGTATACCGCAGCGCGTTGTCGACCAGGTTGCGCAGCAGGATGCCGATCTCGTCGATATTGCAGGCGATGCGGCCGCCGCCGGTTTCCACCGACAGCCTGCGCGCCTGCAGTTCGGCCTGCACCTCGAACTCGCTGGCGACATGCTGCACCAGGTTGCCGAGATCCGCGGGTTCGTGCGGCGCCTGTCCGCAGGCATTCAGACGGGCAAGGTCGAGCAGTTGTTCGGCGAGCCGCGTCGTCCGTTTGGCGGTGGCCAGCAGCTTTTCCAGCGCCGTGTCCTTGTCCTTGCCGCTCGGGGCGCGCAGCGCGATTTCCACCTGGGCCTGCAGCGCGGACAATGGCGTGCGCAGTTCGTGGGCCGCATCCCCGATGAAACGCCGTTCGCTCTCCACCGCCTGATCGAGCTGCGCCAGCACGCGGTTGAACGACTGCACCAGCGGTTGCAGCTCGGTCGGCAGGGACGTCGATGGCAGTGGTGTCAGGTCGAACGTCGTGCGATCGCGCACCAGCCGTTCGAGCGCGGCCACGGGCTTCAGCGACCGGCGCATGGTGTGCCACAACAGCACGCCGACCAGCGCGAGCAGCACGCTGGTGGCAAGCAGCGCCTGCATCGCCGCCTCGCGTACCTCGGCGCTGATGACCTCGTGCGGGATGCCAACCTGCGCCTGCATGGTGCCGGTGCTGTCGGAGATGGCGTAGACGCGCCAGCGCTCGCCGTCGATGACACGCGTGGCGAAGCCGTCGACAAAGTCCGGCTTCAGCGCGGCCGCCGGCGTATTGACCTGCACGCGGGGACGCGGGCTCTGCACGGTCAGCAGCCTGCGCTGCGACCAGATCTGGATCACCAGGTCGAATTCGCTCGCGCGGTCGTCGTCACGCACCTCCCGGCCGGGCCCGACCAGATTGAACGACTTCTTGTTCGCCGGCAGCGCCCGCACGATGCGGGTGGCGAACGCCTGCAGCTTGTCGTCCCAGATACTGGAGCGGCTGTGCTGCAGATAGACCATCAGCGCGACCAGCGACACCACCCAGCACAGCACGATGACGCCGACCATCACCGCGAGCAGCCGACCCTGCAGCGACTTCATGCGTTGGCCTCCCCGATCATGTAGCCATGGCCGTGCACCGTGGTGATCAGGCCCTCGCCCAGCTTGCGGCGCAGCTGATGGATGAACACCGCGATGGTATTGCTCTCGATCGTGCTGGCGTTGCCGTACACCACGCGCTCCAGGTGTTCCCGCGTGACGACGCGGCCCGGGCGTTCCAGCAGGGCCAGCAGTGTGCGGTACTCCTGCGCGCTCAGCGGAACCCGGGCGCCGGCGCGCGTGACCACGCGGCGGCTGCGGTCGAGCTCGATCTCGCCCCAGCTGAAGACGGGCACCACCCTGCCCTGGCTGCGCCGGATGACGGCGCGCACCCGGGCCCACAGTTCGTCGACCTGGAACGGCTTGACCAGATAGTCGTCGGCACCGGCGTCCAGCCCTTCGATCCGCTCGCTCAGCTGGCCTCGCGCCGTCAGCATCAGCACGGGCGTCACGTCGTAGCCGGCGCGCATGGCGCGCAGCACGGTCAGGCCGGACTCGCCCGGCAAGCCGATATCCAGCAGCACCGCCGAATACGCATGGTCGACCAGCGCGGCACGGGCCGCGGCGGCGCAATCGGCATGGTCGATATGCCAGCCGTTCTGCCGGGCGCCATCGCAGATGACCTCGGCCAGCATGGGATCGTCTTCGACCAGAATCAGGTCCATGGCGCTTGTCATGGGCAACGGTAGGGAAAGTCGCAGGGCGCGCGATGATGACAGGCAGACATTAAGCGTTGATTAAGAGCGGGAAGATCATTGCATCGGGAGCAACATTCATTGCGGCGGGGGCGGGGGCGGGGCCTCAGATCAGCGGGAAGGCCTTCACCACATGACGCAGCAGGCTGTCGGCCACCGGGGACAACGGCCGGCCGGCCCGGGTAATGACGTGGATTCGGCTGTTGTTGAGGATCGGACTGGCGAGCGGCAGCGACACCAGCTGCTTGAACTGCGGCCCCTTCAGCGGCACCGAACGCGGCGTCAGGATGTAGCCGAGCCCCATCGCCGCGAATTCCCACAGCACCTTGAACGAGTTGGTCACCAGCATCGGCTTGAGGGTGATATGTTCCTCCAGCTCGGCCGCCTGCACGTGCTTGCGCACGCCGAACGATTCGGCCAGCGCGGCGCCCTGGTGCGGCGCGAGGTCGGCCAGCGTCAGCGCACGGCGCCGGCGCGCGAGCGGATGGTCCTTGCGGACATGCGCGCGGATCGGCGACACCCGCGAATAGTGCGAGCGCAGGCGGACATCGTTCGGTGGCTGAAAGGCAAAGCCGATATGCGCCAGGTCTTCGAGGATATGCCGCACCGTTTCGTCGGTGCCGGCCACCTGGATGCTGTAGGTCACCTCGGGGTGCGTGCGCAGGAAGCCCTGCAGCACCGGCTCAAGCACCAGGTCGACGAAGCCCTCGCCGAAGACGAGCTCCACATGCCCGCGCTGCGCGTTCTTCAGATTGTTGATCTCGGCCAGGAAGGTATCGCTCAGGTCCTGCTGGCGCCGGGCGAACAGCGCCAGCAGCCGCCCGGCATCGGTCGCCACGACGCCCCGCCCGCGCCGCTCCAGCAACGTCACGCCAAGATCCTGCTCCAGCTTGGCCACGGCCCGGCTCACCACCGAGGGATCGAGCTCCAGCACCTCGGCGGCGCCGCGCACCGTGCCGGTTTCGATGATCTGCAGCAGACACAGCGCCCGCTTGCGGTCCAGCACATGCTCCATGACGTCTCTCCCCTTGTCGACGCGGCGGGCCGTCCGAAGCACCGGCGCGAGTTTTCTAATGTTGCTATTTATACAACGATTTACGTCCATCATTGTCATGGATGCGGGGCGGTCCATGGAAGCAGAATGGTGCGCACCATTCGCTCGCTGACCGCCATGCCCACCTCCCACCTTGCCGACCTGCGGCAATCGATCGCCACGCTGTCCGCGGAATTCGTCGAGATCCGCCGGCGCATCCACGCCCACCCCGAACTGGCGTTCGAGGAGCGCCAGACCAGCGAACTGGTCGCGCAGCAGCTCGCGGCGTGGGGCTACGAGGTGCATCGCGGGCTGGGCACCACCGGCGTGGTCGGGCAGCTGACCAAGGGACGCGGAGAGAAGTCCCTCGGTATCCGCGCGGACATGGACGCCTTGCCGATCCAGGAAAGGACCGGCCTGCCCTATGCCAGCACCGTCGCCGGCAAGATGCACGCCTGCGGCCACGACGGGCACACCGCGATCCTGTTGTGCGCGGCCCGGTATCTCGCCGAGTCGGTGGATTTCAACGGCACGCTGAACCTGATCTTCCAGCCGGCGGAGGAGAACGAAGGCGGCGCGCTGCGCATGGTCGAGGAAGGGCTGTTCGACCGCTTTCCCTGCGACGAAATCTATGCACTGCACAACTCCCCCGGCCTGCCGGTCGGGCAGATCGGGCTCATCACCGGGCCCGCCATGGCCTCGTTCGACCGCGCCACGGTCACGCTGCGCGGCCGCGGCGCGCACGGGGCCATGCCGCATCACGGCATCGACGCGATGCAATGCGCCGCCAGCATCGTGCTCGGGCTGCAATCGATCGTCAGCCGGGAGATCGATGCGCTGAAGTCCGCCGTCATCACGGTCGGCTCCATCCAGGCCGGCAGCACGTTCAACGTCGTGCCGGAAACCGCGACGATCAAGATCGGCGTGCGCACCCTGGACCCGAAGGTGCGCGACCTCGTCGAGGAACGCATCCGCGCCTTCGTGGCCGCGCAGGCGCAGAGCTTCCGGCTGCAGAGCGAGGTGGTCTACGAGCGCAAGTACCCGGTGCTGGTCAACCACGCCGCGCAGACCGAATTTGCACGGCAGGCCGCGATCCGCCTGCTCGGCGCGGACAATGTGGTCGAGCGCCCGCCCGTGATGGGCAGCGAAGACTTCGCCTACATGCTGGAGCACCGGCCGGGCGCCTATGTCCGGCTCGGCAACGGCCTGGGCGAGGACGGCGGCTGCATGGTCCACAACCCGCTGTACGACTTCAACGACAAGGCTCTGCCGGTCGGCGCCGCGTTCTGGGCGCACCTGGCACAAAGCTATCTGGTTTGACAACCGATCCCCGGGGACATCGATGCCATCTCTGAATCGCCGCCGTTTCCTGCAATATGCCGGCTCTGTCGCCGGGACCTCGCTGCTGGGCGCGCTGCCCGCCCGCGCGGACAGCTTTCCCGTCAAGCCGCTGGCGCTGGTGGTGCCCTACCCGGCCGGCGGTGCCAGCGACACCTCCGCCCGCATCTTCGGGGAATCGATCGGCAAGACGGTCAAGCAGCAGGTCGTGGTCGAGAACTACGGCGGCGGTACCGGCGTGATCGGCGCCAACAAGGTGCTGAGCGCGCCCGCCGACGGCTACACCTTCTTCCACGGCTCGATCAACGAGGTCTTTCTGGCGCCGATGCTCAATCCGGCGGCGCGCTACAAGCCCCAGGACTTCATGCTGGCCGCGCCGATCAGCGACGCCACCATCGTGCTGATGGTACGCAGCGGGCTGTCGGCGGAGACCTTCGACCGATTTCTCGAGGACGCCAAGCAGGGCAAGGGCAAGCCGCTGACCTATGCCACCGTCGGCATCGATTCGATCTACCACCTGATGGGCGACGCGCTGGCCGCCAGGCTCGGCACCACCTTCCTGCATGTGCCATACAAGGGCGGCGCGCCCGCGCTGCAGGGCCTCGCGGGCGGCGAGGTGGACTTCGCCATCCTGCCCTACCAGTCCAGCTTCGACGCCATGCAGCAGCAGGGGCGGCTGCGCATCCTGACCAGCTTCTCGAAGGCCCTGCCCCCGGCACTCAAGCACATTCCCTTGATCTCGCAGAGCCGGCTGGTGCCCGACTTCGAGTACACGATCAGCGGCGGGTATTTCGTCAAGGCCGGCACGCCGGAGAATCGTGTGGCGGTACTGCGCAAGGCGATCGGCGAAGCGCTGGCCAAGCCGGACATCCGCGCCCGGCTCGAGGCCGAGGGCCGCAACGTCGCGCAACCCATCGACAGCCAGGCCCAGGCCAACCAGGTCTTCGACCGCTACATGACGCGGGTCACGCAGCTGGTTCGCAGCGTGGGGCGCAAGACCAACGGCGGCTAAGGCACGGCGAGCGCTGCCCCCAAAGGTATTCGTGCAGTGCCGCAGCCGTGCCAGCGCCGACGCGGTGATTGCCTTTGCCGCGTCTCGCTGCGTCTCGCTGCGTCTCGCTGCGTCTTGCTGCGTTTGGACTCGCATGTCTGCATTGTTCTTCGTGGCGACCCGCATTGACTTTTCGGATCCATGCGCTCCGCTTTTCGGCCCACGCATCGCTTGCGCAGCACGGTCTGCCACGTGTTGGCCCGTTCCTTGCAATTTGTTAAAAAACGTCATAGCTTTCGTCATGCTTATCGACCGAACAGTCCTTGTTCGTCGATGGCACGAGGGGTCGAGAATCAGCCTGACAAAGCGCGGACCACGAACTCGCGCAGCGGGCTGATTCGATAAATCGAACTGGGAGGAATCGATTTGTTCGGCGGCGTCGGCCTATCGCGCGGCGCCGCTTCGGTGTTTCGTCGGCGGCCATCCCATCGGCTTGCCGAACCCGAATACGACCGGCTCTTGGGCGCCCCCTCGATGATCCATTTGCCCCCACGTGTGCAAAGCCTGACGATCCGCATGAGAACGGTCGCGCTGTCCGCGGCCTTCATGCTGGTGGTCTTCGTATTGGTAACCTGGGCGGTCTCGTACCAGATGGTCAGCCATTCGCGGCAGGACCGTCAGCAGGTACAGGCCGTCTACGTGGCCAGCAAGGAAAAGGAGCTGCGCCACTACGTCGAGCTCGGGCATGCCACGCTGGTGCGCATCGCCCATGGCGGCGGCGAGGAGGCGGACCTGCAGCAGCAGGCGCTCGCCGCGCTGTCGCGCATGCACTTCGGCAACGACGGCTACTTCTTCGTCTACGACCGCCTCGGCAATGTGCTGCTGAACCCGGGCAGCATGGGCATCGATGGCGTCGATTTCTGCGATCCCGCCGATGCCGGCAGCGACCAGGCCATGTTGCTGATCAACAAGGCCCGTTCCGGCGGCGGTATTGTTCGATACAACTGGATCAAGCCCTCCTCCCGCACCGAAGCGCCCAAGATGTCCTATGTGCGCGCTGCGGACCAATGGGGATGGATTCTCGGCGCCGGCCTCTACATGGACGACATCGAGCGGGAATTGGCGGCCTTCGATGCCAATGCCGCCCGCACGCTGCGCGATACGCAGATCCGGATCAGCGCCTTCGCACTCGGGTCGATCATGCTGATCAGCCTGGGCGGCCTCGCCTTGAACCTGCACAACTCGCGGATCTCGGGCGAGAAGCTGCGCCGCCTGGCGCGGCGCGTGGTCAGCTCGCAGGAAGAGGAGCGCGCCCGCGTCGCGCGCGAGCTGCATGACGGCGTGGTGCAGGTGCTGGTGTCGTCCAAGTACCTGCTGGAAACGGCGCAGGTCCATCTGGAACAGGAACAGCAAACAGGACCTATACAGGGGCAGAAGGACGCCCCGCCGCGAGCGCCCCGCCACGCCCCGCAGGAACTGCTGGCGCAGGGGCTGGGCCGCCTGCAGGAGGCGCTGATCGAGATCCGCCGCGTTTCGCATGGCCTGCACCCGGCCCTGCTGAGCGACCTGGGCCTGGCCGCCGCGCTGCGCATGCTGGTCGAACAATTGCGGCCGCAGTGCCCGGTCGATCTGCGCTTCACCGAGCAGGGCGCGATACCGGCGCTGTCCGAGGCCCAGGCCACGGCGCTGTTCCGCGTCGCACAGGAAGCGCTGAACAACGCCCTCTCCCACGCCCACGCCGGCTGGGTCCAGATCGCGCTGACCGGCACCGAGCGCCATCTCGTGCTGGCGATCGAGGACAACGGCCGTGGCTTCGATCTGAAGAAGGTGCGGGCCGACCGCAAGGGCGGCATCGGCCTGCGCAATATGCGCGAACGCATCGAAAGCCTGGAGGGCAGCGACTTCGCGATCCATACCGGACCGGACGGCACGCGCGTCGAGGTACGGCTCGCGCTGCGCGCGCCCGAGCCCGGGCCTGACGTCCGTGCCGACAGCCGCGCCGACAGCCGCCCGGACAGCCGCCCGGACAGCCGGCCCGAGATCCAGCCTGACGTTCCGGCCACCGTTCCCCTGCAAGGAGCCCCTGCTGCATGACCTCGAACCTGCGTGTGCTGCTCGTCGATGACCATCCCTTTGTGCTGGATGGCGTCCGCCTTCGTCTGGAGGCGACCGGAGAAATGACGGTGGTCGGCGAGGCGTCCAATGTGGAGGACGCCGTCGTCCTGGCCGAGCAGCGCCGTCCCGACCTGGTCGTCTCGGACATTCACATGCCCGATGCCAACGGCCTGCAGCTCGCGACGCGATTCGCCGAGCGGTTTCCGTCGATCCGGGTCGTCGCGCTGTCGATGCACAAGGATCCGGAGTACGTGCGCCGCGCCTTCGCGCTCGGCGTCGCGGCCTATGTCCTGAAGGAGGCGCCCGCGCACGAGCTGGTGACCGCGATCCGCACGGTCGCCGCGGGCGGTACCTATCTCAATACCGAATTGCAGGCCTTCCTGCAGACCGACGAACCACCCGCCTCATCGCGCCGGACGCTGACGCCCAAGGAGGCCACGGTGCTGAAGCTGGTGGCCGAGGGCTACTCCAACAAGGAGATCGCCGAGCGGCTCGGCACCTCGGTGCGAACGGTCGAGACGCATCGTCTGCACGTCCGCCGCAAGCTGCAGGTCGGCGGGCGCGCCGAGCTCGTCAAATACGCGGTGCATTTCTCCGATCTGCACGCGATCGGATTGGCCGACGAGGCATTAGCGGCGGACTGCTGACGATCTTCCTTCTTGCGGCGCCATCCCCACGATGGTGCCGTTTGCACTGCGCAAGAACGCTTGCGCATCGCCCTTGTGCATGCCCAAAAAACCCGCTCTCGGTATTACTGCGTAGGGGAAAGTCGTCCTGATGCGCGGACCGCAGTTTGCGTAGACTTTTTCAGGACAGGCGCCATGCGTTCGAACACGCGAATGCGCCGATGCGCCGATCGTTGGACCAAAACGGGAGAGCACCATGGACGAGTTGAAGCAAACGCAGAGACGCCCTGTCGCGACGCAACCGCAGGTGGAGGACTTGTCGACATGGACGCCGAAGCGGCGCGAGTTCCTGCGCATGCTGGCGTACGGCGCCGGCTCGCTGGCCCTGGGACCGCTCGTCAGCGCATGTTCGAACGATGCGTCGGCGCAGGCCTCGGACCTGCGCTCGCAGCTGACGCAGGACGAAGCCTTCTGGGCGCAGGTTCAGGGCATGTTCGTGCTCAAGCCCGAGAAGGTCTACATGAACATCGGCACCGGCGGCTCGATGCCGCAGGTCGTGCTCGATACCTTCCAGCAGGAGAACTTCGCCAAGGCGGCCGACTCGGCCAGCGGCTATGGCAACCTCGCCGACCTGCGCGAGGCCGTGGCCAAGGGCTTCGGCGTCGATCGCGACGAGCTGGCCTTCTCGGCCAATACCTCGTCGGGCATGTGCCATGCGATCCTCGGCATCAAGTGGGAACCGGGCGATGTGGTGGTGACCACCAACCACGAGCACGGCGGCGGCCTGACCCCGCTCAATATCGCGGTGGACCGCTACGGCATCGAGGTATCGATGATCGCGCTGCCGACGGGCAATCGCCAGAGCGCCAGCACCTATGTGCAGTTGTTCGACGAACGGATCCGCGCCCTGAAGGGCCAGGGCAAGCGGGTGCGCGCGATGATGTGGTCCTCGCCCACCTACAAGACCGGCACCATGCTGCCGATCGCCGATCTGATGGAAGTGGTCAAGGCCCACGGCCTGATCAGCATTGTCGACGGCGCGCACCTGCCCGGCA
>Ga0182740_1001782_pt1 | contig 13967 bp, 13 predicted proteins | sample eDN5th37CKraftBY_FD_128872 | JGI IMG/M metagenome (GOLD analysis project Ga0182740, IMG submission 128872) | Enriched backyard soil microbial communities from Emeryville, California, USA - eDNA 5th pass 37_C Kraft BY (version 2) (version 2) | ecosystem: Environmental > Terrestrial > Soil >...
GACCTCCCTGTGGTGCGGGCTGTCCGGATCGACCGGCATGCTGATCGCGGCCCGGGCCTTCCAGGGGATCGGCGGCGCTCTGCTGGTGCCGGGATCGCTCGCCCTGATCAGCGCCCATTTCCCGAAGGAGGCGCGGGGCAGGGCCATCGGCACCTGGGCGGCCGCCTCCGCCATCGCGGCGGCGCTCGGACCGATCCTCGGCGGCTGGCTCATCGATATGGGCCCCTGGCAGTCGATCTTCTGGATCAACGTGCCCATCGCCGCGCTGGCGCTCTGGCTGTGCTGGCGGCATGTCCCCGAAAGCCCCGTGATGCGGGAGGCCGCCATGGACTGGCTCGGCGGCGTTCTCGCCGTCCTGGCGCTGGGTCTTCTCGCCTACGGTCTGACTTCGCTCGGCGAACGGGAGAGCCACAAGGACCTTTCGGCCCTGCTGGCGCTCGCCGGTGCGGCCCTTCTCGGCCTCTTCGTCCGGCATGAAAAGCGCAGCGCGGCGCCGATGATGCCGCTCGACCTGTTTCGCGTCCCGGCCTTCGCCCATGTCAATGCCCTGACGCTGCTGCTTTATTTCGCGCTCGGCGGCGCTTTGTTCTTCCTGCCGACGGCGCTGATCGAGGCCCATGGCTATTCGGCCGCCCAGGCGGGCTCGGTGTTCCTGCCCTTCACGCTCCTGATGGCCGCGCTCTCCCGTCTCGGCGGCGTCATGACCGACCGGTTCGGCACCCGCATGCTTCTCACGGCGGGCCCTCTCGTCACGGCCCTGAGCTTCGCGCTTCTGGCCCCGGCCGTGATTCATGGCAGCTATTGGCTCGCGATCGCGCCGGTCATGGCCCTCATGGGGCTCGGCATGGGCATCACGGTCGCGCCGCTCTCGACGACGGTGATGAACGCGGTGCCGGACGAGCGCATCGGCGTGGCATCCGGCATCAACAACGCGATCTCGCGCGTGGCCGGGCTGATCGCCGTCGCGGGCCTCGGCGTCGTCGCCACCCTGGGGTTCCGTCAGGCGGCCGCATGGGCGAAGCCGGAACTGGCGGATCTGTTCGCGCAGGCCAGCTTCGGCGCCCGGCCGCCGATGCCGGCCGCGCCACCCGAACCGTTGAGAGACGTCTATGCGACGGCCATGGCCGGCGGGTTCGGGCTGGTGGCCCTGATCTGCGCCGCTGCCGCCGGTGCGAGCGCATATTTCGGCTACCTTTGTGCAAATGGCTCGCCGTTCGACGGGATTGAGCGTTAACTGCATCCGCTGGGGGCCAAGCTCCGACGGACGAGGTGAGCCATGGCCATGTATCTTACGCGCTTCAGCTACACGCCCGAGACCTGGGCGCGCCTGATCGAGAACCCGGAGGACCGGCGCGCGGCGGCGAGTTCCTACATCGAGTCGGTGGGCGGAAAGCTGCACGGGTTCTGGTACGCCTTCGGCGAGCATGACGGCTGGAACCTGTGGGAGGCGCCCGACAACGTATCGATGGCCGCGGTCGTGCTTGCCATCGGGGCGGGAGGGGCGCTCCGCTCCTGCGAGACGACGGTGCTCCTCAGCGTCGAGGACCTGGTGGGGGCTCTCGGGAAGGCGAAGTCGATCAGGTATCGCCCGCCGGGGGCGTAGAGCATCGAACGCAAAAGTGGGAACCGGTTTTGCGTGAAAAGATGCGGTCAAACAAAAAACTTGGAGCCTCGGGCGTGAGTTCGAACTCACGCCCGGTGATCTAAGGTCTCGACCAGATCGGATGGGCCAAAAGAAAAGCCCCGGCCTTTCGGCCGGGGCTCGGGATCGTTCGATCCGTTCGTCCTTACTCGTTGCGGTTGCCCACGAGAGCGAGGAGGAACTGGAACATGTTGATGAAGTCCAGATACAGCGTCAGGGCGCCGAACACGGAGGCCTTGCCGGCGGCTTCGGAGTCGAAGTTGCCGTAGAGATACATCTCCTTCAGCTTCTGCGTGTCGTAGGCCGTGAGGCCGGCGAAGATCAGGACGCCGATCACGGAAATGCCGAACTGCAGGGCGCTCGACGCGACGAAGATGTTCACGATCGAGGCCAGGATCAGGCCGACGAGACCCATGATCAGGAACGAGCCCATCCCCGACAGGCTGCGGTTCGTGGTGTAGCCCCACAGGGACAGCGAACCGAAGGCCGCCGCCGTGATGAAGAACACCTGCACGACGCTCGCGCCCGTGTAGCGGATGAGGAGCGTCGAGAGCGAGGCGCCCATCACCGCCGCGAAGGCGAAGAAGGTGGTGCGAGCCGAGGCCGCCGTCATCCGCTCCATGCGGAACGAGAAGAAGAAGATGAAGGCCAGAGGCGCCAGCGCCACGATCCACATCAGGGGCGTGGTGTAGAGGGTCACGCCGAACTGGGTGAGCCCCACGCTGCCGATCCGAGCGACGGCGGCAGCCGGATCGCTCGTGGTGGCAAGCATGTTTACGCCGAGTGCGACCAGGGCCGAGATGGCAAGGCCCAGGACCATGTTGTTGTAGACGCCGAGCATGAAGGCGCGCAGGCCCTGGTCGACCTGTGCCGCCGTCCGGGCAAAGCCGGTGCCATAGGCGTTTTGGTTTTGCTCATACGGTTGCATCGGAGTCCTTTCTCGCGGTGTCCCGTGTGTTCCCTCGAAAGGCTGGAAAGTCAGCCCTCGGCCGCCGCGGTTTTCGGCGACATGCAAAATATGAGGGGCCGGCCTGCGTTGCGCAAGGGGCAACGCCAAGCTTCAAATCATCGTGATGCAAGAAAAATGAGGAGCAGGGCAGATGCTGCTCCTCATTTCGATTCCGGCGCTAATTTATAACGCCTTCGCATGGTCGAAGCGTTACAGATTTCTTAAGTAGAGAGCCGGTTTTTGACTGAGAATCCGCCACGTGCCCAGGAGGCCTAAACCCACGCTCACCAGAACGGCGAGCGCAGAGGCCAAGACGGCTCCCGACAAATCTAAAGTAAAGCTTAAGGACATCACGCGGGTGATGATGAAATAAGCCGCAAGCGTTCCCGCCAGGAGCCCGAACACCGCCGTGGCGAGGCCGAGAAGACCGTATTCGAGCGCATAGGCCGAGATCAGCCGCGCCCGGGTGGCGCCCAGGGTCTTCAGCACCACCGCATCGTAGAGCCGCGCCCGGTGACCGGCCGCCAGCGCCCCGGCCAGGACCAGGAGGCTTGCGATCAGCGCGATGGAGCTCGCGCCCCGGATCGCCATGACAAGCTGCGAGACCACGTCGTTCACGGCCTCCAGGGCATCCTTCACCCGAACGCTCGTGACCATGGGATAGGCCTGGGCCGAGCTCCGCAGGATTCGGGCGTCGAGGGCGGCGTCCGAGCTGTTCGGGAAGGTGACCGTGGCGAGATGCGTGTGCGGCGCGCCGGCGAAGGCGTTGGGTGAGAACACCATGACGAAGTTGATCCCCATGGAGCGCCATTCGATCTCGCGCAGGTTGGCGATGGTGGCGCTGATGTTGCGCCCGAGCACGTTCACGGTGATCTCGTCGCCGATCTTCAGGCCGAGGCCCTCGGCGATCTTGCGGTCGAAGGACACGAGCGGCTTGCCGCGATAGTCTTCGGGCCACCATTCGCCCTGGACCACTTTCGATCCTTCCGGCGGCTTCTTGGCATAGGTGATGCCGCGGTCGCCCTCCAGCACCCAGGAGATGTCCTCGGGCGCCTTGACGTCGGCCACGGGCCGTCCGCCGAGCGTCACGAGACGGCCGCGCATCATCGGCACGCGTTCGATATGGGCCTCGGGAGCCTGGCCCTTCAGGAAACCCTCGAAGGCATCCGCCTGCTGGTTCGGGATGTCGAGGAAGAAGAAGCTCGGCGCCCGTTCCGGCAGGCTCTGCGTGAGCTGGCGGGTCAGGTTGCTGTCGATGAGCGCAAGCGTCACCAGGAGCGTGATGCCCAGCCCCAGCGAAAGCACCAGCGACGGCGTGAGCGCGCCGGGCCGGTGGATGTTGGCGAGCGCGAGTCGCGACGCCGTCCGGCGCGGACGCGGCAGGCGGCGGGCGAGCGCCATGATCCCCATCGCCACGAGCCGCAGGAGCACGAAGGACCCGGTGGCCGCACCCACGAACATGAGGGCGATCCGCCGGTCATAGGCGGCGAGCAGGGAGAGCCCCACGAGCGCCGTCACCGACAGGACGAGCGCCGTCAGGTAGCGCTTGCGCGGCCAGCGCCGCTCCGGGTCGATCTGGTCCCGGAAGAGCCCCGACACCGGCACGTCATGGGCCCGTCCGAGGGGAGCGAGCGCGAAGACCAGGGCAGTGAGGATGCCATAGAGCAGCGCGATCCCGAGTTCGCTCCAGGCCAGGGTCGGCTGGATCGGGATCGGCAGGAGATGGCCGAAGAGCCCGTTGACCACGAAGGGCAGAACCGCCCCGAAGGCCAGGCCGATGGCGATGCCGATGAACGCGATCAGCATCACCTGGGTCAGGTAGAGCATCACCACCTGTCCGCCGGGCGCGCCGAGGCTCTTGAGCGTGGCGATGGAGGCGCGCTTGCGGTCGACGAAGCCGCGCACCGCATTGGCGACGCCAACGCCGCCCACGAGAAGCGCCGTGAGGCCGACCAGGGTGAGGAACTGCGTGAAGCGCTCGATGTTGCGGGCAAAGCGCGGATCGGCGTTGAGGCGCGTGCGGATGTTCCAGCCGGCCTCCGGCAGGACGCGGTTCGCCTCGGCCTCGATCTGGGTCAGCCCCTGTTCCGTCGATTGCTCGGGCGGCAGGGTGAGCCGATAGGTCCAGCGCACGAGGCTGCCCGGCTGGACGAGGCCCGTGGCCTTCAGGGCGTCCTGCGAGAGCAGGAGCCGCGGTCCGAAGCCGATGCCGTCGGCGATCTTGTCGGGCTCGGAGACGAGGCTTGCCCGCAATTCCACATGGGCCGCGCCGACCGTCACCCGGTCGCCCACCTTCAGGTCGAGGCGCGCGAGGAGCGCGGGATCGACGGCGGCCCCGAAGGCGCCGTTCCTCTCGGCGAAGAGGTCGATGGGGGACATCTGTGGATCGGTCTCGAGGGCGCCGACCGTGGGATAGCCTCGGTCGACGGCCTTCATCTCCACCAGCCCCGAGCCCTTCTCGCCGGCGATCGCCATGGCCCGCATGGTGGCGATGACGTTGACCCGGCCCTTCGACTCGAGGAAGGCTCGCTCGGGCGCTCCCGCCTCCCTCTGGAGCAGGGAGAAGGCCATGTCGCCGCCGAGGATCCGCCGGCCCTCGCGGGAGATGCCTTCGGTCAGCGAACGGGACAGGGACGAGACGCTGGCGATCGCCGCGACGCCGAGCGCGATGCAGGCGAGGAAGATGCCGAAGCCTCTCAATCCCCCGCGCAGCTCCCGGAAGGCGAGGCGCAGCAGGAGGGGCAGACGCGACGGGGAGGCGGGGCGGCGCTGGGGTGTGGCGGGGAGGGAGCCGTGCATGTCCGAATATCCCTCAGGCCACGGCCGAGGCGGCGCCGGTCTCGACCTGCCCGGAGCGCAGGCGCACCATGCGGTCGCAGAGGCGGGCGAGGGCGAGATCGTGGGTCACGAGAACGAGGGTTGCGCCCCGGTCGCGCTTCAGGGCGAAGAGCAGGTCGACGATGGACTGGCCGGTATTCTCGTCGAGGTTGCCGGTGGGCTCGTCCGCCACGAGGATCGCCGGATTGGGCACGATGGCGCGGGCGATGGCCACGCGCTGCTGCTCGCCGCCCGAAAGCTGCGCCGGATAATGGTGCAGGCGATGCCCTAGGCCCACGGCCTGCAATTCCGCTTCGGCCCGCTCGAAGGCGTCGCCGTCCCCGGCGAGCTCCAGGGGCAGGGCCACGTTCTCCAGGGCCGTCATGGTGGGAACGAGGTGGAAGGACTGGAACACGATGCCGATCCGCCGGCCGCGGAAGCGCGCGAGCGCATCCTCGTCGAGGCCCGAGAGATCCGTGCCGTCGACGATCACCTTGCCCGAATCGGGGCGCTCGAGCCCGGCCATGGTCATGAGCAGGGTCGACTTGCCCGAGCCCGAGGGTCCGATCAGCCCGACCGCCTCGCCCCGGGCGACCTCGAGGGAAATTCCTTTGAGGATATGCACCCGCGCGGCTCCGCGCCCGAGGCTCAAATCGACATCGTGCAGCGCGATGGCCTTGTCCTGCATCCTCGTTCACCCGATCTGTTGGAAACTGTCAGAGACGTCCGTGTAGTTCTGCCTAGATGGGAAGCCTATCGATGAAGCGCCAATCCGGCCCATTCATGACGATCATTTTTGCGTGTGCGGCGGCTCTGGCCGCCCTGGTCTCCGTCGTCCCGGCCCAGGCCCAGACCCGGCCGATCCGCCTCGTGGCCCTGGGCGACAGCCTGAGCGCCGGCTACAACCTGCCGCAGGAGGCGGCCTTCCCGGTCGTGCTGGAGAAGGCGCTGAAGGCCAAGGGCCATAACGTGGAGGTCGCCAACGCGGGCGTCTCCGGCGACACCTCCTCGGCCGGCCTCGACCGGCTCGACTGGTCCGTGCCCGACGGCACCGACGGGGTGATCCTGGAGCTCGGCGCCAACGACATGCTGCGCGGCCTCGACCCGGCCGGAACCCGCAGGAACCTGGAGGCCATCGTCGAGCGCCTCAAAAGCCGCAATATCCCGGTGATGCTGGCCGGCATGTATGCCTCGCGCAATCTGGGCCATTCCTACACGGAACAGTTCGACAGCATCTATCCGTACATTGCGAAGAAGTACGACCTTGTGCTCTATCCCTTCTTCCTGGACGGAGTCGCCGGCGAAAGATCCCTCAACCTGCCCGACGGGATGCACCCGACGGCCAAGGGCGTCGAGGTCATCGTCGAGCGCATCCTGCCCAGCGTCGAGAGCTTTCTCGCCCGTCTTGCCCAGCGCTGAGTCCTTTCAGCGCCCCCTTCTTGCCTGAACGCGGCGGATCGCTTCGCCGCGAGGAGCTTACCTCATGGAATACCGCCGCCTCGGCCGCACGGATCTCAATGTCAGCCTCATCTGCCTCGGCACCATGACCTGGGGCCAGCAGAACACCGAGGCCGACGGCCATGCGCAGATGGACTATGCCCTCGACCAGGGCATCAACTTCTTCGACACGGCCGAGCTCTACTCGATTCCGCCCCGTCCCGAGACGCAGGGCTCCACCGAGCGGTTCATCGGCTCCTGGTTCAAGGCCCGGGGCAGCCGCGACAAGGTGATCCTCGCCACGAAGGTGATCGGCCGCTCCGACAACACCTGGTTCCGGGACGACGGCTCCAAGGGCGAGCTTTCGCGGGCCCAGGTCGAGGAGGCGGTGAACAAGAGCCTGAAGTGGCTCCAGACCGACTACATCGACCTCTATCAGATCCACTGGCCCGACCGCCCCATGCCCTGGGGCTCGAACCCGACGATCTACCGCCACCAGGAAGGCCCGTCCCACCCCATCGACGAGACGGTCGAGATCATGACCGACCTGGTGAAGGCCGGAAAGATCCGCCATTTCGGCCTCTCCAACGAGAGCGCCTGGGGCACCATGACCTTCCTCAAGCACGCGGATTCCAAGGGTCAGGCCCGGGTGCAGTCGGTGCAGAACGCCTACAACCTCCTCAACCGCACCTACGAGGTGGCGCTGGCGGAGGTCACCATGCACGAGAACGTGAGCCTGCTCGCCTATTCGCCCCTGGCGCAGGGCTATCTCACGGGCAAGTATCTCGACGGCGCCCGGCCTGCCGGCACGCGCACGACCCTGTTCAACCGCGGCCAGCGCTACGAGAACCCGACCGCCGAGGCGGCGATCCGCAAGTATATCGCGCTCGCCAAGGAGTTCGGCCTGGACCCGGCCCAGATGGCGCTTGCCTTCGTCAATTCCCGCCCCTTCCTCACGTCGAACATCATCGGCGCGACCTCGATGGAGCAGCTGAAGACGGACATCGCGTCGATCAACGTGACGATCACACCGGAACTGGAAGAGCGCATCAACGCGATCCACGTCGAACACTGCAATCCGTGCCCGTAAGGTCAAGCTCTCATGTCGTCACCAGCCCTGTGCCGGTGACGACATTGTGGATGCCATCCCGGATGACGTTCCTGCTGCCCCTTCCCATATGAAGCGGAGCAGAAGGAGACGTTCATGATCATCACCACCACGCCGAGCATCGAGGGCCGCCGCATCGCCTCCTATCGCGGCATCGTTTCGGGCGAGGCGATCCTCGGCGCCAACGTGTTCCGCGATTTCTTCGCATCCATCCGCGACGTGGTCGGCGGACGGGCGGGGTCCTACGAGCGCGTGCTCCGCGACGGGCGCGACACGGCCCTGCAGGAGATGATCGAGGAGGCGCAGCGCCTGGGGGCCCATGCGATCGTCGGCGTTCACCTCGATTATGGCGCCCTCGGCAAGAACGAGGGCATGATGATGGTCTCGGTCAGCGGCACGGCGGTGACCTTGGAGTGAGCGGCGCCCAGAGCATCGAACGCAAAAGTGGGTACCGGTTTTGCGTAAGAAGATGCGGCAAGCCAAAAACCTAAAGCATCGGACGTGAGTTCGACTCCACGTCCTATGCTTTAGACCCGCTTCACGCCGCTCAGGAGCCAGAATCCCGCAAGCAAGAAGAGGATCAGCACCGCCGGCCCGGCGGCCTGCGTCTGGAACACGGCCGTCGCCACGGCGACCGCGAGCGGAGCGAGGAAGGACGTGACCTTTCCCGACAGGGCCAGAAGGCCGAAATAGCGGCCGGCTTCCCGGGCCGGGACGAGCCGGGCCAGCAGGCTGCGCGAGGAGGCCTGGAGCGGCCCCGCCACGGCCCCGATGACGAGGCCGAGCAGCACGAACAGCTTTTCGGGCGCGGAGCCGTAGAGGCCGTGACCGGGCGCAGGCGGCGCGGTCGGGACCACGAAGAGGACATGGTCGTGCCCAAGCGAGAGGACACCCACGCAGACGAGGGCCAGGATCAGGATCGCGCCCAGGATCACGGGTTTCGCCCCGACGCGGTCGTCGAGCCGCCCGCCGATGAGCGCCCCGAGGGTGCCGGTGACGGTGAGCAGGATGCCGAAGACGCCGAGCTCGATGGCCTGCCAGCCGAACACGCCCGCCCCATAGATGCCTCCGAAGGCGAAGAGCGCCACCAGGGCGTCCTGATAGACCATGTTGGCGAGGAGGAAACGACCGACGCTTTCGTGCCGCCTTGCATCCGCGATGGTGCTTTTCACCTGATCGATTCCCTTCCGGGCCGCCTGCCCGAGGCTCATTCCCGAACGGGGGATATCGGGCGTGACGAGAAACAGCGGCAGCACGAAAACCAGGAACCACAGGGCCGAGAACGGGCCCGTGATCCGGTCGCCCTCGCGCGTCCCCGGATCGAGGCCGAACAGGGGGGAGAGGCCGAAGACCGTCTTCATCGTGGCCGGATCGGCGGCGAGAAAACCGAGCACGATCACGAGCGACACGAGACCGCCCAGATAGCCCATCGCCCAGCCGGTGCCCGAGAGGCGGCCGTAGCGCTCCGGCGGCACGAGATGTGGGATCATGGCATTGTTGAACACCGCCGCGACCTCCACGGCGACGGTCCCGAAGGCGAAGCCGATGAGGGCGACCGCGATGGCGGACGGTTGACCCGGCGCCGCGTACCACAGGGCGAAGGACGCGATGAACAGCACCAGGCCGCAGCCCGCGATCCAGGGCTTCTTCGGCCCCGTCGCATCGGCGATGGAGCCGAGGACCGGCGAGAGGAAGGCCAGCACGAGCCCCGCCGCCGCCGTGGCATAGCCCCACAGGCTCTGCCCGCTCACCGGATCGGGCGCGAGCGCGGACGCGAAATACGGCGCGAACACGAAGGTGGTGACGAGGGTGAAGAAGGGCTGGCAGGCCCAGTCGAACAGCAGCCAGCCGAGAATCGCCGGACGCGAGGCTTTTTGCGAGGGCGCAAGGGAATCGATGGTTCTCACGGGCGTTGGCTTCCAGGCTGATGCTCGATGCGTTCTATCACCAAAGCAGCCTGCCACAGGAGGCCTTGCCGTTCCCTTTCCTTGCGCAGGTTGCGATCTTCCGGAAAAGGCGCCCGCCCGCGTGATGGAGCGCCTCAAACTTTGCCGGTTTGTCCTCTCGCCGCGCCGCGCTTCAACGCTATGTCACCCCCCTTGGATTCCCCTCGTCTGCGTCTCACGGAGGATCGTAAGCCTGTCCATGACGTCTCCTCTGCCGCTCGACTCAGTCTTCCAAACAGTCCTCGAGGTTCCGACCCGAACGCCGAGCCCGGATCTGCCGCGCCGCCTGACGAGGCTTTTCAAGGAGCTGGCCCTGCCGGAGCCGACGCGCCCGGTCGAGGACATCGAGGACCAGATCTGGGCCCTGTGGGGATCGCATGAAGACCGTATCGCCGAGGAGACCCTGATGGCGGCCGTGGAGGCCATGGGCTCGGGCTCGCTCAAGACCGCCCGGCCCCTGCTCGACCATCTGGTCGCCAAGCATCCGGATTGGGCGGAGGCCTGGAACAAGCGGGCGACGCTCGCCTCCATCGAGAACCGCGATGCCGACAGCCTGCTCGACATCGCCCAGACCCTGCAGCTGGAGCCACGCCATTTCGGCGCCATCGCGGGCTTCGGCAACATCTGCCTGCGCAACGGCCATCTCAACGAGGCCCGCGCCGCGTTCCAGATCGCCTTGTCCATCAACCCGCACATGGACGACCTGCGCGACATGCTGGAAAACCTGTCGCCGCATCATCTGATGCTGCATTAGGGCATCGGGCGGTCTGCCACCTTCCAGGTTCGTGCAAAGTCCAGCCCGGCCTTCCCTCACCCCAGCTCGAAGGTCGAGATCCCATAGGTGCGTGACAGCGGCAGATCGGGCCTTTCGCCGCGATACATCCGGGCCGTCTCGAACACGGGCGACAGGCCATGGCGGGTGGCGAGACGGATGGCGGCCTGGTTCGGCTCCGGGAGATCCAGGAAGACAGCGCCGCCCTTCGCCTCGACGGCGAGCGCCCGAAACAGGAGATCGGCCTCGCGCTCGCCATCGGCGAAGAGCGGCCCGATCTTGGACCCGCTCCGGCAGGCCCGGATGACCCCGTAGCCCCTCACGAGCCCGTCTTCCACCAGGGCGATGGCATGGCGCGCATCGGGGCTGAGCCAGCAGCGCAGGAAAGTTTCGCGCGGGGCGGGAAAGAACGGTCGGTCATAGGCGAGAACAGCGTCCACGATCTCAGGCGTCATCCGCCGCAGGCCCGCGTCTTGCGGTGTGTCGACCTGCGGCGTGCCGCCGAAGCGGACATTCCGGTGCGCCAGGATGAAGCCGGATCTGCGGTAGTTCTCCTGCTGGGCCACGACGCCGTCGAGACCCACAATGCGGTCCTGGAGACGGTCCATCCCGGCCTGCCAGAGCCGATGGCCGAAGCCGCGTCCGCGCCGGTCCGGCCGGACGATGTAGAGGCCGAGAAAGCCGAAGGCGCCGCCGTAGCGAACCACCGAGATGGACGCGATGGGCTCGTCGCCGAGACAGCCCATCAGGAAACCTGCCGGATCGGCCGCGTGGAAGCATTCGGCGTCGTTGAGCCCAGGGTTCCAGCCCTCGGCCGCAGCCCAGTCGATCGCCAGGTCCAGGTCCTGGCGTGTCATGACGCGGATCGTCAGATCGTCGGAATCGGCCTGTGTCATGGTCGGCTGCTCGTGTGGGAGGGCCCGCTGCCTTAAGTCTAACCGAGAACGGCGCGGGCGTTGAGCCTCGTCACAAGCGCGACAATGGAGCCGTTGCGGGCCATGGGCGAGGGCGTAACTTAGGGGCCATGTCCGATTCGCCTGCCATTCTGTCCCGCCCCATCGTCCTGCCCGTCGACGGGCGTCAGTCCCCGGTCGCTGCCGGCGTCCAGCGCGGCGTGCGCCGCCTGTTCTCGCAGCTCGGTCACGTGACCCTGCCGGAATTCACTCTCGCCAACGGCAGACGCGCCGATCTCATCGCGCTCGCGCCCGATGGTGCGCTCACGATCATCGAGATCAAGTCGAGCGTGGCGGATTTCCGGGCCGACCGGAAATGGCCCGATTACGAGGATTTCTGCGACCGGTTCTATTTCGCCGTGCCGGAGACCGTGCCCTTCGACATCCTGCCGGAGGATCGCGGCCTGATCATCGCCGACAGCTTCGGGGCGGCGATCATGCGGGAGGCGGCGCATCATCCGCTCGCCGGCGCCCGCCGCAAGGCCGTCACCCTGCGCTTCGCCCATTCGGCCGCTTCGCTGCTGCACGCCCTGGCCGATCCGGACCGGATCGCGGACGGGCGGCTCTGAGATCTCCATTCCCGCAGGGTGATTCCTGTGCATGCCCGTTCCTGGCACGGTTGCGTGACGGGAGGCCGGGTTTCACAGTCCCCGCGAGACATGGGGAGCCATCATGGAACAGGCGATCAGGTTTCTGCTCAGCAACTTCACCCTGACGCTGTTCGTCATCGGGCTCGTCGCATCGTTCGCCACCCTGCTGCGGCGCCCGCGCCCCTGGAGCCGCGCGATCATCGTCGAGGCCCTGCTGTCCTGGTTCCTGTTCTTCTCGCTCGGGGTCGGCTTCCTCTACAATTTCGTCATGCACGTCTTCTTCTCCGAGGTGGCGGCCGCGTTCATAGGCTGGCAGACCAGTCCGTTCCAGAAGGAGGTGGGCTTCGCCAGCCTCGGGTTCTCCGTGGTGGGATTCCTGGCGTTCAAGGGCGGTCCTGGGATGCGCCTCGCTGCGCTCCTCGGCCCGGCCTGCTTCCTCTGGGGCGCCGCGGCCGGCCATGTGCAGCAGATGGTCGAGGCGCACAACTTCGCGCCCGGCAATGCGGGGGTGATCTTCTACACGGACATCCTGCTGCCGCTGTTCGGACTGGTCTTGCTTGGGATGCAGAGAGAAACCACGGCGATCACGGAGACAGGCGTGCGAAAAGCCGCGTTTCCCCGCTGAGGGGCCGATGGCCTGAGGCCATCAGCGCGGGGCGCGCTTGGCGAGGATCCGCTGCAGGGTCCGGCGATGCATGTTGAGGCGCCGGGCCGTTTCCGAAACGTTGCGGCCGCAGAGTTCATAGACGCGCTGGATGTGCTCCCAGCGCACCCGGTCGGCCGACATGGGGTTTTCGGGCGGCAGGGCGCGCTCCCCGGGCTGGGCCATGAGGGCGGCGTGGATCTCGTCCGCATCGGCGGGCTTCGCCAGGTAATCGAAGGCTCCCATCTTCACCGCCGTGACGGCGGTGGCGATGTTGCCGTACCCGGTGAGGATGACCCCGCGGGCATCCGGGCGGCGGCTCTTCAGGCGCTCGATCACATCGAGCCCGTTGCCGTCGCCGAGGCGCATGTCGATCACCGCGAAGGCCGGCGGTTCGCTTTCGATGGCCGCCAGGCCGTCGGTCACGCTCTCGGCCACGCGGACCTGATAGCCCCGGCCTTCCATGGCGCGGGCGAGACGGGTCGAGAACGGCCGGTCGTCGTCGACGATCAAGAGGCTCTTGTCGGCGCGATCTTCGAACGCGGCAGGCGCATCGGCCATCAGAACTTCTCCTTGCATGTGAGGATGAAACTCCTTCATGAGCGAGCCTGTCCGGCTCCTCTCCCATATGGGAATTCTTCCCCTAATCTTTGAGAGACGACTTGGGGTCTCCCTGCGGCGAAATTGCCGCACCTCGTTCAAACGCATGACGCGGCCAAACGATCCGTGCGATGGCCCCGGAGGCCGGCGGAGCGGCGTTCGTCAGGGTCAGTTCGGCGCCCGACCGTTCGATCAGGGTCTTGGCGATGAACAATCCCAGACCCAGTCCTCCGCCTTCCTCGCTGTCCTCCGTCCGTTCGGCGGCGCTGCGGGTGGTCACGTAGGGCTCGCCGACCCTCAGCAGAATATCGGGAGCGTAACCGGGGCCGTCATCCCTGATCTCGATGAAAACCTCGTGAGGGGACCAGCAGGCCTCGATCATGACCCGGCTCTCGGCGAAGTCCGTGGCGTTGTCGAGGATGTTCGAGAGCCCGTAGACGACGCCGGGATTGCGCCGCCCCATGGGCTCGGGACCCTCGCCCCTGGTCTCGACCTTGGCGTCGAAGCCCA
>Ga0182740_1001783_pt1 | contig 13964 bp, 11 predicted proteins | sample eDN5th37CKraftBY_FD_128872 | JGI IMG/M metagenome (GOLD analysis project Ga0182740, IMG submission 128872) | Enriched backyard soil microbial communities from Emeryville, California, USA - eDNA 5th pass 37_C Kraft BY (version 2) (version 2) | ecosystem: Environmental > Terrestrial > Soil >...
CTCGGCGCGGATGTCGCGCGCACGTACGCAGATCTGATTGTGAGCGATGTTGACATCACGGACCTGATCGAGGCGTGCCATGGCATCGAGACCATTTCTTCTCTTGCGGGATTCGAGGGCCTTCTGCGTGGAAAGCGGGTGACGACGCACGGCGTGCCCTTTTATTCCGGCTGGGGGCTGACCACGGATCTGACGCGCGCTCCGCGTCGTACGATGCGGCGCTCGATCGATGAGCTCACCTACATAGCTTTTGTTCTCTATACACGGCACGTGCACCCGATAAGCGGCAAGCCGTGCTCGATACATACGTTGCTCGATGCGCTCCATAAGCAACGCGCGAGCCGATTGCATGAATGGCGAACTGGCCTTCTGCGCCTTTATGCACGCCTGTGCGAGCGCGCCGCGATATGACTTTTTGACGATGAAAGCCGTTATTACACTTCCTGTATTATCAGGTGATGCGCGTACCTCTAGCTATCTGGCCTGGCGGCGTGGTGCGAGGAGGCCGGCGTGAGCGCACGCCCCCGGACCATACTCTTTCTGCAGAGCCATCCGTCCTGGTTTGCGCGTCGGCTCGCGAGTGCCTTCGAACAAAAGGGCTGTCGCATCCTACGCGTGAATTTTTGTGTCGGTGATGCGCTCTACTGGCTCGGGCGATCGGCACTGAGCTTCAGAGGCAGTTTGGATCAGTGGTCGGGGTATCTTCGCGATCTCATTCGCAGGGAGGGCGTGAGCGACATTCTCTTTTACGGCGATGGGCGTCCGTATCATCGCCTGGCTAGTGACGTCGCTGCTGAACTCGGCATCAATGCCTACGTCTATGAGTTCGGCTATCTCCGGCCAGACTGGATCACCCTCGAGCGCGGCGGCATGTCAGGGCGCTCACACTTTCCCAATGACCCCGACGCGGTGCGCGCTATAGGGGCTCAGTTCCCCATGCCGGACTTGCGGGCTCGTACGCGATACAGCATGGCCGGAGAGCTCGCGCATGAGATTACGTACAATCTCAGCAGCTACTTCTTGCATCTGGCGTATCCCCGATATGCGGCCGATCGGTACTACAATCCGATCGTCGAATATCTCACGGGCATACCGAAGCAACTGCGTGCCTCGAGGATGCAACGCCATGCCGTGCGGATCGTGAGCGAGATCTCCGGCGGCGCGCGTCCGTATTTTCTCATGCCGCTCCAGCTGCAGTGTGACTATCAGTTGCGTCACCATTCGCCTTTTACCCACCAGGGTGACGCTATCCGCGATGTCATTGCCTCTTTCGCGACCCACGCGCCGCCAGATGCCGTGTTGATCTTCAAATGCCACCCTCTCGACAACGGCGGCGAAAACTGGCCGGCGCACATCGCGGCCGGGGCGCGTGCAGCCGGTGTGGCAGAGGAGCGGCTTATCTATATCGAAGGCGGGGATCTGGGCAGGCTGCTTTCCCGCGCGCAGGGCGCCGTGATGATCAATAGCACCGTGGGCATGCACGCCTTGATCTCTGGCTGTCCGGTGAAGATACTTGGAACGGCGCTCTTCGATATCCCGGGACTAACGCATCAAGGGGATTTGCACTCGTTCTGGCGGGTGCCGGGCCGACCAGATAAGACGCTTGTCGAGGCGTTGGTTCGGGCGATGGCTGGCACCATCCAGGTAAAAGGCGATTTCTTTACGAGAGCGGGCCAGGACGGCGCGATCGCGACGTTTATTGAGCGGATCTTGAACGGGTCCGTCAACGGCGCCGGCGCCTTTGTCGATCCGCCCCCACGGATTCGGACTACCGGCTCGATCCAATAGCCAGGCTTGGTGCCCGGCTACGCAATCAATCGATCCGATTGGGGCGCTGCCCACCGGCCGAGGGTATCCGAACTCAATCGTTGAAATTGCGTCCGGCGCCGACGACGTTGCCCACGGACGACGTCGCCATATTGATCAGCCTGAGAATCTTTCCGACCTCGACAGCCCTGGCATTCGAGACGAACACCGAGTCTTTGTCCTCGAGCATGAAGGATTGGGCAAAGAAGTACGAGCGGGCGTGCGACATGTCGATCCGATAGATGGTCGGCACGCGACCATGCATCAGTCTTCCATACTTCGCGCCGATACTTTCCAGGCGCTCCGGATGCTCATAGCGGAACACAAACAGGCCTGAGGCGTCGGCCCGGGCATCCAGCAGGCCACCCGCGCTGGCGACCGCCTCCAGCACATTCACCTGTGCCGCTTCGAAAACGTAGATGCCGGGCTTTGTCACGGCCCCGAGGACAGTGTAGCGCTTGGGGTCGTGACTGAGATAAATGCGATCCCCGCGTCGCACGTACACATTCTCGCGCGGATCATCGATGATGCTCTTCACCAGCTGCATGCCGGTCGCGCCGCCGCGGACGAAGGTGACGTATGTCTCGCGCGCGGGAAACTTCGTGCCCCCGGCTGCGGCAATCACGTCGAGAAGGCGTTCTCCTTCAAGCGCAATGGGGTAGCGCCCAGGCCGAGCAACGTCGCCGCTCATGACGACGGTGTTATGCTCATTCTTGGCGATCGTCACCATGGCTTGGGGTTGAATCGCTTGTTGGCTCAGACGGCTGACGATGAGCTTCTGGACCGAACGGGGGGTCTTGCCGGCGACAGGGATAGCGCCAGCATAGGGGAGCGAGATCTCGCCACTGCGTTCAACGATCACATTGGGGAAAGTTGCGTTCTTCGATTGCTGGCTCGAAAATAGCCCGCCCTCGCCAGCCTCCCAAATCGTGATGCTCAGGGCATCCCCGATGCCGATCGTAGAATTCGGTGCCGCATTGCTGGAGCGCTCGAAGCGGCTTCCTAAGCCGATGTTGCTTCGGCCCGCAAGAATCTGCACCACATCGGCATTGACATCCACCGTAACGTAGTCGTTGTCGGCGGACTGCTGTTCGACTTCGATCGCGAGGGGACCTTCGCGAGGAACGAACGAACAGGCAGACACAGACAATGCCGCCAGCAGAATGCTGACAGCTTGCACTGTGCGCACCATTGAACACCAGATTCTCCGTGACCGAGTCACGGTAGCCCCCCACTCACAATCCGAAGCATCGGAACAACTTTCGGCCGGACAACTCCGTCCAATGCTTGATCGAATTAGCCACGCCAAAGCATATCACCCGAGCAGCCGATCTTGTCCAGGCGAATGTCCGACCCGACAGAGACGCGCCACCCCTAAGTGCCTCTTCGGCCACGCCAGATAGAGTGCAAAAAATCAGCAATCTGGCGGTTTTCCACAGCCTGGAGGGTCGATGTTGCGCATCGGCCGCATATTGCATGGAAATGCTCGAGACAGATCAATATGACCTTGATCGGTACGCGGCCTACGTTGAAACGTAGCGCTTGGGGTCTATGCGCAATGCTGATTGTTCGCCGGTGCTTTGATTCGGTGATCTAGCCTGTGGGGCGACCACATTGCGCGTGCGGGGGGCGCACTGTGAGAATTGAAGAGCGGAAGATTGCGATCCTGTCGTCCGGCATATGGCAGCTGCGGGACGCTGTTCGTGAAATTACGCAAATGGAACCCGTGCGGTGGATGCCACCGCTCAAGCGGCCAAAATTTGGCTGCGTCGCGGGTTGGGGACTAAAACACACAACCAAGCGAGCGCGCGCCCTCGCCAACAAGAGGGACGTTTCCTTCCTGGCGCTGGAAGATGGCTTTATTAGGTCGGTTTTCCCCGGCGCGGACAGTCTGCCGATTTCATTGGTCTCCGACCGCACAGGCGTCCACTATGATGCGACGGCCAGCTCGGACTTGGAGTGCCTTATCGAGGCATCGGCCTCTAACCACGACCCTGAACGGCTGAAGCGCGCGGTGCGCGGCTTGGCCCTTCTGCGCCGCAAGGCCATCTCGAAATATAACCATGCGCCCTGCTACACATCGGCAGAACTCGGGCTGACGAGATGCCGACGTCGAGGTCGCGTCCTTGTCGTCGATCAAACGCGGGGCGACAGTTCGATCAAGTACGGCTTAGCGTCATCCGAGACATTCGGCAAAATGCTCGAAGCAGCGAGGCAGGAGAATCCCGAGGCGGAGATCCTTGTCAAGCTGCATCCCGAAGTTGTGGCGGGGCGCAAGAAGGGGCACTTCACCGGCCTTCGGGATCCCCAACTGCGATTGATCGAGCATGACGTAAATCCGTGGTCGCTCATCGAGCTGGTTGACAAGATCTACGTCGTGACCAGCCAGCTGGGCCTGGAAGGGCTCATGGCAAAAAAGCAGGTCGTTTGCTTCGGCGTGCCGTTTTATGCGGGCTGGGGGCTGACCGATGACCGGCGGCCAATCGCGCGCCGCCAAGCGCGGCCTACAATCGAGCAGCTCTTTGCCGCCGTGTATTTCGACTACTCCCGCTACATATCACCCGAGAGCAAGCTCGAAATTTCGTTCGAGGAGGCCGTTGCCTGGATAGACCAGCAACGGCGTGCTTCTCGCGCAGATGCGAGGGCGCAGTACTAGAGCGCTTTTCCTTCTCAAGGCACGGCGGCTCGATGACAGTGCGAGGATCGGACCGTGTGTAATCCTATTGGTGTTGCGCGTTTTCTAGGCGGTATCAACAGGCGCGGCTTCCGATCGTCCGCGGGTCCGAGAGCAGGGACCAGTATCCGTAGAGCCAGACCAGGAATGCCGCGGACCACGCAACGGTGCTGAAGGTGTGCGGTCCACCGGGTAGCACGATGCCGAAATCCGGCAGGACCCGCAGCGCTGTCGCGAGGAGCAGGAGAGCGAATGCTGCTTTCGCGGCCCTGGGCACCGGAAAGGCGTGGCCCGTATGAAACAGTCCGGCAATGGACAGCACGGCCAGGATGCTCATGCCGAGGCCGCCCAGCAGGGCGATGTGCCAGCCCGACGTTTCGATAAAGAACGCACCGAGCCGCGCCGCGCCGATCATCATAAGGCCCAAACCCGCCAGCACGGCCGCACAGAACAGGCACAGGATTTCGGCGCGGAAGAACGAGCGGCCGACGAACGCCTCCCCGGCTCTGTCCATGAAGGCGGCGCCTGCGGCAAGAGCAAGGTATCCACGCGCCTCTGCTGAAAGGCCTGCGATGTCGCCCGCGATGGCAAGCAGGACAAGTCCCGCGGCGAGGTTCTGGCGTCCCGGATGCGGGCGGTAGGGGCTCGTTGCCTCGCTCGGATCGAGCACGCGGTTGGTCACAGGCACGGTGATCCGCCCGAGCACGAAGCCGAGAAGGCCGAGGAACGCGAGGCTGGTCGCGGCTATGCCCTGCGAGGCGCGCGTGATGTCATCGCTCAGGAAGCCGACGCGGGTCGCAATCTCCGCTCCAAGCAGGACAGACAGCCACAGCAGCATACCGGCCAAGTCCCAGGATTTCCGGCGCCAGCTCACGTGCGCGACGAAAAGAAGGAGAACGGCGAGCCAGCCGACATCCGCGAGCGCGCCGAGCGCACCCAGGGCATCGAAGCCGAGAATGCCGATGCACCGCCCGAGGCCCCATAGAAAGGCCAGGGCGAGCAGGAGGCTTCTTTGCGGACGCGCCGTGTCCGTCCATTCGGGCACAGCGGTCGTCACGAAGCCGATGAGAGCTGCGCCGTACGCACCGATGAGCATTTCATGCGGGTGCCACAGCGTCGGTGGCACGTGGCGCGCAAGCGGCAGATCGAACCCGAGGACAAGAACCCACAGGAACGGCCACAGCCCCGCATAGAGCGCGGCGAGCGGGAAAAACAGCCGCAGTCCCTCATCCGTGAGAATGGTGAGCAGCGGGATCTCTTTCGCACTGGACGCCATGGGGAGCGTCGTCATGGCGGCCTTCGCTCATCGATGTCGTTGACGTGGCGGAAGAGCCGATCCTCAGCGAGGTATCCTGCCACGGTCTCGAAGACCATCCGATCGGCTCGGCATCCTGGGATACCGTCGATCACGCGCTCGCCCACGAGACCCTGGCCGTGCGCCTCCATGACGGCGATCCGGTGGGCCACGCGCACGGCCTCGAACAGGTCATGCGTCACGAACAGCGCGCCGAATCTCGCCTCCTGTGCAGCGCTGATGACAAGATCCTGGAGGCGGCGCTTCAGTGCCACGTCGAGCGCGGTGAACGGCTCGTCGAAGTAGACGAAGTCCGGGCGGCTGGCGAGCGCCCGCGCGATCGCCACGCGCTGCCGCATGCCGCCGGAGAGCTCGATGGGAAACTTGTCGAGATCCTCGGGCTCGAGCGAGACGTGCTGGGCGATTGCCTCCGCACGCGCACGCCGGTCTTTCCTGGCGATGCGAGCGAGGCGCAGCGGATAGGCGATGTTCTCGCGGGCCGTCGCCCATGGCATGAGACGTGGCTCCTGAAAGACCATGCCATGGCGGGCATAGCCGATCTCGACACGCCCGCGCAGCGGCTGCACGATCCCCGCCGCCACATGGATCAACGTGCTCTTGCCGCAGCCGGACGGCCCAACGAGTGCAACGATCTCGCCCGCGCCGACGGCAAGATCGACGCGGTCGAGAACAGTACGGCCGAGATAGGCATGGCCGATACCGGATAGGCGCAGAGCCGTCATCGCCGCACACCCCACGGCCGCGCCGCCTCGCGCCAGCGCTCCAGCTCGCTGTGTATGGGGCGCACGAAGCCGTATTCGACAGCGATCAGGGCGGCGACCGCGATCAACACCCAGGCCATCGCCTCGGAGACATCCAGGTTCGAGCGCGCGCGCGCCAAGCCGCCGCCAATCCCACCGGAATTCGAAAGCACCTCGGCCATCACGGCCACCTTGAAGGCGGTTCCGAGCGTCAGCACGAGGGCAGGGAAGACATGCGCCGCGACGTGACGGACGGCGAGCGTCGAGAAGCGGCGCCATGGGCCGGCTCCGAAGGCACGAGCCATGTCGTCGAGCCCGCGATCCCGCGTCATGATGCCTTCTGCGGCGCCGATGAAGGCGGCCGGCATGGCGGCGATCGTCACCGTCGTCACGACCATGCCGTCCGTCGAACCGAACCAGATCATCGCCAGCACGATCCAGGCGATCGGCGGCACGCCGAGGATGAGCGTGACAAGCGGCCGCGCCAGCCGAATGGCGGCTGCCGAATAGCCGGCAATGACTCCGGTGGTGATGCCGGCAAGCGCTGCAAGCGCGAAGCCTTCGAGCGCGCGTTCGGCGGTCGTCATTGCCGTGCGCCAGTTCGCCTCCTCGCCCGCGAGCTGGATGACTGCCCGTACTGCCGCGAGCGGCGATGGCAGGATGAACGCACCGTAAGCCTCATGGCCGATCTGCCAGACGGCGCAGAACAGGAAGATCGCAGCGAGGCCGCTCCAAGAGGACCAGAGGAAGCGTCCGGCCCGGCCAATGCGGTTCGACGCGACGGCACCAAGGCGTGTCACATGTAGAACTCCGCCGCAGGCAGCTTGCCGCCGAGCAAGGAAGCGTCCGCCTCAGCTATGACGGAGAACATGGCCTCCAGCGATGGACGAGCTTCTTTTGCGGACCGGCAGACGAGGTTCGACCACGGGATCGAGAGCCGAAGAACAGGCCATGGCAGGTCCAGCGACGAAGAGGCGCTGTACGCCGCTGACGTCGGGGAGGTGATGACTTCATCGGTCGCCTTGACGAGGGCGGCCTGCAGGCGACTGACGATACTCGCGTGCTTGTCGGCAAAGGCGGATGTTACGGCGAGGCCGGCCTGGGGCAGCGAATGATCGGACTTGGTGACCTCTCGCCAGAGCTTCTGCACGTCCATGACGCGCGATACCGACTTGAGCGCCAGCAGACCGCGCGCGATGGCGGCGCTCGCCGCGGGTTCGGGAACGACCGCGGCGTCGATGCGATCGGCCAGCAGGAGCTGCATGGCTTCGATCGGCGTGCCGGTGGTCTCGACGGTGAGATCGGCGCCGGCTTTCATCGCATTCGCCTGGAGCAGGCGACGGAAGATGAACTCGGGCGTGTCATTGCGGAAAGGGACCGCGACCTTCTTCGCCCGCAAGGCGGCGATCGTCGTCAGGCTCGCATCGCGCGCGATGATATAGAGAAGCCCATCGGTCATCACGTTGACCAGTCGCACGCCGAGCCCCCGATTGAACAAATTCGCCGCGACCTGCGTCGGCACGATCACCACCTGCATGGTGCCCGATGTCAGTCCGGCGCGCATTTCGTCGGGATTGCGCCAGGCCTTGAATGTCACCTTGCCGGCGACGTCCTCGAGCAGGCCAGCTGAAATGGCGTGCGCGAGCGTGATCGACGGGCCAGCCGGCGGGCCCCAGAGCGTCAGCTCGGGCAGGCGCTCGGGAGACGGTCCCGCATTTGCGCTGGTGTGGATGGCACCCAAAGGGCCAACGAATGGGAGGGCGAGGGCGCCTGCGCACAGTCCAAAGGCGTGGCGGCGTGTGTGTGTTTTCTCGATCGTGTCCATTTCGTTGGCCTTTCCGGATCGCGTCCGGATCAGAAGCGCGCCCTCGCGCCGACGATGAAGGCACGGCCGTCGCCGGGAAGGAAAGCCGCCTGATCCGGGCGGGCTTCGTCGACGATCAAGGTCGACGAGGCATAGGTCTTGTCGAAGATGTTGCGGACCTCGCCGTAGAGCGTGAGCGTCTCCGTCAGGTCGTAGGATGCGCGCGTACTGACGATGGCGAAGGGATCGGCATAGAGCGTGTTGGCGTTGTCGACGGGCGTCTTGTCAGGACGCCAGTTCACTTCCACTTCTGCGAAGAAGCCGGGCGTGAACGCATAGCGAAGTACGGCATTGATCGTGTGGCGCGGCGCGCCGGCGAGGCGATTGTCGCCATGCACGGGATCGTCGTCGAAGCGGAATTCCTGGAACGTATAGGCAAGACGTCCGCTGATCTGCTCGGTGAGATGGGCCGACATCCCAAGCTCGATGCCGAAATGCGTGGTCTTGTCGGCATTGACGGAGCCGAGCGACACGCCGGACGCGTCGCGCAAATTCAGCAACTCGTTCTCGACCCAGGAGTAGTAGGCGACAGCGTTCCACGCGATGCGGCCGCTGTGGCCTCGCCATCCGGTTTCGACGGTCGTTGCCGTTTGTGCATCGAGATCCGGCGTTGCAAAGGCTGCGGCGGGAAAAGCCGGGTTGGGCGGCTGCGGCCGACCGGGGGAGCTGTTCGGGGTGCCGTTGATCGTCGCGAGCAGATCGTCGTGCGTGGGCGGCTCGAAGCTGCGGCTGACGGCTGCGAAGAGATTGCTTCGCGGGCTCAGTTCGTACAGGAAGCCGAGACTCGGACTCCAACCGGAATATCTGTGCGAGTAGCTGTTGTCGACGGCGGGAACGGCGCCGGCCGGCAGCGCCTGGGTCGGATTTGCGGGATTGTAAGCGGCGGTCGGCCGTGTCGCGCCCGTGTAGACGTCGTCGTTAAGACGGCGGGCATGAGCATAGGAAATGGCGGGCGAGACGGTCACGCGCGCGCCGATCGGTACATTGAGCCCCGCATAGAGCGCCAATGTGCTCGACTCGAGGTCGTTCTCTCCGAACAGCGCACCCCGAGATCCCGACAGATTGTGGTGATAGGTGCGGTCGGCCGTGCCGAAAGCGTACTGTGCGGTCGCCTCGAACAATGGCAGCGTCCGGCTCTTGTCCGGCGCGTAGGCGTAGCGCACGACGCCCGTGACGTCGCCACCCGCCGTCGAGCGGATGCCGCCTGCAATCGGGAAGCGGAACATGTCGTCGTTGTAGGTGTAGCCGACAGCCGCATCGAACAGATGAGGACCGAAGGTCGCCGTGGTGCGCGATCCGACGCGGAACTGCTCGGTTTCGCGGCGCGGCCGGTCGCGGACGACGTTCGGGCCCGGATCGACGGCCACACCGCCGACGATGATGGGACCGCGGTGCACCTGCCGCGGATCCTGCTCCATGGCGTCTTTGGTCAGCGGGCCGGCGACATCGAAGCCGAGCTTCGTATAGCCGAAAAACAGACGCGTCGTGATGTTGTCGCTGACGCGCGCGCCCGCGTTCAAGCCGACGTTCGTCCGTTCGGATTCATTGTAGTCGCGGAAACCATCGCGGTGCGTCGTGCTGAGCTGAATGAGGCCGTCGAGATCGCCCTGCCGTGCGCCGGCCTGTCCTGTGGCCGTCAATTGGCCAAAGCTTCCGCCCTCGATGCCGACGACGACGCCAGGGGCGCTGGCGCCGGTGGGGGAGGCGAAATTGATGGCGCCGCCGAGCACCGTCGCTCCGAGCCGGTTGGCGGTGTAGCCGCGATAGATCTCGATGAATTCCGCTTGGCGGGGGTCGGCAAGCCCGACGACATACGATCCGTCGGCGCGATTGATCGGCAGTCCGTCCTGCAGAACGAGAATGCCGCGCTCGACCGGATTCTGCTGGAGGCCCGAGCCGCGGATCTGGATGCGGGGTTGGTCATTGCCGCCGAAGAAGCTCTGCACGATGACGCCAGGCACGGATGCCAGCGTATCGGCGATGGTCACGTTGGCTTTGCCTGCGGTTTCCTGGGCACCGATCACGGCGGTGCCACCTGCCAGTGCATCGAGACGTTCGCGCGCCGCGGTCTCGGCGCTCGCCGGTTCGGCGACGGGCACGGGCGGTTGCGGCGGCGCGGTGGAGCGCTGGATTGCCTTTGGCTTTCCCTTGGCGGGGCGGGCTGCTTGCTTGGCCGCTTCGACAACGACTGGCGGCAGCGCGAGCGGCGCGCCAGGTGCTGCCGACTGCGCGGAAGCCGGCAGTACGTGGGCCACGATGGCCGACACGCAGAGGCCGGTTGCCAGCGCCCGGCGCGGCCATGCCCCAAGACCCGCCTGATGTGACACGTTCCTGCTGCCTTCCCGCGCCATAGTAATGCTCCCTGGAACACGCCAATGCGTGTCCTCGTGCTCCCCAGCCGAAGATTGTTGATTCCTACAGTAATGATTTCAGAGGGGACTTGCGCGAGCGCAACTCGGCGCGCCGCGATCTCACGCCCCGTGCCCTCTAGGGCACAGAATCGCCTGCGGCATGTTCACTCACCATCATCCGCAACGAATCGCGCGAGGCGAGCCGTGTCGTGAAGCACGATCTGTCCGCGCCTTGCCTCGACCCCGAGCTCGGCGAGCCGGCCGAGCTCGCGCGAGAAGGTCCATGGCGTCATCGATAAGCGCGCCGCGATGAGCTGTTGCTCGACGGGCAGCTCGAAGCGGCAGGTGTCGTCCTCCGAGCGGCACATGCGCAGGAGGAAGCTGGCGATACGCCGCCGCGGCGACCATTCACTATGATGTTCGATCTGATCGACGAGCCCGCGCAGTTGCTTGAAGATGGCTGCGATGACAGCCAGGGCGAGCCGAGGGTTCTGGGTGATGTGATCCCGGAAAGTCTTGATATCGAAACGGGCGACGCGCAAGTGCGAGGCGGCTTCGGCGCTCACGGGATAGAGCACATCGTCGGCGGACAACAACGCCTCGGCGAAGGATTCGCCGGGGCCAAAGAGGTGGATCACGACGCGATTGCCGTTCGCCTGATCCCGGAACAGAGCGACCCACCCTTCCAGGACCACAAAGAATGCGTCCGCCGGGGCGCCTTGATGGAACAGCGGCTGCCCCGCCGCCAGCTCGAGAACGCGATGGCTCCGTGTCAGAAGATTAAAATCGTTCTCGTCTAGGGCGGCGAACAGTCTGCACGCGCGCAGGGTACGCTCATCGACTGGCTTGAGGTTCATCACGCACCGACAAAATCACCATGTTTGATCTAAGCCAATCCTGATCTCTGCGTCATCGATCACGATCGTGCGTCGCGGATCGGTGCTAGAGATAGCACTCGAAATATCTCTTCAACAACCGAGGCCCGATCTTCGAGAGCGCATATGGACCCTGCGGACTGGCATATCGTTCGATCGACGCTCCTGCTCGGCAGCCTGCCGCCGGAGATCGTTCAGGATCTCGCCGGCTCTCTTGTGCCGCGCGCCTACGAAAAGGGGACGCCGCTGTTTCATCAGGGACAGCTCGCCGACGCTTTCTTCGTGATCCTCGACGGGTGGGTGAAAATCTATCGCACGACGGCAGACGGCCTCGAGGTCGTGCTGCATGTCTTCAAGCGTGGCGAGACCTTTGCCGAGGCCGCGATGTTCCTCGGAGGCCGGTATCCCGCCAGCGCGGAGACCGTATCGGCGGCGCGATTGCTGCGCATTGATGGGAACGCGTTTCGGACTTGCATCCGCGAGCAGCCCGAACTCTCTCTGTCGATGCTCGCGGCGGCGTCGCACCAGCTCAAGGCACTCGTCGAGCAGATCGAGCAAATCAAAGTACGCTCGGCACCGCAGCGCATTGCCGAATTCATTCTCCGGCTCGCGGAACGCCAGGAGGGGCGGGCCGTCATCGAACTTCCATTCGAGAAGGGACTGATCGCCAACCGGCTCGGCATGAAGCCGGAGAGCTTTTCCCGGGCGCTCACGCGGCTGCGGCCATTGGGGGTCAACGTCGAGCGTGAGATCGTAGAGGTCGCCGATATTGCCAAGCTCGCTGCTTTCGTCGAGTTTGTCGGGGACGACGCATGATGATCGCTCAATGCCCGCAGCCAGCTTGCATATCTGTCATGGGAGCGAGCGGCGTTTGGCATCAAGGCCCCTGAACTGACCACGCTCGGGGCGGGGGCGCACTGTGCAAACGTAGTAGACCGATCGTCCGCAGCGCGATCTGCTCAACGACATCGGCCAGCCGCTCGGGGCGCAGATAGAAGGCGGGAACCGGCGGCGCCACGATAGCGCCAAACTCGCTAACAGCCGCCATCGCGCGCAGGTGGCCGAGGTGCAGCGGGCTCTCACGCGCCACCAGGATGAGCGGCCGTCGCTCCTTGAGGTGCACATCGGCGGCGCGGACAAGTAGATTGTCGGTGATGCCTGCCGCGATGCTCGAAAGCGTTCTCATGGAGCAGGGAGCGACGATCATCCCGACCGTCGGAACCGAACCGCTTGCGATTTCCGCACCGATATCGTTGTTCGGATGCCGCCTGGCCACGCAACGCTCGAGGCAATCGATGGCATCGGGGCCGATTTCGATCGCCAGCGTTCGCTCTGCAGCGGGTGAGATGACGAGATGCGTCTCGATCTCCGGCAGTTGGCCGAGAATTTCGGCGATGCGCAGCCCGATGGCGGCGCCGGATGCGCCGCTGATGCCGAGCACGACACGCTGACGGCTCATCGGCTGCCTCCTTCAGTTGAGACTGGCACGCCGCTGAGGCCAAGCTGCGCCCACATCCGGTCCACCCGATCGATGATTGCCTGATCCATGGTCAGCGGCTGGCCCCAATCCCGGCTCGTCTCCGCACCGATCTTGTTCGTCGCATCGATCCCGAGCTTTCCGCCCAGACCGCTCGATGGCGAGGAGAAATCCAGATAGTCGATCGGTGTCCGCTCGATCACCGTGAGGTCACGGCCGGGATCCATGCGGGTCGACAATGCCCACAGCACATCGCGCGGATTGCGCACATCGATGTCGTCATCCACGACTATGACGATCTTCGTATAGGAAAACTGCACCATCATCCCCCACAGCGCCATCATCACGCGGCGCGCATGGCCGGGATAGCGTTTGCGTATCGAGACGACCGCCAGACGATACGAACAGGCGTCGGGTGGGAGCCAGCAGTCAACGACTTCCGGGATCTGGCCACGCAAGATCGGGACGAACAGCTCGTTGAGTGCCTCTCCGATGATCGATGGCTCGTCGGGCGGACGCCCGGTGTAGGTCGAGAGGTAGATCGGCGCGCGCCGCATCGTGATCGCGGTAACACGCACGAGGGGAAAGCGCTCGACCGCGTTATAGTAACCGGTATGGTCGCCATAGGGCCCTTCCGGCGCTGTTCCATTCGGCGATACTGCGCCTTCGATGATGATCTCGGCATCGGCGGGCACGAGTAGTGGCTGCGTGATGCAGCGGGCGACCCGCGGGCGCTCTCCTCGCAGGACTCCTGAAAATCGCAGCTCCGACATCCCCTCCGGCAGCGGCAGCACGGCGGACAACATGGTCGCCGGATCGGCGCCGATCGCGACGGCAACCGGCATCTCCCGGCCTTCAGCAG
>Ga0182740_1001784_pt1 | contig 13964 bp, 13 predicted proteins | sample eDN5th37CKraftBY_FD_128872 | JGI IMG/M metagenome (GOLD analysis project Ga0182740, IMG submission 128872) | Enriched backyard soil microbial communities from Emeryville, California, USA - eDNA 5th pass 37_C Kraft BY (version 2) (version 2) | ecosystem: Environmental > Terrestrial > Soil >...
CCTGACGCACAGCCGGATGCTCAAAATCACTTGCTGATCCAATTCGCTAGCCTGAAGTCCCCCCACAATCAGCAAACGTCCCGTCATCGGTGAGCCGTTCCGTCTGACGAAACCCGACTATTACTGCAGGGGCGTCGTCTTGCAAGGTTGCCCCTGCCGGGATTCCCATCCAGATGCCGGGGCTCGGGGCCGTGCCCGGGCGAAGCCTCGCATCGATCAATCCATCGATCACCCGTCAGAACCCCCACTACTTCCAGACAACAGCGTGGAAGAGCTTGAACTCACGCCATATTTCGAGAGCACGGATCAGCAGGACAGCGCTTGACACGACGCGGTACTTGCCGAATGCGCGGCGCTCAAGCCTACTAACTTAGGATGTGATGATCAGGCAGGGGGCAGGCATTGCCAGAAAGGCGTGACCACACCGCAACACATATCGCACTCACCGGCGCCAGTTCCGGCATTGGAGCTGCCCTGGCGCGGGAATATGCACGGGCAGGGTGTACTCTCTCATTGCTCGCACGGCGCAAAGGCCGGCTCGAAGAAGTCGCCGAAGCCGCGCGGGACCGTGGCGCCGATGTCCACTGCCAAGTCGGAGACGTGCGCGAGGCCAATGCCGTGGAGCAGTGGTTCACCGCAGCCGACGAGCGCCAGCCCGTTGATCTGCTGATCGCCAACGCCGGCATCTTCGATGGCATCGGCCCAAACAACCGACTGGAAACGAGCCAAGAGGCGGAACAACTTGTCGCAACCAACCTGCTCGGTGGCATCTACGCTGCCCAGGCCGCTTTGCCGCGTATGATGGCACGGCGACGCGGACATATTGCGTTCATAAGCTCCCTTGCCGCCCGCCTTCCCGCCGCTGACGCCCCTTCCTATAGCGCGAGCAAGGCCGGGCTGGTTGCCTATGCCGAGGCCTTGCGTGAATATCTACTCGCGTACGATATCTGTGTGTCCACGGTGCTGCCCGGACACGTGCAGACGGCACAGACCGAGCTGCATCAGGGACCGCTTCCGATGATTCTGCCGGCCGCAGAGGCAGCGCGGCACATTCGGCGCGGCCTCGACAAGCAGCGCGCCATCATCTCACTTCCTCGCCGCGCGAGCTTCCTCGTCGGGGCCGCCCGCCTCCTCCCCTGGAGACTCCGAGCACGCGCCAACGCCGGGTCGCGCTTCACCGTGCGAAAATGATAAGCCTTTGTTGAAGACAGACGAGAGGGGAGAGCATTTTCCATGTCCGCGGTACTGACATCGAGCTTTGGCAAGGCTTTGATGTGCCAGGTGCGCGTTGTTGGCGCTCTCATTCTTCGCGAGATGCGCGTGCGATTTGGACGCTCGCAGCTAGGCTACTTGTGGGCCGTGGCAGAGCCACTCGCGTACGTCGCCGCATTCTCCGCAATGTTCCATTACCTGGACCGCCATCCACCCTTCGGCAGCAGCATGGCCCTCTTCTTTGCCACCGGCATCCTGCCCTTCCAGCTCTTCCGCAATCTTGGCACTCAGCTCGCCGGGGCATTCAGCGCCAATCAAGCTCTGCTGACCTATCCCATCGTTCAGCCGATCGACACCATCGTATCGCGGGCGATCCTCGAGGCGGCAACGTCCCTGTTCATCATTCTTGTTGTTCTCAGCGCCTTCGTCATTTCCGGCAGCGCCCCGATGCCGGCCAATATCATGCGGCTTTTCGAGGCTCTTGCTCTGTTGTCGCTACTGGGCTTCGGCTTTGGACTGGCGAGCGCCGTCATCATCACGCGCATCAATGCCTGGCAGAATGTTACGCGTCTGATCATGGCGCCGATGCTGTTCATGTCCGGCGTATTCTACTCGCTGGATACGCTGCCCATGCAGGCGCGCGCGATCGTAGTATGGAACCCCGTCATCCACGGCGTGGAGATGTTTCGCGATGGGTACTATTCCAACTACAGAGCTGACGAAGTCGCGTCGCTATACTTACTCGTTTGCGGGCTCCTGCTCACATTCGTCGCTCTCACCATCGAGCGCACGATCCGCGGGCGCATCGAATGATCAGCTTCGCCAACGTACGCAAGCAGTATCCGGTGCGGGATGGCGTGAAGACGATCCTCCACGACCTCTCCGTTCGGCTTCCGCGGCGAAATATTGCCATCCTTGGTGAGAACGGCGCCGGCAAGTCCACGCTCCTGCGCCTGATCTCGGGATCGGAGCAGCCCGATGCTGGCGAGATCCACCGCCACGCCAAGGTCTCCTTCCCGCTCGGCTTCGCCGGAAGTTTCAATGGCTCGCTGACGGGCAATGAGAACGCTCGCTTCGTTGCCCGCATTTACGGTCAGGACACGGACCGGGTACTGGATTTCGTCCGCGAATTCTCGCAGCTTGGCGAGCACTTGAGCATGCCCGTGAGAACCTACTCCTCCGGCATGCGCGCTCGCCTCGCTTTCGGTGTGAGCCTTGCCATAGACTTCGAATGCTATTTGGTCGATGAGATCACGGCCGTGGGAGACAGCCGCTTTCAGAAGCGGTCGAAAGCAGCGTTCAAGGAAAAGCTCGAGCAGGCAAACATCATCATGGTCTCGCATTCCAACAGTACGCTGCGCGACTATTGTGATATGGGGGCCGTCCTGCATGAGGGGCGCCTGACCATCTATGACGATCTGAAGGACGCCATCAGCCAGCACGAGGTAAACCAGAGCCGATGATCTCAGGGCCGCCCGGGCGCACGGTCGACGGTGAGAAATTACTGGGGAACTGCACGGTATGAACATCGCCCCGAAGCTGGATACCCAAGTCGCACCTGCGGCGATCAAGGCGCCTGAAACTCCGAGGGCGACAGCCCAGCAACGCCGGCGTCGACGCCTGCTGCTGTCCGCTCTGCTCCTCGTCCTTCTCCCCTCGGTAGCTGCGACGGTCTACTACACCTTTGTCGCGGCCAAGCAATACGCCGTCGAGGTTCGATTTGCCGTGCGTGGCATCGATCAGGCTGCCGCGAACTCGGAACTGCTCGGCATGTTCACAGGCGCCGCCACCTCGGGCTCGACACTAACCGACGCCTACATCCTCGTAGACTACATTCACAGCAAGGAGATCCTGCTGCGCCTCTCCGAGATGATGGACATCCAGAAGCCGTTTGTGCACGGGAATGCCGACATGCTCGCCGCCTTCTGGTGGCCTGGAGCTGCCGTGGAGGTCTTCCTCGAGTACTGGAAGAGCATGGTGCGGACCAGCTTAGACAGCGCCTCACGCATCATCACAGTTGAGGTGCGGGCCTTCGATCCTGACGACGCACTGAAGATTGCACAGTCGATCGTTCTTCTGAGCGAACGGCTCGTCAACGAACTTTCCGAACGGGCACGCCAGGATGCCGTGCTCAGTGCGACACAAGAAGTCCAGCGCATGGAGAACAGGCTCCGCCAGTCCAGCGAGGCTATGCGGGTGTTCCGAGAGAAGCACCAGGACATCGATCCATCGCAGACGGCCCAGGCCAACCTGCAGCGCCTCTCGGCCATACAGTCGCAGATCAATGAGGCTCGGGCGCGTCTCGTAACCCAGCGCAGCTACATGAACCCGGATGCCCCGCCGGTTCAGCACACGATCAACCAGATAAAGGCGCTTGAAGAGCAACTGAAGGTCGAACGCGAGCGGCTCGGTACGGGAGCCACCATCGCGTCGCCGAGTACTGCAACACTGAGCAGCGCCGTCGACGACTACCAAGCGCTCTTGCTAGAGCAGGAATTCGCACAGAAGGCCTATGTCTCCGCCTTGAGCTCGCTAGAGCGTGCACGCATGACCGCCGATCAACAGCAGCGGTATCTCGGCACGTTCGTCCCTCCGCGCAAACCCGAGAGCGCAATCTATCCGCGACGCATACTCAGCATCGTCGTTTTCATCCTACTCAATGTCATCATCTGGGCCATAGGCGTCCTCGCCGTATACGCCATTCGTGACCACGCCGCCGGGTAGATCGCAACCCTCCCTCCAGGAGCTCAGGACAGCACAAACGAGCGCCACCAATTGGCGTGCCGCCGCGCGAACGACATCACCGGCCGGCCCATATTCCCCGAGTGTCGAGGCTCTCGCCTCATCCGCCGCAAGCAGAGACCTTGCTTGAACTTGTCTCTGAGACAGGCGCGCGGCCGCATCCTGGATTACCTTCCAACTTGGCGGTCTCATCCGCTGCGCAGCAGGCCGATGCATCCACCTTTGCCGGACCGCCGCAGCAGCCCTCGGCATCTGAAGTAGGTGAGCGCGAACACACGCCGGTCTTGGGCAGGACGAGTTCAACCCGTTCGGCGGCTGCCTTGTCACCGGCGATGTCGGCGATGATCGAGCGCACCTGCTCGTAACCTGTCAGCATCAGAAACGTTGGCGCACGTCCGTACGACTTCATACCCGCGATGTAGAACCCGACCTCGGGATGCGCGAGCTCCCGGGCGCCGTGGGGGCGCACGGTGCCGCAGCTATGTTCATTGGGGTCGATGAGCGGTGCCAGCGCAGTCGGACAGTCTAGTGAGGGATCGAGACCCAGGCGCAACTCTGAGAGCATCGAGAGATCAGGCCGGAACCCGGTCGCCACGATCAGTTCGTCGGTAAGAATATGCCGGCCACAGCAGGCCGACTTGGCGCCGATCCGCAGTTGCCCATCCTTGTCAGTGATAAGCGTGACCCCGAAGCTGGTCTCGACTTGCAACTTGCCGTCGCGAACGAGCATCGCGAACGTCGAGCCGAGCTCGCCGCGCGCAGCGAGCGTATCGTTGGCGCCGCCGCCGAAGGCCTTCTCAGGGCGATCGCCGCGCAAGAGCCAGATGACATTCGTGCCCGGCGCCGCTTCCTTGAGCTTCACAAGGTCGATGAGCGTGCCGATAGCGGAGTGCCCCGCGCCCAGCACGGCCACCGTCTTTCCAGCGTACCACGCGCGGGCGCGGCCGAGGACGTCCGGCATTGCGTAGGCGACATGCGCCGCAAGCTCGTGCTCACCGAAAGCCGGGAGACCATTGTCGCCGGCCGGATTGGGCGAGCTCCACGTCCCCGAGGTGTCGATCACCGCGTCGGCTAGGAGCCGCTCAGGGCCTTTGCCATTCCTGTAGCGGATTTCGAAGGGCGCCGCTTCGCGGCCTTTCGACTTCACCTTGTCGAAGCCCAAGCGGCTGATCGCCGTGACGCGCGACGAAGTCCGAACGTGGCTACGAAGAGCCGTGCATGTCGCAAGTGGATCGAGGTAACGCGACACCAACTCGCCGCCCGTCGGATAGCTCTGCGGATCGGGAGTATTCCAGCCCGCCTCTCCGAGCAGGCGCGCGGATGCCTCGTCGACGTTGTACTCCCAGGGCGAGAACATGCGGACGTGGCTCCACTGCCTCACGGCATGGCCGGCTTCGGGACCAGCCTCGAGCACTATAGGGTCAAGGCCGCGTTCCAGGGCGTGTGCGGCCGCAGCCAGCCCCACCGGGCCAGCGCCGATGATCGCGACACTCTTGCTCATGCTGTCCATCCTCGAGATTGAATGATCAGGACGTCGGCCTAACCAGCTTTCACGATCGATGCCGCGCACGCCGTCTCCACGCAGCATTCGTCGACCAGAAACTCGACAAGGCCGTGCATCACATCGTAATTGGCGCGGCAGATGAGCGTGGTTGACTGGCGCTCCTGCTTCACGAGCCCCACGATCATCAACGACTTGAGATGGTGCGAGAGCGTCGAGCCCGCGACGTCCAGGCGCGCCTGCAGGCGTCCGACGCTCATGCCATTGTCACCCGCGCGGACCAGTGCCCGATAGATCTTCAATCGAGTCGGATTACCGAGGGCCTCGAGGCGCGCGGCGGCGTCATCGAGCTTCATGTCCCACGTCCTTTGTTGACGCGACTACTATTTCTAAAATTATAGAAATAGCGAATGAGCGTCAAGCACGACAGGATATGTACGCAAGCTGCGGGAGAACGGCGGGTGTCAACTTTCGAGCGCTGTCTGACCCTCCGGGTGGTCCTCTGCATTGTCGCTGGCATTGCGCTCAACACGACCCGTCCCTGGTGCGAGGCCGGGGCGGGGGTGCGGCGCAATGCGACAAACGCACTGCGCGCGTAGCGCTCAGGCGGGCTGCCGAACGTCCGATCGAAGCTCCCCGCGTGTCGGTAGCGCAAGCGTGATCAGCCAGCATAGCGCAAGCATGGCCGCAGAGCCGGAGAGGCACGCCGTCATGCCACCGATTTGATAAAGCGCGCCCGAAAGCAGGATGCCGAACAGCCGACCCATGGCGTTAGCAGCGTAGTAGAAGCCGACATCCTCCGCCGCCTTCTCCGAACCCGCGTAAGCAAGAATGAGGTAGGAGTGCAGCGATGAATTGACCGCGAAGGGCAACCCAAACAACGCAAGGCCTGCAACAACGATCAGATCGGGACGCCAGAGTCCGTCAACCTGCAGCAACAGCGCCAGGATTACGGGCACCGCGACGAGAAGTGCCGACCAGAGCCGCGCCGCCGGTATCTCCCGGCTGAGACCATCGGCGCTCCGCGTCACCAGCGACGGCGCCAGCGCCTGAACACCGCCATAGGCGACGGTCCAGGCCGCGAGGAACCCGCCCACTTCGATGAAGCGCCAGCCATTGGCGTAGAGAAACACCGGCAAGCCGACGACGAACCAGACGTCGCGGGCGCCGAACAGGAAGACACGCGCCGCCGCCAGCAGGTTGATGCCGCGCGACTTAGCGAACAGCTCCCGCATGGACTTCGACGATTTGGCCTTGCCGAGCTCGCGCGGGAGCAGTGCGAGGCCGGCAATAAAGATGATCGCGAGCAGCGCCGCCATCAGCCATAGCGCCATCTTGAATCCGGCGGCCTCGAGCAACAGGCCGCCGACGAAGAAGCCAAAACCCTTCATCGCGTTCTTGGAGCCGGTGAACCAGGCTACCCACTTGAAGAGCTGGCCGGAGCCTTCCGCGGACGTCGCCTTGATCGCCGATTTGGATGCAGTCTTGGTGAAATCCTTGGCGAGGCCGGCGATGCCTTGTGCGGCGACGACCCACGCGACCGATATCGCGGCGGTCCAGGACGGATCGAGCGCCGACAGCATGAGCAGGCCGCCAATCTGCAGCGCCTGTCCGACCGCAAGCATGCGCGGGAAGCCGAAGCGCGTGGCGAGCCAGCCGCCGGCGAGATTGGCGACGATGCCGGCAAATTCATAGAGCAGGAATAGGAAGGCGAGCGTGAAAGGCGAGTATCCGAGTTGAAAGAAGTGCAGCAGCACCAACATCCGCAGCGCGCCATCGACCAGCGTGAACCCCCAATAGGACGCCGTGACGATCAGGTAGTTGCGGACGGATCCTGCCATCTCATCCTCCCGCCGCGATGACGATGTTGGCGAGGTCGACCATACGGCACACGTATCCGATCTCGTTGTCGTACCAGCTATAGACCTTGAGCAACGTGCCGTCGGTCACCATGGTGCTCGGCGCATCGACGATCGAGCTGCGCGTGTCGTTGGCGTGGTCGGCGGAGACCAGCGGCCGCGTCTCGTAGCCGAGGATGCCCGCAAGCGGACCACGCGCCGCGGCTTGGAAAAGCTCGTTGATTTCGTTCTCGCTCGTCGCGCGCTTCAGCTCGAAGACGCAGTCGGTGAGGCTCGCGTTGAGGATCGGTGCACGCACGGCGTGGCCGTTGAGCCTGCCCTTCAGCTCGGGGTAGATGAGCGCGATCGCCGTGGCACTGCCGGTCGTCGTCGGCTGTAGCGACAGCATGGCCGAGCGGGCCCGGCGCAGGTCCTTGTGCGGCGCATCGACGACGACGTTGGTGTTGGTCGGCGCGTGGATGGTGGTGATTTGACCGTGTCGGATGCCGATGGCCTCATGCACGACCTTGACCACCGGTGCGAGGCAGTTGGTCGTGCACGAGGCCGCCGTCAGCAAGCGGTGGCGGTCAGGGTTGTATAGCTTGTCGTTGACGCCGACGACGACGTTCAGGGCGCGCTCGTCCTTCACGGGCGCCGCCACGATCACACGTTTCACACCGCGGTCGAAATAGGCCTGAAGCTGCTCAGGCTTCAGGAATTTGCCCGTACACTCCAGCACGATTTCGCAGCCGAGATCGCCCCACGGCACCTCGCCCGGCGCCGCAGCGGAGGTGAAGCCAATCCGCCGGCCGCCGACTCGGACGGCAGTCTCGCCGTCGCTTTCTATGGTCTCGTGCCAGCGGCCATGCACACTGTCGAACTCGACAAGATGGGCACACGCCGCGGCGCCGCCCTTGATCTCGTTGACGTGCGCAACTTCGAGGCGGTTTCCCGCGCGCGGATCGTCTTTCGCGCGCGCCACGCCACCCATAGCGGCGCGCAATGCCAGCCGCCCCATGCGGCCCATGCCATTGATGCCGACGCGCATGACAAACTCCCTATCGCGTGTAGGCAGCCGCGCTGCCGAGCTCATCGAGGCGTGTCTTGAGCGCCATCCTGTCCAGGGTACCGAAGGGAAGATTCGTGAAGCCCTCGAGCCGCCGCCGGATCATGCCGTAGAGCTCATTCAGCAAGGTCGTCCGCTCCACTTCGGAACCTTGAAACTTCGCCGGATCGGGAAACGGCCACACCGCGGTGATGGGCCGTGGGCCGAGGTCCGGGCACACCTCGCCATCTTGCGGATCACACAGCGTCAGCACGAAATCCATGCGCGGCGCGTCAGGGCCGATGAACTCGTTCCACGACTTCGATCGCAGCCGCGAGACGTCATGCCCCATCACCGTGAGGCGATCGAGCACCTCGGGCATGGGTGCGTCCGCCGGCATCGAGCCCGCCGAGTAAGCATTGAACTTTCCGCGGCCGATCTTCTCGAGAATGGCTTCCGCCATGATCGAGCGGGCCGAGTTTCGCGTGCAGATGAAGAGGACGTTGAACGCCGGCGTCATGACACTCACCTCATGGACCACATCGGGAAGTAACCGAGCGAGATCGCCGCAAAGATCCGGGCGGCCGTTGCAGCACGTCTCGGTCAGGAAGCTGAAAAGGGTGCGCAGACCAACGAACCGCACCGCGTAGATCACGAAGCGGCCCTGCCGCGTCGATTGGACCAAACCGGCCTGTTCGAGCGCCGAGAGATGGAAAGAGAGCGTGGAGGGGGCAATGCCCAGGGCGGCCGCCAGATCACCCGCAGACATGCCCGAGGCGCCGCGCGCTGCCAAAACACGCACAAGCTCCAGTCGCGTCTCCTGCGAGAGCGCCGCAAAGCCAATCGCCGCTTCCTTTGCTTCCATAATTATGGAATAGTCGAATTGATTGACAAGTCAATGACGATCGCAGGCCGATAGTCGGCCAGCAAACCGGCCGATCGACGTGGCGATGCCTGGTCACACAGGAGACGAACCGCGGTCATCACAATGGAAGAAGCGCTTGTATTGGCCGCCATCCTGCTCGTCGTGGCGGCGGCTTACGCCGCTGTGGGGCAGGCCGGCGCCACGGGCTATCTGGCGGTCATGGGGATTGCGGGGCTCCAGCCCGTCGTCATGAAGCCAACGGCACTCGCGCTCAACATCCTGGTCGCCGCCATCGGCACGACCCAGTTCTGGCGCGCCGGCTTGCTCTCCTGGCGCGCGTTCTACCCATTTGCCGTGCTTGGATTTCCGTTCTCGCTGATTGGCGGGTCGATCAATCTCCAGGCGTCGGTCTACTATCCCATGGTCGGCGCCATCCTGCTCATTGCCGGCGTGCAGATCATGCGATCGGCATCGCGTGATGAACACGCTCGCGCCGGGCGTCCCGATGCGCCACCGTTTTTGCCCGCATTGGCAACCGGCGCGGTGATCGGCTTCGTGTCCGGTGCGACGGGAACGGGTGGCGGCATCTTCCTTGCGCCGATCGTTCTCGCCATGAACTGGATCGATGTCCGGCGAACTGCGGCGGTCACTGCCGCCTACAATCTCTTGAACTCGGCAGCAGCACTTGCAGGCGCCTACGCGACACTGGGACGCCTGCCGAACGCTCTACCCCTCTGGCTCCTTGCCGTGGGCATCGGCGGTGTGATCGGCGCTTCGATCGGTGCCCGACATCTGCCAGAGCGCGCCCTGCGCTACGTTCTCGCTTGTGTGCTCTTGGGATCGGGTCTCAAGCTTATTCTGACGTGAACAAACGGGGGGTTATGGCGGACGCCGGCTCCGTCAAGTTCGCGACGAAGTATTCGAACTAAAATCAAGCGATGCCTGCTTCGGCAATCGTTCACGGGAGGAAGGCTTGATCCTGCGAAAGGTCATCAATCGACGCCGATGGATGAAAGGCGCAGGGAGCCTCGCGGCATCCTTCGGCGTGATCGGCGCCCGCGCGCGTGCCAAGGATGCGCCTCTTCGCTTTGCACTCACGCCCGTCCTGCTGACCTCTGACTTGGTGATGCTGGAAGCGCTGAAGGCCTATCTGGCTCACGCCATGGGCCGTCCGGTGCACCTCGTCAGTCGCCGCACCTATCAGGAGATCACGGCTCTTCTTGTTACTCGGCAGGTCGATGCCGCCTGGATCTGCGGCTACCCATTCGTCGTCTATCGTAAGGAACTGGCTCTCGTGGCTGTCCCCGTATGGCGCGGCCAACCGCTCTATCAATCCTACCTCATCGGTCGCGCCGATCAGAAGGCCGATACCCTGGCTGACCTGGCCGGTACCGTCCACGCTTTCTCCGATCCGGACAGCAACTCGGGCTATCTCGTCACCTGCGCCGCACTCGCCGAGATGGGCCAGTCACCCGGCCGGTTCTTCCGCCACTTCTTCTATACGTACGGGCACCGCAATGTCGTGCGCGCCGTGGCGACCGGTCTCGCGACGGGCGGCAGTGTCGATGGTTACGTGTATGACGTCCTCCGTGAGGCCGAGCCTGCCTTGTCCGCAGATACGCGCGTCATTCTCAAGTCGGAGCTGCTGGGCTTTCCGCCGATCGCCTGTCCGGCTCCCGAAGCGCAGTCACCGACAATCATCCATTTGCGCGAAGCGCTGATCGCAATGCCAAGCGACCGACGTGGCCGCGAGGTGCTCGCCATGTTGCGACTTGACGGCTTCAGCAATGAGTCGCCCGAATTGTTCGACGGCATTGCGGACAAGATGAATCTGGTGCGCGGGGTGCCGCTATGATGCTCCGCCGCCTGCCGCTCACGGCCCGAGTACCTCTGATCGTGACGCTTTTCATGGTCGCCGTTTCGGTGTTTACCTCGGAGCGCGTGCTCACACGGCTTGCAGATACGCAAGAGCGGCACGTCCAAGCTCTGGCCGACGCCTACGTCGATGGCTTGGCGCTGGCACTCGTCGACTCGATCATTCGCGAAGACATCTGGCAGGTCTTCGATGTGCTCGACCGCTCGCGAGACAAATCCGGCGACATTCGGCCGACCGAGACCATCGTTGCCGGCCCCGATGACTTCGTGATCGCGTCGTCGAAGCCTTTGGACATTCCTTCTCAGATGAAGGTGCCGGCGCGTTATATCGCATCCTTGCGCGAGAACGGGCGTATCGTCATCGCCGAGGACGAACAGAAGGCTTATCTGCATCGCGTAGTACGCTATGAGAATCTGCGCATCGGCAGCATATACGCGTCTCTCGACATCGCTCCTCTGCTCGCCGAGCGGCGCAGCGTGCTTTGGACCCTTGTCCTCACCAATGCGCTGCTCACGCTGGCTCTGGCTGGCGCGGCCTGGTTCATCATGGGGAGAATGATGCGACCGATCACTCTTCTCACCGGCCATCTCGAGCGCAGCCATGCCGGCGCGGTCGCCTCCATACCCGACGAGATCGTCGCTAAAGTGCCGCGCGACCACCGGCAGGCATTCGCAGCCTACAATCGCCTTGCCGCCGCCGTTGCAGACCGCGAAGCGCTCAGCGCGCGACTTGCCGAGGAGGAGCGGCTCGCCAGTCTCGGCCGTCTCGCATCGGGAATGGCCCACGAAATCAACAATCCTCTCGGCGGTCTGTTCAACGCGATCGATACGCTCAAGCGGCACGGCGCCGACCGCAACACACGCAATGTCACGCTGGATCTGGTCGAACGCGGCCTCAAGGGAATTCGCGACGTGGTGCGCGTGGCGCTCGTCACGTATCGAGCCGAGCGCGATCAACGACACTTGAGCCGAAGCGACATCGACGACCTCAAATGCCTCGTCGCTCCCGAAGCCGGCCGTCTCGGTGTGCTGCTGCAATGGCGGATTGAACTGACGAATACCGTGAGCATACCAGCCACCGTGGTTCGCCAGATCCTTCTCAATCTTGCTCTCAATGCCTGCCAAGCTACGCCGCGCGGCCACTGCGTCACCATCTCGGTCACTGAAACACTGGTTTCCATCGTCATACGCGTCGAGGATCGAGGTCCGGGGATGCCGGCGTCTGCGATTGCCATGCTGATCGATGGTGGAGATCGGCCCGCTCCCATTGGCCAGGGCACGGGGCTCGGCCTCTGGATGACCAATCGCCTGGTCACCGAGCTTGGCGGCAACATAACCGTTTCCGGCGGGTCCGAAGGGGGCACTGCAATTTCGGTCACGCTTCCTCAGCGCCGAGAAAAGGAGTTTGCTCATGTCGCTTGAGCGCCGGACCCTGGGTCTGATCGAGGATGATCCCATTATGGGTGAGTCCTTGTCGCGGAGCCTTACTCTCGAAGGCGCCAAGGTTCACTGGTGGGCAACCGGCAACGAGGCACTGAGCAAGATGTCCACCTCGGCGCTCGACGCCGTGATCTGCGACATTCGGTTGCCGGATCGCTCAGGTGCCGAGGTCTTCCGCGAGCTCGCGCGGGCGCGCTGCGCGCCGCCATTCCTGTTCATTACGGGCTATGGCGACATCGACCAGGCCGTCGAGCTGATGCGTGAAGGCGCGCGCGACTACGTCACGAAGCCATTCGTCATGAGTGAGTTTCTCGCTCGGTTGGAGGAGGTCGTTGGCCGACAGGAGACGCGGAGTGATCCCGTTCTCGGCGTGTCACCGGCCATGCAGAACCTCGAGCAGTTCCTGCAGCGGGCCGCCCAAGTGGGCTCGAACTTATTGCTGACCGGAGAGACCGGTGTCGGCAAGGAGGTCTGCGCGCGCTACTTGCATGCCCAGCGTCCGGAGCCACGCGGACCATTCATGGCCGTCAACTGCGCTGCCATTCCAGCCGACCTCTTGGAAAGCGAGCTGTTCGGTCACGAGAAGGGCGCGTTTACTGGTGCACATGCCCGTCATCTCGGTTATGCCGAGCGCGCCGGGCGAGGCGTGCTTTTCCTTGATGAAATCGGTGAGCTGGCACCCAAGCTGCAGGCCAAGCTCTTGCGAGTCATCGAAAGCCGTTCCTTCCATCGCCTCGGCGGCGAGCGCGCGATGCCGTTCGAGGCTCGTCTGGTCTGTGCGACCAACGCGGATCTCGCGAACCGTATTGCCGCCCGTGATTTCAGAAGCGATCTCTACTACCGGATCAATGTCCTCTCGCATCACATCCCACCGCTCAGGCATCGCACCGACGACATCGAATGGCTGATCGACCGCTTCTTCGCCGAGTTCTCACGCGCGATCGAGAGTGACGCCGTCGGCGTGTCAGCACTGGCTTACGAGGCCGCGCGGGACCATACCTGGCCCGGCAATATCCGCGAACTCAGGAACAGGCTGGAGCGCGCCATCGCGTTGGCTGCCGGTCGATGGATCATGCCCAGTGACCTCTTTCCGGAGCGCGTCAGCGCGCAGGGTGTTCCCGACCACTTCATTGCGCCGCTCGATCATGCGCGAGACAATGCCGAGCGGCGGCACATCCAGCGCGCCTTGGCGATGACCGGAGGCGCGATTATCCCCGCCGCGAAAGCGCTCGGCATCTCGCGGACGACGTTGTGGGAGAAGATGAAGCGGCACGGCATCGGTGTTTCCGATGCGAAGTGATGTTCGAGCTCCCTGACGCCAAAGGCTACATGTTCGGATTCCCGAACATGCCTCCGCTCACGTCCTCCCAGATTCCAATGGCTTAGGCCCTCTCCCTCGCTGGCACGCGCATTGCGATGCGCAGCTCGCGGGCACCTGAACCGCGA
>Ga0182740_1001785_pt1 | contig 13962 bp, 10 predicted proteins | sample eDN5th37CKraftBY_FD_128872 | JGI IMG/M metagenome (GOLD analysis project Ga0182740, IMG submission 128872) | Enriched backyard soil microbial communities from Emeryville, California, USA - eDNA 5th pass 37_C Kraft BY (version 2) (version 2) | ecosystem: Environmental > Terrestrial > Soil >...
CGCTTCCCTCCCCGAGTGCCAAGGAGATCGAGAAATTCGCGCGGAATGGAAAGTTCCGGCGGGGCACAGCGCCAGAAAAGGTACGACGGCGCGGTGGTGACCACGGTCATGTCAGGAGAAAAGGCGGAAACTTTATCCGCTATTTCGCCGTTCGAGAGGGACAAAAGGGGCCCGTCGACCAGAAGAGTTGCGTGCCCGCTTCGCTCCAGCAGGGACTTGCTATAGGCGAGTTCGAGCGGCAGGTGCGGCGCGGTGCAGCCGAAGTAAGTGCTGCCTTCGAAACTCCACGCGGGATTTATCAATGCCACTTTCATCGCGCATCTCCCGCGATCATTGCGTCGTCGCGACGTGGTGGGGGGCGCGCCTCCTTCAGCCATTGCGCCAGGAGAGACACACCGGTCTTCCAGGGCGTCGGCGGCGAAAGCTCGATCTTGCTTCGAAGGCTGCGTGTGTCGGAGACGTAGTAGCGTTGGTCACCGGCTCGCCAGTGGCTGTGACTTATCTCTAAAGGACGGCCGACGATCCGACCGATATGGTTCAGGACCTGAATCAGGCTCACCGCGTTTTCGGGGCCGCCCCCGACGTTGAAGGCTCTGCCCGCAACAAACGACGGCCTCTCGATCGCGCGCGCGTAGACCTCCGTGGTGTCCTCGACGAACATCACGTCTCGCACTTGCCGGCCATCGCCATAGATCGTGATCGGCGCCCCTTGCAGAGCTTTGATGAGAAAATGCGCGACCCAGCCCTGATCTTCAGTTCCCAGTTGCCGTGGACCATAGATGCAGCTCATTCGGAACACCGCTGCGGGTACACCTAGCGTTCTCGCGTAATCGAGCACGTATTGATCAGCGGCGCCCTTGGAGCAGCCGTATGGGGTGTGGAATGACAGGGGACGCGATTCGCCGATGCCGTGAGCGCGCAGATGCTCGTCAGCGGGGCGATACGCCAGACGCGTCTGCTCGAGTTCAACCTCGGCCAAATCGCCGTAGACTTTGTTCGTGCTTGCGAACAGGAACGTCGGCGGCTTGCAGCAAGAGCGGGCCGCCTCAAGCAAATTCAATGTTCCGCGTACGTTGATGTCGAAGTCTTCTAACGGCCGTTCGATGCTCGTCGTGACCGCCACTTGCGCGGCGAAGTGCACAACGGCGGAAGCTTGTGTGACGGCTTCCGCAGCGGCTTCGTTGCGCACGTCCGTTATCAGCACAGAGATGTTGCGGGGGTGGAGGCGCTTCAGTTCAGCGGCATTTTCCTCGACACCCGGCCGCGCTAACGAGTCAATGACGAGGACTTTTTTCCCGCTCCTTGCCAACCGGTTCGCGAGATTGGAGCCAATGAAGCCTGCGCCGCCGGTGATCAACACCGGATTTTCTTTTTCTCCGATCACAGCAGGTGCAACGACTGCTTTCACGCCACCAGCCCCCGTGCTTCGAGTTCGGCTCGCGCTTCATTGACGCGATCGAGTGCGCGTTGCGTCTTCACCCATTCGACGAGTTCGCCAAGCGACTCTTCGAGCCGGCGTTTGGGCTTGTAGCCTAGAGCTGCCTCGGCATGGGTGATGTCAGCGAAGCAGTGACGGATATCGCCGAACCGCGCCTGATCGAGAACTTCAGGAGCTATATCTGCGCGCCCCATCGCTTGGCCGAGTTTCTCCGCCACATCGTAGACTGAGTAACTGAGGCCACTTCCTATGTTGAAGACATCACCGTCGATGCCGGACTGCTGCAGGGCGGCGAGAAAGGCAGACGTCACGTCTTCGACGTGAACGAAATCCCGGCGTTGCTGACCGTCTTCGAAGACAAGGGGCGGCTTGCCGTTGAAAAAGCGCGATGCAAAGATCGCGAGAACGCCGGTGTATGGATTGGAAAGCGCCTGACCTGGTCCAAACACGTTGAAGAGCCGAAGCGCGCATCCTTCCATGCCGTGCGCTTTCGCGAGAAGCAGGGTCATTCGCTCCTGCGAATATTTGGTCAGCGCGTAAACCGATGCGAGCGTCGGGCGCTTGCTTTCCGGCGTGGGGATCGGCTCCAGCGGATAACCATTGCGATCCACTGGATCCCAAGATTTGCCAGCGCCGTAAGCACGCTCCACGTCTTCAACGAGCGATCCGTCGTGAGCGCGGTAGAGACCTTCGCCATAGATGCTCATCGACGAAGCGACGACGATCCGGCGAACGGGGGAACGCGAGAGTTCCTCCATCAAGACAGCCGTTCCGACGTCATTAACACTGACGTACTGCTCGACAGCGTACATACTTTGGCCGACGCCAACCTCGGCCGCGAGATGAACTACAGAGTCGACGCCTTTGAGCGCCTTGCGTACAGAATCGACGTTGCGAACGTCGCCGCGGAGGAATTGTACGTCGTCGGTTAGCGCAATATCTTCATTGCCATGAACTTGCTCGATCATGGAATCGAGGACGACGACGTCATGTCCTTGGGCCAGGAGAGCTCGGCACATATGCCGCCCGATAAAGCCTGCTCCTCCGGTCACGAGCACCTTTTCTCTCGACACGCAATGCTCCTGATGCCGTGGGTTTTGTTCACAAGGGCAATCCGGAGCTAGGAGGTAAGTTCCTTCTCTTTCTAAAAACGCCCTCGGTCAAAGTAGATTGTCGTTTCACGAGCGATCAGGCTCGATCGCCTTACCAACGGAATAAATCCGTCGACAGACGATCCGTTGCGTGAGCATTGCCGCTTCAGTCGTGCTGTCGTCTCACGGCGAGAGGCGCGGAACCGCTAAGAGCAGCAATCACAACATCAATGTTGAAGTTTATTCGAGCTTAGCGGCACGGCGACTTGCAGGCCGCTGCCAAAGGGCGTGACGCAAACGCGCCGACAAAAGGCACACGCGCGATGTTTAATGGCGCATCGTTTGCGCCTCTAGAATGAAGGCTAAATGCGAAATTCGCCACCAAGCTGCTTCTGCGAGGCAGCGGCGGAGGTCAGGAATTCATATCGGGAGATTTGAAGAACCGCGCAGACGAAAGGGCGCTCAGCTAGCCTGGATTGCCATCTGAAGCTTGGCGAGCGCCCTTGTTTCTTCAGTCCGTAAGTGCTCAGCCAGCCGCAGAGCGGGGCTGGTTCTGTTCCTTGTGGTTGCGAAGCGCTACGCTCATCGTTTCGCCAACGAGATGCGGGCTTTCGGCCATGATGACGCCGGCCCGGCCGAGTGCGGCGATTTTGGCAGCAGCAGTATCGCGGCCATGAACCAGAAGTGCTCCGGCATTTCCCGCACGACGTTCCGACGGTGCGTGGCTGCCCACGACGAGAGCGACGACTGGCACGCGTGGCTTTTTCTGGCGAAGGAGATCAGCAACGTACTGCTCTTCTGTGCCGCCGACCTCACCAATGAGTACGATGCCTTCCGTTTCTTCGTCAGCCAAAAACAGCTCAACACAATCCTTCATCGTCAGGCCGTGAACAAGATCACCGCCCACTCCTACGCTCGTTGACAGACCGAGTCCCGCTGCGGAAATTTGCGCGATGACTTCGCTCGTCAGTGATGCAGAGCGGGAAACGACCCCGATACCGCCTGGCCGCACGTTGCCGGTTGCGATGACGCCGAGCTTGCAGACGCCCGGAGCCAGGATGCCTTCCGAATTCGGTCCGACGAGCCGCGTCTGCGACCCCTTCAGGGCATGGCAGACGCGCACCATGTCGAGAACTGGAACGTGCTCCGTCAATGTGACCACCAGCGGAACTTCAGCTTCGATTGCCTCGATCATGGCGGCAGCTGCGTGCATCGGCGGCGCGAAGATCACACTCGCGTTGGCACGCGTCTGCTGAACCGCTTCTGAAACCGTATCGAAAATCGGGAGATCGAGATGGCGCTGCCCGCCCTTCCCTGGCGTGACGCCGGCGACGACATTGGTTCCATACTTCATCATGGCCGCGGTTTGCTGCGAACCAGCGCGACCGGTCATGCCCTGGCAAATGACGCGCGTTTGGCGATTAACAAGAATCGACATTATTTTCCTTCCTAGCGTGCTTCGGCTACGGCGTGCTCGGCGGCGGACCGCATGTCCGCGCAGTCGATGATGCGGCAACCAAAATCTTCCAGACGTGCTCTCGCGGCATGAGCATTGTTACCGGCCAGCCGGACCACTGTCGGCAGCGAGCGGCCGGTGCGGCGCATAGCGATGCCAAGGCCTTCGACGACCTTATCGCAAGGCTGCATGCCGCCTCCGTGGACATTGATGAGAAGAGAACGAACCTTCGGGTTGTCGAGGATCATTGCGAAACCACGGGCAATGTCCACGCTCGTCGCGCTCGTGCGGATGTCCATGAAGTTCGCCGGCCGGCCTTTGGCTGCGCGTATCATGTCGACGGTGGCGAGACCGAGCCCGGCGCCGTTGGCAGCAACGCCGATGTCACCATCGAGGCTGACGTAGTTCAGACGGTAGCTTTGCGCGTTGATCTCGAGCTCGTCATCTGCGCGGAGCGCAAAGAGTGACGGGTGGCGGAACATTGCGTTGTCATCGACGGTCAACACCGCGCTTAGCGCAAGCAGCTCACCTTCCGGCATGATCGCCAACGGATCGATCTCGATGCGGCTGGCATCAAGCTCGACGAAGGCGCGCATCAGGCCGTGCGTCAACGTCGAAAAGGCGTTGCGGGCATTGTCTGGAATAGCGAGACGCGCTGCAAACAGCATCACGTCGTACTCCGGGAAGGTGTGCCCCGTGCCGAGGGTCAATTGCTGCACGCCAGCCTGGCCGAACGCGGCTACGTTGCCCGCTGCATCGCAGTTTTGCGCAGACATCACGATGCCCCGCACTGCGGGATCCACGAACAGCGACAAAGAAATTCCGCGCTCTGCGATGACGGCTGCTTCGACCATGACGCGCTTGATCGATTGCGTCTTCAGGCCGCCGTAGTCGGAAATTTTGCGCTGGAGCAGGTCGCCTGCCGCCTTTTTCACCTCGGCGGGGGAATAGACGAGATAGGCATCCGATAGTTTCCGGCGGAAGCCGTCGACCTGAGCTTTCACAACGAAGCTTGGAGTGCCGAGTCCTGTGGCTACCTCTTCTGCTTGGTCGGGTGTGATGGCGACGCCCCACTGCGGGGACTTCAAGCCGAAATCCGACAACAGCTGCTTCGTCTGGAACTCGTGGAGCTTCATGCACTCCTCCTGTTTGGTTTTTTCCTTTTACTACTAGATCATGCGTTCGAAAAAAAGCGGCGAAAGCACGGAGGAAGCACCTTCGCCGCCGAAGCATTGCGGGTAATCACTCGGCTGCGATTGGAACCTGATCGCCTAGAGCGCCGCTTGCCTCGATTTCTTGAATGTGATCCTCGTCGAGTTGCAGAACCTCGCGCAGAATTTCTGCGGTGTGCTCACCGAGAAGCGGCGAGCGCTCGACGACGGTTGGACTTTCGGAGAGCTTGATCGGATTGCCAACCGAGAGATACTTGCCCCGAACGGGATGATCGACCTCTACGATAGTGCCCGTGCGGCGAAGCGAGGGCTCTTCGGCGATTTCTTTCATCGAGAGGATCGGCCCGCATGGAATGTGATACTTGTTGAGTATCTCCATGGCCTCGTACTTCGTCTTACTCGAAGTCCACTCCTCGATCGTTGCGAATATGCTTTTCAGACGCGGCAGGCGCGCGGCAGGCGTCGCGTAATCTGGATCGGTGATCCACTCTTCTTTGCCGATTACTTTGCAGATGTCGGCCCAGACCGGCGCTTGCGTAATGAAGTAGATGTAAGCGTTGGGATCGGACTCCCAATTCTTGCATTTGAGAATCCATCCGGGCTGACCGCCACCCGACGCGTTTCCTGCGCGCGGAACGGTGTCTCCAAATGCGCCACCTGGATATTGCGGATATTCGGTAAGCGGACCGCGCTCCAGGCGCTGCTGGTCGCGCAGCTTCACGCGGCAGAGATTCAGCACGCCATCCTGCATGGCGGCATCGACTCGCTGCCCGCGCCCGGTGACCGTGCGCTGGTAGAGGGCGGTGACGATGCCGAGCGCAAGATGCAGGCCCGTACCGCTGTCGCCGATCTGCGCTCCCGTGATGAGCGGAGGACCATCATCGAATCCGGTTGTAGAGGCGGCACCTCCCACACACTGAGCGACATTCTCATAGACCTTACAGTCCTGGTACGGGCCCGGACCGAAGCCTTTGATCGATGCCACGATCATGCGTGGGTTGAGCTCTTGAATACGCGCCCAGGAGAAACCCATCCTATCAAGGGCACCGGGCGCGAAGTTCTCGACGAGGACATCGCAAGCTTTGATGAGGTCTTCGAGCACCGCCTTGCCCGTGGCGTTTTTCGTATCGAGCGTGATGGACCGCTTATTGTGGTTCAGCATCGTGAAATAGAGGCTGTCCGCATTCGGCACGTCGCGTAGCTGCGTCCGCGTTACGTCGCCGACGCCTGGTTTTTCCACCTTGATGACGTCGGCTCCGAACCAAGCCAATAACTGGGTACATGCCGGACCCGATTGCACGTGTGTGAAGTCGAGAACGCGTACGCCGTCGAGCGCCTTGCCCATCTGAACTCGCTCCTGTTGTTGTTTTGTTGGAGCCCTGGCAGGTGCGACCGGATCCTTTAAAGCGCCGATCCCCGCCTAGTTTTAGTCTGGCATACTGAATACCACAGCGTCAATACGAAGCGCGACGAGATATACCATTCGCGCGCTGCTAAAGCTCGCTCTCATGCAAATCCTGCAATGCCGCAATGCAGCAAAGCCCTACAAACGCGGTATATGGCATGCTATATACCAGACCATGACGAAGCCGGTTTTGACAGCCGCTTCAGTGACATCAGGAAGGAGATTAATCATGACTGCGACAGTCCTGCGCACCGCTGGCGAGCGGTCCATTGCCACCCGGGTGTGGGCTTGGATCTCGAGCTTCTTGGCTCAGACGGCTGAAATCGACCGCCGGAATGGCTCGGTTGAGCCGTTCGGCCTCTGAGAGGAGTTCCCAACCTCACCTAACTCCGAGCCACTCTTTACGTGTTGATGGAGAGCAAGTGCTTACTGAGGCTTGAATAATTGGCCCGGTATGCAGACTTGCCTCCCCGGGGGCGAAATAAGGCTGGAATATCGCCAAATAAAAATTTTTTAAGGGTTGGCGCTCCCGCCCAGGCTTCTCGAAAAATCTATACCGATGAACACTTTGCCTCGTCTGGGATCCCTCGACGAGCGTTTCGTGTTGTGCCATTCCAAGGGCCTAATCTCCGCGACTGCGACAATAGTGTCTTGCGTTCTGGCATTCAATATACCAGACTGCCGCTGTGACAATGTTGACGAACTTGTTGCGGACGAAACCCTCGACTACTCCCATCAGCAGAAACAAGGGGGAAGTAAATGGCAGGAACTCCAGGAGAAATGGCCCCGCAGAAGGTGTCCGACGGTTATCGCTGGTGGCAGCTAACCGTCGGTGTCATCTGTATGGTTATGATTGCTAACCTTCAGTACGGTTGGACCTTCTTTGTCCCAGACATCCAACAGAAATTCGGGTGGGATCGATCAGCGATCCAATGGGCCTTCACGCTTTTCGTGTTGTTTGAAACTTGGCTTGTGCCCGTAGAAGCCTGGTTCGTTGACAAATACGGCCCGCGCCGGGTCGTCGTTTTCAGCGGCATTCTTTGCGGCGTTGGTTGGGTCATAAACTCATACGCGACCACTCTGGGCGAATTTTACCTCGGCCAGGTCATAGCGGGCATCGGCGCCGGCGGTGTGTACGGCACCTGCGTCGGCAACGCCCTCAAATGGTTCCCAGACAAACGCGGTCTTGCGGCAGGTATCACAGCTGCAGGTTTCGGTGCTGGCGCAGCTCTCACGGTCGCCCCCATCCAGTGGATGATCGGCGAGCACGGCTTCCAGTCTGCCTTCTACTACTTCGGAATCGGGCAAGGCCTGATCGTGGTCATCTTCGCTCTGATGATGGTCGGTCCGAAGGCCGGTCAGACACCGCAAACGGTCAACGCAAACATCATCCAGACGAAGCGAAACTACGCTCCGACGGAAGTGCTACGTCAGCCCATCTTCTGGCTCATGTATCTGATGTTCGTTGTCGTTGGCGCCGGCGGTCTTATGGCTACGGCGAACCTCAAGCCCATCGCGGCTGACTGGGGTATCGACAGCATCCCGGTGACGATGTTCGGGCTGACCATGACGGTGATCACGTTCGCAGCAACGATCGATCGCATTCTCAATGGCCTGACCCGCCCGTTCTTCGGCTGGGTTTCGGACCATATCGGTCGTGAAAACACGATGTGCATCTGCTTCGCGTTGGAAGGCTTGGGCATTTACCTGCTCTACCTGTGGGGCCACGATCCGATCTGGTTCGTGATCCTGAGCGGTTGCGTGTTCTTCGCCTGGGGTGAGATCTACAGTCTTTTCCCGTCGACGTGCACCGACACCTTCGGCACCAAGTACGCAGCGACCAATGCTGGCCTGCTTTACACGGCTAAGGGTACAGCCGCGTTGATCGTTCCCTTCGCCAACACGCTCCAGCAGCAGACGGGATCGTGGGACTTGGTTCTGATCATCGCCGCCGGCGCAAACGTCGGAGCCTCGATCCTCGCAATCGCGGTGTTGAAGCCCTGGCGCGCGGGCGTCGTCCGCCGCAACGCATTGCCCGAAGCACAGGCAATGGCGTAATCCGGTTACGGAAACAGGGATGGCGGCAATGCCGCCATCCCTTTCAATTTTTTTCGGCCGGCAATCGGGGACGCACAAACAGTGCGGCCGGCACCGACAACCAGACAAAGCAACTTCGCAAGCACCAGCTCACGCGGGGAAGATGCATTAATTTCATCTGAATAGACGGGGGTCTTAATCATATGAAAATCGTGAATGGAATGGGCCGCGGTTGGCGGCTCTGGGCGGCGGCGCTCTTGGCCAGCACGTGGGCCATGCCGGCAGCTGCAGCGGATCTCGGCGGCGATTGCTGCGCCGATCTTGAAGAGCGGGTGGCCGAACTTGAGGCTACGACGGCGCGCAAAGGCAATCGCAAGGTCAGCCTGACCGTTTCGGGCTGGGTCAACGAAAGCGTCATGTGGTTTGACGACGGTGCGGAGTCGAACGTTTACGTCGGCACCAACCCCGTCGAGCAGAGCCGCGTGCGCTTCGTCGGCGAAGCCAAGGTGACGCCCGACGTGTCGGCCGGCTACGTGCTCGAATTCGGCATCTACGGCGCCAGCGCCAACAGCTGGGACCAGGACACGCCGGACGGCAGCACGCCCAACAGCGTCTCCGTCCGCAAGAGCAGCTGGTTCTTGAAGAGCAAGACCTTCGGCAAGGTGACGGTCGGCCAGGACGGCACGGCGACCTACCATTTGCTCGACGACGCCGACACGACCATGACGCGTAACTTCTACGACGGCGAAGCCTCGGCGATTTACGCCCGTCCGTTCTTCCTGCGTGACTCCTCGGGGGACCGCATCGGCACGCTCAAGTGGAGCGACGCGCTGCGCGGCTTCTTCAATTCGACGCCCGGCGATAGCGGCCGCCGCAACATCGTGCGCTACGACACGCCGACCTTCGGCGGCTTCAGCGTCGCTGCGGCCTGGGGTGAGGACGACCTGTGGGACATGGCCGTCATCTATAAGGGCGAGCTCGGCGACTTCAACCTGAACGCGCGTGCCGGCTACGGCCAGTCGTCCGATGGTTTCTCAACGCCGTGCCACGGCTCGACGGGCACGCCCGACAACGCGATGGACTGCGAGTGGTGGGGTGTTTCGGCCTTCCTGCAGCACACGCCGACGGGTCTCTTCGTCTTCGCCGGCTACGGCGACCAGAAGGATGGCTCGAAGGATCCGGCGATCGACGCGGTCATCGAGGATAAGGACTCGCAGACCTGGTTCGTGCAGGCTGGTGTCGAGAAGAAGTGGTTCCCGCTCGGCAAGACCAACTTCTTCGGCGAGTACCGCCGGGATGACGCGGGCTCGAACGTGACCGGCACGGGGAGTGTCCGCACCCAGGGTGCCGAGATCAACACTTGGGCGATCGGCGCGGCGCAGAACCTCGAGGCGGCGGAAGCAACCCTCTACCTCGTCTATCAGCACGCCGATGGCGAAGTTCGGGTCGGTCCCGCTGGCACGGAGACCGACCTCTCGGCCCTGCAGCAGGTCATCGGCGGCATGAAGATCAACTTCTAACGCTCGAACTCCCGGGTCTTCGGGGGTGACACCTATCTGACGTTCCCGTCAGAGAGACTGCGAGAAGGAGAGCCGAAGGGCTTTCCTTCTTTTTTATAGGCTCGGTGATTATAAAGCTGGGTCGCGAGCCGGGCCCCAACGTGGCTTGGTATTCCGGTTTTGGACGTGCGGTACTCAGCCGCTACGGGATCGTGCTAAGTAATTGGGTAAAGACCCTTTGTTGGGCTATAGTATGCCACAAGAATTTCGCGTCGGTTCGGGAGAAAAACACCGTGGCTGATAAAGCCCAAGCTCAAGCAAGCTGGCCTGTATCTCAATCATTGACGCCAGATCTTGTTCTCAAGCCCTTTGCGCAAGAAGAAACCTTCAAGGCCAAGGCTTACAGGGCGATCAAAAGCGCCATCATCGAAATGGACATCTACAGCTCGCCCGAGCAGGCGTGGATCGACGAGCGCCAGCTGTCGGAACAGCTCGGCGTCAGCCGCACCCCGGTCCGCGAAGCCATTCTCATGCTCGAGCAGCAAGGCTTTGTAAAATCGGTGCCGCGCCGCGGGATCATGGTCGTCAAGAAGACCAAACGCGAAGTCATTGAAATGATTCAAGTTTGGGCGGCGCTGGAAGGCATGGCAGCGCGCCTCGTAACACAGCGGGCGAGCGATGATGAAATCGCGCGGCTGCGATTGCTCTTCAGAGAGTTCAATGCCACGCATAAGCCTGAAGACTTCCTCAGCGAATATTCCACGGCCAATATTCGCTTCCACCAGACGATTATCGAGCTGACCGGGTCTTCCTTGCTGGTCGAAATGACGGAGAACCTGCTGCTTCACGTGCGCGGAATCCGGCAGATTACGATCGGCCGCGACCACCGCGCTGCTCGGTCCATCGAGGATCATCTTAAGATCATCGAAGCGCTCGAAAGGCGTGAGACCGAGCTTGCAGAGAAGCTGGCGCGCGACCACACGTTGGGTCTTGCTGCCTACGTCGAAGAGCACAGCGAAGGCATTTTCGACTGAGTGCACTGGCGCTTCGATTGATCCTTAAGGGGCGCGGCGTCTGACGTTCGCGCCTCTACTGTTTTGGCGCCTAATTCATCCGGCGCTTCCATTCAAAGCGATAAAGCCCCGGCGGCTATTTCGCTGACCGATTCCTTCCATGGGCCGCGATGCGTTTGCTGGCCTCTTCGTCACCGCTAACCGCGCGCAGACGATCAAGCTCGAACTTCGATCCCGGTGCAATTTTCCCCCAAAAAGAGCGATGCGTGCTTGCTTGTCGCATGCATCTGGTATATCGTATGCCAAATACTAAGGATGTGCGGCGACATGCTGCAGTTTAAGCAGCGAGCCGTTGAAGAGCGCGTCCAAAAACAGGGAGGATAGGCGTGAATATTATTGCGAAGACGGTTTCAAGCAGGCCCGTTTCCGAAAATGCGGAACGATCCCCCCCGGCCCCGCTCTCAGCGGTGCCTTCCACCGTTTTTCCGGCGCCCTCGTATCCTCTTGGCATTGCGAAGCCCGCCGCCGGTGGTCCCGCCCCGACCTTCATTCCGGCTTCCTATCCGCTCGGTATTGGCCCCAAGGCGCCCGCCGCCGAGAAGTCCGCCGCAGCAGCCGAGCTTGAGCTGACGGATGGATTTCATCTGGTCATCGACGCGCTCAAGCTCAACGGCATCGAGACAATCTATGGCGTCCCCGGCATTCCGATCACGGATCTCGGCCGCATGGCGCAGGCTGAGGGGTTGCGTGTCATCTCGTTCCGGCACGAGCAAAACGCCGGTAACGCCGCGGCAATCGCCGGCTATTTGACGAAGAAGCCGGGCATCTGCCTCACAGTGTCGGCTCCTGGCTTCCTCAATGGCCTCACGGCTCTGGCCAACGCCACGACCAACTGCTTCCCGATGATCCTCATCTCCGGCTCCTCCGAGCGTGAGATCGTCGATCTGCAGCAGGGCGACTACGAGGAGATGGATCAGCTCGCCATCGCCAAGCCGCTCTGCAAGGCGGCGTTCCGCGTGCTGCACGCAGCCGACATTGGAATCGCTGTTGCCCGCGCGATCCGCGCGGCCGTGTCAGGCCGTCCGGGCGGCGTCTATCTCGATCTCCCAGCGAAGCTCTTTTCGCAGACCATGGATGCCGTCGCGGGTCAGAAGTCGCTCGTCAAAGTCATCGACGCAGCGCCGGCCCAAATTCCCGGCAAGGAAGCCGTCCAGCGCGCGCTCGAAGTACTGAAGAGTGCGAAGCGGCCCCTCATCATTTTCGGCAAGGGCGCAGCCTATGCGCAGGCTGATGAAGCCATCCGTGAGCTGGTGGAACAGAGCGGCATTCCGTTCCTGCCGATGAGCATGGCCAAGGGTCTACTGCCGGACACGCATCCTCAGTGCGCCGGCGCTGCACGCTCGACCGCGCTGAAGGACAGCGACGTCGTGATGTTGATTGGTGCGCGTCTCAATTGGCTCTTGTCGCACGGCAAAGGCAAGACCTGGGGTAGCGCGCCGAAGAAGTTCATTCAGATCGACATCGAGCCGCGCGAGATGGATTCGAACGTCGAGATCGCTGCCCCGCTCGTCGGCGACATTGGTTCCTGCGTCAAAGCCCTGCTCGAAGGCATCGACGGCAAATGGCAGGCGCCTCCGGCTGAATGGACCAACGCGATCAAGGCGAAGAAAGAAGAAAACATCGCCAAGATGGCGCCGCGGCTCGCCAACACGAAGTCGCCGATGGATTTCCATGGCGCGCTTGGTGCACTCCGCACCGTCGTCAAGGAGCGGCCGGACATCATCCTCGTCAATGAAGGCGCCAACACGCTCGATCTCGCGCGCGGTGTCATCGACATGTATGAGCCGCGCAAGCGTCTCGATGTCGGCACCTGGGGCATCATGGGCATCGGCACGAGCTTCGCCATTGCGGCGGCGATCGAGACCGGAAAGCCAGTGCTTGCGGTTGAAGGCGACAGTGCCTTCGGATTCTGCGGCATGGAGGTGGAGACGATTTGCCGGTACCAGCTTCCAGTCTGCATCGTCATCTTCAACAACGACGGCATCTATCGCGGCACCGATACTGATCCGACCGGCCGCGATCCTGGCACGACGGTGTTCGTCAAAGGCTCTCGCTACGACAAGATGATGGAAGCTTTCGGTGGCGTTGGCGTCAACGTCGAAACGCCGGCCGAATTGAAGCGCGCCGTCGATGAAGCGCTGAACAGCGGCAAGCCGACCCTCATCAACGCCGTGATCGATCCCGCCGCTGGCACCGAGAGCGGACGCATCGGCAATCTCAATCCGCAGAGCGTCCTGAAGAAAAAATAAGTCCGGATCAGCCGGCCCATTTCAACAAGCTTCTACCAAGGAGGTACGCACCGATGACGAAAGCCCTTGAAGGCATCAAGATCATTGACTTCACGCACGTGCAGGCAGGCCCTGCGTGCACGCAGCTCCTCGCATGGTTCGGCGCCGACGTGATCAAAGTCGAGCGTCCGGGATCGGGCGATGTCACGCGCAGCCAGCTCCGCGATATTCCCGATGCGGACGCGCTCTACTTCACGATGCTCAATTCCAACAAGCGTTCGCTGACTCTCGACACCAAGACGCCGGAAGGCAAAGAAGTCCTGGAGAAGCTGATCCGCACGTCTGACGTGATGGTGGAGAACTTCGGTCCTGGCGCACTTGATCGCATGGGCTTCAGCTGGGAGCGAATTCTCGAACTTAATCCGAAGATGATCCTCGCCTCGGTCAAGGGCTTCTCCGACGGCCACCACTACGACGATCTCAAAGTTTACGAGAACGTCGCGCAGTGCGCGGGCGGCGCAGCTTCGACGACCGGCTTCTGGGATGGTCCGCCGACGATCAGC
>Ga0182740_1001788_pt1 | contig 13949 bp, 13 predicted proteins | sample eDN5th37CKraftBY_FD_128872 | JGI IMG/M metagenome (GOLD analysis project Ga0182740, IMG submission 128872) | Enriched backyard soil microbial communities from Emeryville, California, USA - eDNA 5th pass 37_C Kraft BY (version 2) (version 2) | ecosystem: Environmental > Terrestrial > Soil >...
ATTTGGCCCAGTCATCTGCACCTTCTTCCTTGTAGCGGTAGTTCACCTGCGACAGCTTTACGCCCACCATGTCGCTGGGTTCAGTGAAGTTGCTCACTTCCACTACGGTGTACTTGCCGGTGCAGAAGGCTTCTTGCCCAGCCAGCGTGCTGGCGCCATTGGCGACGAGGAATTTCTTGCCGGTGTCAGTGATTTGGTACTCGGTGGCCGGCTCCATCTTGTTGCCGAACATGGCTTTGACTTCGGTGTCTCGCTTCGTCAGCAGTCCGGCATCGACCAGCGCGTCGGCGCGCTTCTTGCTCTGACCGCCCAGCATGTCTTGATTCGCCAGGGTGAACGGAAAGCCCTTTCCAGGAATCGCAGCGCACAGGCCCTTCTGAGTGTCCAGGTATGCCTGTATGGCCTTGCTGAAGTTGCTCTTGTTGGCGTCCTTGGCGCTGCCGCAAGCGGCAAGGGTAAGAGCAAGGCTGCTGATGGCGACGATCTTGATAGCGGTATGCAAAACTAGCTTCCTCTGTAGATTAAGACTATCGGTTGTTCATTATGGCAACGCGATGGAGCGATTATGCGTTGTTGGCATCGGCTTGTGGCCGCTGATGGCGGATACCTCCGGATCGCTCAAGCCGGCTTCCATGAACCGGCTAACAGTCTTGTGCTGCAGATCGTGAAAGCGGAAATCCTTAAGGCCCATTGCTTGCTTGGCATCGGGCCACGCTTTGTCGAACGGGTAGGGGCGTCGTATGGGATCCCGGCTGGGTGCGCCGAAGAACGCGAGTTCGGTTTCGGGCGGGCGCAGGGGTTGGCAAGTGACTCGGTGAACACGCGGACCGAAACTTGACCTGACCACAATGCTAGGAAAATCCCCCGGTGCGGGGCTTGTACTGCGAAATCTTCTAATGGCTTGAATTAGCAGAAGATTTGGGGATGGTGCCCGGGGCCGGAATCGAACCGGCACGCCTTGCGGCGGGGGATTTTGAGTCCCCGGATTGTGGATGTCGTTGAATTTCTTTGGACTCTCAATTTCCTGTAAGTCGCTGTTATTACTGTATTTGTTGTCTATTTAAGTCTGATGACATCCCGTGTCATCTCGGGATAAACTGTGCACTGGACTGTCAACAGGGCGTGGGTGGCATTGAATGAGCAAGGGCATGACGATTCGGGAGGCGGGGGAGGCTTGTAAGCCCAGAGGGTTCATAAGGCTGGAGAAGCTGACGCATGGCTCACTGTGGCTGCGGAAAGAAGGCAATGGGGTTTTGAAGTTCTACTGGCGTGTCACTTACAAGAACCAGACCAAGCAGAACCCGATTGGACGGTATGACCCGTTAGCCTCGCCTAAGACTATAAAACCTACAGACAAGGGCTATTCGCTGGTCGCGGCGCGGAGGGCCGCCGAAGACATGGCGGCCATGCACATCGCAGCGCTCGACCGCGGCGGTTACGCCGCGGTACTCGCCGATCAGAAAGCCGAAGTAAAGGCTCGCGAGGATGAGGAGGCCGCGAAAGGGCACACGCTAAGTCGCCTTTTCGAGTTGTACGTACTGCATCTGAAAGAAAGGAACGCGGAGACGGCGAAACAAGCCAGGAACCTCTTCGCGAAAAACGTGACAGGGTCGTTCCAGCAGGTGGCTGGAACTCAAGCCAACAAGGTGACGACAGAGCAAATCACGGAGGTGCTACGACCGCTGATTGTGAGGGGGCATAAGACCACTGCGAGGAAGCTTAAGGCGTATCTGAACTCCGCATACGAGAAGGGGTTGGATCCAGAGAGCAATGCAGCGGTGTCCAAAGAGTGGATGAGGTTCAAGCTAAAGAACAATCCTGTCGCGTCAATTAGGGGCATCCGGCTGACGAGGAGCGCTGACAAAAATCCGCTGAGCGTCGCGGAGATGCGCGAGTATTGGCAGCTCATCAATGCTCCCGGCCGAGAGGCTGCGGTTCTGAGACTGCACCTGATGCTAGGAGGCCAGCGCCTAGAGCAGTTCGTGCGCATGCGGAGCAACCACATCGGACAGGATGTGATCACCCTGATGGATTCGAAAGGTAGGACTGGCACCGTTCGTCCCATCTACATACCACGCATGGCGGTGGTAGATGAAGCGCTTGGTCAACTTGCGCCCAGTGAGGGCTTCGCTATCTCGGTCACGCCGGGCAAACATTTGAGCCCTACGACCATGCGCGCGTGGGCAAAGGGTCTGGTCCGCGACAAGATTTCGGGCTTCGAACTGAAGCGTGTCAGATCGGGGGTGACCACGTTGCTGACCAAGCTAGGGATCCGGAAAGAGGTCCGCGATAGTTTGCAGTCGCATGACCAGACTGGAGTGGAGACCAAGCACTACAACATGTACGACTATCACCAGGAAAAGCAAGCAGCTCTAGAGGCCATGTACCGGTTTCTGGCTAGCAAAGAGTGAGCCCGCTCACCGTCAGAGTTATTTGCCCCGCTTAGCCCAGGTCTCAAGAACAAACAGCGCTACGGTGTGGGCCGCGTGTATTGCCAGTCGTGCATGGCGCGGCTCGAGTTTGTATTGCTTCTTCCCAGCCCCATGCGCGGAACTCGCGTGAGTTCGAAGGGCTCCGATTCCCTCTACCACCGCAATCAAGCCAGTCAGGATCACTTGTAGGTCCTGGTCCTCTATAGCGCCGGGATCAAAACCGAGGTCTTTGCGGACGACTGTCCAGACGGGCTTCAAGTCTTGCTTGGCCGGCATCTCAATCCCACGCTCGGCGATGCATACCTTGCAGACGCTTTCGAGGATGTTGCTTGCGGCAGAGACTGCTTCGCGAGGACTCTGGTCCACATTCGACAGAGCGCGCTTGAATTCTTGATCCAGTGCGGGTACGTCCCGGTCCTTAATGAAGTCTTCAAGCGCCTTGGACGGTGAGGACAAGCTCCCCGAGACCACGGACCCTCCCAGAACATACTGGAGTTGGTAGCGGGTCAGCGCTTTTCTTATTTTCGCTTGATCCTCGGTCTCGATCGGTGCCGGTAGGTCGCTGAATGGAGGTGCTTCGGGAGGCTCCTCCTCCATGTAGCCTTCGATTAGCAACCCGAGCACCTTCAAAGGTGTGACGGTCTGGTCTGCATTGATCCTACGGAGCCATTCCTGCGCTTTGACTGGCTTGCTACCTTCGGGTGGATCTCCTGGTGCACCGGCATGCATGAAAAGTCGGTCCAGCGAAGCGTGGGTTTCTCGCTCAGCAATAACACCAGCACAAGCTGCAATCACTGGGGCGGGTATCGGCATACGCATAGTGCTGTGGGCTCCATGAATTGGATCAGGCGAGAACGGTCTCAGGGCTAGAAGCCCCCACCAGAGGGTGGGGGCCGAGAGGCTGCAAAACTCTCGTTTTAACGCAGCTCTGATATTTTTCCTCCTAGTGGATCGTTCTTTCCATTACCTTGCTGCCTCCATGCCGCCAAGCATGGGTGTTCGCCTTCGGTGCCGCCAAGCATCTCGGGCTATCAAACCTGCAATGAGCCGCCAAGCTCAATACCCCTTGCGGGGCACACACATTTTCAACCGCTGGCAGTTTTCGAGTGTCCATAGGACGTCGTGTCACGCTTACCTGATTAGGGCTCGCGATCCGCTCGGACTCTACTATCCGCCGCTCCCTCTCCTCTGCTTCCTGGTGCCACCCAGGTCTGCGCAGGTCGGAGATTCCCACGTTAGTTCAAGTGGTCTCACCACGATTCAAGGCTCAGTCGCTTCAGGGTTGGTGCATCGCATACGCTTACCCGGTTTCCCGGTTTCAGCCCTCGATGTTCCATAGCTAGGCTTACTTGCCCAACCCGTCGTCAGCGAATCACCCCCGCAGGGGCTGGCCCAAGGTGATTACTCAGAAGGGGGCTCCCACCCCCCATTACAGGCTTAAGCTATCCAGAGACCCTCGCGTTATCAGCGAGGTGCCAGGCAGTCCAGGTTTCCCCTCGTGCCCCTGCCGCGTTACCACGGCCGCATCAGCCCACCTGCCGAGTCCTCGTCACAGCCGTTCGTTTTCAGCTGTCCCAAGGGCGGATTGGTTACCGCTATCCACATGAACCGGGTTGGTCTGTGTTACCACAGCCCCCGTTTCCGTGTCGCCCAACCTCTAGGCCGCCCTGCGCCTGGATTGGGTCGAAGTGATGGTGTCCCATCACAGCGCCCGTTGCAGCCTTGCCAGCCACGATTAAGCGGCACAAAGCTACGGCGGTTTGCAACGACTTGGCGGGTCGTCGCGCGGGGAGAAATCCCCATGTGTGTGATTTGCAAGTTGGCGGTCCTGCCCGGTGCGCTTTCACGGTACGCACAGGGCAGGACCGCCGATGCAAGGGCGTCGGGCTTCTGCCCGGCGCAGCATTGTGCCTCCCTACCGTATAGCATCATGCCGGTCTTGAACCGGCACTGTCTTCCAGGGGGCTCGAGATTCCGGATAGGTGGCCAGCTATCGTGGTCACCGATTACCATGGATGTTCGGACAACTAGCGAATTGATATGAGCCGTTCAACCCGCGACATCATTCAAGAGATTGCCGACGTCCGCGGACGCCGCTTATTCGGCTCTTCGATGGCCGAGCTACCGCTACGGCTGTTTGCCTTGGAGCACGCGTTCGCTCAATACGATCGCTCCAACGCGGAACTCTCCAAGTACTTTCCTGTTGCCTTAATCGCCTGCGTCGAAGGTTACTTTCGGATGGTCGTCACCGACCTCATTGACTCTGGAGAGCCGTTTCTTAGCAACGCCGAGAAGCCGGCCTCAGGAATCAAGTTAGACTTTTCTGTGCTTCGCGCTGTCCACGGCAAGTCTGTGACCGTTGGCGAACTTGTTGCGCACAACCTTCAGCTTAGTCGGCTGGAGCAGGTGGAGTCGACTATGAGTAGCCTTCTTGGAGGGGACTTCAAGTCTGGTCTCAGCATCATCAAAGATCGATGGGCTCACGAGGTGAAGGGGCTGCCAACTGAGCCGATCCTGAGCGATCCAAACCAAGTGTATGCGGACGTTCGCCGAACCTTCGAGCTTCGACACATCATTTGCCATGAGATCGCGTCTGCGTACGAGATCGATGTCGAGGAGATCGGACGCTGTTTTCAAAGCTGTGTGTCCTTTCTTAAGGCGGCCGACGAGTTTGTGTCGGAAACACTGCATCCCGGTGCGCCGCTTACGCAGACCGACATGAACATCGCGGCCGCAGACTCGTATCACGAAACAGAAGCGCGTCTGCGACAAGTCTCGGACGATCTGCGGGCACGCCTAACCCCAGAAGAGGCTGAGGCGTTTGACGAGTCTCAGGCTCGATGGAGCGAGTACTCCGAAGCTTGGATTTCGTTTGTCGCCGGGCCCCGCGAAGATGGAGGCTCAATCTGGCCACTCGTCGTTGCGAGTGCTGCTGAAGATCTAGCGAAGCAACGAACGGCGCAAGTGGAGGCTTGGCGGCGGCCCAGTGACTAGGCGGCTCAGCGAGCCCTCGCGAGCACCGGGGCGGTGCCATCAGTTCGCATTGAAGCGCCTCGTCGCGAGGCCGTTCGCGGCGGTGCTCATCTGTTTCTTGCCGCTCGTGACGCGGGTACCCATAGAGCAACGCAACGCGTTGCCAGAGCTTTGCTCGGAACATCATTACTTGCCTACATTCTCTCGATCAATCGCATATGCATCGTTGAGCGTTTTTTTACCTGATTTCGCTATACCCAGGTAAGAAGACTTTCGGAGCGATCATGCCTTCGCCCACAACACCCATCGCTCGCAGCAAAACCGCTGCGCTTTCTCGGATTCTGAACAGCGTTCCTCATGGTTACGCTCGCTACACCTGTGGAGTCATTGCTCCGGAAAAAATTCCGGCGCTGGTCAAAAAGCTTCACAGTCTCCACGCTATTGCTGCTACACCTGCGCAACGCATTCGTAGAAAAAAGCTTGGCCAGGCCAATGCTCTCTTGGCCCTGTATTGCCCGGACCGTTCCCGCGCCGGCAACGGTATGGGTGCCGAGGCGGGTGCTTATGGAGGCGATCCGCCAGGCGCTCACACAAGCACTTTCCAGGTGCGCGAGAAAGCACAATGGTTGATGCTATTCACGGAGGGAGACCTAGGGGCGCATGAGGAGCTGCGGTGCGTCCTCGACAAGCCGCGTTTGGGTTGGCTAGGCTACGAACTCACCCGCTACGCTCACAACGGTAGGACGCGCTGGACCTGGAAGCGTCCGGACGAGGCTATGCGGGAAATCTACTGGCAACTTGAGGATCACCTGAAGCGCCGACGCTGGGGCGACATTCAGGTGCTCCTCCAGAATGCCGCGAGGCAGCCTGGATTTCATGGTGTCAGGGGTCAATCCTGGAGACTTGGCGAGTTCGCTCGCCGGAGTGGGTACAGGGGGGAGCTACCCGTGCTTTACTACATACGGAAGGTGGAGCAAGGGGAACGCATCCTCTGCGTTTGAACCAGAGGAGTCCCTCGTAAGGGGCGTGGCGGGATCGGGGGCACTTATCTCGCTTTTCACCAGTCGGGATCGTTTCTCTCTGAAATCGAAGACCATCGGCGGTAGAGGGGAAACTCATGCCAGAACCGGGAGACAAAAGATCGGTTCGCAATCGTGTCCGATAAGAATTAGTACTTGAGCCGTGGGGGCTGCAATGGGTTGGAAGCGGAAGGCTACGAGAGTCAGCTTACGACCACGAACGGACGTTCAGAGCAGAACACTCCGCATTAGCAAACGACAACTAGGCGGTCATTGGGCAGAGACTCCGTACGTCAGGTACGTGCTCGATCAGGAAGTAGCTCCGCGGCGACAAGGTTCCATCTGGTCCTAATGTAGCAGCGCACCTCTGCGTTAATGCGCGAAACCCAAGATCCATAGGGAGGGCGACGCTCTCCCCATTTAGTTTGCTTCAGGCGTTCTCCTTTGCATGCAAGAACAGCAAAATCGGCGAGCGGTATTCAGTTCGCCGTGCAGTGTAAGCATTCCCGGAGCTTCTCCACTTTAGCGCCTCGTACATCCAAACTAGTCCGGCTGAATCTCTTCTCTGATGCTAGCGATCTCGTTAGCATTCGATAAGTCTCGATGGTACCCGATTCCCGAGCGGGGGAAGGCGATCCAAGAAACTGAACCGACAGGAGGGGGGGGGGGTGGCTAAATCTGCCTACAAGCGTGGCGGCGAGTCGATCCGCGCTGGACACGAGCACTCGCGGCTGGTAGACGAGCTCCCCCTCGTCATTGAGCCAAGTAGCCCCTTCGTAGGTATGCTGAACTACCTGCCCGATTCATCTTCTAGAGGTTATTCGTCCCATATTTTCGATTCCGGAGCCGACGATGTCTTGGTGGGCTGGCTAGAACCCTGGTTAATACCCATGTCCGTTTGCCACGAAAGCAAAACCGCCACAACATTCGTTGCTTCACCGAAAAGCGCGTTGTTTCTATATGGGCTCGAGGAAATTAATCTAATTCCAAATTTCGGATCGCGGCTTCTCATTCGGATGGCACTTCGCGTAGGCACGAGACTCGCAGAAATAATGAAGTTCGAAAACTTTGCGTTCATCCACAACTCCCTGCTAACAACGAATATTTTAGAACGCATATCGCTTCCCGACACTCTCGACGCTGCGAGGAGAATCAACCGTGATTTTCCCGGGCACTATGTTGGAATCCGATCGATCAGTGGCAGCATAAATCGCGGCCTTCACGACGCGTTGGCCGAAGGTGGTTTCCGAATGATTGCCGCGAGAAGCATTTATATCTGCAAAGATCCCTTGCAACAATTGCACCGCCGTAGGGATCATATTCGTGACTCTATGCTCATAGAAAAACATCATCTTCGCTTTCGGAAACCTGTCAGCGACGCAGACTTCCATACCATTGCAGAACTTTATCGCTTACTCTATATCAACAAGCACTCGGCGCTAAACCCCCACTACTCAGCCCAATATTTTCAATGCGCAATGAAATCGCGATTCTTATCGATCATACTTATCATGCGTGAAGACGCGATAATCATTGGCTTTATTGCATTCCACCGGACGGCAAAGGTGTTGAGCATCCCATCAATGGGATATGACCCAAAAGGCGGCGATACGTTCGTTTACAGAGCTCTTATGAACTACGCGTTTCGAGTGGCTGCCCGCAACGAATTAACACTGCACTTGAGTGCAGGCGCCGCTTCATTTAAAAGGTCGCGCGGTGCCATCCAGGAGATTGAATGGATGGCTGTCTATCTCAAGAATCTTCATGTCGTGCAGCGATGGTTTATTAGACTTCTATCCTACTTTTCAACAAAAATCGCAGCACCCATCATGCTGCGCTATCGGATTTAATTAAAATGAAATCCGTCGAATGCCACGCGGTCATTGATTCGCCAGCATTGGCGCAACGTTTCGGCATACGGTGTGCAGCGGATTCAGTTTTTCAGCGCTTGATCGATCGCATACTTGGCGTATTCCAATTTTCCAAATTACACCGACTAGCCGACCTATCCCGAGCCCGAACTTCCACTCGCGATCATATTGAAAATTTTAGAAGAGCACTAGAAATATCAGTAAGACTGGTCCACGGGGACACGTCGGCGGTAGGAGAAAGAGGGCAACCGCTCGTTGTGATTTCTAATCATCCGTATGGGATTCTAGACTCAGTTATCGCCTTGGAAAATTTACTAACACGCAGAGACGACGTTTTAGTACTGACAAACGTAATGCTTTCGCATGTTCGCCTCTGCACGCAGCATTTGTTATGGGTAGATCCCAGGCCACGATGCAAGGGGTCGCCCGAAAATGTACGAAGTCTTCTTAGAGCTGTGCGACACGTTCGTCGTGGCGGTTGCCTCTTGTTTTTTCCAGCGGGACGCTGTTCGCATTTTCAGCTTGATAATGGAAAATGGTTGATACAAGATCCCCCTTGGCATCCGCACCTTGCAAGGCTTATATCCCTGACTTCGGCGCCAGTCCTACCGATGTACTTTCAAGGTAGAAACTCAGCTCTCTTCTGCGTCGGTGGCGCATTTTCCGAATCTTTTCGATCGCTGCTGCTGCTTAGAGAATTACTGCGACGCCGAGGAACGTCTATCCATTTCGCCGTCGGATCAGTAATCACCTCAAAAACTTTGCTTGAACTACCTCCCGCAGCCCGCATGGTCATTCTTCGCAATGCCACTTATTCGCTAGGGCGGCGGGGCACATGATACACATTGAATCGCCAATTTATGAACTAGGCCGCTTAACGGTCATTCGTCGCAATTGGAGTCGCATGGGTGAGTATGTCGATCAATTGCGGAGTCTCCGTGAATGCGCGCTTCGCGGACTTGGTATTGCAGATGACCAAATTATAGATGAGTACGACAAAAGGTCTGATCACATAATGGCGTTTGACGCTGGACAACTATTCGGAGCTTATAGGCTTCTTGTGCACGAGCCCGGCGACATTCAGCGGGCGGGGCCAAGCGGCCAGCTTTTCCATTTTCCGCCCGACTCCCCCCTTAGTAATTCAGTGGTCGCCGAGCTGGGGCGCGCGGTCCTTTTGCCCTCACATCAACGCCAGCACGCTAGCTTGCTGGTTCTCTGGCGGGCGATCGCAAGAATCGTACTGGCAAGACCGGAAATTGAGTTTGTAGTTGGGCCGGTAACAGTGCCCAGCGCCTATCCCAAAGAATATCTAAGAATGTTGGCCGCCGCGTGCTCATTAAAGAGTGCGGCCAACTGGCTGGAATCGGTGGTTCCTCTTATTAATCCAGAGTACTTCGATTCGCAGCCGTGCGCTACCTTCGAGGAACTGCGGACGCTCGACGTTCATCTACGTTCCGTTGGGGCAGTAACTCGTGTCCCGATACTGCTCCGGCAGTATCAGCGTATTGGCTGTGAATTCACCCGATTTGGTCGATGGCCACAGTTTGGCCAAGCTTATGTCACGCTTGGATCTCTTGAGATTACTCGCGCAAGATTGGACCTTTTGCAATGAGAATAAGTCGGGAGAACCTACCAGTACTACTATACTACGCACCGATTTTTCCTGGTTTCGTCTTTCTGTGTCTGAAGCATGGTGGGCCTCGGGCAGTGTTTACGAGCAATCCCGGAATCCCATTCGGCGGCGCGTTCTCATCATCCAAATCAACCTTTAGCGAACGGGCCGGAAACGCTTTCAGACACCCCAAAAGCTGCTTAATCCGCGGAGCCGAGTGTGATCAGACTAGTGTCGACAATTTTTTTTCAAAGGCAAGAGCTCTCGACTCGAGAGCGTCGACCGACTATTCATGGCCGCGCTTTCTCCTAAAGCCCGACGCCGGAGAGCGCGGTCGAAATGTTTCGGTTTATTTTTCGGAGGCAGCTGCTCGGGCGGCGATCTTACGCGTCAAGGAGGAGACCCTCCTCCAAGAATACGTAGCCGGAGTTGATTACTCAGTTTTCTTTTTTCGCAACGTTGACACGCGAAACACTCGGATTCTCGCAATCACTGAGCGGTCTTTGCCTAGCGGCATTGGAAATGGAATTGACTCGGTTGAACAAATTATCATTAAGAGAAATTTTCGGCCTGACATCAGTCGCATGCTTTTGAAGATAAATTTGGAACGACTCGCGTGGCGTCCCAATCCGGGGCAAAAAATTCAGCTCTCATTTGTGGCAAACCACTCTCAAGGGGCGGTTTTCAAAACTTTCATATCCGAGGGTATCATGGAATTAATAACAGGAGCCATTGCAAAATTGGCGGATGCCGTCGGGGGGGTTTACTATGGGAGGTTTGATTTTAAGGCGAACTCTCTTGATAATCTCATGAGCGCGAAAGACGTCTACCTACTTGAATTCAATGGGGCCTACGCGGAGCCTCTTGAGATATACGATTCGAACTGCTCTCTTTTTCGCATGTATTGCGTTCTTCATCGACGCCTTGATTTGTTGATGTCGATCGGGGCGGAATTACAGCGCCAGGGGCACGAGCCACCTCGCTGGAAAGACATTGCGTCTGCATTACATCATCAGATAAAAATGCGATTGACTTGAGAAATCATTAAGATGAGTACAACTTGGAATCGCCTAAAATTGCTTGGAATTTGGATACTGCCAGGCATCGTGTTTCTGATAATTGATCAATATCTAAAATGGCTGGCTGTGAAGTTTCTCGGGGCACAGCAGATATACTTCGGAAAAAGCTTATTCGGCGCAACTCTAGAGCTTCACGAAAACCCGGGGTCGTTTCTAAGTCTAGGTGCACAATTCGGCGAGTCAACGCGCAATGTCATCTTTGTAGTTGGCGTATCAATTATTTTGATGGTGATTGCAATAATCTGGTATCGAGGAATCGAGCAGAGGCGACCGCAGTCAATTATGCTGTTTCTGGTACTGCTGGGCGGAACAGGAAACCTGATCGACCGAATTATTAATTCTGGGCGCGTTATCGACTACATATTTTTGAATTTTTTTTCGCTGAATACTGGCGTATTCAATCTTGCGGATGTGGCAATAACTATCGGCGTTACTGGTTTGCTGCTTGGCCCTTGGATTTCTAAGCGCGCTTCTTAAATGTGGAACATATTTTATAAGACTGTCGCTAATGGACTAATTTATTACTTTGACTCCCGGATTGAGTCGACTGCGGTTGTGCATGACCGCTTTGCGCATGAAGCAAGATTAGTCGAAAATTTCGATGCAATACGGCGCGAGATGCGAAATCTCAAGGACGTTCCGCGGTTTGAAGACGTCGCTGCGGAGCAAAAAGAATGGGCCGCGTCGACGCCAGGTGCTTGGCGGATGTTGGTTCTCAAGTCTTATGGTGTCTGGATTCATTCAAATTGCTCGAAACTTCCAAATCTTAGTAGGCTACTTGCAGATATGCCGGATGTGCTATCAGCAAGTATTTCTATACTCGAGGGGGGGAAATATGTCCCAAGGCATCGAGGCCCGTTTAAGGGCGTGCTTCGTTATTATTTTGGAGTTGAAATTCCGCACGTAGATAACCGGCCGGGCGCAATTTTGGAGATCGATGGCCGAGAGCACTTCATTGACGAAGGAGCAGGTCTGCTTTGGGATGACACGTTTTGGCATTCAGTTCGCAATATCTCAGATCTTCCTCGGGTGGCACTCTTGTTAGACATCCGTCGTCCCGAGATGCCACTAGATGCTGTTGCAGTGTCGCTCATGATTCGTACGCTGGTTAGCGTTATATCGCTCGCACGCTTCAGAAAGCAGGGAGGGAGCCTGAGACCGCCCTGTCGTTAGTATTGCTTTGAAATTGGAGATCTTCCAGGCAAGCACGCTTGTGCTGAGTGCGCTACGGTAGCGTAAAGCCCAGTGCAATAGCGTGCATGAAAGAACCAGCTAATGTCAACGCTGAAGTAGGAGCAGGTGAGGTCGACAAGACCCCTTCACGCACATCTACTTGTGGCCAGAAGCGGTCCCTCGGGCACTCCCTCCCGGAATTCTATGCAGCCAGGCCTGAAGATCCATTCGGGCGTCGAATTTGTGGAGAATAGTCGGCGATTTGGAGCATTCTTACTTTGAGTCCGCGCTTCCCCTAGACGTCATTACGGGCGTACCGCCCTTTCATCGCATGATTAAGAACGCCTCCGAACTATTAACATCCTTCATCGCGGCAGAGCGCAAAAAGCTCGAATCAATCAACATGCCCCATATGCCTACGCTTGGAAGCGCATACGAGGCGATTGCCAATGGTGGCATCGAAAGCGAGTTCGTTCTTCCTCCTAATCTTGATCTACGGGTTGTATCTGGATTCATCGAGGGACTTCCCAATCAGATAGATGGCATGCTGGTCAGAGGAGAAGGCACGCGTTACGGCCTGACGGACCAGTTCATTTATCCCATAGACCAGATACTGTGCGTACTGGAGGTTAAGAAGACGCTGAACAAAGCAGATCTTGTCGACGGGATCCAGCATTTGGCAGCAGTCCAGCGCCTTTTTCAGGATAGATTTCCCGCTCGACTTGAGGGCGAAGAGCAGTTTGGCTTCAATTTGGCACGCGAGTCGTACGAGAAAATTACCGGGCGTACGGGACCTCGTTCCGATGCCGCGCTAGATGCTCTGCCTGTCCCCGACAGGCTTCTGTTTGGCGCGCTCGCTCGCCAGCTTTACGCACCAGTGACAGTGCTTCTTGGCTTTGACGGCTATGGGACCGAGCATGGACTGCGGAGGGCGATGCAGCGGATTGTCGACTCCAACGTTGGAATCGACAGCAACATGACGCCTGAACGGCTTCCCTCGTTAATTACCGCAGGGAATTTCAGCTTGGTAAAGTGCACTGGACGTCCATACCTGGCCAGAGGACCGAATGATGCATGGGTACTTCAGGCTTCCGCCAGGCACAATGTCGCAAGAATTCTTCTCGAATTTCTCTGGACAAAAATTTCCTTTTTTTGCGATATTGGCATGCCTTTCGGCCCTGACTTGGACCACGAGAATCTCAAGGAATTGTTGCTTGCCCGAGGCACATCACGGAATGGTCTTCTCGGATTTGACCTTGGATGTGTTTCGTACACCGAGAAAAAATTGCAACGGTCCGCTGTCACGGTATGGGAGCCAACCAAACTGAGCGCTGCTGCCATTTCCGTGGCGGAGTTCGTTGGGCTGCGCGGTGGCAGTCTTAAGCTTGAGCAATCCCTTGCCAACCACATTGAACAGGAACATGGTGTGGCATTGGATGCGGCAGTCACGGAATTGGTCGGCACAAGCACCTTCAGCAAGGCAGAAGACTCCTTACGAATGGTGACCGGCAACGCACTAATCGCATCGTTCGACGACGGCACGGGGTATCTAGATCTGGATGCTGAGCGACTGAAGGCTTGGTGTGATAGTCAAAGGTTAAAACCGTACTACATGAATATCATCAGCGCGTGATAGACGCCCCTGTTCGCAAAAAGCAATTCCTACTCCGCGAGGGGCGATACTTGCCTGAGCCTCGCATCAGCCCCTTTTCACGGGCTTGAATGGCTGCTTCGAGGAATGCCGAACTTCCGCTTAGGGTCGAAATCGGTCAAACGATTGCGACGCCTCC
>Ga0182740_1001789_pt1 | contig 13947 bp, 15 predicted proteins | sample eDN5th37CKraftBY_FD_128872 | JGI IMG/M metagenome (GOLD analysis project Ga0182740, IMG submission 128872) | Enriched backyard soil microbial communities from Emeryville, California, USA - eDNA 5th pass 37_C Kraft BY (version 2) (version 2) | ecosystem: Environmental > Terrestrial > Soil >...
GCGGCCGGCTCCCGGAACGGGAGTCGTGATGCGCAATCAAAGAAGTCAATCACCTCTATCGATCCAATTCCAAAACGCGCCGCTGTGCCTTGTGCCAGCGGCGCGTTTTTGCGTTTGGTCCCTTTAGTCGGGAATTTTTCCTTTATTCAGGCGCCTTACCGTTGTAGCGAACGGTGTTAACGTCGAGCCGATGCGCCCAACCGTTGGTGCGAGCTCGCCGCCTTCGGGGGCGCCACGCATGCTGGAATATGTCTGGTCGAAACTTTATGCGCGTTGGTTGCGGCGCGAGCTGGTGCGGCCGCGCCCCTCAATCACGCTGAGGCACGGGACAGGCCGGAATCTCATTCTCGGCATCGGTCGCAACTACAGTGCCGCCGATCTACGGCCGTTCGTTCGTTCGGCTCGCAAATTTCATGACTGCCGTATCCTTCTCGTGATCGGCGATGATCCTGATCTCGCGAAAGCGCTCGAGGCCGAAGGCGTCGATTGCATCTCTGATCCGGGATCGTCTGGTCCTGGGCGTCCACACATGAACTTCGCGCGGGTGGCTGATTATATCGCCGTGCTGCAGGGCCTCGCTGGCCAAGTCGATCGGGTGTTCCTGGCGGATACGCGCGACGTCGTTTTTCAGCGCGATGTTTTCGCGGCTCTGCCGGACGTGCCACTGATCTTCGTTGAAGAAAGCCACGGCTTTTCGCTTTCCGCGGCGGGCTGGAATGGGAACGCGATCCGCCGAACGTTCGGGGCGGACGTGTTCCAACGCATTTCCAACCACGAAGTCATTTGCAGCGGCACGGTGCTCGCCCGGCATCAGGACGCTATCGTGTACTGCTGGCAAAAACTTCTTCTCGGACAGATGGTCGGACGCCAGCATCACATGCGGTCCGGCGTCGACCAAGCCACGACGAACGTCGCCGTGCGCTTGAACCTTGTCTCGTCGTCTGTCGTGTTGCCCTACGACGGCGAGGTTGCGACGTTATCGGGTCCCAACAGCAATTTCATCTCGGTGATGGATGGGCTGCTTGTCACGGCGCAAGGCGCCGTTCCGGCCGTCGTGCACCAGTACGACCGCGTGAATGAGGTGCGGGATTTCGTCTATTCACAGTACGGCGGCCCTCAGCGCGGGAAAGCCGGTGAGCGGTCGAAGGGCACGAAGTTCGGCAGAAAGATGCGCGTCGCGTTCGGGCTGCAGGGTCCTTGAAGATCATCCCAAAGGCCTGCTTTTTTTCACTCGATCGAAGGTTTTTTCGCACCTTCGCGTGAGGCGAGTTTGATGCCGCAGCGCTCCATCGGTAGCGCAGTTGTCGACCAGCGATCCTTGGTGACCGTCACAACATAGCGCCGGCAATCGCGCCCGCCGCCCGCCACGAAATGAACGTTGAAAATGGCGCTGCTGTTCTTTTTCGAAACCGGCCATTCGAACTCTTTATCGTCGGGCACAGTCTTCAGAGCTTTGTCGATTGCGAAGGCGGCGTTGCGATAATCCGCAGCCGTCAATCGTGACAGCAGCACGCGCGAGAGATCGGGATGAAGTCCGACCGCTTCCGCACGCTTGGCGTAGGGATCGTTCAGCGCGGCATGCGGAGCTGAATATGCATCAGCGGAGCCTGGCTTTTTGTCTGAGGATGCGGATCTGGAATCGGCGCCCGGTGCGTCTGTTACGACGACCTCAGGAAGCGGCTCTGAGTTATCGGCCACGGCGGGTGGTGGTGGCGCAAGTGCAAGCGTATTTTCGGCCGGGCGAACGGCTTCCTCAGACTCTGACTCGGGCAGCGCGGATTCGTTTCTGAGATCGAGCTGCGAGGCGACCTCTGCGATTTTCGCGGTCCATTGCTCGACTTCGGTGCGGAAATTGAAGGCGCAGGCGCCGGCGGCGATCGTTATGAATAAAAATAGATATGTCGCGCGGACGGGGTTGCCTCGTCTCGTCGGAGGCTCGGTGATCGGCTCGCCCGGGAAGAAGGCTTCCGGTTCGTCGCGATCCCGAAACATGTCGCTGTAATCGTCATCGTCGAGCGGTGCGGACGAATGGGGAACGCGGGCGTACATTGGCTTGATCCTCACTGCCAAATTGTTCCCGCAGCTGCATATGCACCTGATCCTCCTGGCCAAAAAATGGCAGCCGGAAAAGATGCTTCAAAGCTCGTGTCCGCCTCACGGATTTGTCAGATTTGTAAGGGACTTGAGACCCCGAATATTCTTGACTCATATTGGCAACATGGGTCAGGTGGCGCCGTAGCCTGATCTCGGGACCTTGAATCCTGACCTATTGGGAGATGTCATTGACCCCGCCTTTTTACTCGCGCAATGCCGCGCGTTTCCGGACCCTTCTTTCCGCATCGGCTGCCGCTTTACTCGCGCTCAGTGGCGCAGGTATCGGCACCGCGACTGTGCAGGCCTCCGAGGAGCATGAGGTCGAGATCTCCATCAAAAATCACATGTTCGAGCCGGAGGCGCTGAAGCTGCCCGTCGGCAAGCCGATCAAGATCACGGTAAAGAATCTCGATCCCACGCCGGAAGAGTTCGAAAGTGACGACCTGGGATTTGAGAAAATCATTCCCGGTAACACCACCGCCATCGTCAGGCTGAAGCCACTGAAACCCGGTACCTACATGTTCTTCGGCGAATTCAACATGGATACCGCACTAGGCCACATCGTAGCGGAGTAAATCAGAAATGCTCGCCGCTCTTATCATCGTTTTCCGTGAAGTTCTCGAAGCCGGTCTCATCATTGGCGTCGTGCTTGCCGCTTCGCGTGGCGTTCCCGGACGTACCGGAGCCGTGTCGCTCGGCGTCCTCACCGGTATCACGGGCTCGGCCATCGTCGCATTCTTTGCGGCAGGTATTTCCAACGCGTTCGACGGGCGCGGGCAGGAGATTTTCGTCGCCGCCGTTCTGCTCTTTGCCGTCGTGATGCTCGCCTGGCATGTCGTCTGGATGGCTCAGCATGCGCGTGAGATGACGCAGCAGCTGAGGCAACTCGGAACCGACGTCAGCGCGGGCCGGCAATCCCTCTTCGCCCTTGGCGCTGCGGTCGCGGCTGCGGTTGTGCGCGAGGGAAGCGAGGTCGTGCTGTTCATGACGGGCATTGTCATGGGCGGTCAGGAGACGGCGGGTTCGCTCATTCTCGGATCGGCTGCTGGATTGGCGCTCGGCGCTGTCGTGTCGTTGGTGCTCTACTTCGGTCTTGCCTCGCTTCCGGTGAAGCAGATGTTCTCGATCACCGGCGTGTTGATTACGCTGCTGGCGGCCGGTCTTGCGGCGCAGGCGATGGGGCAGCTTTCGCAAGCCGGTCTCATCAACGTTCTCGATACACCGCTCTGGAATTCCTCGTGGCTGCTGTCTGAAAAGAGCTGGATCGGGCAGGTCCTGCACATTCTGATCGGCTACATCGAAAAGCCGACGGGCATGCAGCTGATCGCATACGGCATTACTGCCGGCACGATCTTCCTTCTGAGCTACGCGCAGCGCGCGCCGGCAAGCCGGGCGGCGGTACGAGCCTAGAAATCAGAAAGCATCAGATAAAAGAAACGGCGCCCTTCGCGGCGCCGTTTTTTGTTTCAGAGGCCGAGGTCGGAAAGGCCCGGATGATCGGCAGGGCGTGGCCCCAGCGGCCAGTGATACTTTCGCTCGCTTTCGGAGATGCGCAGGTCGTTGATGCTGGCATAGCGAAAGCGCATCAGGCCGTTCGCATCGAACTCCCAATTCTCATTGCCGTATGAGCGATACCATTGGCCGCTGTCGTCGCGGAACTCGTAGGCGAAGCGGACCGCGATGCGATTGTCGGTAAATGCCCAGAGTTCTTTGATGAGGCGATAGTCGAGTTCGCGGTTCCATTTGCGCGTCAGGAATTCGACGATCTCAGCGCGGCCGACGGGAAACTCGGCGCGATTGCGCCAGCGGCTATCCTCCGTGTAGGCGAGCGACACCTTTTTCGGATCGCGCGAATTCCACCCATCTTCGGCGGCGCGAACTTTCTGGATCGCGGTTTCGCGTGTGAATGGCGGCAGGGGCGGGCGAGCGTCCGACATGCTTGTCTCCTCGGTTTCAGGGTTCGCCTTTGGTAGCTTGACCTTCGATGCAAAATGTCACGAGGCTCGCTCACAAATCGCCAGCTTACGTGACGATGATCGGGAGGGCTCCTAAAATGTATGATATCGCTAATCTATCCAATCTACCGCACCTTCGTAATCTCTCAGCGACGACGATGGCCGCATTCGAGAATTTCGACCGGGCGGCGATGGCGCCGGGCGTCATTCCGCGCCGCTACAAGGAATTGATTGCGCTCGGCGTGGCGCTCGCAACGCAGTGCCCGTACAGCCTCGAAGTCCACCGCACGAACGCGGAGAACGCCGGTGTCACCGAGGCCGAGATTGCCGAAGTCGTCTATATCGCTGCGGCCATGCGGGCGACAGCCGCGATTGCGCATGGCACGCATCTCGTCGGGCCGCGGAAGGCGAAGCGGTGACGAGGAGCGCGATCAGAAGGCGCCCAACATTTTGAGGGCGATGACCGCGAGGCTCAGCGCGCCCACCCAGAGAGCGGCGTTACCGACGCCGCTGCGCTTGCGGGATGCGATGTTTTCCGTCGTCTCGTCGTCGAGATGCAGGCCCGAACGCGCCATGCCGGCAAAACCGGTGACGGCTTGCGCCATGGCCTGGATGAGTTCCGGCGCTTTCAGCAGGACTTCGCCGATTTCCCCGGCGCCGCGGCCGGCCTCGCGAAGGCGGCCGAGGGCCGACAGGTTTGCGTCCACCCATTCCTTGGCGACGGGCTCGGCTGCAACCCAGACGTTGAGCGAAGGATCTAGATCGCGCGCGACGCCTTCGACGATCACCATGCTCTTCTGCAGCAGGATGAGCTCGGGCCGCGTCTCCATGTCGAAGACTTCGGTGTAGGCGAAGAGCTGGCCGAGGAGATCGGCCATGGAGATTTCTTCTGCCGTGCGACCTTGGATGGGCTCGCCGATGGCGCGCATCGCCTGGGCAAATTCCTCCACCGTGTGATGGGGCGGCACGTAGCCCGCCTCGAAGTGGATGGCGGCGGCGCGATAGTAATCGCGCGTGATGAGGCTGTGCAGGATCTCGGCGAGGAAGCGGCGTTCGGGAAGACCGAGGCGGCCCATGATACCGAAATCGACGGCGACGACCTTGCCTTGCTCGTCGACGAACAGATTGCCCTGATGCATGTCGGCGTGGAAGAAGCCGTCGCGCATGGCGTGGCGAAGGAACGATCGCAGCACGGTCGCGCCGAGCGCAGCGGTGTCGAAGCCTTTCTCTTCCAGCTTCTGGCGCTGTGAGATCGGCGTGCCGTCGATCCATTCGATCGTCAGTACGCGCTTGGCCGTGCGCTTCCAATCGATTGCCGGAACGCGGAAGCCTTCGTCGGCGGTGGTGTTGGAGGCCATCTCGGAAATGGCGGCCGCTTCGAGGCGGAGGTCCATTTCGAGTGCGGTCGTGTGCTTGAGGTTATCGACGACGGCGATGGGCTTCAGGCGCCGAGATGGCGGATAGAAGCGCTCGATCATCTGCGCGGCGAAATAGTAGCTGTCGAGGTCACGGTTGAAACGCTTCTCAATGTTCGGCCGCAGGATCTTGACGGCAACGGCTTTGCGCACGCCCCCTTCGAGCACGTAGGCCTTGTGCACTTGCGCGATGGATGCTGCCGCGACGGGCGGGCCGAATTCGACGAAGTGATCTTCGAGCTTGCCGCCGAGCGCGCGCTCTACGGCCTCGCGCGCTTCCTCCATGGAAAAGGGTTCGGCCTTGTCTTGAAGGTGGCGCAGATCGGCGGACAGGTCGGGGCCGATGACGTCGGCACGTGTTGCTAGGAACTGGCCGAGCTTGACGTAGCTCGGTCCCAGTTTGCTGAGCGCCGTCGCGACGCGGATGGAGCGTGGCACGCGCTTCTGAAATGGGCGCGATATGAATTCGACGGGCAGCGTCGCGGCGCGCGCGATCTTGAGCGGCAGCGGAACCGGCACGCCTCTCGGCACGAAGCGGACCCCATATTGTGCAAGCACGAAACCGGCGCGCGCGAGTCTTAGCGTGTTAACAATCGCTCCGGGCATGACTTGGGTATCGAGGTCCTGTTGATGTCTTGGGCGAGCTGGCGAGATCACATTGCCCCGCCGCAGGGCGAGGTCAAGCAAACCCCATGTATCGGGTAAAGACGGTTAAAGATCCTGCGCCATGGAGAAGCGCGGCGATGAGGTGCTGCATACAACATTGAGGTGTTCTGATGCTCGCAAACGAAAAGCGCCCGCGTGAGAGACACGGGCGCTCGGGGGTAGTCCCAATAATTTCAGCGAGCTTATTTCGTGCAGAAGGTCGCGCGGCTGTGGCAGGTGACCATGCCGCCATCGGGCTTGCACTTGGACACCTTGTTGGTGACCTTGTAGCCAGCGACTTGCCCATTGGCGAGAAAGCCCGGCCACAGGCCCCAGCTGACCTGCTGCACCATCGTCTCCATCGCGAACCACTTGGCGGAATCGGCCGACCCCGATGTGGCGACCGCACCCTTCGTCACGCAACCGGCATTCGCAGCACCGGCGCCCAGGGAAATAGCAGCGGCCGCCAGCGCACAGGCAAGTGTCATCGTCTTCATGAGTCCCACCTCTCCTCCAAGGGAAGAATCGATTTCTTCCCTTCCCGATGGGAAAGCTATGAACGGTCGCGCTCCGCGTCAATCGGGTTAAGTTATGACGCGATCGTCAGAACACTGTTTGCCCCCCGGCTCAGATCTTCCAGCCGCCGTGGATGGCGGCGATGCCGCCGGTCAGATCCCGGTGAGTGACGCGGGAGAACCCGGCGTTCCGCACGAGGCCGGCGAACTTCTCCTGGGGCGGGAAGCGGCGAATGCTTTCCGCGAGATAGCGGTAGGAGTCCGCGTCTCCGGCGGCCAGCTGGCCAAGTCGCGGGATCACCTCGAAGGAGTGAAAATCGTAGAGCCGGTCAAGAACCGGGACCCGGCATTCGGAGAATTCCAGGCAAAGGAAGCGGCCGCCGGGCTTCAGCACGCGGTAGGCTTCGGCGAGCGCGCGATCGATGTGGGTCACGTTGCGAATGCCGAAGGCGATCGTGTAGGCGTCGAAGCTGTTGTTCGCGAAGGGCAATTCCTCGGCGTTGCCTTCGATGCACTGGATGCGGCTTTCGAGGCCCGCATCGGCGATGCGGCGGCGGCCGACCTCGAGCATCTCAGGAGAGATGTCGCAGATGACGGCGGTGGCGTTCGGGCCGCTGTCCTTGGCGTAGCGCATGGCGATGTCGCCGGTGCCGCCCGCCACGTCGAGCAGCTTGAACGGTGTGGCGCCGCGCGGCGGGTTCAGCAGCGTGATGAGTTCGCGCTTCCACAACCGGTGCAGGCCACCTGACATCAGGTCGTTCATGAGGTCATAGCGGCCGGCGACCGAGGCAAACACCTTGTTGACTAGGCCCTGGCGCTCGGTCTCGGGGACGGCGCGGAAGCCGAAGGAGGCGGTGTTGCCGCCCGTGCTTGAGCCCGTACTCGCACTGGGGCTGGCGCCCGCGCCATGGGCATTTTGCTGACTTGCAGTTTGGGAATTCTGATCCATATCCGCAGCATAGCCGTTCGCGCGCCAGCGCGCTATCGTCGGCTCGTCTCATCCTCAATGCCAGGTATTTTGCGTCATGCCCGAACTTCCGGAGGTCGAAACCGTTCGACGGGGCCTCGCGCCCGTGCTCGTCGGCAAGCGGGTGGCCTCGCTCGAAGCGCGGCGTCCGGATTTGCGGTTTCCCTTCCCTGATAATTTCGCCAAGCGCGTTGCTGGGCAGTCGGTCGTCGGGCTCGAGAGGCGCGCGAAGTACCTGATCGCGTCGCTATCGGGCGGGGAAGACCTCGTGATGCATCTCGGCATGACCGGGCGCTTCACGATCATGCACGAGGGTCAAGCCGATACGCCGGGGCATTACGCCTACGGCGTGGGGCCGGACCCGACGCACGATCACGTTGTTTTCCATCTCTCGGGGGGCACGCGCGTCGTCTACAACGATCCGCGCCGGTTCGGCTTCATGGTGATGATGGCGCGGGCGGAGCGCTTGCAGCATCCGCTTTTTCGCGAGCTCGGCGCGGAGCCCTTAGGCGAAGAGCTGACGGCTGATTATCTCGCCGCGAAGGCGATGAGCCGGAAGGTGAACTTGAAGGCCTTCCTGATGGACCAGCACGTCATCGCGGGGCTTGGCAACATCTACGTGTCGGAAGCGCTGTTCCAAGCGGGGCTGTCGCCGAACCGGGCGGCGCGGAGCCTGGCTGACCGGCGCGGTGCTCCGACGGACCGGGCGATCCGGCTGGTGCCGGCGATCCGCGACGTGCTCGAGCGCGCGATCGAGGCCGGTGGCTCGACGCTTCGCGACTACCGGCATGCCGACGGCCGTCGCGGCGAATTCCAAGAGCGGTTCGGGGTTTATGATCGCGCTGGGTCGGCCTGCCATACGGCGGGTTGCGGCGGTGAGATCCGGCGCGCCGTCCATTCGGGCCGCGCAACGTTCTATTGTCCGCGCTGTCAGCGCTGAGACACTCGCCTATCGCGCCGGGAGGTCAGTTCGCGGCGTGACGCTCGGCCAGAACGCTGTGCGTTTTGACAATGATGGCGCTGAGGCAGATCACGGCGAAGCCGCCTGCAAGGAACAATTGGTTCGCCGCCCAATCGCCTTTCAGGGTCGCGAGTTTCCCCGATGCGATAAGCCAGACGAGGCCGCCGCCGATGGCGAAAGCCTGATAGGCCGCCAGTTTCACCATGAGGTCGACGGCTCGCGGGCTCGACAGCGGGTCGGCTGGATCGGCGAGCCGTGAGAGATAGTATCCGTGCGCTGATGCGATGAGCAGCATGGCGGTCCCATATTGCCAGCCGTGCTGCCAGCGCGTGTTGGTGCCGAGATAGATCGCGAAGAACGCGATCGCGCACCAGAGATAGGCGAGCATCACAAGCCGGGTCGTTCCGAGCAGCGCCTCGCGCGGCGCTGGTTGAGCGATCCCGGGTTCGCGCCGCCATATCGGAGCGTTCGTGCGGATCGCGGCCGAAATGACGATCACCGCGAACATCGCCGCGGCCATCGCCGCTTCAGCCTTCAACACGGCCCTTGCGGACAGATACATCGCGATGAGAGCGGCTGCGAGCGTTAGCAGCAGCCATGGAAGCGGTGGGCGCAAGGTCATCTCAATCAAAATCCGGTGCAGCGGTTCGTCTATGCTGTCAGGCGTAGGCGGGCGACCTCAACGCATCGAGGCTGATCGCAGCGATGGCGAGGGCGCCGAAGAAGAAGATGTTGCAGCCGGCCCAGTCGGCATAGGTTTCGGGGCGCGGGAATTTGCCGTCGATGAAGAGACTGATGACGCCGGCGGCCATGCCCACCACCTGCACCTTGACGAGGATGCGGCCGAATTTGACGAGGGTGAGGTCGTCATTGCCCGACGCGCGATCGCGGTCGAGCATGAAGCCGAACCCGAGGCTCGCCAATGCTGCGAAGGCGAACCCCAGGAAAAACTGCCACCACTCGGGCCAGCGTTGCTCGATGATGAAGAGGTAGGTGATCAGGATTGCGAGCGCGCCCCATGCCCAGATCAGCGCGAAGTATCGGGCGCTCGAGCTGGCGACGGCGCTTGCGGGCGCGCCGGAATCCTTCAGCTTCTGGTGATCGCGGACAGCCAAGAGGCTAATGGCGATGGCGACGGCAGCTACAGCTGCCATTTGCAGCATCGGCTGGCCGGCGGCCGTGGCCAGGATCGTCGCAATAACTGCTGCCAGCAGGGCAAACAGCCATCCGGTCCAAGTCAACATTTTCTCGTGTTCCCCCAAGGTGCCGAACTTCCGTCATATAGAGGATCGGGCTTCCTGCAAACGATATGGGAAGCGTTAACGGGCGGTGCCACTGGAATTCGCCAGAAATCGGGCGTTTGGGCTGCTCGGCTTCATTGACCGATGCCTTGCGGCCAGCTATACCCCCCGCAAACCGTGTGCCTGGACTGACAATCCCGGGCCGACGAGAGATTTCTTCAACCCGCCGCCTCGCCTAGCTCATCGCTAACGCGCGGGCGTATTCGTAGCAACGTAAGGACAACCTATGGCTAACACGTCGTCGGCGAAAAAAGCCACGCGCCAGATGATCCGCCGGACTGAGATTAACAAGAGCCGCCACTCGCGCGTGAAGACGGAAGTTCGCGCTGTGGAAGAGGCGATCAAGTCGGGCGACGCCGATAAGGCGAAGGCTGCTCTCGCCGCCGCCGAGCCCACGCTCATTCGCAGCGCCCAGAAGGGCATCATGCACAAGCGGACGGCCAGCCGGAAGGTTTCCAGGCTTACGGCACGTGTCAAGGCCATGAGCGCCTAACAGGACATGTGAATAACAGGGGCAATTTTCCTCCCTGTTGCATATTCGCATCGGTAAAGAGCGGGCTCCTTTTCGGACCCGCTCTTTTTTTGCCCCGGTAAGCCTCTGGAATCCGGCCAATCGCAGGATTCATCCGCCCAGACCTGCGACAGCCCCGCTGAGGCGGCAGGGCGGGTTTCAAAAAAAATGACGGTTGCGTGACGGTGCGACGATCGCTGCTTCGGCTGTGAATTGGAGGGAGAAAAACCCGAGAGAGTCAGGCGGTTTATTCACAGGGGTTGCGAAGTGACTCACATTGTCACCAGTACCTGTGGACAACTTTTCTTCTCTCTGGACGGCCAAATTCGGGGTTGGGGGCGCTTGTCGGGGAGAAGGTTAAGCGATAGTAAATTTCCAGTGGATGGCAGCGGGGTAAAAGCGGTCGTTCGCACAGGTAAGTTCGGCGAGCGTAGCATTCGCTGGTCAGTAGATTTGGCCACGTGATGCATCGTCAAAATAGATAAAGACCTGCGTTTGTCTTCGGCGTTGCTTGCGCTTCGCACGGAACAGATGAGGATTCTCTAGGGCGACCCTGGGGAAAACTTGAGTAGGTCTTTATCGGTACTGCGTAAGGCGTGAGGGGATCAGTGGATAAGTTGGAAGCTTCCGGCATCGAGGACGTTCCCGTTCTCGAAACTTGGGAGCGTCTCAAAGCCGATCCGACAGCTGTGCTTGTGGATGTTCGTACACGTGCCGAGTGGGCGTTTGTGGGTATCCCGGATCTTTCCAAGATCCAGCGGGAGGTTCTGCTGATGGAATGGCAGACGTTTCCTGACAGCCGGATCGTTCCTGATTTCGCGCAACGGCTCGACGCAGCGCTGGCTGCCAAAGGTGCCCTTAAGAGCACCGAAATTTTCTTCATTTGCCGCTCAGGCGGCCGCAGCCGGATGGCTGCAGAGCAGATGACAGCGGCGGGGTATAGCCGTTGCCGCAATGTTGAGGAGGGTTTTGAGGGACCATTGGACTCAAGCCAGCATCGGGGCCGAGTTTCCGGTTGGAAGTTTGCCGGGCTCGATTGGGTGCAAGGCTAGAGAGACGGCATAGACGGCATCGCACGGCAGAGGGCTTACGCCGGGCGATGGAGAGGGGGGACGCTTTTAGGCGTCCCGCGTAATTAGCGGGGAGTACACACTATGCAGGCAGCACAAAAAGCAGAGTCGCAGGACGCGGGCAGTGGGCAGGTCACGCAGTCACCTACGGCCGCTGTAGAGGGCCGCGGCCAGAAGGTCCGCGCCATGCTCAAGGTGCAGCTCGGTGAAGAGGTCTATTCGAGCTGGTTCAAGAGCCTCGAGTTCGAAAGCTTCGACGGCCGCATGCTGAAGGTTTCGGTCCCTGTCAAATTCGTGCGCAACTGGATCCAGGAGCATTATTCGGACCATCTGCTGCACTGTTCGCGCGTCGAATTCGCGACGGTCGAGCGCGTTGAAGTGATCTGGCGCCAGCCGGGCGCAATCGCGCAGCGGCCGGGTGAGCCGCGTCCCGCCGAAGCGGTGAACGCTCAGCAGGCGGCGCCGCAGCCTGCACACAATACCGAGCTTCCGCAGCGTCCGGCTGCAGCATTGCGCGCGCCGTCCCTGCCGGTGCAGCGGACGTCGGCCGGCGGCCTCGAAGGCTCGCCGCTCGATCCGCGCTATACGTTTGAAAGCTTCGTCGTCGGCGCTTCGAACCGCATGGCGCATGCGGGTGCCACGCAGGTCGCCGAAACGGTTCTGTCGGGCGCGCCCGGCTACAACCCGCTCTACATCCACTCGCAGGTTGGCCTCGGCAAAAGCCATCTTCTCCACGCCATCGCTTGGGAAGTGAAGAAGCGCGCGCCGAACGCTCAGGTTCTCTATCTGACGGCTGAACGCTTCCGCTATCAATTCGTCGAAGCGCTCCGCTCTTCCGATCCGCTGGCCTTCAAGGAACGCTTCCGCAACATCAACATGCTGCTGATCGACGATCTCGAGTTCCTGCAGGGCGAACGGACGGAGCAGGAGTTCGATCACATCATCAACGCGCTGCTCGATGGCGGCAAGCAGGTGGTCGTGGCGTCGGCCCGCTCGCCGAACCAGATCGAGCGTCTCAACGAGCGCATGCGGTCGCGGCTGCAGCGCGGTCTCGTCACGGAGCTGCAATCACTCGATCACGAGCTTCGCCTCAAGGTGCTCGACAAGCGCCTTGCCGAGAAGCGTGCGGCGGACCCGTCGTTCTCGCTGTCGCGCGATGTCATCGATCTGCTCGCGTCGAAGCTCACCGAGAACGGCCGCGAGCTCGAAGGCGCCGTGACGCGCCTTTATGCGACGTGGCAGTATATGCGCACGCCGATCACGCTCGACATCGCCGAGACGGTCATTCGCGATCTCGTGCAGAACCTCGAGCCGCGGCGGATCAAGATCGAGGACATCCTGCGGATCATTTCGCGCCATTACGGCGTGTCGAAGGGTGATCTGCTGTCGCAGCGCCGTCATCGTTCCGTCGTCTGGCCGCGCCAGATCGGCATGTACCTCGCCAAGCATCTGACGGCGCGGTCGCTGCCGGAAATCGGCCGCCGGTTCGGCGGGCGCGATCACACGACCGTTCTGCATGCGATCCGCAAGATCGAAGGCGAAATCAGCAAGAATCCGAACCTCGGAGACGAGCTTGAGGAGCTGAAGCGGCTTCTCAACCACTGACCGCGACGTCACCCCTCGCGGCCTGATGCGATGTAGGGCCGGCACACCTCCCCCGGAGTGCCGGCCTTGCCGTGTGGGCCCTTTGCGCGCTCACGTTGCGAATTTTGGGCTGTTCTGGCTAGGCGCTGGGCCTGACATTTGCCGGATTGCGCGCCGTTTGCGGCCCGTTCTGGGCTAGCCAATACATCTTGCTTGAAAAGATGCCATGTTTCGGCTCTGATCCGGCTCCGCGGGCGATTCCGTTCGCCTCGGGCCAACCGTTTCTCGCGCGTGATGCCACGGCGTGTTCAGGCCGCCATTCCACGCGCAATTCCATAGTCAATGCTGAGGATAGATATGCGTCTCGAGATCGAACGTGGGGAACTCTTGAAGGCGCTAAGCCACGTTACGAGCGTCGTCGAACGCCGCACGACGATACCGATCCTGTCGAACATCATGCTGAAGGCGACGGGCGACGTCCTGATGTTCAAGGCGACGGACCTTGAACGCGAGGTGAGCGAGAGCGTCGGCGCCAGCGTTTCGACGCCCGGTACGCTGACCGTTCCCGCGCACGTTCTGCACGACATCGTGCGCAAGCTTCCCGATGGCGCTCAGATCGAGATGAAGCGCGACGGCGACAAGGAGCGCCTGACGATCACGTCGGGTCATTCGCGTTTCAGCCTGCAGACGCTCGCTGCCGACGACTTCCCGGATCTCGCGGTCGGCGAGATCGGCCACGAGTTCACGATGGAAGCCGGCGACCTGAAGCGGCTCATCGACAAGACGCGCTTTGCGATCTCGACGGAAGAGACGCGCTACTATCTCAACGGCATCTATCTGCATCCGGCTGAGACGGACGGCGTGAAGACGCTGCGCGCCGTCGCCACCGACGGTCACCGCTTGGCGCAAGTGGAGCTACCGCTGCCCGC
>Ga0182740_1001794_pt1 | contig 13938 bp, 11 predicted proteins | sample eDN5th37CKraftBY_FD_128872 | JGI IMG/M metagenome (GOLD analysis project Ga0182740, IMG submission 128872) | Enriched backyard soil microbial communities from Emeryville, California, USA - eDNA 5th pass 37_C Kraft BY (version 2) (version 2) | ecosystem: Environmental > Terrestrial > Soil >...
AGCGCCTCGATCTCCTCGCCGACGCGGCGTGCCTCCTCCGGCCCGTCCCACACGCCCATTACGCGGACCTTCTCGCCCTCGGCTTCATCGGTCCACAGCGTCTTGCCGAGCCGGCTGCCGTTATGCGCGATCACGCCCGATGCCGCGGCGAGGATGTGCGGAGTGGAGCGGTAATTCTGTTCCAGCCGGATGATCCTGGCGCCCGGAAAATCCTGCTCGAACCGCAGGATATTGGCGACTTCCGCGCCGCGCCATGAATAGATCGACTGGTCGTCGTCGCCGACGCAGCAGATGTTGCGCCGCTCCTGCGCGAGCAGCCGCAGCCAGAGATACTGGCTTGAGTTGGTGTCCTGATATTCGTCCACCAGCACATATTTGAAGCGCTGCTGATAGTGCGCGAGCACGTCGCGGTGCGTCTTGAGGATGGTGAGCATGTGGAGCAGGAGGTCGCCGAAGTCGCAGGCGTTCACCGCTTTCAGCCGCGCCTGATAGGCGGCATAGAGTTCCTGGCCGCGCCCGGCGGCGAAGGCCTCGCTCTCGGCGGGGCCGATCTGGCCGGGCAGGAGCCCCCGATTTTTCCAGCGGTCGATCAGCCCGCCCAGCAGGCGCGGGGTCCAGCGCTTGTCGTCGATGTTGGCGGCGCGGATCAGTTGCTTCATCAGACGAAGCTGGTCGTCGGTATCGAGGATCGTGAAGTTCGATTGCAGGCCGACCAGTTCGGCATGACGGCGCAGCATCCGCGCCGCGATCGCATGGAAGGTGCCGAGCCACGCCATCCCCTCGGCGGCGTCGCCGAGCATCGCGCCGACCCGCGCCTTCATCTCGCGCGCGGCCTTGTTGGTGAACGTCACCGCGAGAATCTCGGAAGGCCAGGCGCGCCGGGTGGCGACGATGTGGGTGAGACGGGCGGTCAGCGCGGCGGTCTTGCCGGTGCCCGCGCCGGCGAGGACGAGCAACGGCCCCTCGGTGGTGAGGACCGCGTCGCGTTGAGCCGGGTTGAGGCCGCGCAGATATGCGGGCTCCGAAGAAGCGGGAAGAACCGTCATGCGCGAACAGGTAGGGAACGGCGCGCGCGAGGGCAACCGGCGAATGCGCGCCCCGGCAATCGCGGGTGGTGGCCCCAGCAGGACTCGAACCTGCGACCTTAGAGTTAGGAACTCTCTGCTCTGTCCAGCTGAGCTATGGAGCCACGCGGCCTCCCTAAACGGCCGCCGGTGACGCGGCAAGGCCGCCGCGCCGGCCTTGTCGCGCCCCGCCCGAAAGGTGCAAGACCGGCCGAGGCGCGGCGTGGGCCGCGCACCGTAAGGAGGACCCGATGCCTTTCGACGGCGATTATTACAGCCATCCCGCCTGGTTCGTTCGCGATGAGCTCAAACTCGCCGGCTACACGATTGCGACAGCGGCCCGGGCGATGCTGATCGATCGCGCGATCCTGAACGACGCGCTCAACGAGCGCACCCCGATCTCGCGCGATCTCGCTTACCGGCTAGATGCCTTGCTCAACAGTACGGATACCGATGATCTCGCGCGGTTGCTGATCGAGTGGCAGGCGCGAAACGACTGGCGCGCCGAAGCCCATTCGCGTGAGGCGATTCGCGCCGCGATCCGACAACCCTGACGGCGCCCGCGTTCAGTTGTCCGCGCCCGGCGCGCGCACCGGGAAGGGCAGGGGCGTCACGTCGATGCCCTCTTCGAGGAGGGCGTGCGCCTGCTGCGGCGTCGCCTGGCCGTGAATCGCGCGCGCTTCGCTCTCGCCGAGATGGATGGCGCGGGCCTCGTCGCAGAACCGCGCGCCGACATAATCGGACCCGTCGAGCATCTTCGTCTGCATGTCGGCGAGCGTGTGAAGCATCGCCTTCATTCGGGCGGCCTGCGCCGGATCGGCCGGCGCGGCGGCGGCGACGGCCGGCGGCGGTGCGGGATCGCGGCTGTTGTCCTTGGCCGTGAGCCGGGGCGCCATCACCGCCTTGGTGACGTCATCCGTCCCGCAGATCGGGCAGGAGACGAGCCCGCGCGCACGCTGCGCCTCATAGTCCGCGGTCGAGCCGAACCATGCCTCGAAAACGTGGCCGGCCGGGGCGCAGGTAAGATCGAACACGATCATGGCGTGACCACGGCTTCGGGGATCGGGCGGCGATGAGCGAGGGCGGGGATGCGGCCGCGCACCTGCGCCACACGGTTGAGATTGAGATCGACGGTGCGCACCCCCCGGCCGTTTCCCATGTCGAGCAGAACCTCGCCCCAGGGATCGACCGCCAGCGAATGGCCGTAGGTGGTGCGGCCGTCGGCATGTTCGCCGGACTGCGCGGCGGCAATGACGAACGCCCCGGCCTCGATGGCGCGGGCGCGCAGCAAGACGTGCCAATGGGCCGCCCCGGTCGGCACCGTGAAGGCGGCGGGAACGCTCAGGATCACCGCGCCGGCCCCGCTGAGCGCGCTGAACAGCGCTGGAAAGCGCAGATCGTAGCAGATCGCGAGGCCGAGCCGTCCCCACGGCGTTTCCGTGACCACGGCGGCGGTGCCGGGCGCGTAAGCGGCGGATTCGCGCCAGGTCTCGCCATCGGGAAGCTCGACGTCGAACAGATGGATCTTGTCGTAACGCGCCCGGATCGCGCCGCTGTCGTCGATCACGAAGCCGCGGTTGACGAGCCGCGAATCGGCCTGCTCGCCGGCCAGCGCGAGCGAGCCGAGGTGGACCCAGAGGCCGGCTTTCGCCGCCGCGTCACGCACAGCGGCGAGGACGGGGTCGTCCTTCTCCGAACGAAGCGCGCGCGCGGCGCGGGCGCGGTCCCGGTCGAGGAGCCCGCTCATCTCGGGGGTGAACAGCATGTCCGCTCCGTCCGCCTTCGCCCGCTGGATCGCGGATGCGATCTCTTCCGCGTTGGCGGCGGGGTCGATACCCGTCCGGCTCTGGAAGAGGGCGGCGCGCATCAGGCCAACAGCGCGTCGAGCTTGCCGGCGCGCTCCAGAGCGGCGAGTTCGTCGGACCCGCCGACATGATGGTCCCCGATGAAAATCTGCGGCACCGTTTTCCGCCCGTTCGCGCGGCTGAGCATCTCGGCGCGCTTCGGGCCGCCCATGGTGATGTCGTGCTCCTCGAACGCGACCCCCTTGCTCGCGAGCAACTTCTTGGCGCGCGCGCAGTAAGGACAGATCATCGTGGTGTAAATCTCGACCTTGGGCATCACATCGACCTTGCGTTGTACCATGCTTGAGGTGTGGCTCGCCGGCTCAATTGTCAACATCCCGCACGACCCGCGCCCAGCACAGGAGCGAGACTTCGCCCGCCCCGGCTCTTTTAAGCGCTCGCGCGCAGGCGTCGGCGGTGGCGCCGGTCGTGTAGACATCGTCGATCAGCACAACCGGGCGGCCGGCGAGCGCCGCGCGGCGGCCGGGTGAAACCGCGAACGCGCCCCGCACCGCCTTGCGCCGGCCGGCCGGGCCGAGCCCGCGCAGCCGCGGCGTCGCCCGGGTCCGGCGCAGCAGGTCGAGTTCGAGCGGCAGGCCGTGGCGGCGGGCGACGGCGCGGGCGATCAGGGCCGCCTGATTGTAGCCGCGCGACCAGATTCGCCACCGATGGAGCGGCACCGGGATCACGATCGGCGCGTCAGACCCGGCACCGGCTGGAACCAGCCGGTCGAGCCCGCGCGCGATCGTCCCCGCCAGCCCCTGCCTGCCGCCATATTTGAGCTTGAGCGCGATCCTGCGCGCGATGTCGCCATAAGCCACCGCCGCGCGGGCGCGGTCGAAAGCGGGAGGATCGGCAAGACACCGGCCGCACCGGGCGCCGGCGCCGCGGTCGTAGGCGAACGGCGTGCCGCAGCAGGCGCAGCAGGGCGCCCCGAGAAAATCGAGCTTTTGCCAGCAGTCGGCGCAAAAACTATGGTCGGCTTGGGTCACGGCGCCGCAACTGGCGCAGCGCGGCGGCAGCGCGAGGGCGAGCAGCCACGCCGGCATGGTGGCGAGAAGGCGGAGCGGGGCCATCGCCGGCTTGTCTCGCGCCGCCGCCACGCGCACAAGAGCGCGATGGCCGCTCCATCCGATCCCATCGAGATTTTCGATCGCACGCTCCGCCGCCGCCGTCGCGATCGGGCGGCGGCGCATTTCCGTAACCACGCCTTCGTGCGCGACCATATGGTCGCGGAATTGCTCGAGCGGCTCGCTTCCGTGAAGCGCGATTTCAGCCGCGCGCTCGACCTCGGCGCGGCCGACGGCAGGCTGGGGGAGGCGTTGCGCGCGCGCGGGCTCCATGTCGTCGCGGCGGACAGCGGCTTCGCCTTCGCGCGGGCCTGCGGCGGGGTGCAATGCGACGAGGATCGGCTGCCGTTCGCCGACGGCAGCTTCGATCTCGTGATTGCCGCCGGCGGCCTCGACATGGTGAACGACCTGCCCGGCGCCCTGACCCTTATCCGCCGCCTGCTTGTCCCCGACGGCCTGTTCCTCGCGGGGTTCGCCGGGGCGGGGAGCCTGCCCCGTTTGCGCGAGGCGCTGCTCGCGGCCGATCTCGCGGTCGGCGGCGCCGCGCCGCGCCTCCATCCCCAGATCGACGTTCGCGCGGCGGGCAATCTGCTGTCGCGCGCGGGATTCGCCCTGCCGGTCGCCGATTCGGAGACGCTTTCGGTGCGCTACGGCGACCCGCTGCGGCTGGTGGCCGATCTCAGGGGCATGGCCGCGACCAACGTCCTGTGCGACGGGGCGCCGCCGCTCGGCCGCGTGCAGGTCGCGGCGTTGCTTGCCGAGTTCGCGGCGGCGGCGGACGCGGACGGGCGCACGACCGAGCAGATCGAGATCGTCTATCTGACCGGCTGGTCGCCCGCGCCCGATCAGCCGAAGCCGGCGCGGCGCGGCAGCGGCACCCGCTCGCTCGCCGCCGCCCTGCGCCCGCCAAGCCGGTTGTAAAGACGCGGCCCGCCCGCTAAAGCCCGCGCTTCGCTTCCCGGCTGGTCGGAAACCAGCCCCATACCGGAGCCCAGACGTGAAAAAAGATGTTCATCCCGATTACCACATGATCAACGTGCAGATGACCGACGGCACGGTGTTCGCCACCCGCTCGGTCTGGGGCAAGGAAGGCGACACGCTTCAGCTCGACATCGACCCGACCGTCCACCCGGCATGGACCGGCGGCCGCTCGACCCTGGTCGACTCGGGCGGTCAGGTCGCGCGCTTCAACAAGCGGTTCGGCGGGCTCACGCTCGGCAAGAAGTAAAACCCGCGCCGCCGCGCCCGCCTTTGCACCTTCGCCTTCGTGGCGTGGTGGCATTGTGCGGCGGAGCGGCTAAAACGCCGGTCATGACGGGGACGGCGCAGGGCATGGTCGGCGGCGGAGGACGACGGTGATCGTCGTCGGCGGCCACGGCGTTGCGATCATCGCGCTCGTGCTGGCGCTGTGGCTGGTCGCGGCGATCAGCGCGACGCTGTTCGGGATGATGCGTGCCCGCCGCGCCCACGCGGCGATCGCGGAGGCGGGCCGCCTCAAGGAACTGCTGCAAGGCGCCCCGGCGATCGCGCTGCTCGTCACCGAGGACGATCGGATCGAGGCCGATCCCCGACTCGCCGACTGGCTGGGCATCCCGCGCCTGCCGCGCTTTCTCGCCGCGCTCGATACCGGCGGGGCGAGCGGGCTCTCGGCCGAGGACGCCGCCGGCATCGCGCGCGACATCGCCGCCACGCGCCGATCGGGCCGGGCATTCGCGCGGACGATCCATCCGGTCGGCTCGAATCGGGTTATCCTGGTGCAGGGCCGGCTGTCGGCGACCCCCGGCCGTGTCGTCCTCTGGTGGTTCGACGCGACCGATACCCGCGCCGAGATGGCCCGGCTCGGCGCGGAAACCGAGCGGCTCGGCAAAGCGATCGACGGCCTCTCCGGGCTGATCGAGGCGGCGCCGTTTCCGATGTGGTATCGGGGGCCGGACCTGCGCCTCGCCCTTGTCAATTCCGCCTACGTCCGCGCCGTGGAAGCGCCGAACGCGGCCGACGTGGTCGCGCGGGGCCTCGAACTGGTCGAAGCCCATGACGGCAAGGGGCCGCTCTCCGCGTCGGCCGCCGCCAGCGATGAGGGGCGGATCGCGACCCGCACCGTCCCGGCGACGATCGCGGGCGCGCGGCGGATGATCCGCATCGTCGACGTGCCGCTGGGGAATGGCGGGATCGCCGGCTATGCGATCGACGTCGAGGAGCTGGAGCAGGCGCGCGCCGACCTTGGCCGCTTCGCGCGCGCGCAACGCGACATGCTCGATCTGCTTTCGGCCGGTGTCGCCCAGTTCGCCGCCGACCGCACGCTGGTCTTTTCGAATCAGCCGTTCCAGCGGCTGTTCGCGATGAAACCCGAATGGCTGGCCGACCGCCCCGAGTTCGACCGCGTTCTGGAACGGATGCGCGAGGCGAACCGCCTGCCGGACAGCCGCGACTTCCCCGGCTGGAAGGCCGAGCGCCGCCAGTGGTTCCTGGCCGGCGAAGACCCGTCGGAGGATCATTGGCTGCTGCCGGACGGCGTCCATTTGCGCGTTCTCGCCCAGCCGCTGCCCGATGGTGGGCTGCTCCTGATCTTCGAGGACCGGACCGAGCAGGTCCAGCTCGCCAGCGCCCGCGACACCCTGCTGCGGGTCCGTGCCGCGACGTTCGACAATCTGTTCGAGGCGGTGGGGGTGTTCGCTTCGGATGGTCGGCTCCATCTCTGGAACAACCGCTTCCGCGAGGCGTGGGGGCTCTCCGAGGAGGATCTGGCGCGCCATCCCCGGGTCGACCGGCTGGTCGAGGCGGTCAGCGCGCGGCTCACCAATCCGCGCCATGCCGGGCTGATCCGCGAGCTGGTGCGGATCGCCACGGTGGAGCGGCGCCAGCGCTCGGGCCGGGTCGCGCTGACCGACGGCCGGTCGTTCGAATTCGCGGTGGTGCCGCTGCCCGACGGCAATGCCCTGTTCGCGATGCTCGACGTGACCGACAGCCGCCGGATCGAGCGCGCGCTGCGCGACCGCAACGAAGCGCTCGAGGAGGCGGACAAGCTGAAGGACGCTTTCGTCGCCAGCATGTCCTATGAATTGCGCACGCCGCTGACCTCGATCAGCGGCTTCGCCGAGATGCTGCGCGACGGCTATGCCGGCGCGCTCGAGCCGGTGGCGACCGATTATGTGAGCGCGATCCTCGCCTCGGTCGAAACGCTGCGGACCCTGATCGACAGCGTTCTCGATCTCACCCAGGTCGAGGCGGGGAGCCTGCCGATCGCCGACGAGCCGGTTGACCTCGCCGCATTGGTTACGAGCGCGGCGGCGGCGTTCGAGCCGGTCGCGCGCGAGCGGATGATCGACTTCGATGTCGACGTCGCCGCCGATACCGGCGTGGCGCGCGGCGATTCGCGGCGTTTGCGTCAGGCGCTCGATCATGTCCTGCGCAACGCGCTCACCTACACGCCGAGCGGCGGCCGGGTGCTGCTCCGGGCGGCCGGCGACGGCGCGATAGCGCGGATCGTGGTGTCGGACAATGGCGAGGGGATCCCCGCCGAGCTGCGCGACAAGGTGTTCCTGCGCTTTCACCGCACCGCGCGCAACGCCGAGCCGCGCAGCGTCGGCATCGGCCTGCCGCTGACCCGCCAGTTCATCGAGGCGCATGGCGGCACCGTGGAACTGGCCAGCGAACCGGGCGAGGGGACGACGATCATCATCGATCTGCCGCGCGAGCGATGACCGGGGACGTCGGGATGCTGCTTGCCGACGCCGCCGCGACCGAGGCGATCGGCGCCCGCATCGCCGCGCGGCTGCGGCCGGGGGACATCGTTGCGCTCGAAGGCGCGCTCGGCATGGGCAAGACCACGCTCGCGCGCGGCGTGCTCGCGGGGCTGGGTTTCGCCGGCGAGGTGCCGAGCCCGACCTTCGCGATCGTCCAGCCCTATGCGCCGCCCGAGGTGCGTTTGCCGGTCTGGCATGTCGATCTTTACCGGCTGGAAACACCCGGCGAGACCGCCGAACTCGGGTTGGAGGAGGCGCTGGAGGACGGCGCGCTGCTCGTCGAGTGGCCTGATCGGCTCGACGCCCGGCAGCTCGCCGGGGCGCTCCGCCTGTCGTTTCAGGACGCGGCGAACGGCGGGCGCCGCTTGACTTGGCAGGCGCCGGCGTCTTGGGAGGAGCGATGGCCACCCCGATGATTCCCCCCGCCGCCGCTCCTGCCTTTCTCGCGGTTCATGGTTGGGGCGATGCGCGGATCGAGCCGCTCGCGGGCGACGCGAGCTTCCGGCGTTACTTCCGGGTCGTCGCGCCGGGACGCAGCGCCGTGCTGATGGACGCGCCGCCGCCGCACGAGGATCCGCGCCCGTTCCTTGCCGTGGCGCGGCATCTGGCCGGGCTCGGCTTCGCGCCGCCCGGCGTGCTCGGCGAAGATCTGGCGACCGGGCTCGTTCTGCTCGAGGATTTCGGCGATGCGCGGATGCGCGAGGTCGTCGATGCGGATAGGGCGGCGGAAACCGCGGTTTACGAGCGCGCGATCGACCTGCTGCTCGCGCTACGCCGCTGCCCGCCGGCGCCGTGGCTGCGCCCTTATGGCATGGACGAATATCAGCGCGAGCTTGCGCTTTTCATCGACTGGTACGCGCCGGCCGCCGTCGGGCCGGTGGATGGCGCCGGCTATGTCGCGGCGTGGGCCGACGCGCTGGCGCCGCTGGCGGACGATCGCAGCGTTACCGTGCTGCGCGATTACCATGCCGAGAACCTGATGCTGCTCGCGGACGGGCGGCTGGGTCTGCTCGATTTTCAGGACGCGCTGGCCGGCCATCCCGTCTACGATCTGGTATCGCTGCTTCAGGATGCGCGGCGCGATGTGTCGCCGGCGCTGGAGGCGGCGATGCTCGATCGCTACGCGGCGGGTGCGCCGCTCGATCGGGCCGCTTACGCGGTGCTCGGCGCGCAACGCAACGCCAAGATCCTCGGCATCTTCACCCGGCTGTGGAAACGCGACGGCAAGCCGCGCTATCTCGCTTATCAGCCACGGGTGTGGCGCTATCTCGAGCGCGACCTCGCCGATCCGGCGCTGGCCCCGGTGCGGGCCTGGTTCGATGCCAACATTCCGGCCGCCGCCCGCGCCGGCGTCGGGGAGGCGATGTCCGCATGAGCCGATCGCGCAAAGCGCTGACCCTGCGCCCCGGTCATGGCGCGGTCGATATCCGCACCGCGATGGTGATGGCGGCCGGCATCGGCAAGCGGATGCGACCGCTGACCGCGACGCGCCCCAAGCCTCTGGTCGAGGTCGCGGGCAAGCCCCTGCTCGATCATGCGCTCGACCGGCTGCGCAGCGCCGGGATCGGGCGCGTGGTCGTCAACGTCCACTATCTCGCCGATACGATCGAGGCGCATCTGACCTATCGCGCCGCCGATATGGAGGTGCTCATATCCGACGAGCGCAAGCATCTGCTCGAAACCGGCGGCGGCCTCGTCCATGCCTTGCCGCTGATCGAGGACGATCGTTTCCTCGTCGTCAACAGCGATGCCCTCTGGGTCGACGGGCCGGTCGATGCGATCGGGCTGCTCGCGCGGCAATGGGACGAGGCGGCGATGGACGCGCTGCTCCTCGTCGTCCCGCTCGCCCGCGCGAATTGCCATAGCGGCCAGGGCGATTTCCATATGGATTCGGCGGGGCGGCTGGTCCGGCGGCGGGCGGGCAAGGTGGCGCCGTTCGTCTATACCGGCATTCAGCTGGTGTCGCGCCGGCTGTGCGCCGACCCGCCGGATGGGGCGTTCTCGGCCAACCTGCTGTGGGATCGGGCGATCGCGGCGGGGCGTGCCTATGGCGTCGTGCACGAGGGCTTGTGGTTCGACGTCGGCACGCCCGGCGCGATCCGCCACGCCGAAGCGATATTGGCGCACGCCTGAACGCGAGGTAGGGTGAGCGGGTGCCGCCCGTTTCCGTCCCGAATGTCTATACGATTCCACCGCATCGCGCCTTCGCCGACGCCCTCGCGGCGGGGCTGATCGCGCGCTACGGCAGGGATCGGCTCGGGCTTGCGCGCGGCGTCGTCCTGCTGCCCAACAACCGCGCGACGCGAGCGATCACCGACGCTTTCGTCCGCCGCGCCGGGGGCGGCCTGCTGCTGCCGCGCTTCGTCCCGATCGGCGACCCGGCGCTCGACGAGAGGCTCGGCAACCTGCTCGATCCGATTGACGAGGCGGTGCCGCCCGCGATCGAGCCGCTCCAGCGGATGATGATCCTCGCCCGACTGATTCAGGAGGCCCGCGAAGCGGCCGGGGCGCCCGTCACCGTCGCCGAAGCGGTGCGGCTCGCGGCGGAACTGGGCCGGACGCTCGATCAGCTGATCGTCGAGGAGGTCGATCCCACCCGGCTCGCCCGGCTGATCGACCCGGCGGTCGAGCCCGATCTGGCCAGCCACTGGCAGACGTCGCTGGCAACGCTGGAACTGATCGTGTCGCGCTGGCCAGCCGAGCTCGCGAAGCTCGGCCGGATCGACGCGGCGGAGCGGCGCAACCGGCTGCTCGACCGGATGGCGAAGCGGTGGGCCGAGACCCCGCCGCCCGGTTTCGTGGCGGCGGCGGGGATTCCGATCGCGGCGCCGGCGGTCGCGCGGCTGCTCAGGACGGTGGCGCGCCTGCCCGCCGGCATGGTCGTGCTGCCGGGGCTCGATCAGGCGGTGCCGGATGCGGAATGGGAGGCGCTCGGTCCCCACGCGCCGGACCCCGAGACCGGACATAGCCCGCGCAGCATCGAGACTCACCCGCAGTTCCAGCTCAAGCGGCTGCTCGAACGGATGGCGGTCGGGCGCGGCGAGGTCCAGCGCTGGCGCTGGGGCGGCGGCCGCGACGCGCCGGCCCAGCGGACGCTGGCGATCGGCAACGCGATGGCGCCCGCCGCCTTCACCGGCAAATGGCGCGATCTGAAGCCTGCTCACCGCCGCCTGAGCGGGGTACGGGCAATCGAACTGGCGAGCCCGGCGGAGGAGGCACAGGCGATCGCGATTGCGCTGCGGGCCTCGCTCGAAACCGCGGGGCGGACCGCCGCGCTGGTCACGCCGGACCGCGATCTCGCCCGGCGGGTCGTCGCCCATCTCCGGCGCTGGGGGATCGAGGCCGACGATTCGGCGGGCCGGCCGCTCTCGACCACGCCGCCGGGAACGCTGTTGATCGGACTTGCCCAAGCGGCGGCCGAAGGCTTCGCGCCGGTGCCGCTGCTCGCCGTGCTCAAGCATCCGCTGGCGGGTGGCAGCGCGGAAACGGGCGCGAAGGAGGGGGGCGGGACGCGCGCCGCCTGGCGCGACGGCGCGCGTCGCCTCGATCTTGCGCTGCGCGGCCCGCGCCCGCCCGCCGGCCTGGCTGGCGTCGGCCACTATCTCGCCGCCGGCGACGCGCGGGCTCGCCGGCTGCGCGCGCCGGCCGAGGCGTGGTGGGCCGAGGCGGCGGCGAAACTCGCGCCGCTGGAAGCCGTTTTTGCCGACCGTGCCAGCGGACTGGCCGACTATCTCGCGGCGCTCCGTCAGGCGGCCGATGCGTTGGGTGGCGATGCGGTCTGGTCCGGCCCCGCCGGGCGCGAGGCGGCCGATCTGATCGCGGCGCTTGAGGCGTTTGCCGACGACGCGCCGGCACGGCCCGAGCCTGACGACATGGTTGCGCTGCTCCGCCAGTGGATGGACGGGATTGCGGTTCGCCCGCCGCAGGGCGGCCACCCCCGCATCTTCATCTGGGGGCTGATCGAAGCGCGGTTGCAGCAGGCCGATCTGATGATCCTCGGCGGGCTCAACGAGGGGGTGTGGCCGCCGATGCCGACGCCCGACCCGTGGCTGGCGCCCCGGATTCGCGCCGTGCTTGGCCTGCCGGGGCTGGAGCGGCTGATCGGCTTGTCGGCGCACGATTTCGCCAGCGGCCTCGGCGCGCCGCAAGTGCTCGTGACGCGCGCGCGGCGCGATGCTCGCGCCCCGGCCGTGGCATCCCGCTTCTGGCTGCGGCTGGAGGCGATGACCGGCGGCCTCACCCGCGTCATACCGCTGCGCCGCTGGGCGCAGGCGCTCGACCGGCCGGCCGGCCCCCCGGTGCCGGCCGCGCGCCCGGCGCCGCGCCCGCCGGTCGCCGACCGTCCGCGGCGGATCGCCGTCACCCGGCTCGACCGGCTGAAAGCGGACCCGTTCGCTTTCTATGCGGACGCGATGCTGCGGCTGCGGTCGCTCGATGCGGTCGATGCCGATCCCGGCCCGGCGTGGCGCGGCAGCGCCGTTCATGCCGTGTTCGAAGCGTGGGCGAAGGAGGATCGCTGCGATCCGGCGCGGCTCGCCCCACGCGCGCGGGCGATGCTGGGCGCGATCGCGGCACATCCCGTGCTCAAGGCGCTATGGACGCCCCGGCTGATGGAAGCGGTCGATTGGGTCGCGGCGACGATGGCCGCGAACGGCGCTGAAGGGCGGGTGCCGCTGGTCGCGGAATTAAAGGGGGCGGCGGAGATCGCCGGGATCACGCTCGACGGCACGGTCGACCGGATCGACCGGCTCGCGGACGGTAGCCTCGCTATCGTCGATTACAAGACCGGCAAGCCGCCGCCCGCGAAGCAGGTGGCGGCGGGCTTCGCGATGCAACTCGGCCTGCTCGGCTTGATTGCCGAGCGTGGCGGATTTGCCGGCGTCGAAGGCGTGCCATCGGCGTTCGAATATTGGTCGCTCAGCCAGAAACGGGGGCAACTCGGCTTCGTTGACAGCCCGGTGGGTGGCGCGCGCCGCGCCGGGGAGATCGCGCCCGAGGATTTCATTCAGGCGGCCGCGCGCCATTTCGAGGCGGCGGCGCGGTCGTGGCTGCTCGGCGATGAGCCTTTCACCGCCAAGCTCCACCCCGAACTCGCGCCCTATGGCGATTACGATCAACTGATGCGGCTCGACGAATGGTATGGGCGTGGCTGAGCGCGCCCGCCCGTTGATCCGCCTCGCTGGCGCGCAACAGCTGGCGTCCGATCCGCGCGAGTTGATCTGGCTCTCGGCGTCGGCGGGCACCGGCAAGACCCAGGTGCTGAGTTCGCGCGTGCTCCGGCTGCTGCTCGGCGGCGCGCGGCCCGACACGATCCTCTGCCTCACCTTCACCCGCGCCGGGGCGGCCGAGATGGCGAACCGGATTCAGGCCACGCTCGCGCGCTGGGTCCGCCTCAAGAGCGCCGAGCTTGGCGCGCAACTCGTCGCGCTGGGCGAGGAGCCGACCCCGGACAATATCGCCTTCGCCCGCACGCTTTTCGCCCGCGTACTCGACTCGCCCGGCGGGGGGCTGCGGATTCAGACGATCCACGCCTTTTGCCAGACGTTGCTCGCGAGCTTTCCCGCCGAGGCCGGGCTTGCGCCGGGGTTCCGCCCGCTCGAAGGACGCGAGGAGGCGGCGCTGGCGCGGCGGACGCTTGCCGAACTGCTCGACGGCGCCGAGCGCGGCGGCGATCTCGGCCTGATCGCGGCGGTCGAGACGCTGAGCCGGCGGCTAGGCGAGGTCGGCGCCGAAGCCTATCTGATGCGTTGCGCCCGCGCGCCGGCCGCGATGGAGGCGCTCGGCCCCGGCATCGCGGCCCGGGTCCGGCGCGCGCTCGCGGTGCCCGATGGCGCCGTCGAGGACGCGATCGCGCGCGCCTGTGCCGACGAGACGTTCGATGTCGCCGCGCTGAGCGCGGTCGCCGCCGCCAACGCCGGCTGGGGCACCAAAACCGGCCTTGCCGCCGCCGATTGCTGCGCCGCCTTTCTCGCCGCCGCACCGGCGCTGCGCGCGACGATGCTCGACGCGGTCGCCGCCGTGGTGCTGACCGCGAAGGGCACGCCGCGCGCGATCTCGGCAAAGCTGCTCGCGGTCGCGCCCGATTATGCCGACCATGCCGGGCGGCTGGCGGAGGCCTGCGCCGCGCTGCTCGACCTGCGGCGCCGCGCGGAGTTGGCGCGATTGCTCGCCGCCGGGCTGCGCGCCGGGCAGGCCTATGCGCGCGCTTATGCCGACG
>Ga0182740_1001795_pt1 | contig 13937 bp, 10 predicted proteins | sample eDN5th37CKraftBY_FD_128872 | JGI IMG/M metagenome (GOLD analysis project Ga0182740, IMG submission 128872) | Enriched backyard soil microbial communities from Emeryville, California, USA - eDNA 5th pass 37_C Kraft BY (version 2) (version 2) | ecosystem: Environmental > Terrestrial > Soil >...
AACAGGGGCGGGGGGCATGGCCGCGACCATGCCCCCCGCCTGCGTTTGCCTGGATCTTCTAGCCCCGGGCGTCCACCAACGCGACGAAGGTGTCCACGTCCTCCCGGATCACGTCGAGGCTGGAGGTCCAGAATGCCGCCGAACGGGTGTCGATCCCGAACCGGGCGGCCAGCGTCGCGGCATCGGCGTTGCCGGTGGAGGCCAGCAGGTCGTCGTAGGAGGCGCGGAAGGCTTCCGGGTCGGCCTGGTACTGCGCGTAGAGCCCGAGGCCGAAGAGCAGGCCGAACATGTACGGGTAGTTGTAAAAGGCGAAATTCGGCGAGTAATAGTGCCCCTTCACCGCCCACATGTAAGGATGCAGCGTCGATTCCTCGACCGCGTCGCCGTAGGTCTGCACCTGGGCGTCGTGCATCAGGGCGTTGAACTCGTCGGCGGTGAGCTGGCCCTCGCCTCGCTTGGCGAAGACGGCCTGCTCGAAGAGGAAGCGGCTGGAGATGTCCACGACGATCGCCAGCGAATCCTGCAACGACCCTTCGAGGATCGACAGCTGCTCGTCGGGGGTGCCGTTCGCGATGGCCGCCTTGCGCAGGATGGTCTCGCAGAAGGTGCTGGCGGTCTCGGCCAGCGTCATCGGCGTCGAGCGGGCCTGGATCGGCGAGGCGTCCTTCAGGCAGAGGTTGTGATAGGCGTGGCCGAGTTCGTGGGCGAGCGTGCTGACCTCGGCGAACGATGGCGCGAAGTTGGCCATGATGCGCGATTCGCCGTCGCGGGTTTCCATGCAGTAGGCGCCGCCGGTCTTGCCGGCGCGCGGCTCGGCGTCGATCCAGCGCTCGGCGAAGGCCCGTTCGGAGAGGCCGCGCAGGCGATCCGAGTAGGTGCCGAACTGCTCGTTGACGAAAGCGACCGCCTCCGGCCACGGCCAGGTGCGTTCGGATGCCGAGAGCGGCGCGTCGAGATCCCACCACGAGAGCTGCGGAAGGCCGAGCGCGCGGGCTTTTGCGGCCAGGTAGCGCCGAATGTCCGGGAACGCCTCGCGGGCGGCCCCCATCATCGCCTCGAGCGTCTCGGCGTCGATGCTGTTCTGGAAGAGGGACTGCGCGAGCGGGCTGCCCCAGCCGCGCCGCGTCGCCAGGGTCAGGTGCTCGCCCTTCACGCCGTTCAGGGCTGCGGCCAGGGGCGTCTCCCAGCGCTTCCAGGCGGCCAGTTCGGCGTCGTAGGCGGCCTTGCGGACCGCCCGGTCCGGGTCGGTCGACAGCGTGCGGACCTCGCTGATCGGCAACTCCTGCACCTCGCCATCGCGTTCCAGGGTGGCGGTGACCTGGGAGGAGATGTCCTCGTGCAGGCGGCTGAACGCCGATCCGCCCGAGAGCGTCATGTCGGAGGCGAGGTCCTCTTCCGGCAGGCTCATCAGGTGATCGGCGGCGATCCGGCTCTGGCGCACCATGAAGGCGTGGGAAGCGGCCTCCGGCGATGCAGCGATCAGGGCCTCCGTATCGAGCGTACCGATCCAGGACGTGAAGCGCGTGTCCGCCTTCGAGAGGCGGGCTCCGATCAGCTGGAACTGGCCGTAGCGGCGCTGGGCCGAGGCATCGCGCGTGTCGGTGCTGAGGAAGGCATAGATGTAGCCGCCGATCAGGGTGCCCCGCGCCGTGATGTCGTTCATCAGGGCCAGGGCGGCATCGAAGGCCGGGGCGACCGTCTCCTGCCCGGCATCCGCTGCGGGGAGGGCGGCGACGGCCTGCTCGAAGGCGGCGACCTGCGCTTCGATGTCCTGCAGGGCGGCGTCGAACTCGGGCGAGTCGAGCCCCGGGAAGTAGGGCGTCATGTCCCAGCGGGGAAGGTCGCTGCTGGTCGGGCGTTCTGATGCGACAACATTCATGCTTTGGCTCTCCTGGCTGGGCTGGGGGGCGGACGGCCCATTCGCGTGGCCGTTTGCGGGGTGACCGGAAGGGTGCCGGATCAGCCTTCGGCGTCCGGGTTCCGGCGTTCGAGGATCACGACCGGGATCTCGCGCTCGGTGTCGCGGGCGTACTGGTTGTAGAAATCGAAGCGATCGGCGAGGAGCGCCCAGCATTCGTCGCGCTCGCCGCCTTCGGCGGTCCGCGCTGTCGCGGGGAAACGCTCGTCCCTGACCTGGACCTCGACCTGCGGGTCCGCCTCGAGATTCAGGTACCACTTCGGGTGCGCGTCGGCGCCCGCGTACGAGGCGATCACCACGTACCGGTCCCCGGCCTGCCCGTAGTAGAGCGGGGTGGCGATCTCCTTGCCGGTCCGGCGTCCCCGCGTGAAGAGGATCAGCGTCGGCGCGCCGTTCGAGTTGTTGTCGTAGCCATCGCGGCCACCGGTCGCGACGTAGCGGGCAGCGTGATCGAGCGACCGGACGCGGTAGCGTTCGTCGCGCTCACGGATCTCCTTCGGGGTGTCGCGTGGCATGGGTGTCCTTTCGGGCGAACGATCGGCCTGTGGCCGGGGCTAGAGGCCCGCCAGGGACTGGAACGTGACGTTCTCGGCGTGTTCCTCGGCGTAGCGGAGATCCCATTCGGTGGTGAAGAGGATGACCGGGCGGCCATTCCGGTCCTCGGCGCGCATGCGGCCCCGCCCGTTGCCGATCGCGGTGATCTCGCGGTCGTCGCCCGTTACCCAGCGAGCCGCGGTATAGGTCAGCGGCTCCATGATCGTCTCCACGCCATATTCCGATTCGAGCCGGAAGCGGACGACGTCGAACTGGAGCTGGCCGACCGCCGCGAGGACGGGTTCGCGGCTGCCGCTGGAGACCGGATAGAAGAGCTGGATCGCCCCTTCCTCCTCGATCTGCGACAACCCCTTCTGGAACTGCTTGTACTTGTCGGCACGGGCGTGGCGGAGCAGCGCGAAGTGCTCCGGCTGGAAGCGCGGAAGTGCCGCGAACTCGCCGATGTCCTCGGCGGCGATGGTGTCGCCGATGGTGAAGGTGCCCGGATTGATGAGGCCGACGACATCCCCGGCGTAGGCCTCGTCCACGACCTCGCGATCCTGCCCGAAGAGGCGCATCGGGCGGGCCAGCCGCACTTTCCGCTTCAGGCGGGGGTGCCAGGCGTCCATGTCGCGTTCGAACTTGCCGGAGACGATCCGCAGGTAGGCGACGCGGTCGCGGTGGCGGGGGTCCATGTTCGCCTGGATCTTGAAGACGAAGCCGGAGAAGGTCGGATCGTCCGGCTCCATCGTGCGTGCGGTGGTCTCGTGGGCGCCCGGCTCCGGCGCGTACTCCACGAAGCGATCGAGGAAGAGTTGCACGCCAAAATTGGTCAATGCCGACCCGAAGCAGACCGGTGTGAGATGCCCGGCCAGTACCTCGTCCAGGTCGAACGGCGTGCCGGCCAGATCGAGCAGTTCCATCTCCTCGCGCAGCTGCGCCGCCCGCGCCTCCCCGATGCGAAGCGCCAGCTGGGGATCGTCGAGGCTGGAGACGCTGACAGGGGCCTGACGGGCGCCGTGCTCGGTCCGCTCGAAGAGGTGGACGGTCTGCGACAGGCGGTCGTAGACGCCGCGGAAGTCCGCCCCGTCGCCGATCGGCCAGTTCAGGGGGTAGGTCTTGAGGCCGAGGGTGCGCTCGATCTCGTCCATCAGGTCCAGCGGATGCTGGGCTGGCCGGTCGATCTTGTTGATGAAGGTGAAGATCGGCGTGTGCTGGCGGCGGCAGACCTCGAAGAGCTTGAGTGTCTGGGGCTCGATGCCGCGCGCGCCGTCCAGCACCATCACGGCGGCATCGACGGCGGTCAGCGTGCGGTAGGTGTCCTCGGAGAAATCCTGGTGACCGGGGGTATCGAGCAGGTTGAGCTGGAAGCCGCGATACGGGAACGCCAGCACGGTCGAGGTGATGGAGATGCCGCGCTGCTGCTCCATCGCCATCCAGTCCGAGGCGGCGTGTCGCTGCGTCTTGCGGGCCGTCACCGAGCCTGCGAGCTGGACCGCGCCTCCGTAGAGCAGCAGTTTCTCGGTGAGGGTGGTCTTCCCGGCGTCCGGGTGGGAGATGATGGCGAAGGTGCGGCGCTGGCGGACGGCCTCGGCGAGGCTGGACGGGCGCTCGGACACGGCTTCGGCGACGGCGGGTGCCGTCGGGGCGGGTTCGGTCGCGGACATGGTGAATTCCTTCGTGGCGCGATGGCGGGAGAGACGACAGGTGGCGCGGGGTATCCCGCTGGAGGGCGTGTCGTCAGGTGTGGACGGTCGCGAAGGCGCGAAGGGCGAGGATCATGGCCGGTCGTCCTGCTTCACGATGGGTTTCACGTAGAGCAGGTATTCGTTCAGGCCAACCTTCAGCACGCGGTTGATGACGTACTTGGCCTGGGTGACGCCGTCACGCACGGTGTTCCCGACGCGGAACTGGCTCACGCGCATGTCGCGGTTGCTGCGGGAGAGGATCTCGAACGTCGTGCGCTCGCAGGTGTTGCAGACGAAGTACTGGTCGCGGGTGTCGCTGGCGCCGACGAAGCCCCGCTGGACGCGGGTCGTGTTCCAGCTGCCGCACCAGGGGCATTGCCGCTGGTCGCCGCGTTCGCCCGTCGAGGTCGCCGAAGCGTCGGACCCTGCCACCCGTGGGTCGCTGCTCCCCGTGCTCGCCTGCGCGCCTGTCCGCATCCGTTCTGTCATGCACTGTCCCTCATCGTCGGCAGCGTGGGATCGCGAGGTCTCCCACAAGAAGTGGCCGATGGTGGATCAAGTGTACGCCGCCCGTCCGCGCATGTCACAACCGGTTTTCCATAGGGAAGCGTTCCTGCCGGCGAAAGCCGATCGGCTCCGGGAACCGTCCAATCCGTCACGGCAGCCGATGCCGGGGCTAGGTCACTCGGAGGACGCCTATGGTCGGCCGGACGCATTCCCCTTGTTGCCAGAAAGCACGGGCTCCCGCGTTTCCGGCCTCACGGCGGGTTCGACTGCCGTCACGTAGAGTTCGCGGCGGAGTTCGAAGCCGAGATGCCGGTATACCGAGATGGCCGTGGTGTTGGAGCTTCCGGTATGGAGGATCGCCGTGTCGCCCCGCGCCTGGATGTGCTGGGCCATTCTCGAGACGATCCCCGAGGCGTAGCCCCGGCCTCGCCAGTCCGGATGGGTGCAGACGGCGCTGATTTCGGTGAATCCCTCCGGCTTGAGGCGCTCACCTCCCATCGCGACCAGCTGGCCCTGCTGGCGGATGCCGATGTAGCGTCCGAGCTGGATCGTCCGTTGCTTGTAGGGGCCAGGCCTGGTGGATTCGACCAGCGCGATCATCTCCGGCACGTCCTCGGGACCGAGTTCGATCACGTCCAGGTCGTCGGCGGGCGGGCGGAGGTCGTGGACGATCATCTGGGTCAGCGGGAGCTCGAAGGCCACCGTAAGCAGCGAGGGATCGGGAGCGACCCGGTGCGCCGTGAAGAGGACCGCCTGGCCATGCTCCTCCACGAGGTCCGCCAGGGCGGCGTAGGACTCGTCGTCCGGTCGCGCGATCGCGGCGAACGGCGCGACATCGCTCCGGAACCGCCGCGCGGACTCCCCGCCCAATGCGAATCCGGCCTGGCGGCTGGTGAGCGCGTCCCAGATGAGGTTATCGAGTGGATGTGGATGTGGATTGGGATCGAGGGGCGATGCAGCGGCTCCGGTCATGGCAGGAGGGGTCCCTTCGCTCGAGGTCGGGCAGGGCCTTCGGTCCTCTCGACAGTTCGTCAGTTCCTTTGGAAGCGACATATTGCTACGATCAATATAGCCACTTCCGTGATTGTAGCGTGTCGACCCTGAAACGCCGAGCCCCGAGTCCACAGCGGGCCAGTCCTCCGCGTCCGCGCGAGGCGAGCAGGGCGGCCGTGGCTTGCGGAATATACCCCTTGGGGGTATAATGGAGGGGTAATGACGAGCCCCGGCTGGGGCGTTCCGAGGTGGCGAGAGTCATGAGTTCCACGATCCCAAGGGAGTTTCCGCCGGCGCAATCCGGGCTGCATTCGTCGGCGCAGGTGTCGTTTCCCGTCGACGGCATGACCTGCGCGGCATGTGTCCGGCGCGTGGAAAAGGCGCTGGCGAAGGTCGATGGCGTGCAGGAGGCCACGGTCAACCTCGCCACCGAGCGGGCCGCGGTCACTGTCGATCCCGCGCTGGTCTCTGCCGACTCCCTGCGTGCGGCGGTCGAAGCGGCCGGGTACACGCCAGGCAGGATCGAGATTCCCTCGCCTCGCGTGAACATGGCATCTCCGCTCGTCGTCCAACCCGCTGTCATCGGTGCGGTCTCTGCTGAGCCCTCCGCCGGCACCTCCACCGCCGATGCGTCTGCGCTGACCCTCGATATCGAGGGGATGACGTGTGCGACATGCGTGCGGCGGGTCGAGAAGGCGCTCGACAAGGTCGAAGGCGTGGCCTCGGCGTCCGTGAACCTGGCGACGGAGCGGGCGACGGTTTCCGTCGCTCCGGGCGCGGCGGTCGATCCCCAGGCGCTGGTCGCGGCAGTAGGCGCCGCCGGGTACACGGCGACCCTGCCGACGCCCCCGGTTCGCACCGAAACCGGAAGCACGGCCACGACCGGGCCGACCTCGGCGGAGGCGGAGGACGAGGCGCGATCCGCCCGGCGTGACGCGGAACTGGCCAGCACGAAGCGCAAGGCGCTGGTCAGCCTGGCCATCGGCATCGTGATGATGGCGGCGATGTACGTGCCGTTGTCCATCTCCGAGATGACGCTCGCGCCGCTGATGCTGATCGCGGCGACCATCGTCCAGGTCTGGGCGGGGCGTGTCTTCTACGAGCAGGCCTGGCTGGCCGCGAAGCACCGCACGACGAACATGAACACCCTCGTCGCGGTCGGGACATCGGTGGCCTTCGGCTACAGCGCGTTCGTGACGCTCTGGCCGCAGCTGGCCGAACGCTGGGGCTTCCCCTATCACCTCTACTACGAGACGGCGGTCATCATCATCGCCCTCATCCTGCTCGGGCGCTGGATGGAGGGGCGGGCGCGCAAGTCCACCGGCGACGCGATCCGTGCCCTGATGGGCCTCCAGGCCCGCACCGCCCGCATCGTGCGCGACGGCGTGGACGTGGACATCCCGATCGAGCAGGTCGCGGTCGGCGATGTCGTGCGGGTGCGTCCCGGCGAGAAGGTGCCGGTCGATGGCATGGTGCTGGAAGGCTCCTCGACGCTCGACGAGAGCATGCTGACCGGCGAGAGCCTGCCGGTGACCAAGCGCGCCGGTGACAGCGTGATCGGCGCGACAGTGAACGGCACCGGCACCTTCCTGATGCGGGCGACCCGTGTCGGGCGGGACACCGTGCTCGCGCAGATCGTGCGGCTGGTCGAGGATGCGCAGGGCTCGAAGGCGCCCATGCAGCGCCTGGCGGACACGATCGCGAGCATCTTCGTGCCGATCGTGCTGGGGGTCGCGGCGCTGACGTTCGTCATCTGGTGGATCTGGGGACCGAGCCCGATCCTCTCCTACGCGATCCCTGCGGTCGTCTCCGTGCTCGTGATCGCCTGCCCGTGCGCCCTGGGGCTGGCCGCGCCGACCGCGATCATGGTCGGGACGGGCAAGGCGGCGGAACTCGGCGTGCTCGTCCGGGGCGGCGAGGCGCTGGAGATGGCGAAGGCGATCGACACGATCGTGCTCGACAAGACCGGGACAATCACCAGGGGCGAGCCGTCCCTGGTGGCGATCGAGACGGCTGGCGGGACCAGTCGCGATGACCTCCTGCGGCTGGTCGCGGCGGCGGAGGTCGGTTCCGAACATCCGCTGGGCGCGGCGATCGTGAAGGCCGCGCAGGCCAAGGGCGAAACGTTGCCGGAGGCGACAGGTTTCGAGGCGATTGCCGGACACGGCATCGTCGCAATGGTGGGAGGCCGCCGGGTCGCCGTTGGCAATGCTGCCCTGATGGCCCGCGACGGGATCGCCATCGATCCGCTGGAGTCCGCTGCGCACGACCTGGCCGACGGCGGCGCGACCCCGATGTACGCGGCGATCGACAGCCACCTGGCGGGGGTGCTCGGCGTTGCCGATACCCTGAAGCCTGCCGCCGCCGAGACGATCGCCGAACTGAAGGCGCTCGGACTCGATGTCTGGATGGTGACCGGCGACAACGAGCGGACCGCCCGCGCCATCGCGGCGAAGGCCGGGATCGGGAACGTGCTCGCGGGTGTGCTCCCCGCGCAGAAGGCCGAGAAGATCCGCGCACTGCAGGACGACGGGCGCACCGTTGGCATGGTCGGTGATGGCATCAACGACGCCCCGGCCCTTGCGCAGGCGGATCTCGGGATCGCGATCGGCACCGGAACCGATGTCGCGATGGCGGCCTCCGACATCACCCTCATCGGCGACGACCTCAAGGGGATCGTCACGGCGATCGCCCTTTCGCGGCGGACGGTGCAGACGATCCGGCAGGGCCTGTTCTGGGCCTTCGCCTACAACGTGGTGCTGATCCCGGTGGCGATGGGCGTGCTCTACCCGGCGTTCGGCATCCTGCTCAGCCCCGTCCTGGCCGCCGCCGCGATGGCGATGAGCAGCGTCAGCGTCGTGACGAACGCCCTCCGCCTCCGGGGCTTCCGGCGGCCGGAATCGGCGGGCGAGATCCTGCATCCGCCGCTCGGGCAGCGCGTCCGGGAATGGGGCTACCTCGCGGGAATCGCCCTGGTGGCGCTGGCGATCGGCGCCGGGGCTCTCTGGTTGAGCGACCGCGCCGGCATGGGCGTCACGGACACCCATACGCCCACGACCCATGAGGTGCAGCAGGCCGAACCGGCTCCCGAGCACAACGAACACGGCGGCTGACGGTATCGCCAGCCGAAGCATGCGAGGCCACGAACGGGATGGACATTCCGTTCGTGGCCTCGATGTGTTATGTCACTTTTCGTGGAGTGCTGGACCGAACAGCGAGGTCCAGAGTAGCCGGGCCGCGAGCGATCGGGCCGGGCGCCACCCTTCCGCGAGCAGGTCGAGGTCGCGCAAGGTCATGTCGGGGCGACCGTAGGCGACGCGGGCGGCACGCAGGAGGGCGACATCGCCAGTCGGATGCGAATCCGCCGCGCCGATCCCCCACAGCAGGGTCGATTCCGCCGTCCAGCGTCCGATGCCCGGCAACGCTATCAATGCCGCGATGGCGCGTTCCGGATCGCCCCTCGCCTCGTCGGTGGTCGGGAGCGTGCCGTCCAGTTCTACCTGGGCGCGGTTGCGGATCGCCTCCGCGCGCTTCATCGTCACGCCGGACTGGCGGATCAGGGCGGCGGGAGCCGACGCGAGCTGGCGCGCACTCGGCAGTGGCCGGAAGGCTCGCCCTGCCACCTGCAACGGTTCGGTGAAGAGGCGGGCGAGCTTGTCCTGCGTCACCGCTGCGGCGGCCACGGAAATGCTCTGGCCCACGATCGAGGTCACCGCGCCTTCGAAGAGCGACCCGTCGCTGAGCGGCCGCATGCCGGGGAACCGTTCGGCGAGGCGGGCGATCACCGGATCGGCGAACGACGGCAGCTCGACGTCCATCCCCAGGACGTCCCGCAGGAACGCTCCGTCTCCGGCGGGATCGGCGCTGCCCGCGATCGTCAGCGTTCCGGGGCCGGGCTGCCGCACCAAGCGCCAGACCGGCTGTCCGGCTTCCCAGCGGACGTGGACGAACGCGTCGCCGATCCACGCCTGGCGGGGCGACCGGTGCGCCACCCATGCCGCCGGGCCGCATGTCTCGGCAAGCGAGAAGATGGGGTCGACCGCAAGCGTCCGTTGCGTGGCTGTGGTCACGTCGGCGGCCCATCGGTGATAAGCAACGGGGTGATCGGCACGCCGTCGCTCCAGGTCCCCATAGAGCGATGCTCCGGGGTATCTCCGAGGGCGTAGGCGCAGTCTGTCCCCGATGCGGCGCAGGACATTAGGGCATCCTGGGAACGCCAGAGCGCGAACCAGTCGATCACGTCGATGCCATCCGGCCGGTTGCCGGTCCCGACCGCGGCGTGGTCGGCGATCACCGGGGGTGTGCCGTGCTCGTCGGAGCGGATCGTGACGTAGTCCTTGTGCCCGGGCGGGATGGCGTCGAAGAGCGGCCACATCGACCGGGCGTCGGCGTCGCCGACGGTCTCGTCGCGGTCCCCGACGAGCACCTGCGCCAGCAGGGTCGAGGGCAGCGGCTCGTCCAGCGGCAGGTCGATCCCGAGATTGCCGAAGTTGCCGCAGGGCTGGCACCCGCCTGGTTGCACCACGAACAGCGTGCGAGGTTCGGGGAAGTTGAGCCGTCTGGCGTCCAGGGTGTAGCGGATGGCGAGCGGGCCGCCCAGCGAGTGCCCGATCACATCGACCGGCTTCGTGCGGAAGTCCGTGCCGGCGCGTTCGCTCAGCGAGGTGACCGCTGTCCGGATGCCCGCGAACAGGTTGCCCGGCCAGGTGGAGGGGCCGACCGTGAGCAGGTCGAGCGACTGGTACACCGGGAAGATCACGATCGCGCCGCGCCGGACGAGATGCCGAATCCAGTCCTCGTACATGCCGGGATCGATGCCCCCAAAGCCGTGGATCAGGATCACCACGTCGAGGGTGCCGAGTTCGTCCTCGGCCACACCTTCCGGGGTGAAGACCCAGGCGTCGCGCGGCGTCTCCCCGACGTGACGTTCCTCGACCCCGTCGTAGCGGTAATCGCTGCCGCCGGGGCCGGACGTGGGCTGTCCGGGCTGGGTGGGAGCGGCGGGGGTCGCTTCCTGGGCGAGGCTGGCGACGGGTGTGAGGATGAGGAGCGCCGCAAGCACGAAGAAGCGTATTGCGTGGGCCGGGAGTCGTGATCGCAGGCGGGTCATCATGGGTTGGGCGATCCTTTCGCGGGTATGCTTGGGCGTTCGCGACGCATCCTGCCGGACGCGTCCAGTATCGCAGTCTCCGGAGGCATTCCCGTCGTGCAGCGTGTCCCCGTCATTGTCGCCGCTTCCATCCGCGGGGCGCTGGCCGCCATCGAGATCGCGGGTGATGTCCCGGTCGTGTTGCCGTCGTCGCTCGCCGCTGACGATGCCCTTGCCGGGAGCGTCGCGGCGGCGTTGGAAGCGGCGCGCGGCACCCCGGTCGCGGTCGTCACACCGGCAGGCTGGGGCGGGCGGCTCCGAAGCCTGGGCAGGCGCGATGCCGTCAGCTGGCAATCCATCGATGTGCGGCTGATCGACCCCTCGACGGAGCTCGAACGGGTCGTCATCCCGGAGACGCTGGCCGCGGCGGAGGGCGTCTTCGTCGCCTGCGATCTCGATCGTGTAGCGACGCGGGGGCCGTACGTGCTGGATGTCGCCGCCTCGTACGTCGCTCCCTCGACCCGGTTGCGATTGCACGCGAACCGGGGGCGACTCGGGATCGTCGCCGAGGTGGACCTGGCGATTCGCCTGCAAGGCGCCCTGCTCGCGCTGACGATCGACGGCCAGCGCCGCTACGTCGCCACGGCGGACCCGATCGCGGGAGAACTCGCGGCGCTGGCGCTTTCGGAACGGGCGCGCGGGGCCGACCGCGCGGTGGTCGGGCCGTGGGAAGACCCGATCGTGCAACGGGCCACCGAACTGGGGCTGGGCCTGCTCCTGCCGGAGGCGATCGACCTCTTCGCCACCGGAGGCCACGACCCCCTGGCGAGCGCGATCCTGGAGCATCTCCTCCTACGTCTCGGCGTGACGCGATCCTGATTGCCGGCGCCGATTCCGGCCCGACCGGTGCTTTTGTGGCACAGGGTGACAACGGGCGCCCTTGTCGGTAGAATGGCACGCAATCAATGGCACGCTGCCTGCATCAGGTCAGATGTCCTAGCTTGATTGATGATGAGCGAACAGCCTCGCTCGTCGGAGCGAATGGAGTACCGCGTGGGCTCAGGGCTGATGCAACGATTCCTAGAATGGCTCTCGGCCAACATGCCCAGCTTCGCGCCCAAGCCGAAGCCTGTGCCTGTTCCCGTCCGTGTGGAGCAGCCGCGCCGGCGGGTGCGATAAGCCTTCCTCTCCACGGTGTCGCATGGCCCGCGCGGATGGGCCTTGCGTTAGCGTGTGCCCGAAAGCCCTCCCCATGACCGAGATTCCCGAAGCGCTGCCGCCTCATGACGGCGGCGTTCGTGTTTCCGGGGGCTCCCGCTCGCGTGGCATTCGCCGCCCCTGGCTGGCGACCGTCCTGCTCGTCGCCCTGCTGATCCTCACGTCCTGTTCCCCGCCCTGGCGCGGCGAGACCGAGAGCGTCGACCCGGCTGCCTGCCTCGCCGGGCTCTCCCGCTCGGACTACGCCAGCGAAGGCGTCTTTGTCGAACCGACCGACGGCACCGCGCCGATCATCGATGAGCTCGATCACGCCGATTGCGCCATCGATGTCGGCATCTACCTCCTCACGAATGACGATGTGATTGCCGCGCTCGAGCGGGCGGCGCAGCGCGGGGTGCGGGTCCGCGTGATCGTCGAGCAGTATCCCTATGGGGGGTCGGCGGATACGGTCGCGCTCGTGAAGCGGCTCGACGCTGCCGGGATCGAGCATCAGTGGAGCGATTCGCGGTTCCGGTTCACCCACGCCAAGTACATGGTGATCGATCGCCAGGTGGCGATCATCATGAACATGAACCTCACCGCCTCCGCCTTCAAGGGCAACCGCGAGTTCGGGGCCATCTCGACCGAGGTGGCCGTCGTCAACGAGGCGCAGGCGATCTTCGATGGCGACTGGAATGGCGATCCCCTCGACCGGCCAGGTGGCCCCCTGATCCTGAGCCCGACCAACAGCCGTCAGCGCTTCCTCGATCTCATCGACGGCGCCACGACATCCATCGACCTCTATGTCGAGGTCATCAACGACCCGGGCCTCATCAACGCACTCGGGTACGCTGCCCAGGCGGGGATTCGGGTCCGCCTGATCGTGAACTCACCGGAAAACGACAACGTCCGCACCACCTACGCGGCGCTGGCCCGCTCCGGCGTGGAGGTGCGCGTGCTGGGCAGGCTCTACGTCCATGCGAAGGCCATGATCGTGGATGGCTCGTCGGTGATCGTGGGTTCCCAGAACTTCACGCCGACCTCCCTGGATAGCAACCGGGAGATGGCGATGGTGGTCACGAGCCCGGGATCGGTGCAGCGGGTTCAGGCTGTCTTCGCGCAGGACTGGGCGGCGGCGACTCCGGTGGGAACGTGAGCGGCGGGAGTAGGAACGGCGTATTGGCCGATCGGCGTTCTGGTCGTAGAATCGTGAACGGATCGTGAAGGCGCTAATTTCGGAACGTTCGGAAATCCGTTGGCCTCCCCTGTTGACACCGACGGAGTGTCCGTATATATTGTCCGTACAGTCCCGAGGGGCTGGGCAGAGAGATTTCTCAGCCGCCATGAGCAACGGTGAACCGGGCTGCGGGGCCGGGTTCAGGACCGGGTTGATGGGGGTGTCGGTCAAGGGAACGGTGCGCGTTGCGGGGCGACGCATCGGGAAGCTGGCAGACGGAGCGGATCAGGAGCCCGGTCAATCGGGACTTTTCTTTGCCCTCGCGCGCCCGATCGCGACCCGCGATGTGACCTGAATGGCAAAACCCCCTGCTATTGCAGGGGGTTTTTGGTGCTGGTAGCGCATAGGGGATTCGAACCCCTGATCTCCGCCTTGAGAGGGCGGTGTCCTAGGCCGCTAGACGAATGCGCCTCGTGCTCGTGAGCAACGGGCGAAATGATAGTCGTCCCGGTGCCCCCTGTCAACCTGTCGCGAAGGCATTGCTCCCGATCCTCGCCCATGACAATTGGCCGCCATGCGCGGACGATGGAGCGTCGTTCGGCGCTGGAGCCGCGCACGCCGGACGGTCTGGGGTCTGGATATCGCGTCCCGCATCCCGGCCGTCGTCCCCGCCGCCTCTCCGGCCTGGGGTGGCGCTGATTGAGTCTGAGTGGAGTCCGGAAGCACAGCACCTGGGCCGCATCGTGGGGGCAGCGATCAGGGCGCAAGCCGGACGTGCGTCCAGGTGCCGTCTTCCTGGCGATCGAAGCGGATGCGGTCGTGCAGGCGGTCGGG
>Ga0182740_1001797_pt1 | contig 13928 bp, 11 predicted proteins | sample eDN5th37CKraftBY_FD_128872 | JGI IMG/M metagenome (GOLD analysis project Ga0182740, IMG submission 128872) | Enriched backyard soil microbial communities from Emeryville, California, USA - eDNA 5th pass 37_C Kraft BY (version 2) (version 2) | ecosystem: Environmental > Terrestrial > Soil >...
GGCAGATCGTTCGATTCCACGCAGTAGACGAGCGGGCCGTATTTCACCGCGACCTGATCGACGGTTTCCTCGACCAGCGGATTCGCTTCCCAGAGCGACGGGCTGAGCTCCAGCTCGAGATCAACAACGTCGCCCGCGCGCCACACGCGTTTCACCTCGGCGTAGCTGCCGGGCTTCAGTTCCGCGTCCACGGCCTGGCCGTTGACCCGCACGCGTGCCTGGCCGGAGCGCAACCAGCCGGGAATCCGAAGTTTGACCGCGATCGCGCGCGCCGGGGCGTCATCGATCGTGAGTTTCACCGCGCCGCTCCACGGATAGTCCGTTGCCTGGCGCAACCGGATCCGGTCGCCGCCGGTCCAGGCGGTATCGAGGGTGTTGGGCGCATACAGGTGGACCCAAAGCGTGTCATCGGAAAGCGAATACACGTAGTTGTGCGCCTCCGCGATCGTGCGCACGACATTCGGCGGGCAGCAGAAGCTCGCCTTGATGTTCGGCATCCGCGTGCGCGACCAGCGGAGCGGCACGTCGAAGTCGTGGAGCTTCTTGAGCGGGTTCACGTAGAAGTAGCGGTCGCCGTCCAGATTGATGCCGGGCAGGATGCCGTTGTAGAGCGCCTGCTCGAAGAGGTCGGCGTAAGCGGCGTCGCCCGTCACCGTCAGCATCCGCCAGAGCCACATGCCGTAGCCGATCGTCGCGCAGGTTTCGTTGTAGGCGGTGAGGTTCGGCAGCTGGTAGTCGCGACCGTAAGCCTGGTGGATCGTTTTAATGTATCTGTGCTGGGTGTGATCGGCGCCGTCGGGCGACGCTCCGTCGTAGAGCGCTCCCGTCATGCCGGTGATGTAGAGTTTTCGGCCGGCGACGTTCCGCGAGATCGTCTCGAGAGTGTTGAAGAGCGTCGGATCGCCCGCTTCGGCAAACACGTCTGCCACGCCGGCGTAAAGGTAGTTGGCGCGCACCGCGTGTCCGACCGCTTCGGTCATCGCGCGAAACGGCATCCGATCCTGGTTCTGATCGCTGCCGTCCTTCGCCGGCACGAGGCTGCGAATCTCGATCAGTTGCCGGCCGAGTTCGAGATAACGCGGATCGCGGGTAACACGATAAAGCTCGATCACGCCCATGTAGTGCGACGGGCAGATCGCGTTGCGCGCGAGTTCGTCGGGCACGTTCTTGCACAGGCGTTCGATGTAGTCGGCGGCCTTGCGCGCGAGGTCGAGCAGCGAGGATTTTCCGGTGGCGCGATAGTGCACGCAGGCGGCGGTCATAAGGTGACCCATGTTGTAGGTCTCGAAGTGCTCGCGATCGGCGAACTCCCTCGCCTTCCGACCCTGCCGTTGCGGGATGATCGTCTGCGTGTGCAGGTAGCCGTCTTCGCGCTGCGCCTTCGCGATCACCGCGATAATCTCGTCCATCTGCCGGTCGATCGCAGGATCTTGGGTGACGGCGTAAACCTGCGCGAGCGCTTCGAACCATTTCAGAAAATCGCCGTCGTTGAACGGCGGCCCGGAAAATTTTCCGTCCTTCAGGCCGGCGGCGATGAGATAATTGTCCCACGCGTGGCTGGCGACCGGATCGACGAAGATGTCCCACAGGTGCGGGATCATTTTGGCGCGACAGATTTCGAAACGTTCGCCGAGGAGACCGCCATTCCAGCGCACGTCGCCGAGATCCACCATATACATTTTCGCCGCCGCGGAACGCGTCGTGTCGACCAGGCTCCGCGCGCCGGCCTGCACCTCGTGGCTTGCGAGAAGGCCCATCGCCACGGCGACGGCCAGCCGAAGGATCACGCTCCCCACTCGCACTGGCGTTTTGGCGGCGAGTTCGTCGGGAGGAAAATCACGCTCGCCGAGAACAATGCCAGGGGTGGGACGAAACGGATTCACGGAAAAATGGGGGCAGGGTTCCCGGCCCACTCCGTTACGCGGGATGCCACTGCTGAAGCGAGGGGCCTCCCGCGCCGACAAGCGGCGCCGCAAGCAATGGCAGCATACCGCGCCCGCTCGCGCCGCTCTACTGCGTTTCGCGCGCGACTCTGCTCGAAATGTAAGATCGCCGCGCGCCTCGACGGCCACGCGGCGATCTACTCTGCGGAATTGATGACCGCCGTCCGCGGCGGCGGTGCGCGGTCCCGGCGGTCAACCCACGGGACCCGCCGGTTCAAACGAGCTCGCCTGCGGGCTGCAGTTCAGCCGAGTGGACACGGATGTCTTCCGTGTGGCGGTGACGCCGCTGCGCCGTGGCGCGTTTTCTCAACATGCGATCCAGCTTGCCGATCAGCAGGCTGATCGCGAGGTAGGCGTCGTCGTTGCGGGTGGACGCGGCGAGGTCCGGGCCCGCGATGTCGATGTAGCCGCGCGCTTCAAACGTGCGGCCGGCACGGGTGGGTTCGCAGGCGACATCGATCCGCAGCTGGATGATCGCGGGCTCATGGCGAAAAAGACGTTCGGCCTTGGTCGCGAGCGAGGCTCGCATGGCTTCGGTGAGATCAAGGTGAATGCCGCGGAACACCAGCTTGGCGGGGCGCACAGACGACGAGGGAGACGACATGTTGATCCTTTCTCTTTGCGCGCCGCAGGCGGCGCGCGGTTTCTCACTGTGGGGACTAATCGCGTTCTCCATCCAGCAAGCGTTGAAGAACGCCTCAGCTGACCTAACCAACCGGACACCGACGCGAGGCCGGCCCGGGAAAACTGCGCTGTCAGCCACCGGTCGTCACCGGCAGCCCGGTCGGCACAAGTCCCGCCCGGGCCGTGCTGCCAGCAGATCCTTCAGCCCACTCCGCGGGAAATCGCCAGACCGGCGATCGTGGGAAAACCATGCGGAGCTCTTTCAATATTGGGCTGCGTCATGACACCTCCATCGATGCTCGGCGTCGATGAAGAGTCAAGGCGACCGCCGTCAGAAAAAGCGGTAATTCCCGTTTTATTTTCCACGACTGCGCTCCGGCGCGCGGGCAGGTTTTTCCCGGAGAGACGGCGCAGCTTTGCGTTGACAATCGTTATTTCCGGATCACAGGTGCGGACGAAGTGGAATTCGCCGCCGCACAGAATTATATGAGTCGCTTCCCGCTGCCGTTGGCAGGGGGGCAGGCGCGGTTCCTCTTTCCGGGTTCACCCGGGGCCGCAACCTGACACGGGCGACTGATTCGCCCCATCTCAGGGGCGGTTTACCGGGCGCATTTCCATCAGCCCCGCGGCTCTTCGCGCGATCGCGCCCGACGATTCCCGCTTTTCGCTTTCCGGCCAGCTTTGGCCGGCCGCTGAACTCCAAAAACCTTCAACCCCTAATCTCATGAACGATCGACCGATTTACATCACCACCGACGACAATGCCCGCCTCCGCCTGCTGCTGGACGCGGTCTCCACCTCCGGACGCAGTCCCGCGCTGCAGAAACTGCGCGAGGAACTCGACCGTGCCGTCGTGCTCGAGCCGAACCTGGTGCCCGCGAACGTGGTCACCATGAATGCGCAGGTGCAAATCGAGGACCTCGCGACCGGCGAGATCGAGGAATACACCCTCACCTTTCCCGAACAGGCCAACGTCGAACAACGCAAGCTCTCGGTCCTCGCCCCCATCGGCACCGCTCTGCTCGGCTTCGCGGAAAACGACGAGGTGAGCTGGAGCACCCCGGGTGGCGTGCGACGGCTCAAGATCCGTCAGGTGAAACGCGCCGTGCCCGCCTCGCTGTGACGAGTGTCAGCGACCCTGCCATGCGGCAGGGTCGCGACGTTCGGTCCGACGGATTACTCCGTCTTCGTCACCGCGAAGGCCTCCGGCCACTCGCGCTCGGCGACGGCAAACACATCCGGCCATCCCTTGCGGATCAGCGCAGCAGCGGTGTCCTCGTCGAGTTGCGAGAGGTATTCGACCACGATGGCACAGCGGTCCTGCCAGTCGGGATAGACGGCTCGGGCCCAGCCCTGCATGCGGCGGAGGTTGTTGTTACTCAGATTCGAGTTCGTAGGATTATGCATATTTTGAATACGAGCGGTTTCGTCGCTCCAGAAGGTTGAGACGAGGAGGCTGCGCCCGCGGATCGCGCGCGCCGCCGTCGCCGCCCGCGAGGGGCGGCTTGAGAGTCGGTCAGCACTCCGGCCGGCGCGGCGCGCCCGACCCCGCCGCTGCGAAACTCAGCGGCGGTAGCCGGTCACCGGCGCACGGCCGGATGGCGTGGGGCAGACGGCACGCATCATTGCCGTGAAGTGGACGGATGGGAAAAGACGCTCAGGCATGTTCCGCGACGGAGTGGACAGCGCTCGTCGGACCGGCATGGCGTCGCCGCGCGAGCCACCGTTCAAACCTCCGGATGTTGTCCACCGGCCCGAGCAGGAGAATTCGATCGCCGCGCAAGAGACACTCGTCCGGCGGCGGCGTCATGATGCGGCGGCCATCACGTTCGATTCCGACAACGCGAACGGCGGCGGCGTCCGCCGGCAGCGCCGCCAAACTTACCGCCGGCCCCTCGCCGACCTCGCAGGCGCCGAGCACCGCCGGGCCGAACGTCGCGGATTCGGGCGCAAGGTCCGCCACCCGCTCCAGAAAGCGCCGCGCCTCCGACATGCGTTCCGCGGGACCGAACACGAGCAGCGTGTCTCCCGCCGACAACTCGAAATCGCCCGCGGGCGCGTAGAGCGGCCGTCCATTGCGCTCCACTTCCAGCACCGCGCAGCCAAAGTCGGCCGGCAGCCTCAATTGTGCGAGCGTGCGGCCCGCCGCCGCGGCCGCCGCCGGCAGCGCGATCTCGGCGACGGCGACGTCCCACCGGCCGAAATTCCGATCGAGCGCCGCCCGGGCTTCGGCGCGCAATTCGCCCGCATCCGCACGGCGATCCGCCAGCACCTCGCGCACCGAGGTCTGCCATTCGCTGTGCCAGTAAACGAGCCGCCGCGAGAAAAGGAACGTCACCACCGCCGCACCCAAGGCGAGGAACAACCACCCGGCCCAATCGAACTGGCTCCGCGGCAGCAGCAAATACAGCCACGTCACCAGCGCCACCAATGCGATGCCTTTGAGCGCGTTCTCGATCGCAGCGGACGGCAGCCGGCCGCCGCCCCACGTTTCGGCCGTCAACAACGCCAGCGCCGAAGCATTCCTCCACATCGCCACCACCGGCACGAGCAGGAGGATCACGAGCGCCGACCAGAATCCGTAAGCCACGGTGCGGTGATCGACCGCCGGAATCAAACCGGCGACCGCTCGCAGCAGGCTCTCGGCATAGATCAGCAGCCCGCTGACAAACAGGGCCTCGATCGCAATCTGGCCAAGGCGCGGTCGCAGCAGGCGCCAGAGCGGCGTCGTCGCCGGCCGGTCGCGCACCTGCGACAACCAGTCGTGATACGCGGCCAGCGTGCGCGTGATCCAGCGTGGCTCGATGCGTTCGATAAAGCCGACGATTTTTTCGCGCTGCCGGCAGACGAGCGGCAGCGCGAAGATCGTAAGAATCGAGGCGCCGACCGCGGTCGGATAAAACGTTTCCGGCAACACGGCGGCGGTCACGCCCAGTTGCACGATGATATAGGAAAACTCGCCCAGCGGTGTGAGCAGCAACCCCGCGCGTTTCGCCTCACGCGGCTCCATGCCGGCCGCAATCAGCGCCAGCGAGCACGCCACCGGGCGCGCCACGAGGGCGAACGCCGTGATCGCCAGCACCGTCGGCCACACGCCGACCAGGCTCTGCGGATTGATCATGAGTCCGATCGACACGAAAAACACGCTGCTGAACACGTCGCGCAGCCCGCGAAACGCCCGCTCGAACGCGCGCTTCTGCGGAATCTCCGCCAGGATCGCACCGAACAGGAACGCGCCCAGCGCAATCGAGTAGCCGGCCTTCGCGGCCACTAGGGCGAGGGCGAACAACAGCCCCGCCACGATCACCGTCTGCATCTCTGGTGACGTGCGCGTCTCGAGCCGGCGCAGCAGCCGGGGGATCAGCAGCAAACCGGCGCCGATCAGCACCACGACGAACGCACTCATCGCTCCGAGCGCCCGCCCCAATCCGCCGCTTTCGCCCGCCCCGGCGACGACCTGACTGGTCAGGATCGTGAGCATCGCGACTGCCACCACATCCTCGAGCACCGTCACCGCGAGCGCGGTCTGCGCCGGGCGCTCGTGCATGATTTTCTGCTCCGCCACGACCTTTGCGATCACCGCCGAGCTCGACACCATCAACATCGCGGCGACAAACGTCGATTGCAGCGAAGTCCAGCCCGCCACCGCCCCCAGGAGCTGCGTCAACACCAGCACCCCGATCGCGCCGAGACCCGTCGCCACCAGCGTGCCGGCGCCCATTCTTCCGAACTTCGAGACGCTCAAGTTGAGCCCGATGCCAAACATCAGGAACACCAGACCGATGTGCGAAAGCGTAAGGATCCGCTCCCCGTCCGTGATCAGCGAAAACGGCGGGGTGTGCGGTCCGATGATCATGCCCGCGGCAAGGTAGCCGACGATGACGGAGAGCCCGATGCGCTTGCACAGGAGCCCCGCCGCACCGGCGACGAGAAGAAGGATCGCGAGATCCTGGAGCAGATTGAGACCTTGCATGGCGGGAAATAATTCCGGCGGCCCCGCGCTCAGCTTAGAGGATTTTCCACTGGATCGCGATGGTCGCGTGAATCCGCGAACGAACCGTCGTCCGTCTCGATCAGCACGGCCTTCGCGGCCCGGACCGCCTCATCCAAATCGCCCAATGTCGCCGGCGAGATCGTGAGCGCCGTGACGCCCGGATGCCGCAGCAGCCAGGCCGACGCGACCTGCGCACGCGTGAGCCCGTGACGTTCCGCGGCGGTGCGAATTTCGCTTTCCGTTCCGTCAGGAAGGACCGCTCCGAAATGAAGGGCCGCTCCATCGGGCGCCGTCTGGCGCGCGATGAAACCGAGGCGGTGCTCATGACACATCGCCAGCGCATCCTGCTCGAAACCTGCATTCGCCAGCGGCGGACCGTCCACCTGCACGGCCTCGAACCGGCACTGGTTGCGCAACCGCGAGCGATGCAGCGAGTCGACGACGCGCCAGGCCGGAAATCCCCGCGCCACCGCGTAGCGGGCCACCCCGGCGCGAATCAGCATGTCGCACGCCTCGATCACGTCGGCGACCGGAACCAACCGCTCGTCCCAGTCGAACACCAGGAGGTCGACATGCCCGACCTGCAGCCGCCGCAGCGAGCTTTCGCACGCTTCGCGGATCAGATTCACAAACGAGATCGTGCCGCCGCCGGAAGGCCGCGCGAGCGGCAGGCGCGCGGCCAGCGTGATCTGGTCGCGAGAAATCCCGCGGCGCTTCAGCCACCGGCCGACGATCTGTTCGGACGGCGGTTCTGCCGACGAACCCGACGGAACGCCGACGCTTTCGACGAAACTGCCGCCGAGCTCGCGATAGGCATTGAGCAGCGCGAAGGAGGTTTCCTCACTCACGGCGGTGCCGAAGGCGGCGGTGTCGAGACACAGTTCCGAAACGAGAAGACTGGTGCGGCCGAGCTTGCGTTTGTTCATGAAGGACGAGTTGGAGTTGCGAAGGCAGCCATCTAGGCAGCGGGGACAGCGACTGCGTTTTCCGCCGGGCCGCGCCGCTGGCCGGGGCCGAACGTCGCGAGGTCGAAGATACCTTCGATCGCGACCACCCTGCCCTGCGCGTCGTAAACCGGGACCAGGCGATCCTCGATCGGCAGCAGCCGCCGGTAGGCGGTGCGCAGACGGTAATGCAAGGTCGCGCGTCGGCGCTCCCTCACGGCGGCCGCGACCGCGTCCTCCACCCGCGCACGGTCGTCCGGCGCGATCAGATTCGCGAACGCGAGACTGGCGTTGTGAATGAAGCGGTGCGGATCGTAGCCGGTGAGGTCGCGCACGGCATCGCTCATCAGTTCCATCGTCCACTGCGCATCCGGCTTCCGGCGGTAAACGCAGCCGCCGATGACGGCGACGAGACGCTCCCACATCGCCGGAAGTTCGCGCGGGTCGACGCGGCCGTGGATCGGCACGCGCAACAGGCTGGTCGCGATCATGGGCGGTTCCTCCTTTGGCACCGGCGCAGAAGGCCGGCGGGAGTGGAGCTTGCCGGGGAAATGACAATCAAAGCTTTCATGGTGTCTCCGTTTATTGGTTACAGGTTGGGACGCGGTTCCGGTCGGTTCCGCGCTCATGGGCGAAAGAGGAAGTTTCGAAACTGCCACGGATCGGAGCGATCGACCTGCGGCTCCGCCTTTTCCTCGAAGTAGACGCGTTCGCGGCCGAGCGGACTCCAGTCCGACCGCATCGAAACGATCGTGCCGAGATAAGGCCGGGCGGTTTCGAGGATCGCCTCGTGGGGCAGGTCCTCCGGCAGACAGATGCCCGCCCGCGGATGACGGACCGCCCACACGACCGCGGCGAGCACTCCGGCCGCGACCTGCACGGCCGTCGCATTCACCCCCGGGACGCGCTCCCGCGCCTCCTCGATCGACAGGATGCTGCCGGTCCACCAGGAGCGGAAACCGTGTCCCATGATCAGCGCGCCCACGAGATCGGAGCCGGAGACGATCTCGTTGGCCAGGATGCGGCGTTTCGGATGGAGCTCGTAGTTGCGCGCGCGCAGCTCGTGCAGCGAAACGAGCGAGTCGTTGCACGGCGTGTAGGCGTAGTGAACGGTCGGCCGGTAAACCGGCCGGTCGTTTTCCCTCACCGTCAGCGCATGCGAGAGCCCGAAGGATTCGCCGTGCGTGACGACCATGCCCACGATCTCGTGGTGCGGGACCCACGATCGGATCCAGGTGTTGAGCCCCATCTGCGGCAGCACGATCTGATTGCGCGGCCCGTGCTCCGGCAGCGACGCCAGCGGCGGAATCCACTTTTCGTGCGTGCCCCAGCCGATTTCGCAGGGCGAAATCGACTCCTCCCACATGCCCTCGGGACTCCAGGTCGAAACGAATTCGTCGGGCGACTTGGCTTTGTCCGCGCGCTGCGTGTCCCACTCGCTGCAATGGATCACGCGCACGCCCAACTCCTGCGCGAGTTCCGGAAACAACTGCTCCTGCAGCAGCAGCTCCAGGCGGCGCTTGCGGACCGCGGGCAGACGTTTCTCCCGCAACAACGCCGCCCCGATATCGAGCAGGCCGTGTTTCACGAAATGCGAGACCAAGCCCGGATTCGAGCCGTGGTCGACGACCGCGGTGGCGCCGTCTCGCCACTGCGCGATCAACGGCAGCAGCCGGGCGTAACGGTTGTAGAGCGACTTCTCGAGGGTCGGCTTGCGTCCCATCTCCGCAGACGGATCCCACGACTCGAGCGACGCGTTCACATAAAGCACCTCGTGATCGTGCGCCCACCGGATGATGTCGAAGAAGTCCACGCTCCACGCCAGGTCGATGATGAGATCGCCGCCACGGGCATGCGCCGACAGCAGCCGCGTGAGGCTGAGCGGCGTCACGCGCTCCTGCAGAAACGTCACGCCGCGCGCGATCCAGGGCTCGAGGACGGGCTCGCGATCGGCGAAGTCGATGATGACGATCTGCGAGCAGGAAAGGTGGAGATGCCTCACCAGCATCGGCAGCAGCGCTTGCGCGACGATGCCGTGGCCGATCATGAGGATGCGGTTCTTGAACTCCATTGCGATGGGACGAACGTGGCTGGCCCGCAGGCTCAGCTCAGCGACTTGAGCGAGAGTTGCACGGGCTGCCCCTCCGGCGGGCCGCCGAAGCTGGGCCGCGCGACGTGGCGGATCCGCAGCCGACGCACGCCGCCCGGCGTGTTCCAATCGACCTGATCGCCCTCGGTGTAGCCGAGAATCGCGGTGCCGATCGGCGCCAGCACGGACAACATGCGCTGCTCGACGTTAGCGCGCTCCGGAAAGGTCAGCGTATATTCCTCCACCTCGCCGGTTGCGAGGTCCTCGATCTCCACGCGCGAATTCATCGTCACGACGTTCGCCGGCACCGCTTTGGGATCGAGCACCACCGCGCGATCGAGCTCCGCCCGCAGTTTCTGCAGCGTGCCCGTGCGGGCCGACAGGCCGAGCGAATCGACGATCAGACGCAGTTTCGCGTAGTCGTCGGTGGTCATGTATAAGGGACGGTCGTTCATATTATTCTATATTTCAGTTTTGGGTTGCAGTGATTCCAGGCGGCTCGGCTCAGGCCACGACGGCCGCAGCGGCCATCGCCGTCTCCGCCTCCGCCTCGATCGCGGGAGCTTCGAGCCGCCGGACGCCGAGGGCGGAGGAGACGTGGACGCAGGTCAGCGGATCGGTCTCGACCACGATGTGATTGGGGAACGGCGCACGTTCGTCGCGGCCGGGGTTGAGCACCAGGCTCTCGCCGATGCGATCGAACCAGTTCCGCGGTTCGTGCACCTGCCCGGAGAAGACGATCCGCGGCGCGTGCTCCTTGAGCGCCGCCGCCAGATCGAGGTCACCGCCGTCGCGTCCGCTCGCCCGCCGCGCGACCGCGGTTCCGGCGGGCGGGGCGTGCACGACCCAGAGATCGGCCGCACGTCCCTTCGGCCAGGTGGCGGAGCCGATGTTGGCGACGATCTGACCGTCGAACACGGCGAGTTGGCCGTCGGTCCAGACGGTGTCCGACGCGATCTCGCGCAGCCAATACGCCGGCCGCCAGCGCTCCGTCTCGCGATCCCACTCCATATCGTGAGCGCCGCTGCACACGCAGGCGGCCCCGGTATAGTCGGCAAACCAGGCCGAGAGCCACTCGACCTGCGTGCGGCGCGGCACGGCGCTCGACTGGTCGAGCAAGTCGCCCGACATGACGAGCAGGTGATGGGACGGCGCCGAGTGGCGCAGCCACTCGAACCAGGGTTGATTGAAATGAAAATCGGCGACGTGGAGAATCGTCATGGCAGACCTGCGGACAGAAGAGACACGATGCAGCGTGACGCTGCGCGTGAAGGATGCGGTTGAACGGAACAGCCGCGCGAAGCGCGGACGGAATCGAGCGCGCGCACGCGTCCTCCGGACGCAGCGCCGCTGCTGCACGAGTTTATCTATTTCCCGGGGCCGCGCTTTGGGTCTGATCCGCGCGGTCTAAACCGGCGCGACCCTAGTTCGCAGTCCCGGGTTCCCCCGGGAAGATATATAACGCCACGCGACCCGTCGTTTGCAGACGGGCGCAGAAAATATATTTCTGTGGCGTGTTGGGGTTCACTCGATGACGAGAAGTGGAACGAAAAAAAGTATTGTCAACGGCAAAGGCGCCGCTAACGGGCGCGGTCCACGTCAGGCCGCGCATTCGTCCTTTTCGGAAGGTGCAACCGCCTTCGGCTGCGACCGAAAAAGAGCGTCCTGCTCCTTCCAGAATGCGAACCATTCATGCGGTCGGAAGCGCGCCATCACGGCCGCGGCGGGAAGAAAAAGATGCACGACGTGGCGATCGCCCACCCGGCGCACGAGGCGAAGGTCGGCCTGACCGCCGAACGATTCGGCCAGCGGCGTCGCAAACGCGAACGCCCGCCGCGCCGCGTCGGCTTCCTCCGCCATCACGACCGCGCGCTCACGACCGTAGGCCTCCTGCGCCTCGCGCTCGTCGGCGCCGAAAGAATAAAAGATCTCCGGCCCGAAGCAGCAGCCGGCTCCGGCAACGTGGTAAATGCGACCGCTGCGCCAGATGCCGCCGAACAGACCGCGCAGGCCCGGATGCGTGTAGCGCAGCGCGCCCGCGGGCAGCGACACATCGCGGCGCAACAGCTCGGTGGCGTCGTTGGTGACGAGTTGAAAAACGGGAGAGACGGATGGGGTCATGACAAGAATACGGCGTGGCGCCGCGCACGAGGTGATGGATGAGGGGACGGATCGGAGCCACGCGGGACCCGGAAGTCAGGTCACACGCGGTGCCACGATCCACAGCCAGGCCTCTCCTGCGGGGTCCGCAGAGAATCCTGAATCGATAGGGGAAAACAGCCTACCTGCCGGAAAACAGACCCGTGCAGGTGGCCGGGGGAAACCGCGGTCGGGGCGGCCGGACGAGGCTCAGCCGCCCACGACCACCAGGAAGATCCGCAAGGCCTCGCGCCATCCGCCGGGCGGAAACGCGAGCACCGGAGAAATATTTATAGAAAGGCGAATCACGTCGCGCACCCGTGTGCGGGTTGGAAGCGTTGTCAATATATAAATCAACATAATCCTTGACAAAGGTCGCGCCGCGGCCGTTGGTGCGCGCGAGACCATGCCGTTCGGTTATATACAACTCGAATTCCGCTACCCCAGCGGCCGCATCTGTCCGGCGAACGCCGGCGCGGTGAGCTGACGAGCCTTGCCTTCGGCCGGGCTCGCACCCCGCTCGCACCGGCCGGCCGCCTCGAATCCCCCGTGCGCCGTAGGCGCACCCTTTCCCCGGGATTCCCTCTCCGACCAGGGGATCCACCGTTTCGGATCGCGCGCGCGCCGCGCACCTCGTTCCCGCTGCAGGCCGTCCGCCCTGCCCTCCATTTTTCCTCATGCCCACCCAACGTCCGCCTCCTTCCTCGACATGATCGAACATCGCACCCTCGGCCGCACCGGCCTCAAGATCTCCGAACTCTGCCTCGGCACGCTGAACTTCGGCTGGAAAACCGACGAAGCTTCGTCGTTCGCCATCCTCGACGCGTTTCGCGCCGCCGGCGGCAATTTTCTCCAAGGCGCCGCGATCGCGCCCACGTTCACCCTCCCTTCCGCCTCGACGAACGTCACCGAGGAAATCATCGGCCGATGGCGGACGTCGCGGTCGATTCCCCGCGGCGATCTGGTGCTCGGCACCCGGTTGAGTGTGCGACCCGAGCCCGGGGCCAGGACAAACCTCGCCGAGCTTGTCTGCCAACGGACGCTGGAATCGATGCGTCGCCTGAACACCGACTATCTCGATCTTCTCGTCATCGAGTGGAACGACGCGCTCCTGCCCGCTTCACAGCTGCTCGAAGCATTCGACGCTGCCGTGCGGCAGTGCTTCGTGCGCTACATCGGCGTGTCGAATTTCCCTTCCTGGCGCGTCGTCGACCTGATCGGCCGCGCGTTTCGTCGCAACCAAAGCCGCATGGAGGTCCTGCAGGCCGAATACTCGCTCATGACGCGCGCCCGCTACGAACCCGAGAAAATGTCGCTGTGCGAGGAACAGTTGCTCGGCTTCATCGCCATGTCCCCGCTCGCGCGCGGATTCCTGGCGCAAAGCAGCCACGCACCGGACCGGTTCATCGATCTTCGCCGTCGCTTTGCTCGCCGTTTTGACAATGCCTACGGCGATGCGGCGCGATCCGCGGTCGAGAACGTCGCGAGCCGCCATGGGGCCTCGGCCGCCCAGGTCGCCCTGGCTTGGGTGCTGCACAATCCCACCGTGTCCTCGGCGATGATCGGAGTCCGCTCGCCGCAGGAGCTGAAAGAACTGGCGGTCGCCTGCTCGCTCAGACTTTCGCCCGACGATATGGTGGAGTTGTCCGATGCCACCACCGCGGAAGAAATCATCGTGCCTGGGGCACGCAGCCAGCCTCCTGCGTTCGCCAGCGAAGTGCTGGCAAACTAGCCGGGCAGCATTGTGAACGCGATCGCGCACCTCATCGGTGCGCGATCGCCGCACACGACGGCCCGTTCAACGCACGAGCTCGGCGGTGACGTCGACTCCGCCGCGCACAAGCTTCCCCCGATTCGACTGCGCCGGCAGCGTCGCGCCGTGGGAGGTCATGCCGTCGGTGAATTGCAGGCGATCGATTTCGCCGACCTCGACCGAACCGCCGTTGAGCTGCTCCAGGCTCCCGCCCGTGATCCGTGCGTCCGCCACGGCGCCCGTGAGGATTACGGCGATGGCGTCGTCATCACCGGTGACGTCGCCGATGAACACCTTGTTGAAGGCCACGCCCGGCGCGTAGACGCCGGTCAATCCGCTTCCCGCGAAATAGTGGGCGTTGCCCGTTCGCAACTCGGCGAACTTGCCGTTGCGGCTGTGGATCGTGACGAGTGCGACATCGGCCACGCCGTCGTAAGTCGCA
>Ga0182740_1001798_pt1 | contig 13924 bp, 12 predicted proteins | sample eDN5th37CKraftBY_FD_128872 | JGI IMG/M metagenome (GOLD analysis project Ga0182740, IMG submission 128872) | Enriched backyard soil microbial communities from Emeryville, California, USA - eDNA 5th pass 37_C Kraft BY (version 2) (version 2) | ecosystem: Environmental > Terrestrial > Soil >...
GCGGGCATCCGGCCCCCTCTCGGATGCGTAAATGTAACTTCGTCCAGGAGGTGGAAATGCCGGAAGCCGTAAATCTCGCTACAATTCTCGGGGATGACGATGTGCTGTTGGAGTCGCCAGTCGAGTCCAAGATGGCGCTTTTCACCGCTGCTGCGGCGCATCTCGGTCGGAGCACTGGCATTGCCAGCGACGACATACTTAAGGCTCTGGTGGACCGCGAGAAGCTCGGCTCTACGGCGATCAATCGTGGGATCGCCGTTCCGCACGCAGGTATTGATGGCCTGGCCGCGCCAGCCGGGGTTGTCTTTCGGCTCGCTCAGCCTATCGGGTTCGAGGCATCGGACAACAACCCCGTCGATCTTGTGTTCGCCCTGATCTGGCCCAGTGACAAACGCAGCGGACTGCTTGCGACCTTGGGGGGGCTGTGCCGGGCACTGCGCGCAGAAACTCTGCCGCAGAATATTCGTACGGCCACGAACAGCGCCGAGATCCGAAAAGCTCTGGACGAGGCCGCGGCGAACCCGACGCCCCGCCCCTCTGAAAGCTAGCGGAAGGTGTTTGCCGATGCCTCGGGCGCGACGCTAAGGTGGCGTCCGCGCATAGATGCCGCCAGCGGCGTACCCATCAATCCAGCGGCTTCGCTGCCATCAACGGAAAGGTTGCCTGGAGGGCATGTCGACTGACGTCGTTCTACTCACTGCGCTGGTTGTATTGCCGTTCGCCGGCAGTGTCGTGGCAGCGCTTTTTCCGACGAATGCTCGAAATGCCGAAGCGTGGCTCGCTGGTGGTGTCGCGCTCGCAGAACTGGCGATTGCCGCATACTTTTACGGGCCGATCGCACGGCGCGAGATTCCGCGCGCCGAATTCGAATGGCTGCCTCAGCTCGGGCTGAACTTCATCCTGCGCCTCGACGGGTTTGCCTGGAGCTTCGTCGTCCTCGTCAGCGCCATCGGTCTGCTCGTCATTCTCTACGCGCGCTACTACATGTCGCCGGACGATCCGGTTCCGCGGTTCTTCTCCTTTCTTCTGGGATTCATGGGGGCGATGCTCGGCATCGTCACGGCCGGCAATCTGCTGCAAATCGCTTTCTTCTGGGAGCTTACGAGCCTCTACTCGTTTCTTCTCATCTCCTACTGGCATCAGAACCAGAATGCTCGCGATGGTGCGCGGGTCACACTCATCGTGACGGCAGCAGGAGGGCTCTGCCTGTTCGCCGGGTTGATGTTCCTCGGCCAAATAGCGGGCAGCTACGATCTCGATGTCGTGCTCAAATCGGGCGCCAGCGTCACCGCCCATTCCCTTTATCTGCCAACCCTTCTGCTGATCGCCGCTGGCGTTCTGACAAAGAGCGCGCAGTTTCCCTTTCATTTCTGGCTGCCGCGTGCGATGGCTGCTCCCACGCCCGTCTCGGCATATCTGCATTCGGCGGCCATGGTGAAAGCGGGCGTGTTCCTGCTGGCGCGGCTCTGGCCGACCATGGCCGGACACGACTACTGGTTCTGGATCTTCGTGCCGCTCGGCGTCACAACGCTGCTGCTCGGCTCCTTTCTCGCCCTCTTTCAGCAAGACCTCAAAGGTCTGCTTGCCTACTCTACCATCAGCCATCTGGGGCTGATCACGCTGCTGCTCGGACTCGGCAGCCGGCTGGCCGCTGTGGCGGCGATCTTTCACATCATGAACCACGCGACCTTCAAGGCCTCGCTGTTCATGGCGGCGGGGATCATCGACCGAGAGGCCGGTACGCGTGATATCCGTCGCCTGGGCGGCCTTTTCCGTGCCATGCCGATCACTGCCGTTCTGGCAATGGTGGCCGCGGCAGCCATGGCGGGCGTACCTCTGCTCAACGGTTTCCTGTCGAAGGAGATGTTCTTTGCGGAAACCATCGAGACGCATGTCGCTTCGGCGCTCGATGATGCATTGCCGTATCTGGCGACGCTTGCCGGCATGTTCAGCGTCGCCTATTCGCTGCGCCTGATCCATCAGGTGTTCTTTGGTCCCAAGGCCACGGATCTTCCGCGCGCGCCGCACGATCCCGTGTTCTGGATGCTTCTGCCCATCGCCTTTCTCGTGCTGACCTGCATTCTTGTCGGCATTGCGCCGCAAGCCACGGTCGGAGCATTTCTCGACATCGCTGTCCGGGCAGCCCTCGCAACATCGACGCCCGACTACAGTCTCGCCGTGTGGCATGGCTTCACGCCGGCTCTATGGATGAGCTTACTTGCATTGACCGGAGGCATCATTCTCTACGCCGCAATGCTCAAGTATCTCTCCGGCGATGTGGAGGGTGCCCCCATCCTTCGTCGGCTGAAGGGGCAGCGCATCTTCGAGCGTGCGATCGCGATCGCCTCTTGGCGCGGTGCGAAAGGACTTGTGCAGTCATTGAGCTCGACGCGCCTTCAGCCGCAGCTCGTGCTCCTTCTCTGCGTGACGATACTCGCCGCGGTCTGGCCGCTGCAAAAAGGCTTGGTCGGGCTTTACGTGCCGAAGCTGCATGAGATCGATACGACCTTCCTGCTGGTCTGGATCGTCGGATGCGTGTGTGCCTTGGGCGCGGCGCAGCAGGCGAAGTTCCATCGTCTGGCTGCCGTTGTACTGATGGGCGGCGCGGGACTGTCGACCTGCTTGACATTTGCTTGGGCCTCCGCGCCGGATCTGGCGCTGACGCAATTGCTCGTCGAGATCGTCACGACCGTGCTCCTGCTGCTCGGCCTCAGATGGCTCCCGAAGCGGCGGGAGGAAGCGGACCAGCCTGCGACCGCTCTCATTCGTGCGAGACGCTTCCGCGACCTTGCGATCGCGTGTACCGGCGGCGCTGGCCTTGCAGCGCTGTCCTATGCCGTCATGACGCGACCGCAGACGAGCACCATCGCCACCAATTTCCTCGAGAAGGCCTATGCCGAGGGCGGGGGGCGGAATGTCGTCAATGTCATTCTCGTCGACTTCAGGGGCTTTGATACACTCGGCGAGATCACGGTGCTCGGCATCGTCGCCATCACCGTGTACGCGCTGCTGCGCCGCTTCCGCCCGGCGCGCGAGAGCGTCGCCGTACCCGAGCAGAAGCAATTCCAGGACCGCTTCGATGCCGAGCACGATGCATTGAGCAAGGAAATGATCTCCGCTCACTATATGATCGTGCCAGGCCTCATCATGCGACTTCTGTTTCCGGTCGTCGCGATGATGGCGGTATTTCTCTTCCTGCGCGGTCACGATCTGCCGGGTGGTGGCTTCGTTGCCGGGCTGACGCTCGCGATTGCCTTCATTCTCCAATACATCGCCGGCGGTGCGCGATGGGTCGAGGCGCGCCTGACGGTCCTGCCGGTCCGGTGGATCGGGTTCGGCCTGCTGGCGGCCTGCAGCACCGGCGTCGGCGCGGTCGTTCTCGGTCGCCCGTTCCTTACGTCATCCTTCCAGTACGTGGATTTCCCTGTTCTCGGCCGCTTGCCGATGGCCTCGGCCTTGCTCTTCGATCTGGGAGTCTTCGCGCTGGTTCTCGGAGCGACCGTCCTGATACTCATCGCGCTTGCGCATCAGTCGATCCGCGTCAGCCGCACGGCCAGCAAGACGAGCCAGCCAGCAGAGCGGGCCATCTGATGGAGCTCGTGATCTCCATAACCATTGGTGTTCTGGGCGGCTCGGGATTGTGGCTCCTTCTGCGGCCCCGGACCTTTCAGGTGATCATCGGGCTGTCGCTTATATCCTATGCCGTCAATCTCTTCATCTTCAGCATGGGACGCCTGCGTGTCGGCGCCCCGCCGGTTCTCCTCCACCCGTCGGTTCCCGGTGATCTCGAGCACTACACCGACCCGCTGCCCCAGGCGCTGGTGCTGACCGCCATTGTCATCAGTTTTGCGATGACGGCGCTCTTTCTCGTTGTGATGCTTGCTGCGCGGGGATTGTCCGGCAGCGATCACGTCGATAGCGCGGAGCGGGGCCCGTGACCATCACTGATCACCTGATCATCGCGCCGATCCTCATTCCGCTCTTCGCCGGCGGACTGATGTTGGTACTCGACGGCCGCCGCCGCGAGGTCGTGACTATAATCAGCATTCTCTCGACGCTGGCTCTACTCACGGTTGCCATAGCACTCCTGATGGCGAGCATGGAGGAAGATCCGGCGCGAACGGTCAGGGTCTACCTTCTCGGCAACTGGCCGGCCAGCTTCGGCATTGTTTTGGTCGCTGACAGGCTCGCGACCCTGATGCTGCTGCTGACCGCCACGCTCGGCTGCGCCGTGCTGCTCTTTGCCCTGGCCTCGTGGCACCGCGCGGGCAGTTATTTCCATCCGCTGTTCCAGTTTCTGCTCATGGGATTGAACGGCGCTTTCCTGACGGGCGACCTGTTCAACCTCTTCGTCTTCTTCGAGGTCCTGCTCGCGGCATCGTATGGCCTGGCTCTTTACGGCTCGGGACGCGCACGTGTCAGCGCAAGCCTCCACTACATCGTGATCAACCTCGCGGCATCTACGCTTTTCCTCGTCGGCGTCAGCCTGATCTACGGCACTGCCGGAACGCTCAACATGGCGGCGCTCGGCGAGCGGATTCCGGCCCTCGACCCCTCGGAGCGGCGGCTGTTCGAGATTGGCGCGGCGATCCTCGGCGTCGCCTTTCTGGTGAAGGCTGCGGCGTGGCCGCTCGGCTTCTGGCTGCCGACCGTGTACGCGGCGGCGAGCGCACCGGCCGCAGCGCTCTTCGCGGTCATGACCAAGGTCGGCTTCTACGTCATTCTCAGAGTGGGATCGATAACCACCGAGGCCTCGGGAGGCGCCTCGATGCTCTTCGGGGAAGGGTGGCTGTTCGCGATCGGCGTCGCGACAATAGGCTTTGCGGCAATCGCCATGCTCGCCTCGCAAGACATGGGCCGGCTCGCCGGCTACAGCGTGCTCGTTTCGTCGGGGACCACGCTGGCCGCCATTGGCTTGGGCGGCACAGGCATGACGAGTGCGGCGCTGTACTATCTCGTGAGCTCCACATTGACGGTTGCAGCATTCTTCCTGCTGGTCGAGCTCGTCGAGCGCGGCCGGACTCCCGCCGACGATGTCCTGGCCGTGACGCTGGAGGCCTATGGCGCGGAGGAAGAAGAAGCCGAGGAAGAAGAGGAAGTCGGAGTTGCCATACCCGCTATCCTGGCGGTGCTCGGCATCGCGTTTCTGGCATGCGCACTGCTTCTCGCCGGCCTGCCACCGCTTTCCGGTTTCATCGCGAAATTCGCGCTGATCAGCAACCTCCTCGGTCAGCACTGGCTTACGGGCGGCGGCATCGTGTCCGTGCAGGGCTGGATACTGCTGTTCGTAATAATTGTCTCAGGCCTCACGACCGTCGTCGCTGTGACGCGCGCGGGGATGCGCACGTTCTGGACATTCACGGAGCGCGAGCTACCGCATGTTCGTGGATTGGAGCTTAGTGCCGTTGCTCTTCTCCTTTTTATTTGTGTCGTCCTCACCGTGCAGGCCGGCCCGATCATGCGTTTTATGCAACTGACCGCCCATGGGCTTGAGCTCGGACGCCCCTACATTGGCGCTGTGCAGGCGCAGCCAGGCGCCGCGCCTTTGAAGCAGGAGCGCGCACCATGAGCCGATGGCTGCCGTTTCCCGTCATCTCCGCGATGCTACTGGGCACTTGGCTACTCCTCAACGAGAGCCTTTCGGTGGGGCATGTCCTGCTCGGCAGCGTACTTGCAGTGACCGGATCATGGATCCTGGTGCGCCTCGAAGCCCCATCGCTACTCTTCAGACGGCTTTGGGTCATCGTCCAGCTGGGCCTCAAAGTGATCGTGGATATGGCGCGCTCGAACTACCGCGTCGCGCGCTTGACATTCAAGGACAAGCCCTTCCGGACGCCAGGCTTTGTCCGGATCCAGCTAAGCGTGCGCTCTCATTACAGCCTCGCTATTCTTGCGTGCATCATCACCGCGACGCCGGGAACGAGCTGGGTTGCCTATGAGCCAGCAGACAATGTGCTGATCATCCACGTCCTTGATCTCGTCGATGACGACGACTGGGGTGAGATCATCAGGGTCCGCTACGAGGGCCTGTTGAAGGAGATCTTCGAATGAGCGGGCTGATCCTGACCACCGCACTCACGTTGTCCAAGATCTTTCTCACGCTGGCGATGGCCGCCGTGGCCTTTCGCATCTTGCGAGGCCCGAGGGCGCAAGATCGCGTCATCGGCATGGATGCGCTTTACGTTAATGCCATGCTCTTGCTGTTGGTGTTCGGCATCGGCTCCGGTACGACGCTCTATTTCGAGGTGGCGCTGGCCATCGGTTTGCTGGGCTTCGTTACGACCGTTGCCATGGCGAAGTTCCTCATGCGCGGCGAGGTCATCGAATGAGCACGATCGAAGACCTGCCGCTGTGGGCCGCTATTCTGATATCGGCACTGCTCGTCACAGGTTCGGGTCTGGCTCTGATTGGCTCGATTGGCTTGCTGCGCTTCAAGACTTTTTATGAGCGTGTCCATGCCCCGACGCTCGGGACGACGATGGGATTGTTCACCATCCTGGCTGCGTCGATGTTGTACTTCTCGCTGACTCAGACACGTGCGGTTGTCCACGAAGTGCTGATCGGAATATTCGTCACGACGACCACGCCCGTGACATTCATGCTTCTGGTTCAGGCAACGCTATATCGCGACCGCTTCGAGGGGTCAGACCCGCTATCCGGCCTCAGTGCCGAGCAGCCGCGCTCGCGCACGCCAGACGATGCGAATGGCTCTGCCACACCACGGAGAACGACCGGCTCATGATCAACGGATCGTCCACATCGCGACAGAGATGTCGCCTATAGGACAAGGAGCGGCCATTCGAACTCGGCGTTCGGTGACCAGACCGGCGCAAAGGCACTGTTCGCTTTCTCTGCATAGCTTCCGCCAGCCTCCGCCAGAAAACCCCCTCACTGCTGCGACGATAAGATCACCTTGTCGGCGGAACAGGCGAGCAGCAGGCGCGTTCAGTGAACGATGACACATAGCGGACGCCGCATCGAAGATTACTCCATGATCGGGGACTGCGAGACAGCGGCGCTCGTCCATCGGACGGGCTCCATAGACTGGCTTTGCTGGCCACGCTTCGATTCGGACGCCTGCTTTTCAGCGCTTCTCGGCGACGACGATCACGGCCGCTGGCTGATCCAGCCCGCGGGCGAGATTCTCGCCACGTCACAACGCTATCGTCCCGGCACGATCATCCTGGAGACCGAGTTCCGCACGGCGAGCGGATGTGCCGTGCTGATCGATTTCATGCCCCTGCGGGACGGCACGTCCAACATCGTCCGCCTCGTCGTCGGCCGGGAAGGGCGTGTCGACATGCGGATGCAGTTGATCATCCGCTTTGGATACGGTGTCGATGTCCCGTGGGTCCGGCGAAGCGGCAATACGCTGACGGCCATCGCCGGTCCAGACCTCCTGTCGCTCTTCACGCCGGTGACCTTACAGCCAGCCGGATTCACGACGGTTTCAACGTTTGCGGTCGAGGCGGGACAGACCGTCCCGTTCGTGCTGGCGTACAGCCCATCCCACATTCCGCCGGCTGATCCAGTCGCTCCCGATACCGCTCTTGCCGCCACGGAGAAATTCTGGAGCGACTGGTCCGCGCGTTGTTGTCCGGCCGGCGAGTGGACGGATGCTGTGTCGCGCTCGCTCATCACGCTCAAAGCGCTGACGTACGAGCCGACAGGTGGCATTGTCGCCGCGCCGACGACGTCGTTGCCCGAATTGCTCGGTGGCGAGCGCAACTGGGATTACCGCTACTGCTGGCTCAGAGATTCGACGCAGACGCTGCGAGCGCTGATGTCGGCCGGCTATTTCGACGAAGCCCGCGCGTGGCGAGAATGGCTGCTGCGCGCCGTTGCGGGTAGCCCCAAGCAGATGCAGATCATGTACGGGCTTGCCGGCGAGCGCCGGCTTACGGAGTGGCATGCAACGTGGCTGCCCGGATTCGGAAACAGCCAGCCCGTCCGCGTCGGAAATGCGGCTCATGTTCAGCTACAGCTCGATGTTTTTGGCGAGGTCATCGATACCCTCCACCAAGCCGGGCTCGGCGGTCTGGTACCGAGTGCGAGCGGATGGGATCTCCAGCTCGCGCTCCTCGATGAGCTCTCGGAGCTTTGGCGAAGGCCCGATCGCGGCATTTGGGAATCCCGCGGCGAGCCCCAGCATTTCACCTATTCCAAGGTGATGTCGTGGGTCGCGTTCGACCGGGCGGTGAAGTCGATCGAGATGTTCGGCCTCGAGGGCCCGCTCGAACGTTGGAAGGCCATTCGCCACGACATCCACGAGGATGTCTGCGCCAACGGCTACAATCGCGACAAGGATTGCTTTGTCCAGAGCTACACGACGGCTGAACTCGATGCGAGCCTGCTTCTGTTGCCGGCCGTTGGCTTCCTTCCTCCGGACGATCCGCGCATACGGCGCACGGTCGAAGCCATCGAGCGCGAGTTGACGTTCGACGGGCTGGTGCTGCGCTACAATACACATAAGGCCGACGATGGCCTGCCGCCGGGAGAGGGCGCATTCCTCGCCTGCTCCTTCTGGCTGGCGGACGCGCTCTTGCTGATCGGGCGCAAGGAAGATGCGCGCCGCCTCTTCGAACGGCTTCTCGGGCTTCGCAACAATCTCGGTCTTCTGGCCGAGGAGTACGATCCTCGCCAAAAGCAAATGCTCGGGAACTTTCCGCAAGCATTCTCCTGCATCGCCTTGATCAATACGGCCTACAATCTGGCCCAGGCCTACAAGGCCGGCGAGCCTTCGCGCGCTGTTCGCACAGACGAACCGGGGAGATCCTAGGCCCGCATTCCGGCCGATTTTCACCCCGAGGAGCGAAATGCCGGATAGAGGCTCATGCCGCCGTCGACGACGATCGAGGTGCCGGTAATGTAGTCGGCATCATCGGAGGCGAGCCATGCGGCAACCCGCGCGATGTCCTTTGGCTCGCCGATGCGTCCGTACGGGATGAGCTTCAGAAGCTCCTTTGCCTCAGAGGGATCCGACCATACATCCTCGTTGATAGGTGTCCGGATCGCGCCGGGCGCGATGGCGTTGACGCGGATACCTTCACTTGCGACCTCTTGCGCCAACGTTTTCATCATGAGCATCACGCCGCCTTTGGATGCCGCGTAGTTCACGTGGCCGGCCCACGGGATCACCTGATGAACCGAGCTGATGCAGATAATCTTGCCGCGCGCTCGGGAACTCGACGGCTGCTCCTGACGGCGAAACTGGCGGATCGCCTGCTGCGCACACAAGAACTGGCCCGTCAGATTAGTGTCGATCACACTTTGCCACTGATCGAGCGTCAAATCGGCAATCGCACCGTCCTGCTGAATTCCGGCATTCGCGACCAGGATATCGAGCCGGCCAAACTCGGCCACGACGGCCTCGACCATGTCGCGTACATCAGCGCTCCGCGCGACGTCTGCGCGGATTGCGAGAGCATGGCTTCCACTCCGCTTGATCTCCCGGACGACCGTCTCGGCGGCTGAGGGATCACCGCGATAGTTGACGCCGACACGCGCGCCGGCCGCGCCAAGCGCAATGCTGATCGCGGCGCCAATACCCGAGCCGGCACCGGTGACGAGTGCCGTCTGGCCGAGAAGTGAGGGCATGATCAGCTCCGCACGCATCCAGCGTGTGATTGTTGTGGCGCGGTGACCGTGACCGTTCGATTTCCGCACGTATTGCACTGGGCTCTGACCGAGCAGACCCGACCGCGCGGTGCCTGCACGCGCCCCATAACCGACGAAGCCGGTGGTCCGTGAAATCGTTCCTGCGTCCGTTTATCCGGGCCGGCAGGCGTTACGGCGGTGGCGGGATCGGTGCCAGGTCCAGCGGCTGATATTGAGCCAGCGTTTGCAAACCCGAAAAATTGGTCAGCTCGATGTAGCGCGCCCGGCTCGTGATCAGCTTCTCGGCGCGCAGCTGCTGTATCATGCGATTGAGATGAGGGACGCTCAGTCCCAGCACGTCGGACATGATCTCCTGCGAAAACGGGAGATCGAAGCCTCTGGCATCGGCGCGTTTGACCTCAAGCAATCGAGCATGGATCTCGAGAAGAAAATGCGCCAAGCGTTCGACGGGCGTGCGCCTTCCCAAGCCGACCAGATGCTCGGCATAGGTCGCGGTTTCCCGCATGGCGAGCCAGCTCAGAGCAAGTCCGAACTGAGGCCGCTGGTAGCAAAGATCGACATAGGTTTCGAGGCGACAGAAATTGTATTCGAGGTCACTCACCGCGACGACTGAGTAGTTCGAGCGATCCAGGAAGCTGACCGGGAAGCCGATGACGTCGCCCGGAAGGACCACATTCAGAACCTGTCGCTTGCCGTTGCGCAGCAATCTGTAGCGGATCGCATACCCTTCTCTGACGAAACAGAGATGCCGGTACTCGTGCCCGAAGATGATGAGATCCTGTCGCTTCTTGACCAAGTGATCGCTCTCGATGATCCGAGCCAGGCACTCGAGATCCGAAGCGTCGATCGTCATGAACCGCAGAAGTCTCGCGATGAGGGGGTGGCCGGCCAAGCGCTTCACCAGTTCGACTTTCATGCAGCCTCGCTCCTGGACAACCTGCGCTCGCTTATTAATCCAGAGTAATCATTTGAAACATGGAACGAAAGTGGGATTGACCGTATGGCTTGTCGCATTGGCTATTGTGGTTCACCGCTTCGGATCCGGTGCTCAGAACGGCTCCGCAGAGGCCACGTCGAACGAGAAAATTAGGAGCGAATCCGGAGAAGCGGCTCCAGTTCCCGAGGAGAAAACGAATGCCCAAAGATCCGAAGTTTGATGGCCCCTCTCGTCGCGCTTTGCTGCAAGCTGGCGCAGGTCTTGCGGGCGCAATGCTGCCATCGGCGCTCGCGTTCCCTGCCCTGGCCGTCGGTGAGCACGCACCTATCGGCACTTGGCCGGAAGGCTCGAAGGGCGGCACCGTCTATATCGGCGCCTCAGTGCCGCGCACAGGCACGTATGCGGTGCAGGGCGAGGATGAGCTGAAGGGCATGCAGCTCGCGATCGAGCATATCAACAGCGGGCACCCGCTAATGAAGGCGATCGCGCCCAAGGTGAACAACGGTTTGCTTGGCAAGAAGGTCGAGATCCTCGCGGCCGACAGCGCGGCCAAGCCCAATCAGGCCGTGCAGGCGCTGCAGACCTTCATCAACCAGAACAAGATCATCTGCATGACGGGTTCGACGTCGTCGGCGGTCGCGGTTGCACTCAACAAGTTCGCGCAGCGCGAGAAGATTCTCTATCTCGCGGGAATTTCGGGTTCGAACGACACCACCGGCAAGGACTGCGTGCGCTACGGTTTCCGCCAGAATTTCTACGGTGAGACGGCGGCGAACGCGATCGGCCCAGTGCTTGTGAAAGCCTATGGCAAGGGCAAGAAGGCGGCGTTCATGACGCCCGACTACACCTACGGCCATACGGTCACGAAGTCGGTCAACGACTACCTCACCAAGAACGGCGGCTGGACCCAGGTGACAAACCAGGTATCGCCGCTCGGCACGCAGGATTTCAGCCAGTATCTCACCAACATCGCCAACTCTGGCGCTGACGTGATCGTCAACGTCAACTGGGGGCGCGACGCCGTGCTTTCGGTGCAGCAGGCCAAGCAGTTCGGCCTGACGCCGAAAATGAAGATGGTGATCCCCTATCAGATTCCGTTCCTCGCCAAGGAAGCGGGGCCGGAGCTCATGGAAGGCGTCTATGCGGCGACGGATTTCTGGTGGACGCTGGAGGACAAGTACCCCCTCGCCAAGATGTTCGTCGAAGCCTTCGAGAAGAAGCACGGCTACAAGCCTGAGTGGGGCGCGGAGAATGGCTATGTCAGCTTTGCGCACTGGGCCCGCATGGTATCGGAAGCCGGCAGCTTCTATCCTCCGGATGTGATCAAGCAATACGAAAAGGGCGAGACTATCCCATCGCTGCTGGGTGATGTGCACTACCGCCCGGAGGATCATCAGTGCGTACGTCCGGTCGTCATCGTTCGCGGCAAGGCGCCGAAGGACATGAAGAACAAGGAAGACTTCTGGGAGGTTCTCGAGGTTCTTCCGGGCGAGCCGCTGATGCAGAAGCCCGACGCGTTCGGCTGCAAGCTCGGGGACTACACCTGAGGTGGACGACATGAGACTTCCCCGGCATCGCCCGATGCAGGGGAGGTCTCACCGTCCCTAGAGAGCGCGCAAAGCGCGCGTCCCGATGGCGCATTTTTTCGTCCCCGCCGCGGACCGCGGTCGCGGCGGGGACGATGTGACAGCCAAGACCGCAAAACTCAATCTGGGCATCGCCGCGCGCAAGTGCGACGGCAGAAAACGGATAGCCGCGTGTTAAACTGGGCTAATTTCATCTCGCAGTGCTTCAACGGGCTGGTGCTCGGCGCACTCCTCGCTTTGATCTCGTCCGGCCTGACCATCATCTACGGAACGCTTGGCGTTCTGAACCTCGCGCACGGCGCGATGTTCATGCTCGGCGGCTATGCAGGCTGGGTCGCCTGGACATACTCAGGCTCCTTCATCGTCGCTGTGGCAGCCGGCGCCCTGTTCGTCGCGGCGGTGGGCATCCTGATGGAACGGACCATCATCCGCTTCTTCTATCAGCGTCCAGGCGAAGACCAACTGCTCGTCACGTTCGGCATCGGCATCGTGTTCGTCGAGGCGGTGCGGTTCGCTTTCGGCAGCCTCTCGAAAATGGTCCCGCCGCCCCCGATGTTCACCGGCATCACCAATCTCGGCTTCATGGTCTATCCGACCTATCGACTTGCACTACTCGGCATTGTCACGGTCGCGCTGGTCACGCTCTATCTCGTGCTCTACCGCACTCGGATCGGCATGATCGTGCGCGCCGGCATCGAAGATTCGGAGATGGTCGATTCGCTCGGCATCGACGTCGGCAAAGTGTTCATGCTCGTATTCGGTATCGGCGCGATGGCCGCCGGCTTCGCCGGCATTGTCAACGCGCCGGTCGTCTCGATCGCGCCCGACGTCGGCGAGTCAATTCTGGTGCAGACCTTCGTGGTGGTGGTGATCGGCGGCGTCGGCTCGTTCCCCGGCGCAATCCTCGGCGGCCTCATCGCCGGCGAGATCATCAGCATCACATCGATGTTCAATCCTGGCTACTCCTACGTCATGCTGTTTGCGGCGATGACACTGGTGCTGGTGCTGCGGCCCTACGGGCTGCTCGGCACAGCCGGTCGCGAATAGCGAGGGCGCATTCCATGCTGAAGCAACGCCCGTTCCTCGTCGAAATCCTGACTGCGCTCGGGCTGCTCCTCGCGCCGTTCATCCTGCCACATCTCGGCTTCACGCCGACCACGATGAGCCGCATCCTCGTGTGGGGCCTGTTCGGCCTCGGCTTCGACATCCTGTTCGGCTACACGGGGCTCTTGTCGTTCGGCCAGTCCGCCTTCTTCGGCACGGGCGGCATGGTCGCCGCTTATCTGCTGACGGTCTCGAACTTCCCCTACGGCACGGTTTCGTTGCTTCTCGGCATGATCGCTGCGGCGGCAACCGGCTATCTGGTCGGCCTCATCGCACTGCGACGAACCGGCATCTATTTCGCGATGATCACGGTCGCGATCGCGGAAGTATTCTTCTTCGTCGAGTTCAATCCCCTATCGGAATACACGGGCGGAGAGAACGGACTGCCGGGCGTGCCGCCGCCCTCGATCTTCCTCGGCGTCACGACGATCAAGTTCGACAGCGACTGGATGATGTATGCGTACCTTGCATTCTGGTACTTCATCGGGATCGTCCTCGCACTGCGCATTATCCGTTCGCCCGTCGGCGCCGTGTTGCGCGCGATCCGCGAGAATCCGCTCCGCGCGCAGGCGGTCGGCCATAACATTCACGGCTACAAACTGACCGCCTTCGTCATCGCCGCTGCCTATGCGGGCTTCGCTGGCGGACTGCTCGGCATGATGCAAGGCTTCATGCCGCC
>Ga0182740_1001799_pt1 | contig 13910 bp, 8 predicted proteins | sample eDN5th37CKraftBY_FD_128872 | JGI IMG/M metagenome (GOLD analysis project Ga0182740, IMG submission 128872) | Enriched backyard soil microbial communities from Emeryville, California, USA - eDNA 5th pass 37_C Kraft BY (version 2) (version 2) | ecosystem: Environmental > Terrestrial > Soil >...
CCGTAGATGTGACCGTGCTCGAGGTGCGTCGCCGCAAAGGTGAACTCACCGGGCTTCACCACGGGAGCAGGTTTGCCCCGCGGGGCGTAATTCATTCCGTCGGATTTATTCATGCGATAGGGATGGTGGCTGGCGGCGCGACCGCCGCTCACTCCTCAGGCAGCGGCTGGTCCTTCGTTTCCGGCAGGAGCGGCAGCACCGCAATTCCCGCCAGCAAAACGAGGCTGACCCACACGCCGGCGGTGCGAAAACTCTCGATGTCTCCGCCCAGGCTCTTCGTGATTTTTCCCATCGTGAAGGGCGCGGTCGCGGCCGCGAGCCGGCCGAAGTTGTAACAGAAACTCGTGCCCGTGCTGCGCAGGCTCGTCGGGAAAAGCTCCGGCAGATAAACCGCATACACGCCAAACACGGACAGCTGCCCAAATCCCATCAGCGGCAGCATCCAATACATCTGGTCCACCTCCCGCAGGCCCTTGAAGACGAGCAGCGTCGTGAGAAACGAAAGCGAGAGCGAGATCGCGAACGCCGGCCGGCGTCCTTTCACCTGCGCAAATTTCGCCAGCGAAAGCATGCCGAGAAAGCCGCCGATGTTCTGCAGCAGCAAACCGAGCGACCGCCAGTAAGCCTTCTCGCTCGCCATGCTCTCCGCGTCGAGGTTCGACGCCGCGAGGTGCTGCTCGATGATCGAGCCCACGATCTTCGGGTGAAAATTCCCGATCCCCCACAGCCCGACGATGCCCGCGCTGCAGAGCAACAAACCCAGCCAGGCATGTCGCGACCAGCGCGGATGCCGCAGCAGCGTCGCGTAGGAGCCAAACTTCACGCCTTTCAGCGCGCCCGCCGCTCTCGCCTCCCGCCACTTCGCCGGCTCCGGCAGCTTGCGAATGATGAACGCGCACAGAAACGCCGGCGCCGCGCCGATCAGAAACAAGGTCTGCCACGCCTCCAGCCCGAAGGGCAAAGCCTGCCGCGCCGCCAGCAGGCCCACGCCCATCCCGATCAATCCCGCGAGAAGATTTCCCCACGTCGACAGCGATTGCAGCAGGCCCAGCGCCGGGGCTCGCGCCCGATCCGGCACCGAATCCGCGACCAACGCCACCACGAGACCAAACACCCCGCCGACGCCCAGGCCGGTCAAAAAGCGATACACGCAGAAATCGAAAAAGCCCGTCGACAGCGCGCTGAGCCCGGTGAACACCGAATACAGGAGCACCGAGAACGTCAGGACTTTCGCCCGGCCGTAACGATCGCCGAGCGATCCGAAGATCAATCCACCGATCGCCCAGCCCACGAGGAACACCGACGTCGTATAAGGCCCGTACTCCGTCGCCTTGGTCTTGTCCGGAATCAGCTGCTCCAGCGCCGCATCGCGCGCGAGATTGAAGAACTGCTGGTCGAGGCAGTCGAAGAGCCAGGCCAGCGAAGCGATGCTGAAGACCATCCAATGCTCGCGATTGAAGGTCCGCCACCAGGGTTGGGTCAGAGGGGAATTTGCCATTGGGGGATACAGGAAAGGAAAACGAGAACTCAGACGTCGGTGGGCTCACCGCCGCGGGCGGCCGAGGTGTAGAGCGCGCGCACGATCGCGACCGCCTTGCGCGCCTCGCGGCCGTCGATCGCCAGGCGCGTGCCGCCGTTCAGCGCGTTCACGAGATCCTGCAGCTGCCGCTGATGGCCGGTGATGCTGATCGCGTTCGGCGCGCTGGCCCCCGAACCGAGCGCCCCAGCCTCCCGGCTGGCCCGGATCGCCTCGTCCCCCTCCTGAGCCTCGCGGAATTCCCAACGCACGATGCGGTCGTCATCGAGCGTCACCGCCCCATGCTCCCCGCAAATTTCCAATCGGCGTGGCGATCCGGGAAAAATCGCCGTGCTCGCCTCGATCGCCCCGAGCGCGCCATTCGTGAAGCGCAGGCTGCCGCTCATCGTATCCTCCGCCTCGATACCGGTGTGCACGCGACGCGTCGTGAAACCCGTCACCTTCTCCGGCATTCCGGCGAACCACTGCAGAAGGTCCACCGCGTGAATGCCCTGATTGATCAGCGCCCCGCCGCCGTCGAGCGCGAGCGTGCCTTTCCAACCCGTGTAGTAGCTCGCGGCCCGATGCCATTTAACGTAGGCGCTCGCCAGCACCAGCCGTCCGAAACGCCCGCCGTCGATCGCCGCCTTGACCGTCATCGCGCCCTCCCCGAAACGCGCCTGGAAGATCGGCGCCACCATGACGCCCGCGTTTTCCGCCGCGCGCAGCAGTTCATCCGCGCGCTCGATGGTCACTTCGATCGGTTTCTCCACGACGACATGCTTGCCCGCGCGCACGGCTTCCAGCGCAGGCTCGAGATGCGCGCCACTCGGCGTCGTCACGCACACGACGTCCACTTCGGGGCGCGCCACGAGGGCCGCGACGGACGTCGTCGCAAACAGCACGCCGTGCTTTTGCGCAAAGGCGCGGGCGTTGGCGCCGTTGCGACTGGCCACCGCCACGAGTCGGGCGCCGGTAACGTGCGCCAGGGCTTGCGCGTGAAATTCGGCAATCATGCCGACGCCAACGATGGCGAATCCGTAAGTGCGGGCGGTTGACATAATTTTAGAAACGGAAGTTAGCGGGAAGCGCGCGCGCGAGGGAAGCCCGCGACGGGTCATGACGGGAGCGCGCCTCTTGGTCGAACGGCCCGGCCTTCCTCACTTGGAATCCGCTCCCACGGAGTCCGGCACCAGCCAGATCGCGAGAATTCCGAAGGCGTAAATGAAAGCCGCGGCTGTGCCCATCGCCGGGTAACTGCCGCCAAGCAGATGGAAAATTCCGCCCGCGACCAGCACGCCGACCGCCGTTGCGAAACGTCCCACGTTGTAGGAAATGCCGCTCCCGGTCGCCCGCACATGAGTGGGAAAAAGCTGCGGCAGGTAGAGCGGGAGCCAGCCAAAGAACAGCGTGGCGACGAATCCCTGCGCAAACACGATCGGGAAGAACGAGGGCTCGAGCGGCGCCGTCAGCTTGAACATCGCAAAGGTGAGCAGAAACGAACCGACGCTGATCAGGAAATACGAGCGACGACGGCCCAGTTTGCTCGCGACTTGGGCGCCCACCATGCTGCCGATGATCGCGCCGATCGCCCACCACCCCTGCGTCATCGCCTTGTAGCCGGTGTGCGTCTCGCCGCCGATCTTGTCCGCCCACGGAATCATCCACTTGCTCGCCGCCCACGCACCGATAAGCGGAATCGAGCCCAGCAGAATTCCGATCAAGGTGATCCGAATCAGCTGCGGTTGGAACAACTCCCGCAAGGGCGCCGGCCGCTTCCGCGTTCCCTGTTGTTCTCGTGCGGCCAGCCAGTTCGGCGACTCCGGCAGGAACAACAGGACCAGCAGCCCGAGCACCGTCGGGAACGCTGCAACATGAAACAGCCAGCGCCATGAGTCGGCGGAGACTTCCCAAAACTGCGCGATCTGTGAGAGCAGCAAAATGCCGGAGTTGATCGCGGCGCCCATGAGGCCGGCCACCGTCGGCTTCGCCTTGTCGGGCCAGCACTCCGAAACCAGGGCAACCGCGTTGGGCCAGACGCCGCCAACCCCCAATCCGACCACAAAGCGCAGCGCCAGCATCTGCCATTGGTTCGTCACCCACGCGCCCAAGCCGGCGAACACCGCGTAGAACAAGATGCTCACCGCCATCGCGCGCGTGCGACCAATGCGATCCCCCAGGCTGCCGAGCACGATGCCGCCGATCGCCGCACCCAGCATCAGCGCCGCCGTGTAGCGAGCGAACCAGTCCCCGCCGACCGTCGGTGTGTAGGCGTCGCCCAACAGATCCTGCGTCACCGAAAGCGAGGCGAGCGGCATCAGGCCCAGCTCGAAGCCGTCGAAGAGCAGGGCGCCGAAAGCCGCAGCCAACACGGCATAGCGGGCGGAAGCGGAAAGGGGTTTGATCATGGGACGTGCGGGGGCAACACGGCGCGGCCCGCCCACTCCGGAAATGCAAGGCCCGGAGGGATTCGCCGCGCGCAAAGGGTGAAACGGAAACAGGTTTTTGAAAACCTATTTCATGAAATATCTATGAACAAAAATGAAGGTTGGACCAGCCCTGTCAAACCGCGATCGCGAGGGAGCGCAAAAAATCGCTGGTGCCCGGGCTCTGCCGGTTGCGGCGCCGCCGGGTTCTCCATGAACAGAAATGAACTTATTTCAGTTCAGGGATGGAATCGCGCACCACCAGCTTCGGCTCCACCAGGATCCTGACGGCGGTGTCTTCATTGCCGTGAGCCAGCCGCCAGGCGAGCCGGGCGACCGCATTTCTTCCCACCGTCTCCGCCCCGACGTTGATCGTCGTGAGGCTCGGATTCAGGCTCATGATCAGGGACCGCTCGTCGTTGCAGGAGATGATGCCGACGTCCCGACCCGGCCGGACGCCGATCTTGTTGAGAGCCGCGTAGAGCTGAACCGCCGTCGAGTCCGCGCCGACGGCGATGACGGTTGCCCGCTGCCTGGCCCTGACTTTCGCCCACTCGGCTACCAGCGCCTCCACCACCGCTTCCGAAGCGATGGCCGGCAGCGGCCACGAGGGAACCTTGTCGCTCGCCGGTTCGAGCACATCGACCTTCATGCCACGTTGGAGCGCCGAGTACATGAAGGCGGCCTTCAACGGTTCGAACTGGGCATGCCCCGGCTTCGGATTCAGGAACGCGACGTGCGTGTGGCCCTTTTCCCGCAGATGGTTCGCGGCGAGGCGTCCCGCAATTTCATGATCGAAGTTGCAGTGATCGCCACGTGCGTTCGGCAGCTGTCCCAGCAGCCAGACATGCGGGAGCCGATAGATCGCCCGCAGCAATTCGCTTTCGGATTCCGGCGGCAGCAGACCCATATTGGGACCTTTCAGAATCACGCCGGACACCTGTTTTTCCGCCAGGAACGGCGGCAGCCGGTCACCCCGCGGTATATTGGCGAACATCAGGGTGCCGCCGCTGAGCGAGACGGCTTCTTCGATCCCGTGCACCGCTGCACTCACCACCGGCAGTTGCACCAGCGTGTCTTCCATCCCAAAGCAAATCAGTCCGATGCGACCGCCGTCCCCCAGTCCGCCCCGGCGCGGCTGGGCATTCGTGCGCCGTTTGCGCAGGGGCGTGTAGCCGAGCTCGCGAGCAGCATTCAGGATGCGCTCACGCAGGTCGACATTGAGATCGGGATGTCCATTCAACGCCCGCGACACCGAACCGACTGCCACGTCTGCCAGCCGCGCGATGTCTCGCACCGTCGGCGGCGCCTTCGTTATCCGAGTTTTCTTTGCTGCCACAAATTGACGGATGGCAGAATCCCGGCCCGGTTGCCATCAAAACCGAGCAAGTTCATGGAACGGGCCTCGGTTTGGTGAACTAATTCGCCCGGGATTCCGGCCGTTTCTCCGGTGAGCGCGGCCGGACACCAGCCACGGTCAATCGAACCACTCGTCTGCCGGATCAAATGCCGGAACCGGCACGTTGATGAGCTTCAGCTTCCCGATCGCGCGATGCCGGCAGCCGGGCTTGATCAAGATCGTCGACATCGGTTTCACCGGATGCAGCTCGCCATCGAGCTCCATGAATCCTTCGCCTTCGAGGATCAGATAAATCTCGGTGAGCTTCTTGTGATAATGCGTCTGCGCATCCTCCTGGATGTCGACCAGGTGGAGGGTGGCCACTTGATTGTCGGGCGTAGCGAACGCCCGTTTGGAAAAGCCGCAGGGGCACTTCACGGGCGCGATGTCGTTCAGGTGGGCGATCGAGTAGTTTTTGCTCATGATGAAAAGGGCGGGATAGATTTCGGGCCGGAGGTGCGACTGCGTTCAACGCGCGCGAACATGATAGACGCCACCCGGAGTCGTTTCGATATCCACGGTCCAGGTGGCAGGGAGCCCCCCCTCGTCGTCGTCCGCCATCGCCATGATTTCCGGCCGGCCGGCGGGAACGATCCGGAAAAACGGATTCGGATTCGCGCCTGCCGCGGGCTGACTCGTGCCCCCCGAGATCGCCGCATCCACGGGCGTTCGCAATCTCAGCACGCCTCCAAGCTTCGACCGGATCGTCGCCTCGGTCAGTTTTCCCTCCGCCCAGCTCAGGTCCACTTCGAACCCGCCGCGCGCACGCAGCCCTCTGACCTTCCCGGTCGGCCACGCCGAAGGCAGCGCGGGCAACAACTGCACGACGCCCGCGTGACTCTGCACCAACATCTCCGCGACTCCGGCAGTGTATCCAAAATTTCCATCGATCTGAAACGGCGGATGCGCGTCGAACAGGTTTCGATACAGCCCGCCGCCGGTCATCCCCACTTCAGTCGATTCCACCAGATGAAAGAAATTACGGATGATCGTGTAGGCGCGGTCCCCGTCCTGCATCCGCGCCCATAAATTCAACTTCCATCCCATCGACCACCCTGTGGCTTCGTCGCCGCGCAGCTCCAGCGTCCGCCGCACCGCCCGCAGCAACTCGGGCGTCGCATCCCCGTTGATCTGGTTGCCCGGATGAAAGCCGTAGAGATGCGAGAGATGCCGGTGCGCAGCATCGCTCTCCACCTGATCCTCCCGCCACTCCTGGAGCTGCCCGCGAGCGCCGATGCGATACGGCGCGATGCGCCCCAACTGCTCGCGCAGGCGCTGCGCGAAAGCCTCGTCCGTCCCCAACCGCTCGGCCGCCTCCGCCGTCCGCGCCAACAGTTCCCGTGCAATCGCAAGGTCCATCGTGGCGCCTTCGCTAACCGAGGCGCGCTCGCCTGACTTTGTGACGAACTTGTTCTCCGGCGATGTGCTGACCGGCGTGACCAAGGTCCCATCCGCCGCCTCCACCAACCAGTCCGACACAAACTCCGCCGCCCCTTTCATCAGCGGATAGGCTTCATTCCGCAGAAACGCCTCGTCACCGCTGAACAGCCAGTGCTCCCACAGATGGCTGCACAACCAGCCCGCTGCCATGTTCCAGATCGACGTATGCGCCCAGCCGTCGATCGGAAAGGTGTCCCGCCACAAGGTCGTGTTGTGATGCACCACCCATCCGCGACGACCATACATGGACCTTGCCGTGACGGCGCCGTTGACCGCCAGCTCCCGCATCATCTGAAACAGCGGCTGGTGCAGCTCCGCCAGATTCGTCGTCTCCGCCGGCCAGTAATTCATCTGCGCATTGATGTTCAGCGTGTAGCCGGACGACCAAGGGGGAATCACCTGGTCGTTCCACTTCCCCTGCAAATTCAGCGGCTGCGTGCCTTCGCGCGATCCGGCAATCATCAGATAACGTCCAAATTGAAACAGGAGCGCCGCCAACGCGGGATCGCCCGACTCGCGAAACGACGCGATCCGGACGTCAGTGGGCAAATGCGCCTTCGACGACTCGCCTGCCAGATCCAACTCCACGCGATCGAACAACGCCCGATGATCCGCCACGTGACGCTCCTGAATCGCCTCGAACGATGCTCCCTCGCTCCTCGCCAAGGTCGCCTCGTTCAACTTCGCCGGATCGCGGCCCTCGCGGCTCGGGCTGCGACTCACGCCGTTGAAACTGCTCGCCGCTCCAAGAACGAGAACGACTTCACTGGCCGCCGCAACCCGCAACGCCCCGTCCGCCGCGCTGACGACGCCATCGGTGCGCACGCGGACGCGCGACTCGAAAAACGTCCCACGACGATCGATCGCCGCGCCGTACAACACCTGCGCGGCGTGCGCCTTCCTCGTCCCGTCAGGATTGAAATTCTCCGGATACTTCCACTGATCCCCCCACTTCTCCACCAGCGCCAGCTCCCGTCGGCCGACGAAACCCGGCACCTGACCCGACATCCTTATTTCCCTGCCCATCGCCACCACCTCCGCCGTGGGATGCGGCGACGAAAACCCCACCTTCATTCCGATCGCACCCGGCCGGTCCGTTCGTATCCGTAATACCATGACCTGATCGGGATGACTCACAAAAATCTCGCGGGAAAACGTCGCCCCGCTTCGAGCATACGACACCCCGGCGACCGCCGTTCTCAAATCCAGCCAGCGTCGGTAGGCCGATACTTCCCCGTCGCCTTCGATCTCCAGCCACAAATCACCCAGGGGCTGATAGCTCTGCTGACTCCGGCCCAGCCACTTCGACTTGATGATCGCTTCCGCTTCCAAGGGCTTCCCCTCCGCCAACAACGCGCGCACGTCGTCATAGGTCGTCGTGATGTCGAGCGACCTCAAGTCCGCCGGCGGCTCCCCCGAGGTCAGCGTGTCTTCGTTGAGCGCGATGCGCTCGCGCTCGATCCCGCCGAACACCATCGCCGCGATCCGCCCGTTTCCCAACGGCAACGCCGCCTCCCACGTCGTCGCGGGGGCATCATACCACAGGAGGTCGGCCCCGCGCTCTCCGCCGTGCACCGCCGGCACGAGCGCCAGCGCGGCGACCCAGAGCGTGGGAATACCGGAACTTTTGTTCATGAACTTATACAACACGGAGGAAGTTAACGAAACGGCGCAACCCGCCCAAACCCGCAGAGTCCTCCGCCGATGTCAATCGCTCGCTCAGGAGCTGCGCCCCGCCAAGACGCGCTCCCGCCTCCCGCGCCCTGGATCCCGCTGCGCCTATTAGTTCATTTCAGTTCATTGTTTCGGTGAACAGAAGTCTACTGGCGGGCCCGCGGAGCTCACCCGTCCGCCCGCTCGCCGTCGCGGTGCGCCATGCGATACAGCGCCGGCAGCACGACGAGCGTCAGCAGCGTCGAACTGACGATCCCGCCGATCACGACCGTCGCCAGGGGACGCTGCACCTCCGCTCCCGCCCCGGTCGCGATCGCCATCGGCACGAAACCGAGACTCGCCACCAGTGCCGTCATCAGCACCGGCCGCAGTCGCGTGAGGCAGCCCTCCTCCACGGCCACGTCGAGCGATTTCCCGTCCGCTCTCAAACTGCGGATGAACGAAATCATCACCAGCCCGTTGAGCACCGCCACGCCAGAAAGGGCAATGAATCCCACCCCCGCCGATATCGACAGGGGAATGCCCCGCCACCACAACCCCGCGATCCCGCCAGTCAGCGCGAGCGGCACCCCGGTGAAAACCAGCAGCGCATCCTTCGCGTTGCCGAAGGTCATGAAGAGCAATCCGAAGATCAGCAGGAGCGCCACCGGCACCACGATCTGCAGTCGTTTGCTCGCCGAGATCAGCTGCTCGAACGTGCCGCCATAATCGAGCCAGTAGCCCGCGGGAATCTCCACCGATCGCGCGATGCGCTCCTGCGCCTCGCCGACAAAACTCCCGAGATCCCGGCCGCGCACGTTCGCCGTCACGACGACGCGCCGTTTCCCGTTCTCGCGGCTGATCTGGTTTGGCCCGGGCGCGATCTCGATCCGCGCCACCTCGCGCAGGGGAATGTAGGTCCGCGTCAACTCGTCCGCCGGCGCGCCATGTCCACCGGCGCGAAGCATCGCCGGCAGAACCTGCGCCTCGTCATCGTGCAGCCGCGGCAGCGGCACCGGCAGGTCGCCGAGCGCGTTGAGATCGGTGCGCAGCTCTTCCGGCAAACGCACCACCAGATCGAAGCGTCGGTCGCCTTCGAACACCTGCCCGACGGCCGTGCCGCCCAGCGCCGTCGCAACGAGTTCCTGCACGTCGCCGACCGCGAGACCGTAGCGCGCGATCGCCTCGCGGTCGAGTTGCACCGTCAGCAGCGGCAGCCCCGTCGCCGGCTCGATCTTCACATCCGCCGCGCCCGGAATCTGCTGAAGCACCGATTCGATCCGTTCTCCGACTTCCGTCATGACGTCCAGATCGTCGCCATACACCTTGACGGCGACGTCGGAGCGCACCCCGGAGATCAGTTCGTTGAACCGCATCTGAATCGGCTGCGTGAATTCGTAGTTGTTGCCCGGGATCCGGGAAACGGCGGCCTCCATCGCCGCGACGAGGTCGGATTTGTCGCGCTTGGGATCGGGCCACCGCTCGCGTGGCTTCAACATCACATAGGTGTCGGCCACGCTTGGCGGCATCGGATCCGTGGCCACTTCGGCCGTGCCGATCTTCGCAAACACGCGCTCGACCTCGGGAAATGCCTGTAGCGTCTCCTCCACCATCGTCTGCATCTGCAGCGATTGCGTGAGACTGGTGCCGGGAATCCGCAACGCGTGCAGCGCGATGTCGCCCTCGTCGAGACCGGGAATGAACTCCGTGCCCAGCTTCGAACCTGCGAGCGCGCCCAGCGCGACCGCCACCACCGCCGCGACGGCCGCCGCCGGCCGAACCGACAATGCAAAGCGCAGGACAGGCCGGTAGAGCGACTTCGCGCCGCGGATCGCGACGTTGTCCTGCTCGGAAACTTTTCCGTTCACGAAAATCGCCACCGCCGCCGGCACGAAGGTGATGGACAACACCATCGCCCCGAGCAGCGCCGTGACGACGGTGAACGCCATCGGATGGAACATCTTTCCCTCCACCCCGGTGAGCGCGAAAATCGGGATGTAGACGACCGTGATGATGACGACGCCGGCAATTGAGGGCTTGATCACCTCCGCCGTCGCCTCCGCGGCCAGCGCGAAGCGCTCCGGCCGCGTCAGCAGGCGATTCAACCGATGCTGCTCGTGTCCGAACCGACGCAGGCAGTTTTCGATGATGATCACCGCGCCGTCCACGATCAGGCCGAAATCGAGCGCGCCGAGGCTCATCAGGTTTCCCGATACCTGGTTGGTCACCATGCCCGTGATCGTGACCAGCATCGACAGCGGAATGACGGCCGCGGTGATGAGTGCCGCGCGAAAGTTTCCGAGCAGGAGAAAAAGAATCACAATCACCAGCAGCGCGCCCTCCACGAGGTTCTTCTGCACGGTGCCAATGGTGCGATCCACCAAGGCCGTCCGATCGTAGACCGCATTCGCCACCACGCCTTTCGGCAGGCTGCGGTTCACGTCGATCAGCTTGGCCGCGACTCGTGTCGAGACTTCGCGCGAATTCTCGCCGATGAGCATGAACACGGTGCCGAGCACGACCTCGCGTCCGTTCTCGGTTGCGGCGCCCGTGCGCAGTTCCTGTCCGAGGATGACGTCCGCCACATCGCGCACGCGCACCGGCTGCCCGCCGCGCCGCGCGACGACGATGTTCTCGATCTCGGGAATGCCGCTGACCTGGCCCGGCACCCGGATGAGATATTGCTCCCCGTGCCGCTCGATGTAGCCCGCACCGACATTGGCGTTGTTGCGCGCGAGCGCGTCGATCACGTCGCGCAGCGTCAATCCGTAGGCGATCAGCTGGTCCGGCCGCGGTGTGACGTGAAACTGCTTCACGAAACCGCCGATGGTGTTCACCTCGGTGACGCCCGCCAGGTTGCGCAGCTGCGGACGCACGACCCAATCCTGAATCTCGCGCAGATCCGTGGGCGTGTAGGCCGAGCCGTCAGGTTTTCGTGCCCCCGGCTCCGCTTCCACGGTGAACATGAAGATCTCGCCCAGCCCGGTGGAAATCGGCCCCATCGTCGGCTCCAGGCCGGGCGGAAGCTGTGACTTCACTTCCTGGATACGTTCGTTGACGAGCTGCCGGGCGAAATAGATGTCGGTGCCGTCCTTGAAAACCACCGTCACCTGCGAAAGCCCATAGCGCGAAATCGAGCGGCTGTAATCCAAACCGGGCAGGCCGGCCATGGCCGTCTCCACCGGAAACGTGACGCGCTGCTCCGCCTCCAGCGGGGAAAAGCCGGGCGCCTCGGTGTTGATCTGCACCTGGACGTTCGTGATGTCCGGCACCGCATCGATCGGCAGGTGCCGGTAATTATAGACGCCCAGCGCGCCGATCCCGATCGTGAGGATCAGGACGAGCCAGCGGTGACGGATCGCGAAACGAATGATATTCGTCAGCATGGCGCGTTCCTCAATGTTCGTGGGCCGCACCGGATTTGCCGATGTCCGCCTTGATCATGTAACTGTTCCCCGTGACGTAGCGTTCGCCCGCCTCGAGGCCCGCCAGCACTTCCACCTGACCGCCGCCCCGACGCCCCAACTCCACCGGGCGCGCCTGGTAGATGTCCCCATGCTGCGAGAACACCACCGTGAAATCCGCGAGCGACTGCAGCGCCGACTCCTTCACGGCCACGGGCACCGTCGTTTCGCTCAGTGTGATCGCCGCCTTGACGTAGAGCCCTGGACGCCAGCGTTGCTCCGTATTCGGCAACACGATACGCGCGATGAGCGTCTGGGCTTCGGGCGAGCTGACCGGCGACAACCAGGCGATCCTGCCCGATGCATCCGCCCCACCGTCGTCGGCATGGATCACCGCGGCTTGCCCGACCTTCACCCGGGCCTGATCGCGCTTGGGCACGTTGAGATCGACCCAGACGTCCGACAAGTCGGCGATCGTGTAGAGCGTCGCGCCGTCGCCGACGGTTTCTCCGGCATTGACGTCGCGATCCACGATCACGCCGGCAATCGGCGCTTTCACCTCGATCGTCGCGAGCGATTGGTTCGTTTCGACGACCGCCACGGTCTCGCCGGCCGCGACCGGGTCGCCGAGCGCCTTGCGCGCTTCGCGCACGATGCCGCCGAAACGCGGCACCGCGCGCGCAACGCGATCGGCGTTCAGTTTCACGCTGCCATAAACGGAGAGCGTCTCGCGCATCGTCGCGGGACCCGCCACCTCGACCTCGACCCCCGAACGCCGCGCCACGTCCGCCGGAATGGTCGTCTGCATCTCCGGCGCGGAAAACGTCCAGCGGTGCGTGCGACCGGCCTGCTCCGCCACGACGCGGTAATCGAAAGAGTGAGGCTCACGCACCTCGCCAATGCCGCGGGCGTGGTCGCCTTCGGCGACAAACCGGTGCGTTTCCACCTTTCCGCCGGGTCGCGTGAGCTCGACCGTCAGCGTCACCGTGGAAGGTGCCACCGCTTCGCCGTCCCGCGTGAACCAGGCACGAAACTCGGGCGGCACCCCCGCTTCGACGATCGCGAGTTCCACAGTAAAACCGTCGTCCACCAGGAGCCGCCCGCCGTGCGGCCCTCGCTCGCCTTCCGCTTCGGCGTGGCCGTGGTGTCCGTGCTCGTCGGCGTCGCCCGTTGCGTATTGAGGCCCACTTTCGTGCAGATAAAAGGCCAGCGCGCCGCCGAGCGCCAGCACGGCGAGAATCGTGAGGGGAAGTCTGAATTTCATAAGCGGGAAGGGGCGATCAGGGTTGGGCGATCAGGCGGGAAAGGGCCGCGTAGGCGGGATCGGTCAACGCCTCCAGGCGCACCAGCGCCAGGGCATAGGCGGACTCCGTATCGAGAATTTCACGACGAATCGCGGCGAGCGCGCGCTGGGCATCGAGCACATCGATCAGCGGCAGCTGCCCCTGCTCGTAAGCATGACGCACCGCTTCGTGCGCTTCCTCGGTCGCGGGCAGCGCCTGCTGCCGCAGGTTGCGCGCGGCCCGATGGGCGGCCGAAAGGTCCTGCCAGGCGGCGACGAACGCCGCCCGCAACTCCACCTCGACCGTGCGCACCTCCTGCTCCGCGCGGGACAACGTCTCCCGCGCGGCCCGGATGTTGCCCTGATTGCGATTGCGCACCGGCAGCGGCACGGAAACTCCGGCGACAAAAGCCGCGTCGCTGCCATCGCGGAGAAAGCGGACCCCGCCGCCGACGGTGATGTCCTGCACGGCTTGCGCCTGCTCCAGATCGAGCGCCGCGCGGCGGCTCGCGATCACGGTCCGCTGCAATTCCAAACGCGGATGCTCCACGAGTCGCGCGAACAACGCCTCGCGATCCGGCAAGGCCTCCGGCAGGTGCAACGCCCCGGACAATGTCGCCACCTCCTCGGGCGCCCCGCCCCAGGTCGCGGCGAGACGCGCGCGCGCGGCGTTCAGCGACGCCTCGGCGCGGACGAAGTCGGCCTCGGCGACCGCGAGTTCCGCGCGGGCGCGCGCCGATTCGGCCGGTGAAGCGGCCCCGGCCTTCACCCGCCCTTCCACCGCGGATAC
>Ga0182740_1001800_pt1 | contig 13907 bp, 10 predicted proteins | sample eDN5th37CKraftBY_FD_128872 | JGI IMG/M metagenome (GOLD analysis project Ga0182740, IMG submission 128872) | Enriched backyard soil microbial communities from Emeryville, California, USA - eDNA 5th pass 37_C Kraft BY (version 2) (version 2) | ecosystem: Environmental > Terrestrial > Soil >...
GAACCACCGTCCCGTCCGCCGTCCGGCCAAACCAGCTCGTCGACGTCATCGTCTTCATCCGGTCCAGAAACGCATATTCCGTCGACCAGTACGATACCCCGCCCAAATTTACCCCAATGTCGCAGGGGCCGGTCCGGGGTGCGCCAGCATGCGAGGCCGATTGCACACCCGCCGACACGGACGGCGCGACATGCGAACCGAAGGCGATCATGCCGATCGGCGGGATCGCCACGATCGGCAACGCGACCAACGCGAGCTTGAGGCGCCCGCCGGAAGAACGAATCCAGCCCACGCGTGGACGATAGCGGCCAATCACAACTTTTCCAGCCCACTCGAGCCTCTCCCCTTCCCCCGCCCCGCACATATCGCTTTCGGGGGGTGAAGATTATAATGGTTGCGGACGCCCCGGCCGACCTGACATCGACACCGCGTCGAACCGGGCGCCGTCGCCGCCCGGCAGAGCGGAATCGAGGATCGGATGACAGAACAGAATATGCGGGCCGCGCCCCCCTCGCCGGCGGAAACGGTATCGCTAACGCATCTTCAGCGCCTCGAGGCGGAGAGCATCCATATTCTCCGCGAGGTCGTCGGCGAGGCCGAGCGCCCGGTGATGCTCTATTCGGTGGGCAAGGATTCGGCGGTGATGCTGCATCTCGCGAAAAAGGCGTTCTACCCCTCTCCGCCGCCGTTCCCGCTTCTCCACGTCGACACCACCTGGAAGTTCAAGGCGATGTACGAACTGCGCGGCCGTGCCGCCGCCGAGGCCGGCATGGAGTTGATCGTCCACCGCAACCCCGAGGCGCTGGCGCTCGGCATCAATCCGTTCGATCACGGCGCGCTCCATACCGACATGTGGAAGACCGAGGGGCTGAAGCAGGCGCTCGACAAATACGGCTTCGACGCCGCCTTCGGCGGCGCCCGCCGCGATGAGGAGAAAAGCCGCGCCAAGGAGCGCATCTTCTCCTTCCGTTCAGCCAGCCACCATTGGGATCCCAAGAATCAGCGCCCCGAATTGTGGAATCTCTACAATGCGAAGAAGGCCAAGGGCGAGTCGATCCGGGTGTTCCCGCTCTCGAACTGGACCGAGCTCGACATCTGGCAATATATCCACCTCCAGGGGATCGAGATCGTGCCGCTCTATTTCGCGGCCCCTCGGCCGACGGTGGAGCGCGACGGCCTGATCCTGATGGTCGACGACGATCGCTTCCGGCTGAACGAAGGCGAGGTGCCCGTCACCCGTTCGATCCGCTTCCGCACACTCGGCTGCTATCCGCTGACCGGGGCCGTCGAAAGCGAGGCGGCGACGCTGCCCGAGGTGATCCAGGAAATCCTGCTCACCGCCACATCGGAACGGCAGGGCCGCACGATCGACAAGGACGAGGGCGGCGCCGGGATGGAGAAGAAGAAGCAGGAAGGGTATTTCTGAGATGGCGACGCTCGCCCACGACAGCAGCTACAAGGCGCAGGACCTTGTCGCCGAGGATATCGAGGCCTATCTGGTTCAGCACCAGCATAAGAGCCTGCTGCGCTTCCTCACCTGCGGCTCGGTCGACGACGGCAAATCGACGCTGATCGGACGGCTGCTCTACGATTCGAAGATGATCTTCGAGGACCAGCTCACAGCCCTCGAGGCCGACTCGAAGCGAGTCGGCACCCAGGGCCAGAACATCGATTTCGCGCTCCTCGTCGACGGGCTTTCGGCCGAACGCGAACAGGGCATCACGATCGACGTCGCCTATCGCTTCTTCTCCACCGACAAGCGCAAGTTCATCGTCGCCGACACCCCGGGGCACGAGCAATATACCCGCAACATGGTGACCGGCGCCTCGACCGCCGATCTCGCCGTGATCCTGATCGACGCGCGCAAGGGCGTGCTGACCCAGACCCGGCGCCACAGCTATCTCGCCCACCTGCTCGGCATCCGCCACATCGTGCTAGCGGTGAACAAGATGGACCTCGTCGCCTACGATCAGGCGGTGTTCGACCGGATCACGCTCGCCTATCGCGCCTTCGCCAGCTCGATCGGAATCACCCGCTTCACCGCCATCCCGATTTCAGGGCTGGCGGGCGACAACATCACGACCCGGTCCGACGCCACGCCGTGGTACGAAGGGCCGAGCCTGATAAGCCACCTCGAGACGGTGGAGATCGACGCCGAAGCGCGCCAGCATCAGCCATTCCGCATGCCTGTCCAGTGGGTCAACCGGCCCAATCACGAATTCCGGGGCTTTTCCGGGCTGATCGCGAGCGGCAACGTCCGCCCCGGCGATCCCGTGCGCGTCCTGCCGTCGGGCAAGACATCGACGATCGAGCGCATCGTCACCTTCGATGGCGACCTGCCCCAGGCCGTCGCCGGCCAGTCGGTGACACTCACCCTGACCGACGAGATCGACTGCTCGCGCGGCAACGTCATCGCCGCCGCCGGAGCGCCGCCGCAGGTGGCGGACCAGTTCGAAGCGACCATCGTCTGGATGGCGGACGAGGCGATGCTGCCGGGCCGATCCTACTGGCTCAAGCTTGCCAGCCAGACGGTGACGGCGCAGGTTCAGGCGCCCAAATATCAGATCAACGTCAATACGATGGACCATCTGGCGGCGAAGACGCTGGAGCTGAACGCGATCGGCGTCGGCAACCTCTCGACCGACCGCCCGATCGTCTTCGAAAGCTATGAAGACGATCGCGAGCTGGGCGGCTTCATCCTGATCGACAAGCTCACCAACGCCACGGTTGCAGCCGGCATGCTCCATTTCTCGCTGCGCCGCAGCCAGAATATCCACTGGCAGGCCACCGACATCGGCCGCGACCACCACGCCGCGCTCAAGAACCAGAAGCCGGCCGTGCTCTGGTTCACCGGCCTGTCGGGCGCGGGCAAATCGACGATCGCCAACCTCGTCGAGAAGAAGCTCGCGCGGATGAACCGCCACACCTTCCTGCTCGACGGCGACAATGTCCGCCACGGCCTCAACCGCGATCTGGGCTTCACCGATGCCGACCGGGTGGAAAATATCCGCCGCGTCGGCGAGGTCGCGAAGCTGATGACCGACGCCGGCCTGATCGTCCTGACCGCATTCATCTCCCCGTTCCGCGCGGAACGGGATATGGTGCGCGCCATGGTGGCCGACGGCGAGTTCGTCGAGATCCATATCGACACGCCGCTCGCCGAGGCCGAGCAGCGCGACGTCAAGGGCCTCTACAAGAAGGCGCGCGCCGGCGAACTCAAGAACTTCACCGGCATCGATTCGCCCTATGAGCCGCCCGAAACCCCCGAGATCCGAATCGACACCACCAACACCACGCCCGAGCAGGCGGCCGACCGTATCGTCGACTATCTGATCGGCGAGGCATGATGGACGGAGAGGCGCTGACCGACGCCGCCTTCGCGCGCCGGATCGCCGAGGTTGCCGGCGAACTGCTGCTCACGCTGCGCGGATCGGGGCTGTTCGAGGGCAAGGCGCTTGGCCGGGCCGGGGATCGCGTCGCCAATGCGTTCCTGATCGAGGCGCTGGCCGACGCGCGCCCCGACGATGCCGTCCTCAGCGAGGAAGAAGCGGACGATCCGGCGCGCTGCCTCGCGTCGCGGGTCTGGATCGTCGATCCGCTCGACGGCACCCGCGAATATAGCGAGGGCCGCGACGACTGGGCGGTCCATGTCGCGCTTGCCGTTGATGGCAAGCCCCGCGTCGGCGCCGTGGCCCTGCCCGGCCTCGGCCAGACCCTCTCCAGCGCCAGCCCGCCCCCGCCATTGCCGCCCCGCGCCGGCCGGACGCCGCGCCTGCTCGTCAGCCGCAGCCGCCCCGCCGCACAGGCGCTGGCGGTGGCCGAGCGGCTGGGCGCCGAAACAGTGGCGATGGGCTCGGCCGGCGCCAAGGCGATGGCGGTGGTGCGCGGCGAGGCCGACATCTACCTTCACGCCGGCGGCCAATATGAGTGGGACAATTGCGCCCCGGTCGCGGTGGCGCAGGCGGCGGGGCTCCACGCCAGCCGTCTCGACGGATCGCCGCTCACCTACAATCACGCCAACCCGTGGCTGCCCGATCTGCTGATCTGCCGCAAGGACGACGCCGGGCCGATTCTGGCGCTGCTCCGCGAACTGCCGGGCGCCTGAAACGCCGGGCGCGGCGCGGCCTGCGACGGAACGGTCGACACGCGGCCGCTTCTATGCTGCTTAGCGGCAAATGCGTGCCTTCCTGACCCTCGCCCTGATCGCACCGCCGATACCGGCGCACGCCGCCGATCTCCAGGTCGCCGTCACCGGGGTCCGCAGCGCCAGCGGTGTCGTCCATGTCGACATCTGCACGCCCGAGACCTTTCTCAAGGATTGCGCGTGGAGCGGCGAAGCCCCCGCGAAGGCGGGGACGACGATCGTCACGATCACCGGCCTGCCGCCCGGCCGTTACGCCGCGCAGGGCTTCCACGACGCGAATCGCAACGGCAAGGTCGATCGCGGGCTGTTTGGTATCCCGAAGGAAGGCGTGGGGTTTTCCAACGACGCCCCGATCCGGTTCGCGCCGCCCAGGCTGAGCGAGGCGCTGTTCGATTTCACGGGCGCGCCCGGCTCGCGCATCACCTTCAAGCTACGCCATTTCTAGCGCGATGCGAGACTCCCTGCCCGGCCGTGCCGTCGCGTGGAGCTGCGGCCATCCCGTCCTCATCCTGCTGGCGGCGGCGCTGCTGACGCTTGGCGCCGGCCTGTTCTCCGCGCGGCATTTCGCGATGAACACCGACACCAGCGCGCTGATCGCCGCCGACGTCCCGTGGCGTCAGGGCGAACAGCGCTTCGACGCGGCGTTCCCCGGCAAGGGCGACATCATCCTCGCCGTGATCGACGGCGCGACCCCCGAACTGGCCGAGCGGGCGGCGGCGGACCTCAGCGCCCGCCTCGCAGCCGATCCGGCCCATTTCAAGCGCATCGAGCGTCCCGACGGCGGCCCGTTCTTCGCAACCCACGGTCTGCTGTTCGCCTCCACCGGCGAGGTCCGGGACACGACGGCGCGGATGATCGAGGCGCAGCCGTTTCTCGGCCCGCTCGCGGCGGACCCCAGCCTGCGGGGCGTCGCCACGGCGCTCTCGACGATGCTGGAGGGGATCGGCCAGGGCCGCGCCACGCTCGACGCGATCGATCCGCCGATCGGCGCGCTTGCCGACGCGCTTGACGCCCGCGCCGCCGGCAAGCCCGCTTTCTTTTCGTGGCAGCGGCTGTTCGCCGGTTCCGGGGGGGCGCTCCAGCCGCCGCTGCGCCGGCTCATCCTGATCGAGCCCGTGCTCGATTACGGCGCGTTGATGCCGGGCGCGGCGGCGAGCGATGCGATCCGGGCGGAGGCGGAGGCGCTCAGGCTCGACGCGGCCCACGGCGTCAGCGTGCGGCTGACCGGCTCAGTACCGCTGTCGGACGAGGAGTTCGCGTCGCTCGCGGACAAGGCCTGGCTGGTCGGCGGCGCGATGCTCGCGGCGATGTTGCTCACGCTCTGGCTCGCGACCCGCTCGATCCGGATCGTCGGCGCGATCATGGCGACGACATTGTCGGGCCTCGCCATCACCGCCGCGATCGGGCTGGCGGCGGTAGGCGAATTCAACCTGATCTCGGTCGCCTTCATTCCCCTGTTCGTCGGGCTCGGAGTCGATTTCGGCATTCAGATCAGCGTGCGCTTCCGCGCCGAACGCCGGGTCCACGACGACGACATCGCCGCGCTGGCGGCTGCGGCGAGCGCGCTCGGGCCGGCGCTGTCGCTCGCGGCGGCCGCGATCTGTCTCGGCTTCTTCGCATTCCTGCCCACCGATTACGTCGGGATTTCCGAATTGGGGGTCATCGCCGGGCTCGGCATGGTCGTCGCCTTCGCGCTCAACGTCACGTTGCTGCCCGCGCTGCTCGTTCTGCTCCGCACCGGCCGGCCGCGCGCCGAGGCCGGCACCCCCGCCCTCGCCCCGGTCGACCGTTTTCTGGTCGAGCGGCGCCGGCTGGTGCTCGGCGTTTTCGCCGCCTCGATGATCGTGAGCATCGCGCTGCTGCCGCTGGTGCGCTTCGACTTCAATCCGCTGCATCTGCGCGACACCAACGGCGAAGCCATGGCAACCCTCACCGAACTGATGCGCGACCCCGATCGCTCGCCGAACACGCTCGACGTGCTCGCACCCAGCCTGACCGCCGCGCACGCGCTTGCCGACCGGCTCCGCGTGCTTCCCGAGGTCCGTCAGGCGATCACGCTCGACAGCTTCGTCCCGGGGGATCAGGCGCCCAAGCTCGCCGCGATCAGCGACGCGCAACTCCTGCTCGATCTCACGCTCGACCCGTTCGACGTCGCGCCGCCGCCCGACGATGCGGCGCTGGTCGCCAGCCTCGAGCGTGTCGCCGCCGCGTTGCGTGCCACCGCCGCCACCGGCTCGCCAAAGACCGCCCGCGACGCCCGCCGGCTGGCCGAGGCGTTCGCCGCGCTAGCCCGCGCCCGTCCGGCCGACCGCGCGGCGGCACAGGCCATGATCGTGGCCCCGCTCGAAGTCATGCTCGATCAGATGCGCGCCTCGCTTCAGGCCCAGCCGATCACGCGGGCCAATCTGCCCCCGGCGCTGGTGCGCGACTGGATCGCGCCTGACGGGCGGGCGCGGATCCAGCTTTTCCCGGCCGGCGCCGCCGATGACAACGCCACGCTGGTCCGCTTCGTCGACGCGGTGCGGACCATCGCCCCCGACGCGACCGGCCCGCCGGTCTCGACCCGCGAGGCGGCGCGCACCATCGCCCGCGCCTTCATCCTCGCCGGCCTGCTCGCGCTGGCGGCGATAAGCCTGCTGCTGCTCGCGGTGCTGCGAAGCCTCCGCGAGGTCGCGTTCACGCTCGCCCCGGTGATTCTTTCGGGCTTCCTGACGCTTGGCACCTGCGTCCTGATCGGGCAGGCGATCAACTTCGCCAACATCATCGCGTTCCCGCTGCTGTTCGGCGTCGGGGTGGCGTTCCACATCTATTTCGTGATGGCATGGCGAGCCGGGGCGACCGACCTGCTCCAGTCGAGCCTCGCCCGTGCGGTATTCTTCAGCGCGCTGGCGACGGGGACGGCGTTCGGCAGCCTGTGGCTTTCGAGCCACCCCGGCACCGCGAGCATGGGCAAGATCCTGATGCTCTCGCTTGCCTGGACGCTGATCTGCGCGCTGGTCTTCGAGCCCGCTCTGCTCGGCCCACAGAAGCCGGGCCGGAAGCCGCTCAGCGCCCCTTGAGGGTACGCGCGTCGATCGCCGCGATCCGCCGGGCGAGACCGCCGACCCCGGCCGAAGCCACGGTGGAAGCATAATCGGCGCGCTGGACCGCCATCTGGCTGATCCCGTCGGCCAGCACGTCGACGATCTTCCACTGCCCGCCGCGCTGCCGCATGCGATAGACGATCTGGGTGCGATCGATCCGCACCCGGACCAGCCGGTCCGCCCCCCGAACAACGCTGTTCGAATCGACCACGAAGCGTTCGCCGTCGAAGCTCTTGTAATTGCTCGCGTGGCTCACCGCATTGTGCCGGGTGAGCGCCGCGATGAGCGCCGCCTTGTCGGCCGGCGATGCCTTCGCCCACGGCGCGCCCACCACCAGCGCCGCGGCGGCGGCGTTGTCGTAATAGTTTTCGACGATCGGTTGAAACCGCTCGGCGCGCCCGGCCATGCCCAGCGCCTTGCCCTGCTTCATCACCCCCAGCAACGCCTGGTTATACTGCTCGACCCGCTGCACGGCAGGGTCCGCGGGTTGCGCCCACACCGCCGCTGGCCCCGCCAGACTGAGGCTGACGGCGAGCGCCGCCGATCGAAACATCATCGCCATACTCCCGGATTCCCTCGATTTCATCTGGCCTGATGGCACGGCGCGGATCAACCGCGCCTGAACATGGATTCGCTGTCACACATGGGCTACCCCTTTCGAGCGACAAGCGAAAATGCTACATGATGGCGGTCGGTGCCCCGTCGACGAGGAGACATTGTGATCAAGGTGATCCTTGCCCAGCCGCGCGGATTCTGCGCGGGCGTGATCCGTGCCATCGAAATCGTCGATCGTTCGCTTTCCGAGGTGGGGGCGCCGGTCTACGTCCGCCACGAAATCGTTCACAACCGCCATGTCGTCGATACGCTGCGCGCCAAGGGCGCGGTGTTCGTCGAGGAACTGGACGAGGTGCCCAGCGGTGCGGTGACGGTGTTCAGCGCCCACGGCGTCGCGCGCACCGTCCAGGAGGAAGCGACCGCCCGCTCGCTTTCGGTGCTCGACGCCACCTGCCCGCTGGTCAGCAAGGTGCATTCGCAAGGGCGCCGCTACGTCCGCGCCGGCCGCGCGCTCGTTCTGATCGGGCATGCCGGCCATCCGGAGGTGGAGGGGACGATCGGCCAGATCGACGCGCCGGTCCACCTCATCGGCAGCGCCGCGGACGTCGCCTCGCTACCGTTCGACCGCGACGAGCCGATCGCCTACATCACCCAGACCACGCTTTCGGTGGACGACACCCGCTCGGTGATCGCCGCGCTCCATGCGCGCTTCAGCGATGTTGCCGGCCCGGAGACGTCCGATATCTGCTACGCGACGCAAAACCGCCAGTCCGCCGTGCGGGCCTTGTGCGAACGGGCGGAGATCCTGCTCGTCGTCGGCTCGCCCAACAGCTCCAACTCGAACCGGCTCCGCGAAATCGGGATCGAGGAAGGTCTGCCGAGCTATCTTGTCGCCGATGGCGACGCGCTCGATCCGGCGTGGTTCGACGGGGTGGAGACCGTCGGCCTGACCGCCGGGGCCTCGGCGCCGGAGGAACTCGTTCAAAGCGTGATCGACGCGCTTCATCGCTTCGGCCCCGTCGCCGTCGAGCAACTGGACGGGATCGAGGAAAAGATCGAATTTCGCTTGCCCCCCGCGCTCAAACGGCTCACGCCGCGCGCGACGGATCAGGCCTAAAGCAGGAGTCACGGGCTCAATGGGAATTCCGTTTGGTGAGGCCGCCCGCATCGGCGCCTACGTCTTGGGCAAGCATCTGCGCGGGGTGGAGCGTTATCCCCTCGTCCTGATGCTCGAACCGCTGTTTCGCTGCAATCTCGCTTGTCAAGGCTGCGGCAAGATCGACTATCCCGATGAGATTCTCAATCAGCGCCTGTCCTACGATCAGTGCATGGCGGCGATCGACGAATGCGGCGCGCCGGTGGTCTCGATCGCGGGTGGCGAGCCGCTGCTCCACCACGACATGCCGCGCATCGTCAAAGGCTATCTGGCGAAGAAAAAATTCGTCATCCTGTGCACCAACGCGCTGCTCCTCCAGAAGAAGATCGACCAGTATGAGCCGCACCCCGGCTTTACATGGTCGATCCACCTCGACGGCGACAAGGCGATGCACGACCGTTCGGTCTGCCTCGACGGCGTTTACGAAACCGCGACGGCGGCGATCCGGCTCGCCAAGCAGAAGGGCTTCCGAGTTTCGATCAACTGCACGCTGTTCAACGACGCCGACGCCGAGCGCTGCGCCGCCTTCTTCGACGAGGTGAAGGCGATCGGGGTCGACGGAATCACAGTCTCGCCCGGCTATGCCTATGAGCGCGCGGCCAATCAGGACGGCTTCCTCAATCGCACCCGCACCAAGGAACTGTTTCGCGGCATCTTCGCGCGTGGCCGCGGCGGCAAGGCGTGGCCGTTCACCCAGTCGGCGATGTTCCTCGATTTCCTCGCCGGGAACCGCGCCTACAAGTGCACGCCATGGGGCAACCCGACCCGCACCCTGTTCGGCTGGCAGAAGCCCTGCTACCTGCTCGGCGAAGGCTATGCCAAGACCTATAAGGAGCTGATGGAAGGCACCGACTGGGACCAGTACGGCGTCGGCAACTACGAGAAATGCCAGGACTGCATGGTCCATTCGGGCTTCGAGGCGACGGCGGTGATGGACAGCGTCCGCCACCCGCTCAAGGCCGCGATGGTATCGCTCCGGGGCATCCGCACCGAGGGGCCGATGGCACCCGACATCAGCATCGCCAACCAGCGCCCCGCCGAGGACGTCTACTCAGGTCAGGTCGCGCGGGAACTGGCCGAGATCCGCAAGGCCAAACCCGAATCGCGCAAGCATGTCGTAGCCGCCGAGTAGCGAGCGCATCGCGCGCGCCGCGTCGCGCGCGGTAACGATCAGCGCCGGAATCTGGCGAGGATCGCGGGCGAGCGAGGCCAGCACCGCGCCGATCGCGATCTCCCCGTCGCCGCGCATTCCAACGCGCGCGGCGGCGGGCAGGCTGTGACCGGCATCGTCCGATATCACCCGCAGGATCGCGAACGGCAGGCCGTGCCGGCGGGCGACGCGCCGGGCGACATGGCTCTCCATATCGACCGCGATCGCCCCGGTCGCGCGGTGCAGCGCGCGTTTCGCCGCCGCATCGGCGATCATCGTGCCATCGGCGTGGATCGGGCCGACACGCGCGTCGGGCAGCAGCGTCCGCAGTCGCGCCGGCCAGCCGCCTTCACCCGCCTCGCCCAGCACCCAATCGCCCGGCCGCAGCCCCTCGACCAGCGCACCGCCGAGGCCGATGCTGAGCAGCGCCGTCGCCTCCGGCGCGCGGGCTTCGAGCGCCGCCTCCAGCCGGGCATCGTCGCCACCGCCCGCCACCGCGATCACATCCGCCCGGCCGAGGAGCCTCGCCTCGCGCCGCAATCCAGTCGCCGCGAGGATCACATGCCCCATGCAACGCGGGCCGAATTGCCGTGCATCAGGTTGCGGTAGCGCGCCATCGCCCAGAGCGGGAAATAACGGGAATAGCCATGGTAGCGCAGGTAGAAGACGCGCGGAAAGCCGCCGCCGGTATAAGCGTCCTGCCGCCACAGGCCGTCCTCGCCCTGATGCGCGCGCAGCCAGCCGATCCCGCGCGCAACCGCCGGATTTTCGACCTCGCCGGCCGCCATCAAGCCGATCAGCGCCCAGGCGGTCTGGGACGGCGTCGACGGCGCCGGGCTATGGCCGGTGCGGTCGAGCGCATAGCTGTCGCAATCCTCGCCCCAGCCGCCATCCTCGTTCTGGATCGCGAGCAGCCAGTCGACCGCGCGGCGGACGACCGGGCTCGCGGGATCGACCCCGGCCGCGTTCAGCGCCGACAGCGCCGACCATGTCCCGTAGATATAATTGACGCCCCACCGGCCGAACCAGCTTCCATCCGGTTCCTGCTCGGCCTCCAGATAGGCGATCGCGGCCTTCATGCGCGGGCTGTCCGCCGGCTCGCCGAGCTGCGCGAACAGCGAGACGCAACGCGCCGAGACGTCGACCGTCGGCGGATCGAGCAGCGCGCCATGGTCGGCGAACGGGATATTGTTGAGGTAATGATAGCTGTTGTCGGCATCGAACGCGCCCCAGCCGCCGTTGCGACTCTGCATGCCGGCGGTCCATTCGGTCGCGCGCGCGATCGCCTCGTCATAGACGTGATCGTGGCCGAGCGGCCCGCGCGCGCGATCCATCGCCATCGCGACCACCGCGGTATCGTCGAGATCGGGATAATGCGCGTTGTTATACTGGAACGCCCAGCCGCCGGGCTGGACCCCCGGCCGCTGCTCCGCCCAGTCGCCCGCGACGTCGAGCACCTGACGCGGCTGGAGCCAGGCGAGCGCCGCCGCCGCGCGCCGCTCCGCGTCCTCGCCGCCGACTTCGAGCAGCGCATGGGCGGCGAGCGCGGTGTCCCACACCGGCGAGACGCACGGCTGGCAATAGGCCTCGCCGTCGCCGTCCTCGGGATCGAGCACCAGGAGATTTTCGACCGACTTGCGGGCGATCGCGCGCGCGGGATGATCCTCGGCATAGCCCAGCGCGTCGTACATCATCACGCTGTTCGCCATCGCCGGATAGATCGCGCCGAGCCCGTCCTCGCCGTTCAGCCGTTCGCCGACGAAGTCGACGCAGGCGGCGATCGCCCGCGCGCGCAGCCGCCTCGGCCAGCATCCGCGCACCCGCTTCAACACCCGGTCGAGCGCGGCAAAGCCCGCCGTCCATAGCCACTTGCGCCCCGCCGCCTTGCTCTGCGGCGGATAGACCCGCCCGCGCTCGCAATAAAGTTCATCGACCAGGATGCCGCGCGGATTGCGCGCCTGCGGCCGGAGCGCCATCAGCACGAGCAGCGGCACGATCACGGTGCGCGCCCAATAGGACATCTTCGAGAGGTGGATCGGGAACCAGCGCGGCAGCAGGATCAGCTCGGGCGGCATTTCAGGCACCGCCGCCCACGGCCCGGCGCCGTAGAGCGCGAGCTGAATGCGGGTAAAGACGTTGCTGGTCTCGGCCCCGCCCGCCGCCAGAATCGCCGCCCGCGCGCGCGCCATGTGCGCCGCGTCGGGCGCATCGCCGATCATCTTGAGCGCGAAATAGGCCTTGACCGACGCGCTGATGTCGAACGCGCCGCCGTGGAACAGGCCCCAGCCGCCATGATCGGCCTGAATCCGCCGCAAATAGCGCCCGATCGCGGCTTCGAGCGCGAGGTCGTCGGGTTCGCCGAGATAATGGCGCAGCAGAATATATTCGGCCGGGATCGTCGCATCGGCCTCCAGCTCGAACACCCAATGTCCATCCGCGCGCTGGCTGGCGGCGAGCGCGGCGGCGGCGCGGCGGATCGTCTCGTCCAGCGCGTCGGGCTGGGCAGGGTCGGTCGGTCGCAACATGGTTCGGCTCAATTCTCCTGTCGCCCCGCCAGCATGGCAGCGGCATCGCCGGAGCGGATAGCACCCTCGATCGTCGCGGGCAGCCCCGTTCGCGTCCAGTCCCCGGCGAGGAACAGGTTGCGCCAACGGGTCGCGGCCGGCGGGCGGCGACGCTCCTGCGCCGGGGTGGCGGCGAACGTCGCCCGCTGCTCGCGCACGATCTGCCAGGGCGGCAATGCCGGCGGCAGGCCCAACGCGGCCGCGACATCGCCCCATACCCGGCCGGCGAGCGCCTCGCGCTCCTCGTCGCGCAGGGCGTCGGCGGCGCTGATCGTCACCGCCACCCGATCGGGAAAGGCGAAAATCCATTGCGCCGTCCCCCCGATCACGCCGAGCATCGGTTCGGCACCCGGTGGCGGCGCGATCCGGAAGTGGAGGTTGAGAATCGCATGGTGCGCGTCGGGCACGGCAAGCCCCGGCACGAGACCGGCCGCCACCCACGGCGGCACCGCGAGGATCACGGCTTCGTCGTCGCCCACCGGCTCCTCGCCATCGGCGAAGTGGAGCGCGGCCACCCGATCCCCCGCGAAGCCGATCGCGCGCAGACGCCGGCCGAGGCGCGGCGCGTCTCCCCGACCCGCGAGGAACGCGACCGCCGGATCGACGAACGCGGCGGCGAGCGTCGGGGCCGCGATCCGAGGCCGGCAGGCGCGGCCGCCCTGGCCCAGCGATTCGCGGACGATCGCCCCGGCCAGCGCCGCCGAGGCCCCGGCGACCGGCGTGTTGAGCGCCGCGAGCAGCACCGGCTCTACGAACCGGCGCCACAGCGGCCCGCTGGTCGGGATCGTCTCGCCCACTGTCGCGCCGTCACGGGGGGCCAGCAGCCGGGCGAGCGCGAGATGATCGGCCAGCGTCGTGCCGGGCACGCGGCGCGTATCGCGCGCGATCCACCACGGCAGGCGGCCGTCATTGGGACGGACTGTCCAGCGCGCGCCATCGGCCAGATCGACGAAGGCGAAGCGCGCCTCGTCCGGCCCCGTCAGCCGATCGCGGGCGCCGATCCGCGCCAGATAGTCGGCGACCGCGCGGTTGCCGCTGAGCACGAGGTGGTTGCCATTGTCGATGATCGCCCCGAGGCGCCGGTCGCGATAGGAGCGGCAGCGCCCGCCCGCCTGCGCCGCCGCCTCGCTGACCGTGACGCGCGCGCCCGCTTCGGCCAGCCGGGTCGCCGCCGCCAGCCCGGCCAGCCCGGCGCCGACGATATGGACCCGCCTCACCCCGCGATCCTGAGCCGCAGCAGCGTCGCCAGCAGCGC
>Ga0182740_1001801_pt1 | contig 13905 bp, 11 predicted proteins | sample eDN5th37CKraftBY_FD_128872 | JGI IMG/M metagenome (GOLD analysis project Ga0182740, IMG submission 128872) | Enriched backyard soil microbial communities from Emeryville, California, USA - eDNA 5th pass 37_C Kraft BY (version 2) (version 2) | ecosystem: Environmental > Terrestrial > Soil >...
AAGCGCGTCGAGCTTGGCCGGGCGCTGGCGATGGAGCCGGAGCTTTTGCTGCTCGACGAGCCGATGGCCGGGATGAACATGGAGGAGAAGGAGGACATGTGCCGCTACATCCTCGATCTCAACCGCCATTTCGGCACCACCATCGCCCTGATCGAGCACGACATCGGCGTGGTCATGGACCTGTCCGACCGGGTGGTGGTTCTCGAATACGGACACAAGATTGCAGACGGAACGCCTGAGGAGGTGAAGGCGGACCCGAAGGTCATCGACGCCTATCTGGGCGTCGGACACTGAAACGCGAGGATACGCCACGCCGTTCGTGACGGCGCTGTCGTCGATCAGGGAGGATCGATGCTCTACAATATATTCATCGACCCGTTCGTGCAGATGGTGCAGATGCCCGATCTGCTCGTGCAGACCCTGTGGGAGGGGCTGGTCTCGGGTGTGCTCTATGCGCTGATCGCGCTGGGCTTCGTGCTGATCTTCAAGGCATCCGGCGTCTTCAATTTCGCGCAAGGCATCATGGTGGTGTTTTCCGCACTCACGCTTGTCGGCTTCTACGCGAAATTCTCCTCATGGGGCTTTTCCGGCCACGCCGCCGCCTTCCTCGCGCTGCTTCTGGCGGCCGGCGTCATGCTGGTGCTGGCCATGCTGGTCGAGCGCGTGGTGCTGCGCCCGCTGGTCAACCAGCCGGACATCATCCTGTTCATGGCCACCTTCGGCATCACCTATGTGCTGATCGGCTTCGGCGAGATCGTGTTCGGCGGCGACCCCAAGCAGATGATCGCCAATGAATTGTTCCTGCCCAGCGGTTCCGTCGACATAGAGATGCTGGGCGGTCTGGTGAGCCTGCAGAAGATCGACATCGCCGCCGCCGTCATCGCCTCGCTGATGATCGTGGGACTGGCGCTGTTCTTCCAGAAAACGCGCATCGGCCGTGCCTTGCGTGCCGTCGCCGACAGCCACAAGGCAGCGCTTTCGGTCGGTATTTCGCTCAACCAGATCTGGGTGATCGTGTGGTTCGCCGCCGGTCTCGTTGCGCTCGTCACCGGCATCATGTGGGGCGCGCGCTCGGACGTGTCCTTCGCGCTGGAGATCGTGGCGCTGAAGGCGCTGCCGGTTCTCGTCCTCGGCGGTTTCACCTCGGTGCCGGGCGCCATCGTCGGGGGGCTCATCATCGGCATCGGCGAGAAGCTCGGCGAGTTCTACTGGGGCCCGCTGCTCGGCGGCGGCATCGAGAGCTGGCTCGCCTATGTGATCGCCCTTGTGTTCCTGCTGTACCGGCCGCAGGGCCTGTTCGGCGACAAGATAATCGAACGGATCTGACACGATGTTCTATCGCGAAACCGGCCAGTTCAAGCAAAGCTACGCGGCAGACTCCGCAGTCTTCCCGATCCTTCAGGACCGCTACGGCCTCGCCATCGTCATGGCCATCGCCTTTGTCCTGATCCCCATGTTCGGCAGCGAGTTCCTGCTCGCTTCGGTGATGATCCCGTTCCTGATCCTGTCGCTCGGAGCCATCGGGCTGAACATCCTCGTCGGCTATACGGGGCTTTTGTCGCTCGGCACGGCCGGCTTCATGGGCGTGGGCGCCTATGCCACCTACAAGCTTTCCACGCTGTTTCCGCAGGTGAACATTCTGGTGTGGATCCTGTGCTCGGGCTTCTTTTCGGCCGGCATCGGCGTTCTGTTCGGCCTGCCGTCGCTGCGCATCAAGGGGTTCTATCTCGCCGTCGCCACGCTTGCCGCGCAGTTCTTCCTGCAATGGTGCTTCGTGCGCGTGGCCTGGCTCTACAATTACAATCCGTCGGGCGCCATCGAGGTGTCGGGCCGTACCCTGTTCGGCATCGCCATCACCGGGCCGATGGCCACGCCGGTCAACCGCTACTATGTGGTGCTGGGCGTCGTGGTGGTGATGACGCTGATAGCCTCCAACATCGTTCATGGACGCATCGGGCGCACATGGATGGCCGTGCGCGACATGGACATTGCCGCCCAGCTTATGGGCATTCGCCTGCTGCCGGCCAAGCTGCTGGCCTTCGCCGTCTCGTCCTTCTACTGCGGCGTGGCGGGGGCGCTGATGGTGTTCCTGTGGCTGAGTGCTGCGGAGCCATCCGCATTCGACATCAAGCTGTCGTTCCTGCTGCTGTTCATGGTCATCATCGGTGGTCTGGGCTCCCTGATCGGCTCCTTCATGGGCGCTGCGCTGATCCACATATTGCCGATCGTCATCCGCGCCCTGCCGGAATCGCTGGGGTTGCCGGTGGCTGCGGCCACTGTCGAGCACCTGACCTATCTGATCGTCGGCGGGCTCATCATCTTCTTCCTCATCGTCGAGCCGCACGGACTGGCCCGGCTCTGGCAGATAACAAAACAGAAGCTTCGCGTGTGGCCGTTCCCTTACTGAGGGGCGGTGCACGTGGTGGGAGTGGAAACCGGAGGAGAATGAAAATGTCACTGAAAAAAATGATACTGGCACTTTCAGCCGCATCGATGCTGGCGATGCCGGCCATCGAGGCGGCCAACGCAGAAGATTCGATCTATGTGCCGCTGTTCACCTACCGCACCGGAGCCTTCGCCGGCTCGGGCGCGCCGATCGCCGACGGCATGCACGACTATCTCACCATGCTCAACGAGCGTGATGGCGGCATCGGCGGCGTCAAGCTGGTGATCGAGGAATGCGAGACCGGCTATGACACCAAGAAGGGCCTCGAATGCTACGAGGCTGTGAAGCCGAAGAAGCCGGTCATGGTCAATCCGTGGTCGACCGGCATCACGCTGCCGCTGATCCAGAAGGCCGGTGTCGACAAGATCCCGGTGCTGTCCATGGCCTATGGCCTGTCGGCCTCGGCCAAGGGCGACGTCTTCCCGTGGATCTTCAACCCGCCGGCGACCTACTGGGACGGCTTCACGCAGATCCTGAACTACATCGCCGATCAGGAAGGCGGCGGCGTCGACAAGCTCAAGGGCAAGAAGATCGGCTACATCTATCTCGACGCCAGCTTCGGGCGCGAGCCGCTGCCGCTCATCGAACAGCTCTCAAAGGAACTCGGCTTCGAGGCCAAGCTCTATCCGGTGGCTGCCGCCGACATGCAGAACCAGTCGTCGCAGTGGCTGAGCGTGCGCCGCGACCGGCCCGACTACATGATCCTGTTCGGCTGGGGCGCTCTCAACTCCACCGCCGTCAAGGAAGCGGTGAAGACCAACTTCCCGATGGAGAAGTTCATCTCCGTGTGGTGGCCGGGCGAGGATGACGTGCGCGGCGCCGGCGATGGCGCCAAGGGCTTCAAGACGCTGAACTGGCATGCCGCCGGCACGGATTTCCCGCTTATCCAGGACATCCAGAAATATGTCGTCGATGCGGGCAAGAGCCAGGTCTCGGACAAGGCCAAGGTCGGGCAGGTGCTGTACAACCGCGGTGTCTACAACTCCATGCTGATCGCCGAGGCCATCCGTACCGCGCAGGAGGTGACGGGCAACAAGGTGGTGACCGGCGAGGACGTACGCCGTGGTCTGGAGAACCTCAACATCGACGAAGCGCGCCTCAAGGAGATCGGCCTTGAAGGCTTCACCCAGCCTCTGAAGCTCTCCTGCAACGACCACAACGGCCATCAGTCCAACTTCGTGCAGAGCTGGAACGGCACCGCATTCGAGAAGGTGACCGATTACATCGCGCCGATGAGCGACAAGGTCATTCCGCTGCTCGACGAGGATGCGAAGTCCTACGCCGAGAAGAATGCGCCATGGCCTGAGCGCACCGAGGCCTGCGACGCCTCGTAAGGCTCACGCTTTCGCCAGCTTCCCTTCCCCCGCCAGCCAGCCCAGCCAGTCGGGGGAAGGGCCCAAATCCGGAGCTGACCCATGTCTGAACCTGCCACTGCCGATACTGTTTCCCGTCAACCGGATCCGGCGCCGCCGATTCTGTCGGTCAACAATATCGAGGTCATCTACGATCACGTCATTCTCGTGCTGAAAGGCGTGTCGCTCACCGTGCCGAAAGGCGGAATCGTTGCCATTCTGGGCGCCAACGGCGCCGGCAAGACGACGACGCTCAAGGCCATCTCCAACCTGCTCCATTCCGAGCGCGGGGAGGTGACGAAGGGCTCGATCGAATTCGATGGCGAGCGCATCGACAAGCTCAGCCCCAACGAGCTGGTGCGGCGCGGCTGCATTCAGGTGATGGAGGGCCGGCACTGCTTCGGCCATCTCAGCATCGAGGAAAACCTGCTGACCGGAGCTTTCACCCGCCGCGACGGCCGGGCCGCAGTGCGCGACGATCTGGAGATGATCTACAACTATTTCCCGCGCCTGAAGCAGCGGCGCAATTCGATGGCCGGTTACACCTCCGGCGGCGAACAGCAGATGTGCGCCATCGGCCGCGCTATGATGAGCCGGCCGAAGATGATCCTGCTCGACGAGCCGTCCATGGGTCTTGCCCCGCAGGTGGTCGACGAAATCTTCGAGATCGTGAAGGACCTCAACACAAAGCAGGGCGTGTCGTTTCTCGTGGCCGAGCAGAACACCAACATGGCGCTGAAATACGCCACCTACGGCTACATCCTGGAAACCGGACGCATCGTCATGGACGGTGCTGCCGATGCGTTGCGCGACAATGAAGACGTCAAGGAATTCTATCTCGGCATTGGCGGTGAGGGGCGCAAGTCGTTCCGCGACGTCAAGAGCTACAAGCGCCGCAAGCGCTGGCTGAGCTGAGCAGCCGATACCAGTCGCACAGGGCCCGATCCCATAGGCCCTGTCAGAGAAGCCGTCAGAAAGGCGATGTCCCCCATGCCTGCACATTTCGATGCCGAGGAAACCCGGGCTCCGGAAGTTCGTGAAAAAGCCCTGTTCGGGGCGCTGCGCACCCTGCTTGCCAGCGTGGTCGAGACAACGCCCGCCCTGCGGCAGCAACTGGATGGCATATCCATCGACGCGATGGCGGACAGGCAGTCGCTGCAGAGCGTGCCGGTGATCCGCAAGGGCGATCTGGTGGCCCTGCAGGCCAAGGCTCCGCCCTTTGCCGGGCTCACGTCCGTTTCCGCCGGCAGGTTGAAGCGGCTGCTGGTCTCGCCGGGCCCGATCTTCGATCCCGAAGGTCATGGCAAGGACTGGTGGAGCTCGGCGCGCGCGCTGTTCGCCGCCGGCATCCGCAGCGAGGACATCGTCCACAACGCGTTCAGCTATCACCTCACGCCGGGTGGCTACATCATGGAATCGGGTGCCCATGCGCTGGGCTGCGCGGTCATTCCGGCCGGTGTGGGCAACACCGAGCAGCAGATCGAGGCGATCGCCGCCTTGCGGCCGTCCGGCTATGTCGGTACGCCCGACTTCCTCAAGATCCTGCTCGACAGGATCGCCGAAGCCGGCGTCGAGAATCCGATAAAGCGCGCTCTGGTTTCGGGGGCAGCCTTTCCGCCGTCCCTGCAACAGGAGGTGGCGGGGCGCGGCGTCGATGCCTATCAGGCCTATGCCAGCGCCGAGCTTGGTGTCATCGCTTATGAGACGTCCGCGCGCTCAGGGCTAGTCGTCAATGAAGGGCTGATCGTGGAGATCGTGCGCCCCGGCACCGACGAGGCGGTGGCCGAGGGCGAGGTGGGCGAGGTTGTGGTGACGCGGCTCAGCGCTGAATATCCGCTGTTGCGCTTCGGCACCGGGGACCTTTCCCGCATAGTGCCGGGCGTGAGCCCGTGCGGCCGCACCAACCAGCGGCTGGCCGGCTGGATGGGACGCGCCGACCAGCGCACCAAGGTCAAGGGCATGTTCGTCGACCCGGCCCAGATCGCCGCGATCGCGAAAAAATATCCGGAACTCGGGCGGCTGCGGCTGGTGGTGACGCGCGAGGCCGAGCAGGATCACATGGTGCTGAAGGCTGAAGCCGGGGAGGCGGCCACGGAATTGCCGGCAATTCTCGAACAGGCCTTGCAGGCATCGACCAAGATGAAGGGCAGAGTGGAAATCGTGCCTCCCGACAGCCTGCCAAATGACGGCAAGGTCATCGCCGACGAGCGCCCCGCCGGCTAAAACTCCCCGCTTTCGGGGCGGCGGCCGGAACGATAGGCGGTGTCGCCCGCAGACGACATGTCAGGTGGTCCGGTATCGGTTCAATCTTGAGCTGATTTGTCCACTTGATTGCGAAACGTTCCTGACCGATGTTCGGCCCGAAAAGCATCGACTGCCGCCATGTCGTCTTCACGACATGGCGGGAACGTGGTGCAGGGAAGACCGCAGGACGAAACCAATGACATCGCCCGTTGCAATCCATGCCGACAAAGCGCATTTCCCTGCCGGAGATGAGCGCGACATGAGTTTGCCGGACGAGACACAGAGCAGCGAACCCCCAGCGGTTTCGGCACCGATGCGCGGCCTGTTCCTCGCGCTCGGGCTTTTCTTCGTCGCGCTGGGCTTTGTGGGAGCGTTCCTTCCGGTGCTGCCGACCACGCCGTTCCTGATTCTGGCTGCGGCCTGTTTTGCAAAATCCTCGCGGCGACTGGAGTTCTGGCTTCTCGATCATCCGCGCTTCGGACCCACGCTTCGCGAGTGGCGGGTGCGCCGCGCCATACCGCGCAAAGCCAAGTTCATGTCGCTCGCCGGCAGCAGTTTAGGCTTCCTTCTGTTCTGGCTGGGGAGCAATCCCGGCCCGCTTCTCATGGTAGCGGTGGCATCGCTGATGCTGTTCGGTGTTGCCTATGTGTTTTCCCGGCCATCCTGAAGCCGCTTTGACAAGCCGATTTTCTCCGGGGGCATCTGCAGGATCACATCTGCTTTGACGGCGCGCCAGACCTTTTCATCTTGACGTGCAGGACAAGGCTGCAGCCCGCCCGTTGCCTGCGGTAACCTCCGGCAGGGCGTCCCTGAACAATACTTTTCTTCCTTGCCGGTCTGGCAGGGCGTCTCGTTCCGCAACAGTTCGACCCATCCTGACCTCCGTGTTCCCTTGCGGAAGGTGATCGGACCCGCGCCAAACAACCGTGCGCCAGCACGATTTTCACGTGGCGGAACGAGAAATTCCACAGGTGCGGCAATTTATTATATAAAAAGCATAGACAAACACTTGAACCGGGAACCGGGTAGTCCTATCTGGGCGGTGTGTCGGGTGTTCTCCTCCCATTGCGCCCGGCACGTTCCCCTCTGGAAGGTTTTAACTTTCCATGCTTGGCCGGGCCTTTAGGTCCGGCCTTTTTTTATGCGTTCTCCAAAAAAACAAAAACGGCGCCGAAGCGCCGTTTGAGTGGAAAGCTTATGAAGCCCGCCGAAATCAGTTGCGGGTCTCGGTGGAGAAATGGCCGCACCAGTCGCTGGCCGTAACCACCGGCCACAGGCCGCGTGCGTTCGGCTCGGGCTGCGTCACCGGCGGGTTGAAGCGGCACAGGCCGGCATTCTCGGCGACCTTGGTGCTGTTGGCGATGTGGTCTTCGTAATAAGCGCAGCTATTGCACGAAACGGACTGGGCCATGGGGTATCTCCTTCTTTCAGTATTTCAGTCGGATTTAAAGTTGAGCTTTGGTATCTGAATTTAGAATTATTCTAAACTAGAAATCGGGATAAGCGCAAGCGTCGTTTTCAGGGGTGCGACAAGAAAGACGCTCCCATGCACGAAAGGTGCCGTCTCGCCGCCGGACATTTTTCGTGCCCGGCGACTGAAGCAAGCATGATGGTGAGAATTGCCTGAGGCCGCTCAGGGAGCCTTGCCGGTTCCCTTGCGCGCCTTCTTTGAAGGGCGCACATAGATTTCCAGCCTGTGACTGACTATGTCGAAACCGTGCTGCCGGGCGATCTCATCCTGCAGCCTTTCGATCTCATCGGAGCGGAACTCGATCACGTCGCCGGTCTCGACATTGATCAGGTGGTCGTGATGGTCCTGATCGGCTGTTTCGAAGCGCGCCCGGCCGTCACCGAAAGTATGTTTCTCCAGAACGCCCTTTTCTTCCAGCAGGGACAGCGTGCGATAGACAGTGGCGATCGCGACGCCGGGACTGATCTCGCTGACGCGACGATGCAGTTCCACTGCATCCGGATGGTCCGTCGATTCGGCCAGAACCTGCATGATGACCTTGCGCGGCCCCGTGAGTCGAAGACCATGCTCCTTGCAAAGGTCGGCGATGTCCTTGCTGAATCTCATATCTGCTCTTTGCGATGCATCCGGACCGTAAAAGGCTTCTGCGGCACTCAGGATAGACCTACCCCGTATAGGACGACCTTTCCAGTGACGGCAAGGCGCACCGGCACCGCGCAAAAAGAAAGGGCCCCGAAAACGGGGCCCTGATCTCATCTTGCCAGGCTGGTCTACTCCGCCGGTTTCGGCTTCTTGCGGAACAGGGCAGCCAGATTGTCCCACAATTCGATCTTCACGCCCTGACGCTTCATGATCAGCGCCTGCTGGAGAATCGAGAGCAGGTTGTTCCATGCCCAGTAGATGACCAGTCCTGCGGGGAAACCTGCCATCATGAAGGTGAAGATGACGGGCATCCAGTTGAAGATCATGGCCTGCGTCGGGTCCGGCGGCGCCGGGTTCATACGCATCTGCAGGAACATGGTCACGCCCATCAGCAGCGGCCAGATGCCGATATGCAGCATGGCGGGAACGGTATAGGGCAGCAGGCCGAACAGGTTGAACAGCGAGGTCGGATCGGATGCCGCCAGATCGTGAATCCAGCCGAAGAACGGCGCGTGGCGCATTTCGATGGTGATGTAGAGCACCTTGTAGAGCGCGAAGAACACCGGAATCTGGATCAGCACCGGCCAGCAGCCGGCGATCGGATTGATCTTCTCCGTCTTGTAGAGCTCCATCATCGCCTGCTGCTGCTTCATCCGGTCATCCGCGTATTTCTCGCGGATCTCCGTCATCTTGGGCTGCACCTTCTTCATATTGGCCATCGAGGCGTAGGACTTGTTGGCCAGCGGGAAGAAGATGAGCTTGACGACGACGGTGGTGGCGAGGATCGCCAGACCGAAATTGCCGAGCATCTTGTAGAGCGTGTCGATCAGCCAGAACATCGGCTTGGTGATGAAGTGGAACCAGCCCCAGTCGATGAGCAGGTCGAAGCGGCGGATGCTGCGCTCTTCCTCATAGGCGTTGATGGTCCCGACTTCCTTGGCGCCGGCAAAGACCAGCGATTCGACCGTGGCCGACTGGCCAGCGGCAACCGGAATCGCATCGCTGAGGAAGTCGGCCTGATAGCGCGGGCGGCCATCCTCGAAATAGGCGAAGCGCGGCTGGAAGGGCTGCTTTGCCGTGGGAACGAGCGTAACCGCCCAGTACTTGTCGGTGATGCCAAGCCAGCCGTCGCTGGACTTGCCGGGCGTGTACTGCTTGTCGTCCTCGACGGCGGAATATTTGTGCTCCTGCAGCCCTTCGGTGCCGGTCACGCCGATCAAGCCCTCATGCAGAACGTAGATCGAGGCGGTGGTCGGCTTGTCGAAGCGGGTCACGCGTCCGTAGCTGAACAGGGTGATGTCGCTGGCGCCACTGTTTTCCACGGTGTCCGACACCGTGAACATGTAGTGAGCGTCGATCGAATAGGTGCGCTTGAAAACGAGGCCCTTTTCGTTCGTGTAGGTGAGGGTGACGGGCGTGGCCGGTGTCAGCGAGGCACCTTCCGGTGCCGTCCACACGGTCTGCGGTCCCGGCACAGAGCCGGTTGCCTCATTGCCGACGAAGCCAAGCTCGGCATAATAGCCATTGGGCAGCGCAGCGGGATTGAGCAGCTCGATCTCGGGCGAATTCCTGTCGACCGTCTCGCGGTAATCCTTGAGCTTGAGATCGTCGAGGCGTCCGCCGGTCAGATTGATCGAGCCTTCGACGCTGGGCGTCTCGATCCTGACGCGCGGGGTGCCGGCCAGCGCCTGCTCGCGTCCGGCGGGTGCCGTCAGCCCGTCGGTGCCGCCGGCGCCGGGAATGGCGCCTTGTCCGGGGGAAGCCTGACCAGAGGTCTGGCCGGGCGCGGGCACGTCGGCGCTCTGTTGGGTCTGCTCCTGCCGGGCCTGCTCGATCTGAGCCGCCTCGCGCTGCTGCTCGATGCGCGGGTTCATATAGAAGACCTGCCAGAGCACCAGAATCAGCACTGACAGCGCAATGGTGATGAAGAAATTGCGATTGTGTTCCATCATGAACCCTATCGTGATCCGCGGATCCGCCGGGAAAGTTCGGCCTTGAGTTGGTCGAATGGCGCGCCGAGCGCATCCAGGCGGCCGACGATCACATAATCATTGCCGCACGTCATGTCATGTGCGGCATGGGTGCGCACGGCTTCTTTCAGCCGCCGTCTGACGCGATTGCGTATGACGGCATTGCCGACTTTCTTGGTGACGGTGTAACCGACGCGCGGCGCAGCAGTATCGCCCCGATCGAGAACCTCAACGAGAAAAAACCGTCCACGGCGCTTTTCACCACGCCGCACGGCCAGAAATTCCGCACGCTTGAGAAGCCGCCCGGGCTGCGGTCCCGAAGGCTTACAGTCGCCGGGCAACGAACTCGCTTCCGTCAGGCGCTCAGCCGCTTGCGACCACGATTGCGGCGGGCAGCAATGACGGCACGACCACCATTGGTGGCCATACGGGCACGGAAGCCGTGGCGGCGCTTGCGAACGAGCTTGGAGGGTTGGTAGGTACGCTTCATTTATTTAATACCGCGGTGTGCGGCCCTTCTTGATTCTGTCATGGTTAAGACAGGAGCTATGCCCGGCCTGCACGCACAACCAAGGTTGCGCCGGGAGTGCAGGCCCGAGCGTGAGCGGCTTATATGGACTGGGGGCCATCGAGTCAATCAGCAGGGCTTTGCGGCGCATCACTCTTTCCGGCCATGCCGGAGCACAGACAAGGGCGACGGGTTCGACTATGATGAGAAGGTGGCCGCAGAGCCGCTGAATGTGGAGACGGATGACTGAGAACCTGCAAAGCGGGCAGGACGAACCGATGCCGGCACGGCATACGGTTCCGCTCGCGCGCGGGCTGTCCACCAAGCTGCTGCTGCTGACGGTCGTTTTCGTGCTGATGGCGGAAACCCTCATCTTTCTCCCTTCCGTGGCCAGCTATCGCGTCAGCTGGCTGCGGGACCGGCTGGCCACGGCTGCGGCCGTTTCCATCGTGCTCGTGCAGGGCGATCCGGCCGATTTGTCGCGCGAGGCGCAGGACGACGTGCTGACGGCCATCGGGGCCAGGGCCATCGCCGTCAGCGATGGCGGCGTATCGCGCCTTCTGGTGGTGGCCGACATGCCGCCGGAAGTCGACACCCATATCGACATGGCGAATGTGGGCATGTTCGGGGAAATCGCCGGGGCGCTGGACACGCTGCTGTACGGGGGCGACCGGATGCTGCGCGTCTACGGACCGGCCGGTGACGATGCCCGCGAGTTCGAGCTGATCATGCCGGACAACGCCCTGCGCGCGGCCATGCTGACCTATGCGCGCAATGTTGCCCTGCTGTCGCTGCTGATCTCGGTGTTTGCAGCGATGCTCGTCTACGCTGCCATGGACCGCATCATGGTGCGCCCCATGCGCAGGCTCGCTCAGTCCATGCTGGACTTCTCGGCAGCCCCCGATGATCCGGCGCGCGTCATCACCCCGGCCGCGCGCGCCGACGAGATCGGCTTTGCCGAGCGCGAGCTGTCCCACATGCAGGAAAGACTGCAGAAGATGCTGGCCGAACGCCGCCATCTGGCCGATCTCGGCCTTGCCGTTTCCAAGATCAATCACGACATGCGCAACATGTTGGCCTCCGCCCAGCTCATTTCCGACCGTCTGAGCATGTCGAAGGACCCGACAGTGCAGTCCTTCGCGCCGCGGCTGTTGCGGGCGCTGGACCGTGCCGTGTCCTATTCGGAAGGCGTGCTTGCCTATGGCCGCACCCAGGAGCCGCTGCCGGCGCGCCGGCTGGTCAACCTGCATCCGCTGGTGGAGGATCTGCGCGACATCGCGGGCGCCGACAGTGGCGTGGATTTCGTCAACGCCGTGCCATCCGGATTCGAGATCGATGCGGATCCGGACCAGCTTTTCCGCGTGCTGACAAATCTTGTCCGCAACGCGGTTCAGGCCATGATCGCCGAGGCCGAACGCATCAATGTGCAGCGGCTGACTGTGTCGGCCGAGCGGCAGGGCGGCGTCTGCCGTGTCATGGTGAGTGACACCGGTCCCGGCCTGCCGCCCAGGGCGCGGGAAAATCTGTTCTCTGCTTTCCGGGGCGGCGCACGGCAGGGCGGCACCGGTCTCGGTCTTGCCATCGCGCACGAGCTGGTGCGTGCCCATGGCGGTGTTCTGGAGCTGGTCGCCAGCGAAAGCGGCCACACCACCTTTGCCATAACCATCACCGATCGCCCGCTGCCCTTCAGTCGCACAGCCGATGGGGCACGCAAGCGCAGCTGAAACGCGGTGAACTTCCGGTCCTGTGGGCGATGTGAAGAAACTTTGAAATGCCGGCTTGCAATTCCCGGAATCAGCCGCTAGTGAAGCGGCACGTTCGCGGCCGGTTCTTAAAGCCAGTCGCCAGGTTGCCCAGGCGACCTGATGCGCGCCCGTAGCTCAGCTGGATAGAGCACCAGACTACGAATCTGGGGGTCAGAGGTTCGAATCCTTTCGGGCGCGCCATTTCAGTACAGAACTATGAACGCCGAACGCCGCCGTTTCTACGCTGGAAGCCGCGACTAGCGTTCGCAGCAGCTCTGACTTCGATCCCATTATACGAACCTCATCGTCAGCAACCTCGACGCGCTGCGTCAGAGCACGCAGGTGGTCGCGGTGATAGCCACCACTGTCTAGCCGCATCCGTTCACGAGCTTTGCAGGCGAATGCCGTGAGCATGTCGGGGGTAATACCCTGATCGCCTGAGCTATTTAGCGCGAGCTGCGTGCGCTCGGCATCAGCTATGGCTTGATCTCGCAATGCTTTAAGGCTTGCCATGCGTTCCTTCGCCATAGCGTCGTCCTTGTCGATCATTCCACCTTCGATCGCATCAAACAGGCGGCCGAGACGTTGGTCAGTATCTGTGATTCGCCTGTTAAGCTCGGCCAGATGAGCTCGGCGTCGCTCGACGCGCTCCTGACGCCTGTCAATGACGCTGGCAAGGATGATTTCCAGCCGCTTGGGCTGGAGCAAGCGATCTCCAATATGATCGGCGACGAGATGATCCAGCTTGCCCATTGGAATCGCTCGCCCCTTGCAGCCGGTCTTGCCCTGCCGTGCTTTGGTCGAGCAGGTGTAGTAGCGATATGTCTGCCCTGCACTTCCCTTACCAGTGCGCAGCGTCATGGCACCCCCGCACTTGGCGCAGAAACAGATACCCGTCAGGAGCGTGGGACCGCTGGACACTCGGGCGGGCGTCACCAAAGGATCGCGCGACTTCAAACGTGCTTGCACAGCGTCGAATATCTCGCGTTCGATCAAGGGCGGCACCGCCATGATGGCGACCTCGCTCTCCGGTTTCTTCTCCCGGGTTTTATGCGAGCGTGTGTTGAACCTGTGTTCGCCGATATAGGTGGTCCGAGTCAGGATAGCGTGGATTTGTGCTAAACCCCATTTCCCACCGTCGCGGGTGAAGAAGCCGCGCTCGTTGAGATAAGTGGCAATAGCCTTGACGCCCATTGTGCCGGACGTGCCGTCACCTTCGAGATAGAGCCGATAGATCAGCCGCACGGTGTCGGCGTGCAGCGGATCAATCTCCAGCTTCTTTTTGATCTTTGATCCGCGCTGCTCGGCTGCGACGATGCGATAGCCGATAGGTGGCCGTGCGCCGTTCCAAAAGCCTTGCCGGGCGTTCTCGTTCATGGCGCGCAGGACGTGCTTGGCGTTTTCCTTGGACTGATATTCATCGAACAGCGCCATGATCTGCCGCATCATCTGGTGCATGGGGTCATCCCCCATTTCCTGCGTGATAGACACCAGCTTGACGCCGTTCTTCGCCAGCTTCCTGACGTA
>Ga0182740_1001802_pt1 | contig 13899 bp, 8 predicted proteins | sample eDN5th37CKraftBY_FD_128872 | JGI IMG/M metagenome (GOLD analysis project Ga0182740, IMG submission 128872) | Enriched backyard soil microbial communities from Emeryville, California, USA - eDNA 5th pass 37_C Kraft BY (version 2) (version 2) | ecosystem: Environmental > Terrestrial > Soil >...
AAGCTTGCCGGAGATGCTGCCTTCAGAGGCTTCCAGGCGAACCTGCCCCACGGAATGGCGCTGTTCGCGCACTTCCTGGCGCATGGCTTTCAGTTCGCGCACGCGGCGGACGTTGCGCTTGCGGCGGCCCGTGACGCCGCCGTGCATCCACTGGTTCTCGCGGACGATCTTGCGGTCGAGCTTATGGCGCTCGATTTCTTCCTCTTCGAGGACCTTGTCGCGCCAATCTTCGAAGGCGGCGAAGCCCTGTTCGAGGCGGCGAGTCTTACCGCGATCGAGCCAGACGGTGGCGCGCGAGAGCGTTTCGAGGAAGCGCCTATCGTGGCTGATGAGGAGCAGCGCCGAGCGCGAGGCCAGCAGCGTCGTTTCCAGCCATTCGATGGCGGTGAGGTCGAGATGGTTCGTCGGCTCGTCGAGCAGCAGGACGTCAGGCTTGGCGACAATGACCTGGGCGAGACCGGCGCGGCGGGCCTCGCCGCCGGACAAGGTTTTTGGATCGGCGTCCGGCGAAAGGCCGAGTTCGGCCAGAAGGTATTCCGCCTCGTAGGGATCATCGGCCGGCCCAAGACCCGCTTGGACGAAGGCGCGAACGGTGTCGAAGCCCGTGAAGTCAGCTTCCTGGCGGAGGTAGCGGATGCTGGCGTTGGGATGGGCGAAGCGCTCGCCGCGATCGGGTTCGACGAGGCCCGCTGCGATTTTCAGAAGGGTCGATTTACCCGAGCCATTGCGGCCAACAAGGCAGACCCGGTCGCCCGGCGCGACGGTCAGCTCGGCGCTTTCCAAGAGCGGGGTCCCGCCGAAGGTCAGGTTGATGTCTTTGAGCGTAATCAGAGGAGGTGCCATAGGGCCTCGTAGCTGTGGATGCGCGCCGGATCAATCCTCGTGCACGCCCGTCGCGGCGAAGCGGCGAGCACGCGCAAGGATGAGGCCGTCCGTTTTGACGCGGGGAAGCCCCTTAGCAGCAGCGGCTGATTTTGCCGCCGCCTTCGCCGTACCGGCTGGCTTGGCGTTCGCGGAAGAAATCTTCGTAGCTCATCACCGGCTCGTCCGGATGCTTGCTGCGGCGATGCGCGACGTAAGCCTCATAGTCGGGCACGCCGATCATCAACCGCGCCGTCTTCGCGATGCCGGTTGTGAATTCAGAGATAAGCTTGGTGCCGGATTTTATCATGCATCACTCCGCCGCAACCATTGCGGTCTCGCGGGCTGAGACTTGCGGATTGGCAAGAGCCTTGAAGACGGCCGCGAGGCCGAAGCCGATCATGCCGACGACGAGGCCGATCAAGAGCCCCGTCAGGGTGGCGTTCAGGTAGTCATTGAAAACAATGCGCTGCATGTCAGCGATCGATTTGGCCGGCGCGATAACTTGGCCCGAAGCAAGCGAGCTTGAGAATTTCTCGGCGTGAGCGAGAAAACCGATCGCCGGATTATCGCTGAAGATTTTCTGCCAGCCGGCGGTGAGGGTGCAGATCGCGACCCAGGCTGCGGGCGCGAGCGTCACCCAAGCGTAGCGCTGCCGTTTCATCTTGAAGAGAATGACGGTGCAGAGCGTCAGCGCGATGCAGGCGAGCATCTGGTTGGCGATGCCGAAGAGCGGCCACAGCGTGTTGATGCCACCCAAGGGATCGACGACGCCCTGGTAGAGGAAGTAGCCCCAGCCCCCGACGGCGATGGATGTCGCGACGATGTTAGCGGTCCAGGATCGCGTCTCGCGGAGCGATGGCCGAAAGGTGCCCATCAGGTCCTGGATCATGAAGCGCGCGACGCGCGTTCCGGCGTCGATTGTGGTCAGGATGAAGAGCGCCTCGAAGAGAATGGCGAAGTGGTACCAGAACGCCATCATGGCTTTGCCGCCGATGGCGCTGGAGAGAATTTCAGCCATGCCGACGGCCAGCGTCGGGGCGCCGCCGGTTCGCGAGAGGATCGTCGACTCGCCGACGTGGGTCGCGGCTTCCTTCAGCGCCTCGGGCGTGATGGCGAAGCCCCAGCCCGATATCGCGGCTGCGGCGGTCTCCGGAGTGGTGCCGATGAGCCCCGCCGGGCTGTTCAATGCGAAGTAGAGGGCGGGGTCGAGCGTCGATGCTGCGACCAATGCCATGATGGCAACGAAGCTTTCCATCAGCATCGCGCCGTAGCCGATGAAGCGGGCGTTGACCTCGTTATCGAGCATCTTCGGCGTCGTGCCGGAGGCGACCAGCGAGTGGAAGCCCGAGATCGCGCCGCAGGCAATCGTGATGAACAGGAACGGGAAGAGGCTTCCGGCAAAGACTGGGCCTGTGCCGTCGATGAATTTCGTAACGGCCGGCATCTTGAGTTCGGGCAGCACGACGAAGATGCCGATCGCGAGGCCGGCGATGGTGCCGATTTTCAGGAAGGTCGACAGGTAGTCGCGCGGCGCGAGCAGCGTCCATACGGGCAGCACGGAGGCAACGAAGCCGTAGACGATCAGCATGACCGAGAGCTGTTCGCCGGAATAGTCAAACATCGGCCCGAGCACGGGGTGCTCGGCAACGTAGCGGCCGAAAATCAGAGACAGCATCAACAGCGCAAAGCCGATCAGCGACATTTCGGCGATGCGGCCGGGCCGGATGTAGCGGCCGTAAAAGCCCATGAGCACGGCGATCGGAATCGTCATCATGACCGTGAAGGTCGCCCACGGGCTTTGCTTCAGCGCTTTGACGACGACGAGCGCCAGCACCGCGAGCAGGATGACCATGATGAGGAGGACGCCGATCATCGCGATGGTGCCCGCTACCGGACCAAGCTCAGAGCGGATCATTTCGCCGAGGGAGCGGCCGTCGCGGCGGGTCGAGGCCCACAGCATGATGAAGTCCTGCACGGCGCCGGCAAAGATGACGCCGAAAATCAGCCAGAGCGTTCCGGGCAGGTAGCCCATCTGTGCTGCGAGCACAGGGCCGACGAGGGGACCGGCGCCGGCGATCGCCGCAAAGTGGTGTCCGAAGAGGACCGTCTTGTCCGTCGGGCAGTAGTCGAGGCCGTCGTTGAATCGCTGGGCGGGCGTCAGGCGCCGCTTGTCCAGTTGCAGGACGCGGTCGGCAATGAAGCGGCTATAATAGCGATAGGCCAGCAGATACGAGCAGATCGCGGCGGACACGAGCCAGATGGCGTTGATGGTTTCGCCGCGCGCCAGCGCGACTGTGCCAAGCGAGAAGGCGCCGAGCGCGGCTACGGCGACCCAAATGAGGTTCAAGCGCCAGTTCTGCATAGTTCCGTCCCCATCGTTCGCGATTATGCTTCGCAAATCGTTTTAGCGCCGGGGAGACTACATAAAACGCTTAGGCAGGTCAGCCATCTCGGCGACTGAGCCGCAGGTGCAACCAATTTGGTTGAAAGGAGGATTGGTGGAGCTAACCGGGATCGAACCGGTGACCTCTTGCATGCCATGCAAGCGCTCTCCCAGCTGAGCTATAGCCCCGAACCAATTCATCGGCGGGGCTGGATCCCGCCGAAATTCTGAAGTCCCGCCTGATAGTTCGTCTTGGCGAAAACTGCAAGGACGTTTCCGAGATTTATTAGGGCTCTTCGTCGCCCTCGCCAGCAGGACCGCCGATGATGTTCGACATGTCGCCGCCTTCCTCTTCCTCTTCTTCGAGGAAGGTCTCGTCGTCTTCGGCGCCCGTGTCGTCGGCTTCGACGTCGACGAGAGCCTCTTCGCCCTCGACCACCGGCAGATCACCATCCACTTCGTCGCCAGCGGACTTCTTGGCCTTCTTGCCTGCGAGGTCCCGCTGCTCGGCCTGAAGGGCCGCCAGAGCGGCCGGCGAGGAAGCGATCACGTACTTCGCGTCGCAGAACGGGCAGATGATCGGGTCTTTGCCGAGATCATAGAAGCGCTCGTCGCAGTTCTGACAGGTGCGCTTCGTCCCTCGCGCTTGCTTGGTCGCCATTGATCGTGCCTCGGGGTTCGGAAATCGAGGGAGCCCCTCTGCCATAGGCGGTGCCCCCTGTCAAAACGAAAAAGTGGGAGCTGGCAGGCCTGCGTCAAGGTCCCCTGGAAAGGGCGTTTTGACCAGCGCTCAGGGCCGCCGTTGACATGGCGTCGCGGTCCAGTGTCTATCCGGGCCACAGATGAGCGAAATGCTCCTGATACGCCCGATTTTCAACGGTTCGGAAGGTCGATCTTGAACACTACATCCATACCGAAACCGCTGTCGTCTCGCCGCGCGGGGCCGCTTCATGGCCGGGTCCGGGTGCCGGGGGACAAATCCATTTCCCACCGGGCACTGATTTTCGGGGCGCTGGCCACCGGCACGACGCGCATCACCGGGCTTCTGGAAGCCGAGGACGTCATCAATACGGCGCGCGCGGTGACTGCGATGGGCGCCAAGGCCGAGAAGCAGGGCGACGTTTGGGAAGTAAAGGGTCGCGGAGTCGGCGGGCTGAAGGCGCCGGCCGCGCCGCTCGATTTCGGCAACTCCGGTACCGGTACGCGGCTGATGATGGGCGTCGTCGCCGGTCATCCGATGACGGTCACGATGGTTGGCGATGCTTCGCTGTCGCGGCGGCCGATGCGGCGCGTTCTGGCTCCGCTCGTGGAAATGGGCCTTGAGGTTCTGGAGCCCGGCCGGGAGATGCTGCCGCTGACGCTCAAGGGCACGAGCGAGTTGATCCCGATCGTGTACACGCTTCCTGTTCCGTCGGCGCAGGTGAAGAGCGCCGTTCTGATCGCCGGTCTTCATGCGGCGGGCGAGACGACGGTCGTCGAGCGCGAGCCGACACGCGATCACACCGAGCGCATGCTGCGCCATTTCGGCGCGAGCGTCCGGACCGAGGCGAAAGGCGCGGATACCCACATTACTGTTAAGGGCCACGCGGAACTCACGGGCAAGGACGTCCACGTCCCAGGCGATCCCTCGTCCGCTGCGTTTCTGGCTGCGGCGGCGCTGCTCGTGCCCGGTTCCGATGTGACGATCGAGGGCATCCTCATCAACCCGACGCGTATTGGGCTCTATATTACACTGCAGGAGATGGGCGGCGACGTCACCTTCCTCAACGAGCGCGAGGAGGGCGGCGAGCCCGTCGCCGATATTCGCGTTCGCTATTCCCGTCTCAAGGGCGTGCGGGTGCCGGCGGAACGCGCGCCGTCGATGATCGACGAGTATCCCGTGCTTGCGGCGATCTCGGCCTTTGCCGAGGGCGAAACGCGAATGGATGGCCTCGCCGAACTTAAGGTCAAGGAGAGCGACCGGCTGCAGGCGACCGCCGCTGGCTTGGCGGCCAACGGCGCCAACGTGCGGGTCGACGGCGACAGTCTTATTGTGACCGGCAGCGGGGGCCTCAAGGGCGGCGGCGTGGTTACAACTCACCTCGATCACCGCATCGCAATGGCCTTCCTGACGGCCGGCCTCGCCAGCGAGCAGCCGATCGTCGTGGACGACTCGACCATGATCGCGACGAGTTTCCCCGAGTTCCGGCAGTTGATGGAAACGCTCGGGGCCTCCTATGAAGAGCCCGCTCGCCTGGGAGAACGCAGTTGATCATCGCGATCGATGGCCCGGCCGCGTCAGGCAAGGGCACTTTGGCGAAGCGGATCGCGGCCCATTTCGGCATGGGTTGGCTCGATACGGGGCTGCTTTATCGCGCGGTTGCTAGGGATGTGCTCGCGGCGGGGCACGATTTGGAAGATATCGAGGCGGCGAAGACGGCTGCCCAGTCGATCAATGCCGAGACGCTGGACGATCCCGCGCTGCGGGGCCCCAAAGCCGGGGACGCGGCTTCGATCGTCGCTAAGATCCCCGAGGTGCGCGCCGCGTTGCTCGACTATCAACGGGCATTCGCGCACCAGGAGAAGGGCGCCGTGCTTGATGGGCGCGATATCGGCACCGTCGTGTGCCCGGATGCCGATGTGAAGATTTTCGTCACCGCTTCCGCCGAGGCCCGGGCGAAGCGGCGTTTCCTGGAGCACGAGTCCCGTGGCGACAGCGTCACTTATGACGACCTTTTGGCCGATATCCGCCAGCGGGATGCGCGGGACAGTGGCCGGTCCGCTGCGCCCATGCTTGCCGCTGCCGATGCGCTGCATCTCGACACGACTGCGCTCGACGCAGAGCAGACCTTTGCGGCGGCTCTGGACATGATCGAAGGCAAGCGGAAGACTTCCTGACGATCCTCCATGACCCGCATTCGCCGCGCCAGAGGCGATGCACGACGACGGTTGGCCCGAAGCGGCGGCCACCCAGCTAAATATAGAGATCATAAACGATTTTTGATTTCTAGATCGCGCATCGCTGCCGCGCGCCTGTGCTAAACAGTTTTGGTATGCGCGAGTTCGAACCGGGACGCCCGTCTCGGGGTTTTGCTTATTGCTCGCGGACGAGGACCAAAGGACACCATGGGCAAGGACGACCAAAAGGTTCTGAAGCCGGAAGATCCCGAAATTCGCGATTGGACGGAGTCGATATCGTCCGTCATCGCATATGGGGGCACGGAACGCGCCGACGACATTCTGGAAGAAGTCGTCGAGCGGGCGCGGGTCAGCGGCGCCTCGATCCCGTTCGCTTCGAGCACGGCCTACATCAACTCGATCAGCCCGGATGATGAGCCCAAGCTTCCCGGCAATCGCGAACTCGAACACCGCATTTCGTCGGCGATCCGCTGGAACGCGGCGGCGATGGTTTTGCGCGCGAATAAAGAGTCGACCGAGCTCGGCGGCCATATCGCCAGCTACCAGTCGGCGGCGACACTCTATGAGACCGGCTTCATGCACTTCTGGCATGCAGCCTCAGAAATGCACGGCGGCGATCTCATTCTCATTCAGGGTCATTCGTCGCCCGGCATTTACGCCCGCGCGTTCCTGGAAGGCCGGCTTGATGAGGATCGGCTTCTGCATTTCCGCCAGGAAGTCGGCGGTAAGGGACTGCCGTCCTATCCGCATCCGTGGCTGATGCCCGACTTCTGGCAGTTTCCGACCGTCTCGATGGGTCTTGGGCCGTTGATGGCGATTTATCAGGCGCGGTTTCTCAAATATCTCCACGCGCGCGGATTGGCGAATACGGAAGACCGCAAGGTCTGGGTGTTCTGCGGTGATGGCGAAATGGACGAGCCGGAAAGTCTCGGCGCGATTTCGCTGGCGGGCCGCGAGAAGCTCGACAACCTCATCTTCGTCGTCAATTGCAACCTGCAGCGGCTCGATGGGCCGGTGCGCGGCAACGGCAAAATCATCCAGGAACTCGAGCGCAACTTCCGCGGTGCCGGTTGGAACGTTCTGAAGGTCATCTGGGGCTCGCAGTGGGATGAGCTTCTGGCGCGCGACACGACGGGTAAGTTGCGGCAGCTGATGGAAGAGTGCGTCGACGGCGAGTACCAAGTCTTCAAGTCGCGCGACGGCGCTTTCATCCGCAAGCACTTCTTTGGCCGTTATCCAGAGACGGCGGCGCTCGTGGAAGACTGGTCGGACGAGAAAATCTGGCGGCTGACGCGCGGCGGGCATGATCCTTCGAAGGTCTATGCGGCCTATTCGGCCGCGACCCAACACAAGGACCAGCCGATCTGCATCCTCGCCAAGACCGTCAAAGGTTACGGCATGGGGCCGGCGGGCGAAGGCCAGATGCTTGCGCATCAGTCGAAGAAGATGGACGTGCAGGCGCTGCGCCAGTTCCGCGACCGCTTCAAGGTGCCGGTTTCGGATGAGCAGCTCGCCGAGCTGCCGTTCATCCGTTTCGAGAAGGGCTCGCCCGAGTACGAATACCTGCACAAGATGCGGCGCAATCTCGGCGGCTATCTGCCGTCGCGCCGGCGCAAGTCATCGCTGACGCTCGAAGCGCCGCCGCTGTCGCTGTTTGAATCGCAGCTCAAAGGTTCCGACGGCCGGGAAATCTCGACGACGATGGCGTTCGTGCGCATTCTGACCGCGCTCATGCGCGACAAGACGCTCGGCCGCCACATCGTTCCGATCGTGCCGGACGAGAGCCGGACGTTCGGCATGGAAGGCATGTTCCGGCAGTTCGGCATTTTCAGCCAGGTGGGCCAGCTCTACCGGCCGGAAGATGCCGATCAGCTGATGTTCTACAAGGAAGACAAGTCCGGCCAGATGCTGCAGGAAGGCATCAACGAAGCGGGCGCGATGGCGTCGTGGATCGCAGCGGCGACGAGCTATTCGACGTCGGACGTGCCGATGGTGCCGTTCTACATCTTCTATTCGATGTTCGGATTCCAGCGCATCGGCGATCTCGCGTGGGCGGCGGGCGACGAACGTTGCCGCGGTTTTCTTCTCGGCGGAACGTCGGGCCGCACGACGCTCAATGGCGAAGGCTTGCAGCATGAGGACGGTCACAGCCACCTCATCGCCGCGACGGTGCCGAACTGCATCTCGTATGATCCGACGTTCAACTACGAAGTCGCGGTCATCATCCAGGACGGCATGAGACGCATGCTGACGGATCAGGAAGATGTTTTCTACTATCTGACGCTGCTCAACGAGAACTACGAGCATCCGCCGATGCCGGCGGGCGTGGAAGAGGGCATCATCAAGGGCATGTACCTGTTCCGCGCGGCACCTGAAGATGCCACGGGCCACAAAGTGCAGCTGATGGGCTCGGGCGCCATCCTGCGCGAGGTCATCGCGGCCGCCGATTTGTTGCGCGACGATTGGGGCATTCACGCCGACATCTGGAGTGTGACGAGCTTTACGGAGCTTGCCCGCGAAGCCCACGATGCGGAGCGCTGGAACCTCTTGCATCCGGAAGAGCCCCCGCGCGTGCCTTACGTGACGCAGAAGATTTCCGAGCGCGGTGAGGGGCCAGTCATCGCGTCGACCGACTACATGAAGCTCTATGCCGATCAGGTCCGGCCGTCGGTTCCCAACAAGTACTCGGTTCTAGGCACTGATGGTTTCGGCCGTTCCGATTACCGGCGGACGCTGCGCTACTTCTTCGAGGTCGACCGGCACTTCGTGACGGTTGCAGCTCTCAAGGCGCTTGCCGACGAGAACAAGATTCCCTCGATCAAGGTCGCTGAAGCGATCAAGAAATACGGGATCAATCCCGACAAAGCCAATCCGGCTCGCAGCTGACAGGACAGGTTCGAATACATGCCGCTCGTCGACATCAAGGTGCCGAATATCGGAGATTTCGAAAATGTCCCAGTTGTCGAAATTCAGGTGAAGCCGGGCGATGCGGTGAAGGCGGACGATCCGCTGATCACGCTCGAAAGCGACAAGGCCGCGATGGATGTGCCCGCGCCCGTTGAGGGCAAAGTCGCGGAGATCCTCGTCGCGATCGGCGACAAGGTCAGCGAAGGCAGCGTCATCATCAAGCTGGATACGGCGGGCGAGGCCGAAGCTTCGGCAGCGAACGGGAAGGATCACGCAAAAGCTGAGGCTCCTGCGAAGCCTGAGCCTCCTGCTGCAAAGCCTGCGAGCGCGCCGGAGAAAGCTCCGCAGCGGGAAGCTAAAGAAGCTCCGTCGTTACCGACGCCCGGGGACTTCGGCTCTGTCTATGCGAGCCCGTCGGTGCGCCGCATCGCGCGCGATCTTGATGTCGATCTGACCAAGGTCAAAGGGACGGGCGACAAGGGCCGCATCACGAAGGATGACGTGAAGGCCTTTATCGCGAAGAGCAGCCAGCCTGCTGCGGCACCGGGCGGGGCGGCGGCTCAGACGAGCGGTATTCCGGAAATTCCAGCGCAGGACTTTTCGAAGTTCGGCCCGGTCGAAACGAAGCCGATGTCGCGGCTGAAGCGATTGACGGGTCCTAACCTGCATCGCGCGTGGCTGAACGTTCCGCACGTCACCAACTCGGACGAAGCCGACATCACCGATCTCGAAGCCTATCGCCGCGAGCTCGACGCCACGGCGAAGGACAAAGGCTATCGGGTGACGCTCGTCGCGTTTCTGCTGAAGGCGTCGGTGTCGGCGTTGAAAGAATATCCGGACGTCAATTCATCGCTCGCGCCGAGCAAGGACGCGCTCATTCTCAAGCGCTACTACAACATCGGCGTCGCGGTGGACACGCCCGATGGGCTCGTCGTTCCGGTCATCAAGGACGTCGATCGCAAGGGCATTCTCGAGCTGAGCCAAGAACTGACGACGGTTTCGGCGCGCATGCGCGAGGGTAAGATCACGCCGACGGATATTTCAGGCGCGACGTTCTCCATTTCGAGCCTCGGCGGTATCGGCGGCACGAACTTCACGCCGATCGTCAATGCGCCGGAAGTCGCCATTCTTGGAGCAGTGCGCGCACAGATGAAGCCGCAGTGGGATGGTTCCGCGTTTCAGCCACGGCTGATGCTGCCGCTGTGCCTATCATATGATCATCGGGTGGTCGATGGGGCGTTGGCTGCACGGTTCTTGAGAAAGCTTTGCGATGGGCTGGCCGATGTCCGCCAGCTTGTCCTGTAGGACTTTGTGATGAGCAAAAAGGAAATCCGCGTTCCCGTTCTCGGCGATTTCGAGAACGTGCCCGTCATCGAAGTGCACGTGAAGCCGGGCGCGACGATTGCTGCCGAAGATGCGCTCGTCACGCTGGAAAGCGATAAGGCTTCGTTTGACGTGCCGGCGCCGGAAGGCGGCAAGGTCGTCGAGGTCCTCGTTAAAGTCGGCGACAAGGTGAGCGAAGGCAGCGCGATCCTGATGCTGGAGACGCAATCGGGAGCGAGCGAGGAGCCGCCTGCGGAATCCAAGCCAGCGCCGCCGAAGAAGGAAGAGGCCTCGCCGCCACCCGCTACGGCGGGGACGTTCTCGGGCGAGCCCGATCACACATGCGAAGTCTTGGTATTGGGGGCCGGGCCCGGCGGCTATTCCGCAGCGTTTCGCGCGGCCGATCTCGGCGCGAAGACGATCCTCGTTGATCGCTCGCCGACGCTCGGCGGTGTTTGCCTGAATGTCGGGTGCATTCCATCGAAGGCGCTTTTGCATACGGCGTTCGTCATCGACGAAGCGGCGGCACTCGCCAAGCACGGCATTACGTTCGGCGCGCCGAAGATCGATCTGAAAAAGCTCGCAGCATACAAGAATGCGGTCGTCGGCAAGCTGACGGGCGGGCTCGCGTCGATGGCGAAGGCGCGCAAGGTTACGACGCTGCGCGGGACCGGTACGTTCATCGACGATCATCATCTGAAAGTCGCGTTCGAAGACGGCCGGGAAGAGACGGTGCGCTTCGAGAAGGCGATCATTGCGGCGGGATCGGAGGCGGTGCAGCTGCCGTTCATGCCGTCCGATCCGCGCATCGTCGATTCCACCGGCGCGCTCGAACTTCCGCAGGTTCCGGACAGGATGCTCGTCATCGGCGGCGGCATCATCGGTCTCGAGATGGCGACCGTTTATTCGACGCTTGGCGCGCGGATAGACGTTGTCGAGTTGCTCGATGGCTTGATGCCGGGCGCCGACCGCGATCTCGTCAATGTCTGGCAGAAGGTCAACGCGCGCCGTTTTGATAAGGTGATGCTGAAGACCAAGGTCGTCGCGGCGGAAGCGAAGCCGGACGGTATTCACGTCACGTTCGAGGGTGCGGACGCGCCAGATGAGGCGCAGCGTTACGGTATGGTGCTCGTGGCGGTCGGGCGCAGGCCCAACGGAAAGGTCATCGGCGCGGATAACGCCGGCGTCGCCGTGTCGGACCGGGGCTTCATTCCGGTCGATCGCCAGATGCGAACGAATGTTCCCAACATTTTCGCCATCGGCGACATCGCGGATGAGCCGATGCTGGCGCACAAGGCCGTGCACCAGGGGCACGTGGCGGCCGAGAATGCAGCGGGGGGCAAAAGCTTCTTCGATGCGCGCCAGATCCCGTCCGTCGCCTACACGGACCCTGAGATCGCCTGGGCCGGTTTGACCGAGACTGAGGCCAAGGCCCAAGGGATCGCCTACAAGAAGGCCGTGTTCCCGTGGGCGGCGTCGGGGCGGGCCATCGCCAACGGCCGGGACGAGGGCTTCACCAAGCTCCTTTTCGACGAGAGCACCGAGCGGATCATCGGCGGGGCGATCGTCGGCACGGAAGCCGGAAATCTCATTTCCGAGATATGCCTTGCCATCGAAATGGGGGCGGACGCGATCGACATCGGCAAGACCATCCACCCGCACCCGACGCTGTCGGAATCGGTCGGCATGGCAGCCGAGGTGGCTGAAGGCGTCTGCACGGACCTGATGCCCCCAAAACAGCCCCGGGTTAAGGCTTAAAAGCCTGCGCTGGGGGCCTTGCGTTCGAGGGGGCTGTTGGCTATACCAGCGCCCATTCGACGTCGCTGTCGGATGGTCAAGAGGAAGATCAGCCGGTTGGGCGCCCCAAAGGGGCCCCGAATTCTGACCGGCAGGGCTGCGGCCCATCACGGCGACATCACATCCAGAACATCAGCGCCCTAAAGTCAGGCATCGCGTTCGCGCGGGTCTGCTCATCGGCGTTTCAGACATCAACCCCAACTCGTCCGGCCGCCGTGCCGGGCACCACGCGATACCTGAGGAGAGCGAATGTCCGCTGACGTTACCAACACAGATTTCAACCCATCGCGCGAAGATTTCGCTGCGCTGCTGGCCGAGAGCCTTGCCAAGGACGACCTGTTCGAAGGGTCCGTCGTCAAGGGCAAGATCGTCGGCATCGAAAAGGACATGGCGATCATCGACGTCGGCTTGAAGATGGAAGGCCGCGTCGCGATGAAGGAGTTCGGCGTCGGCGGCAAGCCGGGCGACCTCAAAGTCGGCGACACCGTTGAAGTCTACCTGGAGCGCGTCGAGAACGCGCTCGGTGAAGCGGTTCTATCGCGCGACAAGGCTCGCCGCGAAGAAAGCTGGACCCGCCTCGAGCGCCTCTATGAGAAGGGCGAGAAGGTTACGGGCGTGATCTTCAACAAGGTCAAGGGCGGTTTCACCGTCGACCTCGACGGCGCCGTAGCGTTCCTTCCGGGCAGCCAGGTCGATATCCGCCCCGTTCGCGATATCGGACCTTTGATGCATCAGCCGCAGCCGTTCCAGATCCTTAAGATGGATCGCCGTCGCGGCAACATCGTTGTTTCGCGCCGCTCGGTTCTCGAAGAGAGCCGCGCCGAGCAGAGAACGGAAATCGTCGCTCGTCTCGCCGAAGGCCAGATCATCGACGGTCTCGTCAAGAACATCACCGACTACGGTGCGTTCATTGATCTCGGCGGCATCGACGGTCTGCTTCACGTCACCGATATGGCGTGGCGCCGCGTCAACCATCCGTCCGAAATCCTCAACGTCGGCGATACGGTGAAGGTGCAGATCATCCGCATCAACCCGGAAACGCAGCGTATTTCGCTCGGCATGAAGCAGCTTCAGTCTGACCCGTGGTCGGCGATCGAAGCCAAGTATCCGGTCGGCGCTCGCGTCAAGGGCACCGTGACGAACATTGCCGACTACGGCGCGTTCGTTGAGCTGGAGCCGGGCGTCGAAGGCCTCATCCACGTCTCGGAAATGAGCTGGACGAAGAAGAACACGCACCCTGGCAAGATCGTCTCGACGAGCCAGCAGGTCGAAGTTCAGGTTCTCGAAGTCGATCCGCAGAAGCGCCGTATCTCGCTCGGCCTGAAGCAGACGCAGGAGAACCCGTGGGATGCGTTCCTGACGCAGCACCCGAAGGGCTCGATCGTCGAAGGCCCGATCCGCAACATCACGGAATTCGGTCTTTTCATCGGCCTCGACAACGGCATCGACGGCATGGTCCACCTGTCCGACCTCGACTGGCAGAAGCCGGGCGACGAAGTCATCAAGGACTACAAGAAGGGCGACAACGTCAAAGCCATGGTGCTCGATGTTGACGGCTCGAAGGAGCGCATCTCGCTCGGCGTCAAGCAGCTGTCGGGCGACCCGGCAGACGCCATGGCGAAGTACAAGAAGGGCGATGCCGTCACCGGTACGGTCACGGCGGTCAGCGACGCTGGCATCGAGGTCAAGATCGCAGACAGCGAGCTGTCCTCGTTCATCAAGCGCGC
>Ga0182740_1001803_pt1 | contig 13898 bp, 13 predicted proteins | sample eDN5th37CKraftBY_FD_128872 | JGI IMG/M metagenome (GOLD analysis project Ga0182740, IMG submission 128872) | Enriched backyard soil microbial communities from Emeryville, California, USA - eDNA 5th pass 37_C Kraft BY (version 2) (version 2) | ecosystem: Environmental > Terrestrial > Soil >...
CGCCGGCTAATTGGCCGGCGTCTTCTTTCCGAACATCGCTTTCACGTTGTCGAACAGCTCGATCTTGACGCCGTTCTTCTTCATGATGACGCCCTGCTGAAGCACCGACAGGGTGTTGTTCCACGCCCAGTAGATGACGAGGCCCGCCGAGAAACCGGCCAGCATGAACGTGAAGATGAGCGGCATCCACGCGAAGATCATCTTCTGCGTGGGGTCAGGCGGTGTCGGGTTCATCTTCATCTGAACCCACATCGTGATGCCCATGACGATCGGCCAAACGCCGAGATGCAGGTAATAGCCGAGCACCGGCAGCGTCGTCGGATCGAAGGGGATCAGCCCGAACAGGTTGAAAAGGTTGGTGGGATCGGGTGCCGAAAGATCCTTGATCCAGCCGTAGAACGGCGCGTGGCGCATCTCGATGGTGACGAACAGCACCTTGTAGAGCGCGAAGAACACCGGGATCTGCACCACGATCGGCAGGCAGCCGGCGAGGGGATTGATCTTCTCTTTCTTGTAGAGCTCCATCAGCTCCTGCTGCTGCTTGGCGCGGTCGTCGGGATACTTCTCTTTCAATTCCTGCATCTTCGGCTGGATCATCTTCATCTTCGCCATCGAAGCGTAGGACTTGTTGGCGAGCGGGAAGAAGATGAGCTTGATCAGCACCGTGACTAGCAGGATGGCGATGCCGAAATTGCCGAAGTAGCGGTAGAAGAAGTCGATGACCTTAAAGAGCGGCTTGGTGATGAAGTAGAACCAGCCCCAGTCGATCAGAAGGTCGAAACGTCTGATGCCGAGGTCTTTCTCGTAACCGTCGACGACCGAAACTTCCTTGGCGCCAGCGAACAGCTGGCTCTTGGTGTCGGCGCTGGCGCCCGGCGCGATGGTGATCGCATCGCGCAGGAAGTCGGCTTGATAGCTGCGCACGGTGCCGAGGTTGTGCGACGAGAATTTCATCATCGTCGAGGCGGTCTGATCGGGGATGACCGCCGCCGCCCAGTATTTGTCGGTGATGCCGAGCCAGCCGCCCTGCGATTTCACCGGATCCATCGGCTTTTCGGTGTCCTTGTAGGCAGGCTCATAAAGCTTGCCGTCGCCGAGCACACCGACCGGGCCTTCGTGCAGAAGATAATAGCCCTGGATGTGCGGCAGACCGTGCCGCGAGACGAGGCCGTACTGGTAGAGCGTGACCGGCTTGTCGGACTTGTTCTCGACCGAAGCCGTGACGGTGAACATGTAGCGGTTGTCGATCGCGATGGTGCGCTTGAAAACGATGCCTTCGCCGTTGTCCCAGGTCAGCGTCAGTGGACGCTCGGGCGTGAGCGGGCCGGGGCTTGCGGCGGTCCACAGCGTGTCGGTATCCGGCAGCTTGATGTTGCCGCCGGCACCGTTGACCCAGCCGAATTCGGCATAGAGCGGGTGCGGGCCGCCGGACGGCGACAAAAGCACGATGCTCGGGCTCTTGGGATCGACCGTCTCGTGATAGGTCGCAAGTTCCACGTCGTCGATGCGCGCACCCTTGAGCGCGATCGAGCCCTTGATGAACGGCGTGTCGATCTTGATGCGCGGCGAGGCGGCAAGCGCCTGTGTGCGGCTCAGCGATGCTGGTTGCGCGCTGCCGCTCTGCGGCGGAGTGCCGGGCGTAGCCGGCGACGGCGTCGGCTTGCCGTCGGTCGCGGGAGCGGGCGCAGTGGTTTGCGTCTGGGTCTGCTGCTGCAGACGCGCCGCTTCCTTCTGCTTTTCCATCTGCGGAACGGCGAAATAATATTGCCAGCCGAGCAGGACGAGGCCCGAAAGGACGATCGCCAGCACCATATTGCGATTTTCGTTCACCCTGCTCTCCGTGCTTTCATTTGTGCAGGCGCGTGAGTGCGCGTGAAAGATTCTCGATGAGCGCCGGAAATGGCGCCGAGATCGCTTCACGCCGCGCGATCAGCACATAATCGAAGCCTGCCTGGGCCTTGCGGCCAAGCGCCGTCTTGGCGGCTTCACGCAAACGGCGGCGGATGCGATTGCGCTCCACCGCATTGCCGGTCTTCTTGGTGACCGTGAAGCCGATACGCGGCGCCTGCGTATCATGCCGGTTTCTTGCTTGCACCAGAACGGGACCGGCGGATACGCGCGATCCGTCGCGGGCGGCGAGGAAATCCGCGCGTTTCGTCAGGCGGTCCATCAAGAGCCCAACCGGCGTAATGCCGTCAGGCCGAAAGACGCTTGCGACCGCGGCTGCGGCGCGCGGCGACGACTTTGCGTCCGCCCTTTGTTGCCATCCGCGCGCGGAAACCATGCCTGCGCTTGCGGACGAGCTTGCTCGGTTGATACGTCCGTTTCACTTTTTCTCTCCGGGGTTTGCGCGCTTATAGGGGTGGCCTCCCGCCCCGTCAACGCAAAGAGGGCCGGATTCTCGGCCTGAAATGCAACGCTTTCTTCCTATATTGCGTTAGTTTGACGCTTTCGCGGAACGCAGCGCATGGTTCCGCGTCCGGCTGAATTAAAACAAGTAGGTTAAAGAGCGGAAAACCCGCTGAACCGCTTGAGATCGAGCGAATGCCTTCACGGTTCACAAATGACAGAGACGCTGCCGCTGGCGCCGGACGCAAGCCCGCGCGGCTATGGCCGGGGCTGTCGGGCAAGCTGCTCCTGCTCACCATCGCCTTCGTGACCCTCGCCGAAATCCTGATCTACGTGCCGTCGGTTGCGAATTACCGCCTGATGTGGCTCTCCGACCGGCTGGCGGCCGGACGCACGGCGGCGCTGGTGCTCGCGGCGGCACCCGACCAGATGGTCTCGGAGGATCTGCGCCGCCAGCTTCTGGCGAGCGTCGGTGCGCGCACCGTCGCGCTCAAGATGGGCGACAAACGCCTTCTGCTCGCCTTCTCCAATATTCCGCCGATGGTCAATCGCGAAATCGATATGCGGAACGTCTCGATGATGAGAGCGATCCCGGCCGCCTTCGACACCATGCTTGGCCGCGGCGACGAGGTGCTGCGCGTCGTCGGCGAGGCGCCGATGAGCGGCGAATTCGTCGAGCTTGTCATCGACGAGCGGCCGCTGCAGGTGGCGATCTGGAAATACTCCACCAATGTGCTGCTGATTTCGCTCACCATTTCGGCGATCAGCGCGGCGCTCGTTTATCTTTCGCTGTTGTGGCTGTTCGTGCGGCCGCTGCGGCGGCTCACAGCCAGCATGGTCGAATTCGGCGCCGAGCCGGAAAACCCCGCGCGCGTTATCAAGCCGTCATCGCGCATCGATGAGATCGGCGTCGCCGAGCGCGAACTTGCGATCATGCAGAACGATCTCGCGCAGACGCTGCACCAGAAGAGCCGGCTCGCGGCGCTGGGCCTTGCCGTCTCCAAGATCAATCATGATCTCCGCAACCTTCTGGCTTCCGTGCAGTTGCTCTCGGATCGCCTGACATCGATCAACGACCCGCGCGTCGGCATGCTGGCGCCGCGGCTGATGGCTGCGCTCGACCGCGCCATCGCCTATTGCGAGGAGACGCTCGCGTTCGGAAAAGCACAGGAGCCGCAGCCCAACCGCCGCCGTGTCGATGTCGCACAACTTGTCAGCGAAGTGCGCGAGACGCTCGGCCTCGATGCCAATTCGAAAATCGGCTGGATCGTCGCGCTCGAGCCGGGCCTGACGATGGACGCAGATCCCGATCAGATGCTGCGTGTCTTCCTGAATCTCACGCGCAACAGCAAGCAGGCGCTCGAAGCGCGCGGGCCGAACAATCCCGAGCGCGACCAGATCCGCATCAGCGGCCGCCGCGAGGGTAGCGTCACCGAATTGCAAATTTCCGATACCGGGCCGGGGTTGCCGCCCGCATCCAGGGAAAAACTGTTCGAGCCGTTTCTGGCCTCCGGCCGCCGCGGCGGCACCGGGCTCGGCCTTGCCATCGCATCCGAGCTTGTACAGGCCCATGGCGGCGAAATCCGTCTCGTCGACGGCACCATCGGTGCGACTTTTCGCATCACGGTACCGGATCAACCGGTGGCGCTTGAAGAACGCCGCGCCGAAAGAGCGCGGGCATAAATGCTGGATCAGGAAGTAAGGACTTTAGCCCGGAAATAGAACGCAATCAGGGTGGTTGTTTCAGGGATGAACCCTGTTTCGATCCTGTCGGTCGCAACTGCCGTTCCCGCCCATGTCGTCGAGCAGGGCGAGGTCGAGAAGCTTGCGCCGAAAGTCTTCCCTGAACTCTTCGCGCACTATCCGGCGATGATCGATATTTTCCGCAACGCCGGCATCGCGCGCCGCCGCACCGTGCGGCCGCTCCCCTGGTATCTCGCGCCGCGCGACTGGAGCGATCGCTCGGCAGTGTTTCACGAAGCAGGCCTTGTGCTGTTCGAGGAAGCCACACGCGCTGCGCTATGCCGCGCAGGCCTTGCCGCACGAGCGGTGGACACCATCGTCACCATCTGCTCGAGCGGAGTCGCAACGCCGAGCTTAGAGGCGCGCGCGATGCAGGCGATCGGTTTTCGCAGCGACGTTCGGCGCATTCCCGTGTTCGGGCTTGGCTGCGCGGGCGGTGTGTCGGGCCTTGCGCTCGCCGCCGAGCTTGCGCGTTCCGATCCCGGCAAGATCGTTCTTCTGGTCGTCGTCGAACTTTGTTCGCTCGCCTTTCGTGTCGACCGCAGGACAAAAGAGGATGCCGTGGCAAGTGCGCTGTTCGGCGATGGCGCCGCGGCGCTCGTATTGCAGACAAATGGCGGCGGAGGGCTCGCAACCATCCGCGGCGCCGCGCAATACACCTGGCCTGATACGCTCGATGTGATGGGCTGGAGTTTCGATCCCGTCGGTTTCGGCGTCGTGCTGTCGCGCTCGGTGCCGATTTTCATCGAGCGGCGCTTTCCGCCCGTGGCGGAAAAATTGCTCGGCGAGGCGGGCCTCGTCTCGGATGAAGTCGGCCGTTACGTCTGTCATCCCGGTGGCGGCAAGGTCGTGGATGCGATCGAACGCGCACTCGCGCTGCCATCGGGAACGCTCGATTGTGAACGCGATGTGCTGCGCGAGTATGGAAACATGTCTGCGCCGACGGTTTTGTTTGCGCTGGAGCGAATACTTGGCTCGTCCGCGAAGGGGGCGCTCGCGCTGTCCGCGCTCGGGCCCGGATTTACCGCGAGCATGGTGGCGCTCGATCCGGTCGATGGCTGAGTTACTATGCCCGAAGCGAAAATCATCCTGGCTTTCGTCACGCTGCAACGCCTTGCAGAACTCCTGATCTCCGTCCGCAACACCAGTGCCTTGCGCGCACGCGGCGCCTATGAAGTGGGGGCGGGGCATTATCCGTTCATGGTCTTGCTGCACGTGGTTTGGCTGGCCGGGCTGTGGCTGCTTGCACCAGAGCTGCCGGCCAACGGTGTCCTGATTACGCTCTATGCCCTCTTGCAGATGTTCCGGATCTGGACGATGGCCACTCTGGGGGACCGATGGACGACCCGGATCATCGTCCTGCCGGGCGCGCCGCTGGTGCGCTCGGGCCCCTATCGCTTTCTTAATCACCCCAATTATTCGATCGTCGTAGCTGAAATCGCGCTTCTGCCCCTGGTTTTCGGGCTGGTCGAATATGCCGTGATTTTCTCGGTTTTGAACGCGATTCTGCTCCTGTTCCGCATCCGTGCCGAAGACCGCGCGCTTGCAAATGGAGAAGGGGCTGTGTAGTTGTCCCCCCTCACTGGAAAGCGCCCGTAGCTCAGCTGGATAGAGCACCAGACTACGAATCTGGGGGTCAGGAGTTCGAATCTCTTCGGGCGCGCCAGTTCCTTCCGTTCATCCCGGAATTTCACTCCCAGCACATCGGGGCCGCAAGTGTTTGCGACAACGCCTTCGCCTGCCGCTTCCGGGCCGAGCCTGCATGGCCTCGGGCTTGCAAAGCCTTGCAAGGAACAAGGCCAAACAAGCGCGGAACGGGAAAGTTATCTCATGACGATACAGGCGATGCTTCAAAGCGGGACAATCCGTCTTTCGAGCCCCTGGTTACGTGCGCCATTTCGGCAACGGCGGGCCGCGAAAGCATCGCGGCCGCGGCGCGGCGGTTCGCGCTGGGCCCTAGTCGCGCTTCTCCTGATCGCTGCCGATATCGCCCTTGCTGTGGCCGTCTGGTCCATTGTCCAGCACTTCGCCCTCTAGGAGCGATCTGAGTTTTGCGCGCGAGCGCATGAGCATTCCGGCAAGATAGGCGATCTGGCTGAAGAGCAGCGCGGCGATCAACGGAAGCGCGCCATCTCTGAATCCGAAGCCGTAGTGCTGCAAAATAATCGCGGCTGAAAAAGCGACGGCGAGCGAGACGAGTTCGAGAACGAACCTTTTGATCCACACACCGATGACGAATCCGAACAACGCACTCGCCGTCACCAGCAACAACTCCAGACCCATCTTCCGCTCCCGCCACGATTTCGTCCCGTGCCGGTATGTTGCGGATTGGGCTTCGAGAACAGGACTATGGGGCGAACGCGCACAGCGATCGGGCAATATCCTTAATCGTTTCAAAGCAATTCAATAGCGCTGTAATTTTTATGGACGGCTCGCCGTCCCGGTATCTGCGCGCCCGGCGCAAGAAGATCGAAAGCGGCGCACAGCAGGCCGTTTGGCAATATCGGGAATAAGATATATATCTGATACCACTTTAAGAGCGAGACACGATGCCGGCCAAGCTTGCGATCAAGCGCGTTTACGAGAAGCCCGCGAAAGGCGACGGCGTGCGTATTCTCGTCGACCGGCTGTGGCCGCGCGGCGTCAGCAAGCAAAAGGCTGCCGTCGATCTTTGGCTGAAGGACATCGCGCCGAGCGCCGATTTACGCAAATGGTTCGGCCACGATCCCGAGCGCTGGACGGAATTCCGCCGCCGCTACCGTGCCGAGTTGAAAGCCAACAAGGATGCGGTGAAGGCGTTGCGGGCGGAACTGAAAGTGCCACGCGTGACGCTGCTCTATGCCGCGCATGATGCCGACCACAACAATGCCCGCGTGCTCGCCGAATATCTCGGTGGCCGGCGCGGCTGAAGACTGAAGCAGAGGATGGACTACCGTCGATGAGCTATACGCAACTGACCGCCGAACGCCGCGCCGCGATGACGAAAGAAATCCAGCAGGAGACCGGCATCGACGAGGCGGTAATTCATGATCTGGTGCATTCGTTCTACGCGCGCGTGCGTAAGGATCCGCTGATCGGCCCGATCTTCAACAATCACGTTGCCGACTGGGACAAGCATCTTGCCCAGATGTGCAGCTTCTGGTCGTCGGTCGCGCTGATGAGCGGCACCTATCACGGCCAGCCGATGCAGAAACATCAGCCGCTTCCGGCGGACGGCCGCCATTTCGATCGCTGGCTCGAACTTTTTGAGGATACCGCGAACAAGCGCTGCTCGCCGAAAGCGGCGATGCATTTCATCGAGCGCGCGCGCCGTGTCGCGCAAAGCCTTGAACTCGGCATGGCGTCGTCGCGCGGCGTGATGCTGATGAAGGGCGAGCGGTTGCATCGCCCCGATCTTGATGCAGCGGAATAGTCAGGCGGGCTGTCCGAGCGTCGCCATCAGGGCGCTCACGCCGCTCCAGCCGATCTGGATGCCGATGCAGATCAGGATGAAGGCCGAAAGCCGCACCAGAACATTGATGCCGACCTTGCCGAGAAATTTCGCGAGCGGTCCGGCAAAGCGATAACAAACGTAGATCGACAGCGCGACGGCGGCGAGCCCGAGGATCGCCGCGGCGATCAGCGCATATTCCGGCGATTCTCCGCTGGCCTGGCGATGACTGCCGAGGGTGAGCGCAACCGAAATCGAGCCGGGCCCGACGGTGAGCGGCAGCGTCAACGGATAAAAGCTGTCGTTGATCTCGCTTTTTTTGGCTTCCTTATGGACGGTCTCGCGTTCGGGCGCCGCTGAGCCTTCGTTCAGCAGCTTCCAACCCATCGCCGTAACCAGGAGCCCGCCCGCGACCCGGACGACCGGAATGGTGATGCCGAAGAATTCGAGGATTTCCGAGCCCAGCAGGAGCGAGCCGAGTAACAACCAAAAGCCGTTGAATGCGACGCCGCGCGCCAGCCGGTTGCGTTCCGCTTCCGAACTGCCGGAAGTGAGGCTGAGGAAGATCGGCGCGCCTCCGAGCGGGTTCACGACGGGAAACAGCGCCGCGAAGACGAGAAGAAACGCATTGATGATCTCGCTCATGAGCGCGTCCGCCCTATCGTTACCGCGAGTTTATGCGGCGGCGGCAGATTCGGGAATGGCATGTGACGGCGCGGCAAAATACGCGGGTGCCGCAAGACTCCGCCGGCTTCCGAGACCCTGCTCGCCTTAATGAGGGCTAGATTTGTTTCATCAATTCCATATATCAATAAGGCTGGCCCGAATGCCTGACCGGGGAGCAAACCTCCGGCTATCCTCACGCGGCCATTCTTTTGCAAGATCCTGTTGCAAGCCATCGCAAGCCCCGCGCCGGAAACGCTCGTTCCATGTACTTTAAATCCATCGTTCGTTTCCTGCGTGACAAGGTCAACTGGCACTATGTCGGCATCGCCATCGGCCTCACGCTGGTCGGGGTCGCCTGCATCGTTCTCTACAACATCCTGCACGATCTTGAGCCCGCCAAGGTTTACGGGGCGCTGCGCCGCACGCCGCCACACGCGCTAATCCTCGCCGGCGTTTTCGTCGCCGCAGGCTATTTCACGCTGACCTTCTACGATTATTTCGCGCTGCAGACGATCGAGAAGAAGAACATCCCGTATCGCATCGCTGCACTTGCAGGTTTCACCAGCTATTCGATCGGTCACAACGTCGGCTTCACCGCGCTCTCGGGCGGCGCGGTACGCTATCGCATCTATTCGCTCTATGGCCTGACGGTGATCGATGTCGCAAAAATCTGCGTCATCGCCGGTCTTACATTCTGGCTCGGCAACATCGCAGTGCTCGGCGTCGGCATGGCGATCGAGCCCGAAGCGGCGACGGCAATCGACCAATTGCCGTCTTCGGTAAACCGCGCCATCGGTATTGCGGCGCTGATCGGCCTCGTTCTCTATGTGCTGTGGGCCGGCATCAAGCCGCGAACCGTCGGCATCGACCAGGGCAAGCTCAACGTCACGCTGCCGACCTGCCGCCTCACGCTCGTGCAGATCGCCATCGGCGTCATCGACCTTATGTGCTGCGCGGCTGCGATGTACGTTCTGATGCCGGTATCGGAGCACATCGATTTCGTGTCGCTGTCGGTGATTTTCGTCTGCGCGACACTGCTCGGTTTCGCCAGTTCCTCACCCGGCGGCCTCGGCGTCTTCGACGCGGCGATGCTCGTGGCGCTCCTGCATTATCATCGCCACGCTCACACGCCGTTCGCGAAGGAGAGCGTGCTCGGCGCGCTGCTTCTGTTCCGTCTTTACTATTACATCGTGCCGTTCGCGATTTCGCTGACGATTCTCGGCGTCCGCGAATTCATTCTGGATCTGAAGCCGGTCGCCGAAAAGATCGCCGACGCCGAGATCTTCCATTCCAGCGAGCCGCAACCGAAGCCGCGCAAACGCCGCGCCAAACTCACGCGCAAGAAGACGACCTGAAGAAAGTTACTTGCCGAGCCCGAGCGCCCCGGCGGCAATGCCTTCGCCGACACCTTTCGGCATCTTCATCACCTTCACGTCCTTCGGCATCACGAATAGAGCGGGATCCTGCTTGACCCGCTTCAACTGCGTGATTTCGGTGATGGTCTTGAGCTTGCCGTCGATCATTGCCTGCGTGCGCAGCGGAATGTGGTCCTGCGAGAGGCAAACGATCACCGGCCCGCTGGTGTATTTATTGTCGTGCCCCGCCTTGGCGGCATCCATCTCCCACAGCTCGCATCGCTCGCCCGCCACGGTGTCTTCGCCGGTGCGCTTGCCGTTGCCGTAGACCTGGCCGTAGCTCGCCTCGCCAATGCCGACTTCCACGGCCATGTTGGACATGCCCGGGATCGCGCCGATCATGAACATCTTGCGGGTTTTGAGGTCCATGATGCCGGTGATGGTGATCCCGACATCCAGCTCGATCCGGGCCTTGTCGCCCGAATGATGCATGGTCATGGTCGCGCCGCCGAGCGTCGTTGCGGTGGCCTCGAAATCGGTGGTCGGCAGCGGCACGGGCTCGGCCGCCGCCGGGTGCAGACCCAGAATACCGGCGGTGGCGATGACAGCGCAGGCAAGAAACAAGCGGGAAATGCAAAGCGTGCGCAAAAGCCGCATCATGGTGCTCCGGTCGCAACCCCCCGATCGCAACTTCTGTTGTTCTCGTCTCATGCTTCGCACCGGCTGGCAAGCCGGAAGGGCGATGAGGAATAGGAACGGCTTGTGGCCGTTCATGGCTCTTTTACAAGCTTGATTGGCGAGCGACGCGCCGCCGCGCTAGGAGGGAGGAGATGAGTGCCGCACCCGACCGAAGCGTGCCCGAAAGCACCCCGCTGCCGCGGCCACCCGGCAGCGGCCGCTGGTGGCTCGCGCTCGCGCTGCTTGCCGTGATCGTAACGGCGGCCGTCGGCTGGGTTCATCCGGTCGTCGCATTGCCGGCGATCGCGATCCTCGGCACGCTGCTCGCTGTCGGTTATCGCGTGACAACCGTCGCCGGCAGCGCCGTCCGCACGCCCAGTCTTTCCACTGAAACCGGCAGTTCCGCCGCGCCGCTCGCAGCGATTGTCGAAGCGCTGCCGGAACCGGCCTTGCTCGTCGATGGCGGCCGCCGCCTGATCGCGGGCAATGTCGCCGCCGCCGGCCTGTTCGGCCGGCTGCGCGTCAACGAAGCGATTTCGCTCACGACCCGCAATCCGCGCATCATCGAAGCGCTCGGCAAAGCCGCGACCGGCGAGGCTCAGAACTTCGAGATCGAAGAGCGTCTCCCGGTCGAACGCTCGCTCGATGTGCACGTGACGCCGATCGTTTTCGGCCATGAACGGCCGCAACTCTTTCTCCTTGCCTTCCGCGATCGGACGCAGGAGCGCCGCGTCGAACGTATGCGCGCCGATTTCGTCGCCAATGCCAGCCACGAACTGCGCACGCCCTTGGCTTCGCTCTCCGGCTTCATCGAAACACTGCAAGGCCCCGCCAGGGACGACCCGGCGGCGCGCGAAAAATTCCTCGGCATCATGAACGATCAGGCCAAGCGCATGGCCCGGCTGATCGACGATTTGATGTCGTTGTCGCGTATCGAGCTTAGCCTGCACCTGCAGCCGCAACTGGTGATCGACCTTGTTGGCGTCGTCGATACGGCGCGCGATCTTTTGGCGCCGCTTGCCAAGGAGCAGGGCATCGTCATCGACATCAAGCGCGAGGCGCGCGCACTGGAAGTGCGGGGGGATCGCGACGAACTCTTGCGCGTCGTCGAGAATCTGATCGAGAACGCGCTGAAATACGGCGCCTCCGGCAAGCTCGTCGAAGTCACGTTGCGCGCGGAAGGTGGCGAGGCGCTGATCGGCGTGCGCGATTTCGGCCCCGGCATCGCGCCCGAGCATTTGCCGCGGCTCACCGAACGCTTTTACCGCGTCGATACCGAGCGAAGCCGCCAGCAGGGCGGCACGGGTCTTGGACTTGCGCTCGTCAAGCACATCCTGGCCCGTCATCGCGGCCGGCTGACCATCGAAAGCAAACCGGGCGAAGGCGCGCTGTTCACAGCCCGGATTCCGCTGAACGCCTGAAAAGCCAGCGACCGCAGCCGCTTAAGCTGTCATCCCGCTGTCATCCAGTCTTCATAGAACCGTTGTCCGTGGGGCCTAGGTCACGGACGCATGAACACACAGAACCAACCTAGGACAGCGAAAATGAAGCTTTCGAGCTTGCTTTTCTCAGCAGCTTTCGTGATCGCGGGCGTCATGCTCGCGGGTGAGACGCGCGCAGCCGACATCTCCGGTGCCGGCGCGACATTCCCCTATCCGATCTACGCGAAGTGGGCGGATGCTTATAAGAAAGAGACCAACGTCGGTCTCAACTATCAGTCGATCGGCTCGGGCGGCGGCATCAAGCAGATCCAGGCGCGCACCGTGACGTTTGGCGCCTCCGACATGCCGCTCAAGGCCGAACAGCTCCAGAAAGACGGCCTGATCCAGTTCCCGACGGTGATGGGCGGCATTGTGCCGGTCGTGAACCTCGACGGCATCGCCTCGAACGACATTACCCTCGACGGCCCGACGCTCGCCAAAATCTTCCTCGGTGAAGTCAAGCAGTGGAATGATCCGGCGATCCAGAAGCTGAACCCGAGCGCGAAGCTGCCCGCGCAGGCGATCGCCATCGTGCACCGCTCCGACGGGTCGGGCACCACCTTCATCTTCACCAATTATCTGTCGAAGGTGAGCGCCGACTGGAAGTCGAAGGTCGGCAACAACACCTCGGTCGAATGGCCGGGCGGCATCGGCGCCAAGGGCAACGAAGGCGTCGCCAACAACGTGATGCAGACCAGGGGCTCGATCGGTTACGTCGAAACGGCCTATGCGAAGCAGAACAAGCTGACGACCGTCAAGCTGATCAACAAGGACGGCAAGTCCGTCGCCGCAACGGGCGAAGCCATCCAGGCCGCCGCCGCCGCCGCCGATTGGGCGAACGCGCCGGGCTACTACATGATCCTGACCGACGAGCCGGGCGCGGGTGCATGGCCGATCGCGGGTGCGACCTTCATTTTGCTGCCGAAGCAGCCGAAGGATGCCGCCGCCGCCGGCGAAGCGCTCAAGTTCTTCGCCTGGGCTTACAAGAACGGCGACAAGGCCGCTTCCGATCTCGACTACGTCCCGATGCCTTCGAACATCAAGAAGCTGATCGAGGCGACCTGGGTCAAGGAAGTGAAGGACGAGGCCGGCAAGCCGATCTTCGCCGGCACGATGTGAGCGTGAATTGTCTGGTTGCGTAGCGTTCGTAAGGAAAGGGGAGGCCGGTACTGCCGCCGGTCTCCCCATCACTACAAAAAAGGCAGCAGGCAGAGGTGAAGTACCATGGCGATTTTGACGCTTGAGGCGGCGGCCTTTCAGGAACGCTCGACGAGTCTCAAGCGATTCATCATCAAGGATGCGTTCTTCAAGAACCTGACCTTTGCCGCGGCGCTTCTGGTTCTTTCGATTTTGTTCGGTGTTTTTCTTTCGCTCATTATCGGCTCGGTTCCGGCCTTCACGGCTTTCGGCCTCGACTTTCTCACCACGCAGAGCTGGAACCCGGTGACCGAAAAATTCGGCGCGCTGGCGCCGGTCTATGGCACCGTCGTCACGTCGCTGATCGCCATGGGCATCGCCGTGCCGGTCGGCATCGGCATCGCGATCTTCATCACCGAGTTGTGCCCGGCATTCCTGCGAAAGCCCATTGCCATCGCGATCGAGCTTTTGGCCGGTATCCCCAGCATCATTTACGGCATCTGGGGGCTGTTCGTATTCGCGCCATTCCTGCAGCAGCACATTCAGCCCGCGATCATCGGCGCGTTCTCCGGCGTGCCGTTCCTCAACGATATTTTCGCCGGACCGCCTTATGGCATCGGCGTCTTCACCGCGGGGCTCATCCTCGCGATCATGGTCATCCCGTTCATCAGCTCGATCTCGCGTGACGTCTTCGAGACGACGCCGAGCGTGCTGAAGGAATCGACCTACGCACTTGGCTGCACCACCTGGGAAGTGATCTGGAACGTCGTGTTGCCCTATAGCCGCGCCGGCGTGCTCGGCGGCGTGATGCTCGGCCTCGGCCGCGCCCTCGGCGAGACGATGGCCGTGACTTTCGTGATCGGTAACGCCCACAAGATCGCGGCCTCCGTGCTCGCGCCCGGCACCACGATCTCGGCGACCATCGCCAACGAATTTACCGAAGCGGTCGGCGACATTTACACTTCCGCGCTGATCGCGCTCGGCCTCATCCTGTTTGTCATTACCTTCATCGTGCTCGCGGCAGCCCGCTACATGCTTGCGCGCATGGAAGTGAAGACG
>Ga0182740_1001804_pt1 | contig 13896 bp, 13 predicted proteins | sample eDN5th37CKraftBY_FD_128872 | JGI IMG/M metagenome (GOLD analysis project Ga0182740, IMG submission 128872) | Enriched backyard soil microbial communities from Emeryville, California, USA - eDNA 5th pass 37_C Kraft BY (version 2) (version 2) | ecosystem: Environmental > Terrestrial > Soil >...
AGGTCAGCCCTCCAGGGCGATGTCCGCCGTCGCGATGCCCGCCTTCGGGGTCGCGGCGGAGACCGTCACGGTCGAGCCGGCCGCCTGCCGGACGATCCAGCTGGCCCGGGCGCGATTCTTCACCGGGAAGACATCGTTCCACGAGAGCGTCCCGACCACGTTCGCGCGGCCCTCCAGATGCCCGAGATCCAGAACCGGCTCACCAGAGACCAGCGATCCACCGTCCGCCAAGGCGATGGACGCCTTCACCGGCTCGGCGATCCCGGCCTGCTTCGCCATCGCCGAGCCATGCGTGGGCAGGAACCCGTCGTTGTGGACGGTGAGCGAGACCCGGAAGAGGTCGTCGCCCAGGGGCTCCACAGCGATATCCCGGATCGCGAGCCGGGGGCCGGTCTGCGCGGCGCGAAGGATGAAGCGGGCGTTCGGCGCAGTCACCTCCTCCAGCAGGTCGCCCGGCGGATTCGTCCAGGTGAAGGTGCGCCGCCAGCCGCCGATCTCGACCGGGCCGAGTTGCGGGTGATCGAACGGCGTCCAGGCACGGAATCCCTCGCCGCCGACCGTCTCGTCGAGGCATTTCAGCATCGCCGCATCGACGGCGTCCGACCGGTTCTTGAAGAAGCCGATGAAATCCGTGACCTCGATCCCCGCCTTGGCCGCCAGCGACCACAGCTCGGTGGAAAACGGGATGATCCCCAGCTGTTCGTAGACCCAGTCCAGCAGGCCGCCCTTCATTGCCTGCTTGCGGTCGTAGGCGAAGTCGTCGTAGATGCCGATGCAGGGGTAGCCCGTCTCCTCCTCGCCCATCGCGCCGATGCTGGTGAAGATCGCCTGGTCCAGCGCGGGCATGTCGCTGGTCGGATAGTTCGTGGGCGGCCGCAGGATGCACCCGGAGAAGGTGTGCAGGTGCTGCGAGCCGTGGATATTCGGGTGCGCGAACAGGAAATCCGCCAGCGCCTTCGTCTCCGGCTCGGAGAGGGGATACCGCCCGGCCCCGTGCTGCACCCAGAAGGGCGCCCAGTCCGCCGGGAAGTTGCGGTTCGCATCCAGGCCATAGAGCTCCGGGGCGAGCGGGATCGTCGCGCCGTCCCAGTTCCGGATCTCCCCCTCCGGCAGCAGGAAGTAGAAATCGCCTTCCAGCTCGTCCGGCCGGCGCTGCCGCATGATGCGCGGATCGTGCGACGAGATCGCCCACGGCCCGGCGGGGTCTTTCAACCGCATCGTGACGATCGTGCCGTCGCCATCGACGTCCGATTCGACCAGGCCGTCCTGCCGCTCGTCCTTCGGGAAGGGCCGCCGGGATGAACGGTAGAACTCCTGGTCCTCCGCCAGCCCCAGATCCATCGCATCGACATTCACCGCCGGCACGAGGTAGATCGTGGTCTCGCGCAGGAGGCGATCGATCGCCACGTCGTGCCCGGCGCCGCTCAGGACGTGATGCAGCAGCCAGAGCACCGTGGCGACGCCCGTCACCTCGTCGGCGTGGATGTTCGCATCCACGAAGTAGGCCGGCTTCGTCTCCGGCGCCCCGCTCGCGCGATCGGTGAGGGTGAGCGCCCAGATGGCGCGCCCCTCGTACGACGTCCCGATCGACTCGATGGCCAGCAGGCCCGGGTACTCCTGCGTCCAGCGGTGGAGGAGGTCCGTCAACTCGCGGTAGCGATAGTAGCGATCGGGCCGGTAGTCGCTGGTCGGGGCGATCCACCGCCCGGGGGTGATCGGCATGGGATGATCCTCGTGTATGGGGGGCGAGCCGTGACGATGCTGGCAACCACGGGATGGTATCCGACCGTGCCGCAGGGTGGGAAGCCGTGCCCTGGTGCCGGTCATGGCAGGCCAGCGTCCCACGCCCCCGATATGCGAGAATATGGTCCGTTGCGTGGCTTTCCTTTCGGAAGCTATACGATGCCCGGGTCCCTCCGCATGGGGAGCGTATTTCCCCTGCCGGCACCATCCAGCCTGCGCCGCTCGCGGGCTGCACCGCCACATCACGAAGGACGTTCTCCATGCCAGTATCCGCATCGACGCTCCGCCAGCTCCACGCGGCCTTCCGCGAGGGACGCATCGACCGCCGGGGATTCCTCGCCGCCAGCGGGGCGCTCGGCGTCAGCGCCGGGGTCGCGGCGGCCATCGCCCAGAACACCACGGTCCTCGCCCACGAAGCAGCCACACCGGGCGCGTCGCCGGCAGCATCACCGGCGGCCTCGCCCGTCGCGGGAAACACCTACACCCGGCCGACCGCCGGCACCGAGGGCCAGACCCGTGGCGCGGGCGGCGACCTCCGCATCCTGGTGCCGCAGGGCGCTTCCGCGCTCAGCGTCCACAATGCGACGGGCGGCAAGGACATCGCCGCCGGGTCCATCATCTCGGAGCCCCTGCTCGCCTACGCGCCGGACACCTCCCTCATCGCCAACCTCGTCACCGAGGTGCCGTCGATCGAGAATGGGATGGTCGCCCCGGATCTCTCCACCGTGACCTTCCACCTGCTGCCGGATGTGCTCTGGAGCGACGGCAAGCCGTTCACCGCCGACGATGTCGTCTTCACCTGGCAGTGGAATGTCGATGCCGCCAACCAGTCGATCGACGCCGCCTCGTGGGACCTGATCGAGAAGATCGAGGCCGTGGACACCCTCACCGCCAAGGTGACGCTGAAGGAACCGACCCTCGGCTGGTTCCAGCCCTTCGGCTCCAACCTCGGCGCGATCTACCCGAAGCACTTCTGGGACGGCAAGGATGCCGCCACCGCCAATGCCGACTTCGCCCTGAAGCCGATCGGCACCGGCGCCTTCGTGCTGGACACCCTCTCGCCGAACGACCAGGTGATCTACGCGGCGAACCCGAACTACCGCGAGCCGAACAAGCCCTTCTTCCAGCGCGTGATCGTCAAGGGCGGCGGCGACGCCACCTCCGCCGTGATCGCCGTCACCCAGCAGGGCGACTGGGACCTCGCCTTCACGCTCCAGATCGACAAGACCGCCCTCGCGGGCGCGCTGGGAGACAAGGGCAAGGTCTACGGCCCTCCGGGCACCGGCGTCGAGAAGATCCAGTTCAACTTCTCCGATCCCAACAAGGAAGTGGACGGCCAGCGTTCCGAGAAGAACACGCCGCATCCCTTCCTCACCGATCCCGCCGTGCGCGAGGCGATCGCCACCGCGATCGACCGCAAGACGATCTCCGGGAACCTCTACGCCGGTGAGCCGAGCGAGCCGCCGGGACGCAACATCCTGGCTGGCCTCGGCATCTACGAATCCCCGAACACCTCCTGGGAGTTCGACCTCGACAAGGCCGCCAAGCTGCTGGACGACGCGGGCTGGGTGAAGAATGGCGATGTCCGCGAGAAGGACGGCGTGCAGCTCTCCCTCCGCTACGTCACCACCACCGCACCGATCCGCCAGAAGGTGCAGGAGGTCGTGAAGGCGTCGCTGGTGAAGCTCGGCTTCAAGGTCGAACTCCTCCAGATCGATGGCAGCGTCTTCTTCGACGGCTCCGCCGGCAACGACCAGAACTTCACGCACTTCTACTCCGACATGCAGGAGTACACCGACGGCGCGACTTCCAGCTTCCCGCTGAACTACATGAAGTACTGGTACGCCGGGCCGGATGGCGAGAACATCGCGCAGAAGTCCAACAGCTGGACCGGCACCAACAAGACCCGCTACCAGAATGCCGACTACGACGCCGCGTGGGAGAAGATCGCCACGCTGACCGACCAGGAGGCCGCGATCGAGCTCTTCATCGAGCTGAACGACCACGTCATCGACAATCACGTCGAGATCCCCATCGTGCAGCTCGTGGCCGACCGCTACGCCGTGGTGAACACCTTCCGTGAGGAGAACATCGCAGTCACGGCGTTCGGCGACACGTTCTGGAACATCGCGAACTGGAACCGCCGGTAAACCACCGGAGCCGGGTTACGGGGACGACGCGGCAACGCGTCGCCCCGGCCCCCGGCAAAGACGAACGCGGACCGGGGAGACGACCCCGGTCCGCGTTCGTCTTTGCACCGCATCGGAACGATGCGAGAACAGCGTCAGGCTGGCTCCTGCAGGGCCAGCGCCCGCTTGCGGCGAAGCATCCGCAGCTTCCTGCGTGCCGCCACGTACTGCGCGTTGACCGTGCTCTCCACCCGCGGGCTGTGCGGCGATGCGCCCATCGTGCGCATGGTCGAGACGAGCGCATACAGGATGGCCCGCTCGGTCGGATGGCGCTCGACGTCGGAGGCCGCCCGCAGCACCTCGTTCGCGTAGCGGTCGAGTTCGCCGTCGAGTGCGGCGAGCGTCGCCTGCTGCCCCTCATCCAGCAGCGCGGCGGAAGGATTGGCGAGGAATCGCGCCCGGGCAATCGCGGCCGCCCGCAAGTCTTCCAGATCCTGCTTCAGCATTCGTTCCATCACTCCCACCCCTCCTACTGGTCCATAAATACTCCACCCCACCAAGAATAGTACACGGTACCCGGCCCCGGCCCATGCTACATCCTGCCTAGGCTGACCCGTGCTTTTTGGTGTTCTTGTCGAAGACATCGGGAATTGGCCTGACCTCCAGACCGGATTTGCCCAAGATCCTGCGACTCGACCGGCCAACACAAGGCTGGCCTTGCCCTTGCATGACGATCGTGCAGAAGCCGGATCGCATCATTTTTGCAGTCAGCGCACAGGAATCGCCAAGCATTCCTGCGGTATCATCACTGATATGGCGTGCCCGCGCCGCGCCCGACACCAACCCTTCGACCGAGGCCGCATGGGCAATCGAAACGACCTGCCGCTGTGAACACCGCTCACGCCATCGCCCTGGCCGCATTCATCATCATGCTCCTCGCCTCCATCGCAGCGGGGACGCGCATGTGGCATATGCGCCAGCAGGGCCTTGCCGCGATGTGCGGGGCGATCGCTGCCTTCACCTTCATGCTCGGCTTCTGGTATCTCTCGACCCTTCCGTAGCGACGCCCGGTCCCGTGGCAGAGCGCCAGCGGTGACCGCCGTCCTTGCGACGCGTGGGCAGGCGTGGTATTCCGGTGCCACGCAAGACTGGACTCCGCGCAAGCCCCCGAGGAAGGATCGACGCCCGGCATGAGCCTGCCCCCACGCTCCCCGGATGCCACCCACATGCCCGGAGACCTCCCGGCCATCGCGGAGGATGCGGCAACCGCGACCGACGACCAGGCCAGACCACGCACGGCCTCCCGCATCGCGGGGCTCGATATCGCGCGGGGGCTGGCGGTGATCGGGATGTTCGCCGCGCACCTCCTGACACGGCGCGACCTCGGATGGGACCCGGACAGCTGGCGCTTCATCGCCTTCGGGCGCTCGTCGATCCTCTTCGCCGTGCTGGCGGGGATCTCGATCGCCCTCCTCTCCGGACGCCAGACCCCGCTCGACGGCATCCCGCTGGTGCAGGCGCGGATGCGCATCCTCGTGCGCGCCGTGTTGATCTTCGCGATCGGCGGCCTGCTCCTGATGCTCGATACCGGGATCGCGATCATCCTGGAGTACTACGGGCTCTTCTTCGCCCTGGCGATTCCCTTCCTGCGCTGGCCGCCGCGCCGGCTCTTCACCCTGGCCGCCATCCTCACCGTCGTCTCGCCGGTCGCCCATCTCTTCCTGGAGAATCTCTCGGAGAACACCGAGCGCATCCGCTGGTCGCCGACGATCGTGCGCCTCTTCGTGATCGGGTACTACCCGGCGATGATCTTCATCGTCTACGTGCTGGTGGGCATGGGGCTGGGGAGACTCGACCTCTCGTCCCGCCGGGTGCAGGCACGGATGCTCGTGATCGGCGCGCTCCTGGCGACGATCGGCTATACCGCCGGCCATTTCACGCACGAGTGGTGGGCGCCGGTCCCGGAAACGCCGGCGCCCGCCGCCGCGGCCCAGCGGGACTGCGTGCGCGGCAGCGATGGCGTGGTGCGGTGCGCGGACGCCGAACCGGCGCCGGAGCCGACGGTGTCGCTCTGGGACTTCTCCGGCCTCTGGACCTTCGAACAGCACACCGGATCGCCGTTCGAGATCACCGGGTCGACGGGGGTCGCGGTGGCGGTGCTTGGCGTGTGCCTGATGCTGACCCGCCCGATGCAGCTGGCGCTCTATCCACTCGCCGCCGTGGGGTCGATGGCGCTCTCGGCCTACGCCGGGCAACTCATCGCATTCCACATCCTGCGCCGGGCGGAACTCCGGAAATACGAGGTGGAATCGTTCCTCTGGTTCACGCTCGCGACCCTCGCCGTCTGCACGATCTGGCGACTCCTGCTGGGACAGGGGCCGCTGGAACGCCTGCTGAACGTGGTGTCCTCGAAGGCGGCGGGGCTGCCGGTCCGCCGGTCGCCGCTCCCGATCGTGACTGCCCTCCGCAAGCTCGCGCCAGGCCAGTGACGCAGGCGCCCGCTCGCGGGCGGTGGCAGCCCAGAGGCCCCATGCCGATCCGGGGGGAGCGGCGAGGTCTATCCGGAAGCGTCCGTGTCAGTCGATCAGGTGGACCGTGGTGGCGGGGGACTGCCCGGGCGCTTCGTCCGGCTGCAACGGCAGGACCGGCGGCGATGCCACCTCCTCCACGATGTCCGCCTCCGAGGCGCGGGGCCGTGTGTCGTCCTCCGTCAGGGCCGCGGCAAACGTCTCCGTCTCCGCGATCTCATCGGCGCTGGACAACGCCAGCGTCGGGTCGTAGACGCCTTCCAGCACCGGCGTTCCCGGCTCGTCGTCCGGGTCGCGCTCCCCGGCGACGATCGCGTCCTTCGTCACCGAGAGGTGCACGGCGCGGTCATCGACCGCCTGGATTGCCGAGGCCGGAATCTCGTGATCGTCCGGGAAGAGCCAGCCCTTGTGCGAAACGAGCCGGTCCCCCAGGGCGTCCTTCACCTCACCCAGCTTCTCGCCGTTCGCATCGATCACGTCCATGCCCTTGCGCACGCCGAACGACCGCGTTCCCGATGCCATGACACCCTCCTCGATCGCGAATCACGCCAGCCGCCGCATCTCAGCGATCGACCGGATCGGCGAACCGCTCGGTCCGCCGCTCATCCCAGTCGTCCGGCCGCTCGGTCGGGGAGTCGGGATCGACCATCTCATCGCGGACGTAGTCGTCCGGGGAGTCCATGAACAACTCGAAGCACGCCCGCGAGCAGAACCAGTACTCGCGATTGTCGCCGATGGCGGAGGCGTGCGCGGTCTCGGGCGTGATGGTGCGGCCACAGACCGGGTCGATGACGGTATCCATGCGATGAGGTCCTTTCGAGGGCGAAACGGCGACAGGGTTGCGGTTCCCCGCAATCCCCCCGCTGGCGCAAGATCGCGGCCCTGCCCGTCCGTTCCGCCCGCGCTCAGTCCCCGATCACCGCATCGACGATCTCGCGGTCCGGTGCGGCGTGGTGCCGCCGCTGGGTGACGAAGAGGATGGCCACGAGGCTCAGCAGCATCGCCCCGGTCAGCAGGAAGGTCATCCGCGCCCCGAACCCCGCCGCGATGAAGGAGCCCATCAGCGGCCCCACCACGCCCCCGATGGATGTCGCCGTCGCCATCATGCCGTAGACCACGCCCCGGCGGTCCGGCGGGGTGCCCTGCGCGACCAGGGCGTTGGCGGAGGGGATCATGCCGCCCGCGAAGACGCCGAAGACCGCCTGGAGGATGAACATGTGCCACCAGGCCTGCGCCGCCGCCATCGGCAGGTAGATCAGGCCCGCGCCCAGGGCGCAGATCATGAGGATCGAGCGGTATCCCCGCTTGTCGCCCAGCCGCCCGAGGAAGATCGAGGAGATCGCGCTCGTCACCCCCAGGATGCCAAGCACCAGGCCGGCCAGGGTGGAGGCGTTGGAGGCCATGCCGGAGAGCTGCTCGATGTAGAGCGACATGATCGGCTGCACCGCGCCCTCCGCGCCGCGGATCATGAACATCGTCAGCGTCATGCCGAGCAGGAGCGGCGTCATGAGCAGCTTCCACGCCGAGACCGGCGGCGCCTCGTCCTCGGTCTTCACATGCGGGACGAACTGCTCGCGCACCAGGAAGAGGGTGATCAGGCCGCCGGTCAGCATCATGCACGACGCCGCCCAGAAGGTCGGCCGGAACCCGATCTGGTCGGCCAGCACACCGCCGACCAGCGGCCCGATCGCCGCGCCAGAGAAGATCGCGGTCTGGATCAGCCCGAGGCCGTAGCCGAGCCGTTCCTTCGGCACCGTCGCCGCAACCAGCGCGGTCGCCGCCGTCACGGTCCCCGTGAGCGCCCCCTCCACCATGCGCAGGCCGAGAATCTGCCAGGGAGCGACCGCGAAGCCCATCAGCCCGATCGTGCAGAAGGCGGCGAACTGGGCACGCAGCAACATCGGCCGCCGCCCCTTGCGGTCGGCAAGGTTGCCCCAGATCGGCGCGGCGACGGCCATCACGGCGGCGCCACCGGCATTGACGATGCCGGACCAGAGTTGCTGCTGGCTGAGGGTGTGGAGCCCGAGATCGGAGAGGAAGAAGGGGAGGAAGGGACTGCGCATGCTGAAGGCCATGATCGCCATCAGTTGCGCGGCGAAGATGGCGTAGAGGTTGCGCCGCCAGCTGATCGGCTGCTGCCCGCGACGGCGCAGCACGCTGCCCACGGCATCCCGGCCGGCATCGTCGCCGCCAACGGCGGGCGATGGGGTGGGAGGCGGTGCGGTCGCGGCGAGAGCAGGATTCCGGTCAGCGTCGTTGGTGACGGGGGTGATGTCCTCAGATGGAAGCAGTGGAGGGTCGGTGTCCTGGTGCATCCTGCCCGGCAGTCTATCCGGGAACGTCCATACCGGCAATCGCAAGGACGAAGAAGCCGCCCCGCCGCATCGCCCCTACACTCGGAATCCGGACCGCCGAACCGTTCGACCACCACCGGAGCACGCCATGAGCCAGCCGCACGACCCCGACTCCACGCACACCCGCAATCCGGTGCGGGTGGAGATGGACGGCCCGATCTGGCTGAAGCTGCGGATGGAAGTTCCGGCCCAGCCACCGGAGGACCTGCTCCGCTGGTTCACCGAGCCGCCCCGCCTCGCGCAGTGGATGGGCGACGAACACGTCGTGGACCTCGTCCCCGGAGGCCGCTACGCCATCCACTACGCCCGCGCCGAGCGCACGATGGAGGGCGCCGTGATCGTCGCCCGTCCGACCGAGCTCGTCTTCAGCTGGGCCTTCACGCATGAGCCGGACGCTCCCGCCCGCGTGGTGATGGTGCGGGCGCTGGCGAGCGACGACGGCGCCCACAGCGCCATCGTCGTCATTCATGGCCCGTACCGGAACGATGCGGACAACGATACGGCAAGCAGCGAGCGCCGAGAACGCGCCGGGCATCTCGACGGGTGGAATGCCTTCCTGCCCATCCTCCACGCACGCCTGAGCGAGCGGGCCGTTCCCGCGTCCACATACACCTGACGGGCGCGCCTACGCCGGGCGCGTCTCCGGCAGCATGGAGACCCGCTGCAGGTCCAGGGCGTGGTCGGAGTGGACCTTCTCCCGGTCCTCCTCGTGGCGGAAGGGGATGGCCGCCAGCGCCGCCTGCGTCTCCGTCGCCACGCGGTTGACGCCCTCCCGGGTGATGAGTCCCTTCTGCCACGCCTCGATGGCCGCCCCGATGTAGGTATCGAAGTAGATCAGGCCGTCCTCCTCCCACGTCGTGGTGGCGCGATGCTCCGCGCCGGTGACGTCGTGGATGAAGATGGCGGCCACCTCGTCCGGCGCCATCTCCAGCATCCTTCGCCCGAACTCGGCATCGCCCTGCCCGTTATCGCCGATGAAGATGAAGTCGTATTCCGGGAAGAGCAGGCGGTAACGGCTGAACATCTCCAGCTTGCGGCCCGCCATTCGGGCGTGGCTGGTGAGCGCGAAGAGGCTCCCGGTCAGGATCGTGGAGGGCGGGATGCCGGCGCGGATCAACGTCTGCCGCGTCTGGCCCTCGATGAACCCGCCGATCGCGGTCGGCCGGGCAGTGACAAAGGTGAGGTCGCCGGTCTCGTCCGGCACCATGCCCGGTCCGCGATCGAGTTCTTCCAGGAAGGCGAGCACGCCGGGATAGACCGTCTTCGCCGGGTAGCGGTGGTCGTGCAGCCGCGCGAAGACGGTATCGTCGATATCGGAGAGCACCTTCCAGGTGCGCGGGCTGATCGTGGCGGCCTCGCGGGCGATGTGACCCAGGATGTCGTCGCGCAGCGGCCGCGTGTCGATATCGCTGAAGACCAGCTTCTCCATGTCGTGATGCGTGCCGGACCGATCGATCGCGTTCTTCAGGTCGCTCAGGTCGCCGCCATGCGTATCCAGGAGGACCGCGTGGACCAGTTCCTCCTCCACTCGCTTCGTGCGCCCGAGCTGGAGCGCGTTGACGACCCGCGCCTTCACGTTCAGGTGCATCTCCGGCACGCGGACGGTCAGGAGATGGATGAGCGCGGTGAAGTTGTCGGACCCGAAGAGGTGGTCGTCGACCTTCGCCAGGAGGCGTTCGAGGTCGAGCCGGCCGAGGATCTCGTTGAAGTCGTCCGGGGTGGCATCCCGCAGGATCGCGACGATCTCGCGCTCGTCGCCGGCGAGGGTCAGCCCGGAGAGCAGGGCCTCGATCCGCTCGATCTGGATGTCTGCCGGGGTGGGATCGGGGTCCATGCGCGCATGCCTCCAGCCCGCGTGGGCCTGGTTCCGGAAGGTTGGGGAGAATCGAGGGGAATGCGCCTAGGCCTGGGTCCGCACCGTGAGGGACGCAGGCAGGATCTCGGCCACGATATGGGTCGCCACGCCGTGGGGATCGCCGTCGAGCTCGGTGGGGATCGGCTCGGTGGCACGGATCTCGACCCGCTGGCACCGCCGGTATTGCAACTGGGAGACATCCCACTTGTGCCGGGTCACGATCTTGGTCGCCACGCGCATCCACTCGTGAAGATTGGCGGGCGTGACCACGATCACGTCGAGGTGTCCGTCGTCCAGCAGCGCCCCCGGCACGAACTCGATCCCGGCGGGGATGGAACTGCCGTTGCCCAGCATCACGCTGACGACATCGTACGCCGCCGGCTCCGCATCCCCGAAGGTCAGGCTGACGGCGGTACGCGCCCGGCTGTGCTGGAGTTGCCGCAGTCCGGCCTCGGCGTAGGCGAGCCACCCGAGCGGCCCCAGCCGCTTCTTCAGGTCGTCGCGCGTGGCGCCGATCGTGGCGGCGTCGAAACCGACGCCGGAGAAGATGAGCGAGATGTGCGGCTCGCCGCCATCGAGCGTGATGCGGATGGTGTCGATGCGGCGCTCCATGCCGAACAATGCCGTGCGCACGTTGCGGAGGATCGGCCCGCTCATGGAGGAGACGGTCATCCCGAGGTTGCGCGCCAGCAGGTTGCCGGTGCCCAGGGGCACGATCCCGAGCGGTGGCGGTGGCGGCGACGCACCCCCGTGCTGCACCAGCACTTCCGCGACCTCCCGCATGGTGCCGTCGCCCCCGCCAGCGACGATCACATCGGCGCCCCGCTCCAGCGCCGCCAGGGCCTGCCCGCGGCCGGGGTCCTCGATCGTCGTATCGAGGAAGACCGGCAACGGCCAGCCTGCCTCCGTGCATTCGACGATCAGGTGCGCCTTCGCCTCGGTGTACCCGGCCTTGATCGGGTTGAGGATCGCGACCACGCGCTGCGGCCCACCGGGACCGGCGTGCGCCGCACCGGAGATGGCGCCACGCAGGCGGGCGGGCGTCCCCTCGTCATTCCTGACCAGAAAGAACTTCTTCGGTGCCGGCATGATCTTCCCCTACCGATCCCAACGAGCCAGAGTGCCTGGCCCGTTGCCGACACGACGACGCGATCTCCGTTCCCTCACCTTCCGTGGCCCCGGAGCGGGCGAGGACGCGATCGCGATTCACGGCTCCCCACTGCATCATCGCATGGATCATCGGCTCCAGTGTCCGGCCGAACTCCGTCAGCGAGTATTCCACCCGTGGCGGCACCTCCGGATAGACCTCGCGATGGACCAGGCCATCCGCCTCCAGCTCCCGCAGTTGCAGCGTCAGCATCCGCTGCGTCACCCGCGGCAGCTCGCGCCGGAGTTCCCCGAACCGCTTCGGCCCGTCGATCAGGTGGAAGAGCGCCGCTCCCTTCCATTTGCCGCCGATCACGTCCAGCGTCAGTTCGACCGGACATTCGATCTCCAGGCGATAGGCCCGATCGCTGGCCTGCGTCGCTGCCACCATTGCCGTACCCTCCGTTCTTCGCGCCCCATCACATAGGTACCCATTCTGTAGCTATGTACCAGAAACGTGCGTACTTGTCACACATGATGGTACTCCCATACTGGATGCAGGGACCGGAGGCACGATGCCTCCCACGACACGAGCAGGAGGGACCTCGCATGACCGGGACAACCGCCACCGCACTCGCCACCACCGGGACGACGACGGCCCGCGCCGCCGTCCAGTACACGTTCGGCGGCCCGAGCGCCATCGGCATCGAGGAGATCGCCATCCCCGCGCCCGGCCCCGGACAGGCGCGGGTGCGGACGACCGCTGCCGGGATCAACCCAGTCGACCTCAAGACGACGCAGGGCGGCGGCATCGCCGGCATGCTCCCAGCGGGCACCGTGGAGGCCGGCCTCACCCTCGGCTGGGACCTCGCGGGGGAGGTCGTTGCGATGGGCGAGGGCGTGACGAGCGTCCAGCCCGGCGATCGCGTCTTCGGCCTGATCGGGTTTCCTGCCCTCGGGCGGACCTTCGCGGACCACGCCCTCGTCGCGGTCGGGGACATCGCGCCGATCCCGGAGAACGTTCCCGATCTCGCCGCCGGGGCGATCCCGTTGGTGGGCCTCACCGCCTGGCAGGCGCTCTTCGATGTCGCGGGGCTGACTGCCGGGCAGACGTTGCTGCTTCATGGGGGCACGGGCGGGGTCGGCCACATCGCGATCCAGCTGGCGAAGCATGCGGGGGCGCAGGTGATCGTTACCGCATCGGCCCGGAACCGGGACTTCCTGCTCGGCCTCGGCGCGGACGAGGTGATCGATTACCGCACCCAGCGCTTCGAGGAGATCGTCCCGGATGTCGATGTCGTCTTCAACACGGTGGAGGGCGACGCGATGGACCGCTCCTGGCAGGTCCTGAAGCCAGGGGGAATCGTCGTCTCGATCCTGGCGACTCCGGAGGTTCCCGCCGGAGCGCCGGAGGAGGCACGCGGACACCACGTCTTCGTCAACCACAACGGTGCGGAAATGGCGCAGCTCGCCACGCTGATGGCCACCGGGACCCTGGTTCCGACCGTTCAGCGCACTGGCGCGCTGGACGACCTCCCTGCCCTGCTGGAGGATCTGGCCGGCGGGCACGTGATTGGGAAGCTCGTCGTCACCTTCTGAGCCAGCCCCCCACACACGAGGCATCGCCGACGATGGCGATGCCTCGTGTGCGTGTGCCCCTTGCCAGCCCGGACGGAGCATGGGACGCTGCCGCACGATATCCAGACAACCCCATCCATCGCGCCGCCGCTCATCACCGACCGAGGACATGTGCATGCCACCATCCGATCCCGAAGCGTCCCCGCCCCGCCCCGTCATCGCCCACGTCGGCGCGGGGATGATGGGCCAGCTGGCCCACATCGCGAACTACGCCCGCCTCCGCGACGCCGGACGCTGCGATATCGCGGGCGTCACCGACCTCCAGACGAACCTCGCCGAGGCCGTCGCCGCTCACTACGCCATCCCGCGTGTCTACGCCTCACTGGACGATCTGCTGGCCGACGACGCGGTCGATGCCGTCACCTGCATCCAGCAGTGGCCGAACAACTACCCCCTGGTCAAGCAGATCCTCGCCGCCGGCAAGTCCGTGATCACGGAGAAGCCGATGATCGGGCGGCTCGACGAGGCGCAGGAACTCACCGCGCTCGCCGAGGCGAACGGCGTCCTCTACGCGGTCGGGTTCATGAAACGCTACGATCACGGCGTCGAACGCGCGAAGGAGC
>Ga0182740_1001805_pt1 | contig 13893 bp, 10 predicted proteins | sample eDN5th37CKraftBY_FD_128872 | JGI IMG/M metagenome (GOLD analysis project Ga0182740, IMG submission 128872) | Enriched backyard soil microbial communities from Emeryville, California, USA - eDNA 5th pass 37_C Kraft BY (version 2) (version 2) | ecosystem: Environmental > Terrestrial > Soil >...
AGGGCGCCGGCATTTTGGCCCCCTGCATCCTGGCCGTCCCCGTTCCGGGCTCCGGCGCGCTTGTCTGACGCCCTGCGCCCGCCTTCCGGTGTTTCCCGCACGATGTCGCGGGCCGCCTTGTCCTCACGCAAGCCCCGGAAGGCGGCGTGCCGCAGATGGCCATCCGCCGTCCAGGCCCGGAATTCGACTTCCGCCACCAGTTCCGGCCGGACGAAGGTGACCTGCCGGCGCTCCGTCGCGGTGAGCGGCGCGTCGAATGGGCTCCTGTCCGCGCGCAGCGCCTGCAACCGGCTGAACAGCTGTTCCGCCATGGCGGCGCTGAAGCCGGTTCCCACCCGGCCCACATGGTGCAACGCATCGCCCTCGTAAACGCCAAGCACCAGCGAGCCGATGGCCTTGCGCGCCACGGAGGAGGGGGTGTAGCCGCCGATGACGAACTCCTGCCGCGCCGAGCATTTCGATTTGATCCAGGTGCGGCCACGCCCGCCGCGCCAGGGGGCGTCACGCTGTTTGGAGACAACGCCTTCGAGGCTGAGGCGGCAGGCGTGGCGCAGCACCAGCGCGCCGCTTGCGTCGAAATGGCCGCTGTAGCGGATGACGGCGTCCGCCGCAGCCACCAGTTGCTCCAGCTGCTGCTTGCGCTGGATGAGCGGAACGCGGGTAAGATCATGGCCGTCGAGATAGAGCAGATCGAAAACGTAATAGACGAAGCGATCGGTGCGGCCAGCGCTGAGGTCGGCTTGCAGCGCGGAGAAATCCGAGGCGCCGGCCCCGTTTTCCACCACCAGTTCGCCGTCGATGATCGCCGTGTCGACGGGCAGGGCCGCGAGGGCGTGGGGAATGCGGTCGCCGAACTTTGCTGTCCAGTCGAGGCCGCCGCGCGTCAGCAGGCGGATTTTTCCGTCCTGGATATGGGTTTGCAACCGGTAGCCATCGAATTTGATTTCGTGCAGCCACTGCTTGCCGGCGGGCGGCGCGGCGGCCAGCGTCGCCAGCGTCGGCTCCAGAAAGTCCGGCATCGCCGCCTTGCGCGCGCCTTTGAGCGTCGTCCCGGGCGCCGCGGGAGCGGCGCCGGCTGGATGGTCCGTCGCCGGTTTGGCGAGCTTTGAGGCCCTGGCTTTTGGCTGGGTGTCCTTGCCATTGCTCCTGTCGATGCGCCCGGTTCTGGACGACCAGCCTGGCGTTTCACCGGCGACCGCGGCGATGTCCCGGCCGGTTTTCACCGAGGCTGGCGCCTCTTCCAGAATGTCAGCAGCGTCTTCGGGGCGCGCCCATTCATCGTCGCCCTTGATCAGCAGCCAGTTTTCCCGCTTCTCTCCCGGCTTGCCCCGCATCCGCACCAGATGCCAGCGTCCATGCAGCTTTTCGCCGTCCAGCTCGAAATCCAGATGTCCCTTGGCGTAGCCCTTATGGGCGTCGCCGATGGGCTTCCAGTCGCCGCGATCCCAGACGATCACCGCGCCGCCGCCATACTCGCCTTTCGGGATTGTGCCTTCGAAATCGCCATATTCGAGCGGGTGATCCTCCACATGCACGGCAAGGCGTTTTTCCCCCGCCACCAGGCTGGGACCTTTGGTGACGGCCCAGCTTTTCAGCACGCCGTCCATCTCCAGGCGGAAATCATAATGCAGACGTGTGGCGTCATGTTTCTGGACGACGAAATGCGCTCCCTGCGTCTGCGCCTTGCGTCCGCGCGGCTCGCTGGTGCGGCTGAAGTTCCGCTTTTGCCGGTAGGTTTCGAGCGCCATCTAGCCAGCCTTTCTGCGGGAGGCCGCTGTCCGCGCGGCGGATTTTCCAGCCCTGTCCGAGCCGGATCTGGTTTTGCCCGCCGCGCGGCCAGATGGCCGGGGCGCGCCCATGGCCGCCGCGCTCTCACGCAGGGCGGCCATCAGATCGACCACCTTCGTCGGCTTGGGCGGCTTGCGCGCCGCAATCTTGCGGCCCTCCAGCTTCGCCTTCACCAGATCAGCCAGCGCCGCCTCATAGCGATCCTCGAAGGTGGACGGATCAAACGTTCCGGTTTTCATGCGGATGATATGTCCGGCAAGCTCCAGCATCTCGTCCTTGATCTTCATATCCGGGATATCGCTGAAGGCTGCCGCCGCCGGGCGCACCTCGTAATCGAAATTCAGCGTTGTCGCGACGAGGCCTTCGCCGGCGGCGCGGATCAGCAGGATGCGCACGCGGCGAAACAGCACGGCCTGGCCAATGGCCACGGTTTTCGTCTTGCGCAGGCCGTCGCGGATCAGGGCGTAGGGCTCCTGGGCGGCGCGGTCTGAAGGCGCAAGGTAATATGGCCTGTCGAAATAAACGTCGTCGATGTCCGTGCAGGGGACGAATGCGGCAACGCTGATCGTCTTGTCGCTGGCCGGCGTGGCGCTGGCGACTTCCTCCGGCGTCAGGACGACGTAATCGCCCTGGGCAAGCTCGTAGCCCTTGACCTGGTCGTCGCGCTCCACCGGCCGGCCGGTGACGCCGTCGACGAACTGGCGATGCACCCGGTGACCGGTGGCCCGGTTTATGGTGTGAAAGGCGATGCGGTCCGATGTCGAGGCGGCGGTGAACAACGCCACCGGGCAACTGACCTCGGCGATCTTCAGCACCCCTTTCCAGTTCGCCCTGGGCGCCATTGCCAAGCCCCTGTCTGCGCCGCTTCCAAACTGCTTGCCGTGAACAGGTGCGGGCGCGGGCCGCGGCGCGTGGCCCGCATCAGGGTTCAACGCGGCGCAGCCGGGGGTGTTCCACCGGCAACCGGAAGCGGCGTTAGCCAGGTTCGCCGACGCCCGGCTGGAGCAAAGGGGAGCCTGGCTGGAAAAAGGGACGCGTCGTCAGGGGCGAACGGTGATATTGTTGTGGAAGCCAGCGCCGGTCATGGCCCGCCTTTCCACCGTTGACGGCGCGGGGACTGTTACACATTGTAACAGAAAGTTGACAGCCCGCCGCCCCACGTGTTGAACCTCCCGGAATGATGATGCGAAGCGTTCTGTCCCCCCGGGTTTTCATCTCGATGGCCAGCCTTGGCCTTGCGCTGCAATACGGTCATGCGCACGCATATGAAACCAGCCTGCGGCCCCAGTTCGAGCGGCTTGAACCCGATACCCGCCTTGAGGAAGTCTGCGACACGGAAGTTGCCCTGAGGCTTAATCGCGAGCAGCGGGGACTGGCCGTCGACAAGGTGGTGTCTTACACGTTCAGGCAGGTCATTCAGGAAAGAAACAACAAGATCGTCGCCAATGGCGCGGCGTTTCGCAGTCGCGGCAAGTGGTTCCACCTGAAATTCGAATGCCAGACGGGCCCAAAGCATATGGACGTTCATATGTTGACCTATACGGCGGGGGCGGAAATTCCACGGTCCCAGTGGGCGCGTCACTACCTCTACGATTGAATATATCTGCGTCGCCTGGGATAGAATGCCGTCAGCCAGGCCGCTTACCGCAAGGCGTCCCGTGGGCCTGGACGGGGTAGCCATGCCCGGGGGCCAGGATGGAAGAGCCCGACTCACCGACCCGCCCGTGCTGGACGCCACGACCCGGCGGCGCCGGCCAACCATGCGCCGCCTTTGAAAAGCGGGCGCCGCTCCGCTGGCGAGGCGCGCGCGGTTGGCATGGTTGTTGCTTCATGATGTGCGTGAAACGCAATCATACGGCTTCTCATGCGCGAAAGAACGCCAGAACAGCAATCCAGGCTCCGCGTCGCCATCGTGGAGGCGAACAGCGTCCGGGCTGCGATTATCGTCGGCGGCCTGCATGACGCCGGGATTGTCGACGCCCATGTCATCTCCGGATCAGGCCAGCTGCTCCGCAGCCTGGCCGATCTGGAGCCGGACGTGGTCGTCATCGGCCTTGAAAATCCCGGCCGCGATGTGCTCACGCAGATGTTCCGCATATCCCGCCTCATTGCCCGACCCGTCGCCATGTTCGTGGATAACCCGGATAGCGACATGACCGGCGCGGCGGCGGAAGCGGGAGTGTCCGCCTATGTGGTGGATGGTCTGCGCCGGGAGCGGATCAGGGCGATTGTCCATATGGCGGTGAGCCGGTTTGAGGTCTTTGACCGCCTGCAGCGCGAGCGTGACGCGGCTTGTGATGCGCTTGCCGCCCGCAAGATCGTTGATCGCGCCAAGGGCATGCTGATGCAGGGCCGGCAGATGACGGAGGCGGAAGCCTATGCGCTGCTGCGCCGCACAGCGATGAACGAAAAGCGCAAGCTAGTCGATGTCGCCCAGAGCCTGATTACAGCAGCGTCACTGATCGCAAAGTAACGTCAGCCGGCATTGACCGGTCGCCAACGGTTTTGAGCGGCCAGATATAAGGTTCTCAGGTATAGTTGCGTGGCGCGCAGGTTTTGTTGTTGCCTGAGGCCATCGGCTGCGCCAGTTCCGTCAGGCGCTTTCGCGCCCAACATCGGCGCGCCGCGCCATAACCGCGCAATATCTTCCAGCGATAAAGAAACCCGCATATCCGTCACGCGGCCGTGACCTGGGCGGCAAAGCGCTGGCCCCTTGCCCTGAATTCGGGCGCCTCGCTGATGATATGTTGCTCACGGCGCCCAGACTATCCCCTTGAGCGCAATCCATTGCTTCCATATCGTCAAGTACACGACGGGTCCATGACAATGAGGTCATCCGGTCCCGGGCTGCTCCGCCAGATCTGGCGGGCGCAGCATAGTCTACTGACACTGCAAAACGACAACGGCGTCGCACGAACAACCCCGATCCATTTGCGATCTCCGGGTGTGTTCTCGCGGCGTTTTGCGTGTTTTGCATCGAATATTCGCCAGATCACCCATCTGCGCGGAAGGGAGGCCAGAGGATGCCCCGAAAGCTTGTTGTGATCGGCAATGGCATGGCGGCCGGCCGCGTGCTGGATGAGCTGCTGGCGCGTGATCCGGATGCGTATTCGGTGACGGTTTTTGGCGCGGAGCCGCGCGTCAACTATAACCGCATCATGCTCTCGCCAGTATTGGCTGGCGAGAAGGCCTATGAAGATATCCTGATCCATGACGACGCCTGGTATGCGGCCAATCGCATTGACCTGCGGCACGGCGTCGCCGTTACCCACATTGACCGTGAGGCGAAGCAGGTCACCGGCGCCGATGGCTCGGTCACCAGTTACGACGCCCTGCTGCTGGCGACCGGATCTTCTCCCTTTATCCTGCCGGTTCCGGGCGCGGACTTGCCAGGCGTGGTGAGTTTTCGTGACCTTGACGACGTGGACGCGATGCTGGCGGCCGCGCGCAGGGGTGGCCGCGCCGTGGTCATCGGCGGCGGTCTGCTTGGCCTTGAAGCCGCGGCCGGTCTGGCGGCCCGGGGCATGGACGTCACCGTTGTGCACCTCATGCCAACCCTGATGGAGCGCCAGCTCGACCCCTCGGCGGGCTACCTGCTGCAGCGGGCCATGGAGCAGCGGGGCGTGACCATCCGGAGCCGGGCCAACACCCACGCCATTCTTGGCGATACGCATGTCACGGGCGTCAGGCTGGATGACGGAGAGGAACTGCCGGCGGACCTGGTGGTGATGGCGATCGGCATCCGGCCAAACGCCGCGCTGGCGCGCGCGGCTGGCCTTGAGGTCAATCGCGGCGTGCTGGTTGGCGACGACATGCGCACCAGCGATCCCGATATCTTTTCAGTCGGTGAGTGCGTTGAACATGGCGGCGTCTGCTATGGCCTTGTCGCGCCCCTGTACGACATGGCGAAGGTCGCGGCGGCGCGCCTCGACGGCGACGCGACAGCGACGTTCACGGGGACGCTCACGGCGACGCGTCTCAAGGTCACGGGCGTCGACCTGTTCTCCGCCGGAGATTTCGGCGAGGGCGACGACCGCCAGGAAGTGGTGCTGCGCGACGTGGCCAGGGGCGTTTACAAGCGCGTCGTGCTGAAGGAGGACCGGGTGGTCGGCGTGGTGCTTTACGGCGACACGGCTGACGGTTCGTGGTTCTTTGATCTGCTGCGCCGGGGAACCGACGTGTCGCAGATGCGCGACACGCTGATCCATGGCCAGTCGTTCGCGACCGGCGCCCCGCAGGACCCGGCGGCGGCCGTCGCGGCCCTGCCGGACGATGCGGAGATTTGCGGTTGTAACGGGGTCTGCAAGGGGAAGATCGTCCAGACGATTGCCGGGGAAGGGCTCTCTTCCCTGGCGGAGGTGCGGGCCCATACCAAGGCCTCGGCCTCATGCGGGGCCTGCACCGGGCTTGTCGAGCAACTGATGTCGCTGACGCTCGGCGCGGCGTTCGCCCCCGCCACCGTGGAGCCCATGTGCGGCTGCACCGATCTCGGCCACGATGACGTGCGCCGGCTGATCCGGGCGGGGGAACTGAAGTCCATTCCGGCGGTGATGCAGGAGCTCGGCTGGAAGACATCCGGCGGCTGCGCCCGATGCCGCCCCGCGCTCAATTATTATCTGCTGTGTGACTGGCCTGAGGAATACGCGGACGACGCGCGCTCCCGTTACGTCAACGAGCGTGTCCACGCCAATATCCAGAAGGATGGCACCTATTCGGTCGTGCCGCGCATGTGGGGCGGCCTCACCAATCCGCGTGAGTTGCGCGCCATCGCCGACGTGGCGGAGCGCTACGACATTCCGGCGGTGAAGGTGACGGGCGGGCAACGCATCGATCTTCTCGGCGTGCGCAAGGAAGACCTGCCGGCGGTCTGGGCCGATCTCAACCGGGCGGGCATGGTTTCCGGCCACGCCTACGCCAAGGGCCTGCGCACGGTGAAAACCTGTGTCGGCTCGGACTGGTGTCGCTTCGGAACCCAGGACTCGACGGGTCTGGGCGTGCGGATCGAGAAGTTCATGTGGGGCTCGTGGACGCCAGCCAAGGTGAAGATGGGCGTCTCCGGCTGTCCGCGCAACTGCGCCGAGGCGACCTGCAAGGACGTGGGCGTGATCTGCGTCGACTCCGGTTTCGAGATCCACTTCGCCGGCGCCGCCGGCCTGCACATCAGGGGCACGCAACTGCTGACCCGCACCGCCACCGAGGATGAGTGCATCGAGGTCATCGCCGCGCTCACCCAGCTGTATCGCGAGCAGGGGCGCTACCTGGAGCGCATGTACAAATGGGCCGACCGCACTGGCGTCGATGTTATCCGCGCGGCCGTCGTCGATGACGCGGACAGGCGCAGGTCGCTTTTCGAACGCTTCGTCATCTCGCAACGCAAGGCGCAGGTCGATCCCTGGGCGGAGCGGGTCGAGGGACACGACGCGCATGAATTCACCCCGATGGCCAATCTGAAACTGCTGGAGGCGGCGGAATGACCGAATGGATTGATGTGGGCCTGGTCACGGACATTCCGGTTCAGGGGTCCCGGGTTGTGGCGGCGCCAGCGGGCGACATCGCGGTGTTTCGCACGGCGGATGGATCAGTCTTCGCCCTGCGCGACCGCTGCCCGCACAAGGGCGGCCCGCTGTCGGAGGGCATGGTCCACGGCCACGCCGTAACCTGCCCCCTCCACAACTGGGTCATCAGCCTGGAAACCGGCCAGGCCCAGGGCGCCGATCATGGCTGCGCCGGGAAAATCCCCGTGAGGATCGAAGGCGAACGGGTGCTGCTCGCCGCCTCGGCCCTCCAGCGCTACGCGGCCTGACCAACTGACAGATCAACGGCGGCCGCGCGCGGCGCGGCCGGCCTCCGAAAGGACGCACCATGTCGTACCTGCCCCCAACCGAATACGTCGCCAAGATGGTGGATGCTGGCGAATCCAAGATTTTCATGTCGACGCGCGACACGGTGATCCGCGCCTTCATGGCCGGCGCGATCCTGTCGCTGGCCGCGGCCTTCGCCGTTACAATCAATGTGCACACGGGGCAGCCGCTCGCCGGCGCCATCCTGTTCCCGGTCGGCTTCTGTCTGCTTTATCTGATGGGTTTTGACCTGCTTACCGGCGTGCTCATGCTGTCGCCGCTCGCCCTCATCGACCGGCGCCCCGGCGTGACCTGGGGCGGCGTATTGCGGAACTGGGGACTGGTCTTCCTCGGCAATTTCGCCGGCGCCCTTACCGTGGCGCTGATGATGGCGGTGATTTTCACCTATGGCTTCACCCAGGCGCCCGACGCCGTGGGCCAGAAGATCGGCGTCATTGGCGAAGGACGGACCGTGGGCTACGCAGCCCACGGCGCCGCCGGCATGCTGACGTTGTTCATTCGCGGCGTGCTGTGCAACTGGATGGTCGCGACCGGCGTTGTCGGCGCCATGATGTCAACGTCGGTTTCCGGCAAGGTCATCGCCATGTGGATGCCGATCATGCTGTTTTTCTACATGGGCTTCGAACATTCCGTCGTGAACATGTTCCTGTTTCCGTCAGGGCTTCTGCTCGGCGGCCATTTCTCCGTCATGGATTACCTCATCTGGAATGAAATCCCGACCGTGCTGGGCAATCTTGTCGGGGGGCTCACCTTCGTCGGGCTCACGCTTTATACAACGCACGTGCGCACCGGCGCGAAGCGCGCGCCCCGGATGAACCTCCGCCCGGGCGCCGTGCCTGCTGAATAAAACAGCTTTCCGCAAGCCGTAATCTTCCCGCCGATCCGGCGGGAAGACCCATGGGAGCGCCCATGTCCCTTGCGATATCGATTGGCCAGCACTCGGACAGGGGCCGGAAGGAGATCAATCAGGATTTCCATGGCGCGCTCATTCCTGACGGCGCCGCCCTGGCGATGAAGGGCGTGGCCATCGCCATTGCCGACGGCATCAGCAGCAGCCCGGTCAGCGGCATCGCGGCTGAGGCGGCGATCCGCAGCTTCCTGACCGACTATTACTGCACATCCGACGCCTGGACGGTGAAAACCTCGGCCCGACGCGTCATCACCGCGACCAACGCATGGCTCCACGCCGAAACCCGCCGACACGCCGACGTGGGCGACGCCAACCGGGGCCACGTCTGCTCGTTTTCCGCAATGGTGCTGAAAGGGCGCCAGGCGCACATTTTTCATGTGGGTGATTGCCGTATCGGCCGCCTGCATGGCAAATCGCTGGAGCCGCTGACTGAAGAGCACCGGCTTGTCGTTTCGTCGCGGCACAGTTACCTGGCCCGCGCCCTTGGCGCGCGCCCTGACGTTGAGATCGACTATCGTGTCACGGACCTGCACGTGGGCGACGTGTTTGTGCTGTCCAGCGACGGCGTGCATGAGCATGTGACGGGCGAGGATATCGCCGCTACGCTCGCGGCTCATCCTGACGATCTGGACGCCGCGGCCCGCGACCTCGTCGGCGCGGCGCTTGCCGCGGGCAGCGGCGACAATCTGACCGTACAAATCATCCGCATTGACGACCTGCCGGACAGCGACGCCGATGACTGGCTTGCGGACGCGGCCCTGGAGCCGGCCGCGCCGCCGGAACCCGGCGCGCTGCTTGATGGCTACCGCATCATACGCGCGCTGCATGCAAGCCACCGCAGCCACGTTTTTCTCGCCACCGACCCCGACACGGGCGAACCGGTCGCCATCAAAACCGCCGCGACGGAAATGCGGGGCGATGCGCTCGCCCTGAGGCGGCTGATGATGGAGGAATGGATTGCGCGACGGCTGAAAAGCCCGCACGTCATGAAAGCAGCGCCCCGTCGCCGGCGCAGCGGTGTTTACGTGGCGGCGGAATATGTGGACGGTCAGACCCTCGCCCAGTGGATGGTGGACCACCCCCAGCCGGACCTGGCGACCATTCGCGATATCGCGGCGCAGATCGCCGGGGGGCTGCGCGCGTTCCATCGCGCCGAAATGGTGCATCAGGATCTGCGGCCGCAAAATATCATGATCGACCGCTTTGGCGCGGTGAAACTGATTGATTTCGGCGCCACCCGGGTCGCTGGCGTAGTGGAAGCAATCCCCATAGCGTGGGAACAGATCCCCGGAACGGTCCAGTACACGGCGCCGGAATACTTTCTCGGTGAACAGGGAGACGGCAGGGCGGACGTGTTTTCCCTCGGCGTCATCGTCTACCAGATGCTGACCGGGCGTCTGCCGTATGGGGCGGACGTCGCCAAAACACGCACCCGCCTGCAGCAGGCCCGGCTTGTCTATACCCCAGCCATAGAAGTGCGCCCGGACGCGCCGCCATGGTTCGATCTTGCAATCCGCAAGGCGACGCATCCCAATCCCTGGAAACGGCATCAGGACGCTGACGAATTTATCCACGACCTGCGGCGCCCAAACCCGGATCTGCCTGGCGCCGCCCGTTCGCCGCTGATCCGGCGGCATCCGGCCAGGTTCTGGCAGGGAGTCTCCGCCGGCCTTGCAGCCATCGTCGTCGTGCTCCTGTGGCGCCTCTCCCGCGCCGGTGACTTTTTCTAACGCGGCGCAGCGGGCTTTCCAGCCTGCAGGCCGCCCCTGTCTGTCAAGGTTATCTGGTGGCGCCGCGCCCATCACGACGCTACACCGGCTTGCAAGAACCAGGCGCCGGTTCGCCGGGAGCGGCTCGCAGACACGAGGCTGCGTGGCCGGAACGCGGAACGGAGGGGATGGTCCCCTCCGTTTGCTGGTTTGCATCTGCGGTCCGGTCAACGGCGGTGGTCCCAGCCGCGGCGCGAGGCTTCAGAGTGGCCCTCGGGATCACCGAACCAGCCGCCGTGACCACGGTCGCGGCCATAGTCATCATCCGGGCTGCGGGACGAATAACGGCGATCATCGTCGTCGTAGCGGCTATAGGCGCGTCCACGGCCACGCCCGTTGTCGTCGTCATCGCGGCGGTGGTCCCAGCCACGGCGCGAGGCTTCGGCGTGACCTTCCGGGTCGCCGAACCAGCCGCCCTGGCCCCGGTCGCGGGCCGAATAGCGGCGATCGTCGTCATCGTCGCGCCCACGGGCGGAATAACGGCGATCGTCATCGTCATGGCGGCCCGCAGCCCGGCCAGGGCCGCGCTCGTCGCGCCGCTCATCCCAGCCGCGACGCGAGGCCTCGGAGTGCCCCTCCCGGTCGCCAAACCAGCCGCCATGACCACGATCACGCGCGGAATAGCGCCGGTCGTCGTCATCGTCGCGACGGCGGTAAGCCTGGCTGCGATCGCGATCACCGCCCCGGGGGCCGTCATCGCTCATGAAACGCCCCTGATCGTCGCGTTCGGGCATGTTTCTCATCCTGGCCATTTTTTCCTCCATATCCAGATTGAGGCAGAGAAGGTGTGGTTTGTCCGCGCGCCCTTCAGGAGGCGCCTTGAGGCAGGCGTCGATGCGCCTGGCCAGGGCAGCGGGCTCGACGCCGGCCGCCCTGATTCTGGCGAGGAGGCCGCTGTCGGCCTTTTCCTCGCGTCCGGTCATGTCCGTGATCAGCTGCGTCGCAAGTTTCAGACGGGCCGCAGCCGTTTCATCATCTTCTTCGGCGAGCAGGATCGACACCAGGTCGGTCTCGATGGCGGCTGCGATGATATCGTCGCCATCGACGCTGTCCTTGCCGTTCGCCGGCTTGTCGTCCGCGGGCCTGGCTCTGACGGCGCCGAAGAGCGCCGCGTGCAAGGCAACGTGGTGGCGCCAGACCTGTGAAAGCGTCTCCAGATCGTCAGCGACGTCATTTTTCTGCGAAGATTTTGCGACTTTCCCGCATAGTTCCCGCAATTCTTCATGATGTTGCTTCAGAAGTTGATAGCCATCCTGCATATCACCGGAGCTATCACCGGGGCGCTCCGCTGATTTTTCGGCTGCTTCCTTGCCACTTTGCGACGTATCGCCGGCTTTCTGTTCGTCCGCCGGGTTGGTTTGGGGTGTCGGTCTAGTCTCGCGCGCCATGATGCGACCTCCATATGTTGGGGCAACGTGGACGGATGAACCTGTTGAACACACCGGGGACGCCGATGTTCCTGAATATTATTTTTTATATTTTAATTTTAAAAATTGTATATGAAATACGCTGGATTTCTGTGGTATATATTCGTAGTTTCGCTAATAATTTATCATTATGTTCAGCCGAAACTGGCGTGCGCGTCGATTTCCTCAGGGGAGGCTGGCGCGAAGCAGGCCTCTTGCCCGGTTAACGCGACTTTTGATGGTGCCGATGTCGCAGTGCAGGATTTCCGCAGCAGCCCCATAACTTTCGCCCAGGACCCCGATCAATACGACCGCGTCGCGATAGTGCGCTGGCATTCTGTCAAGGACGACGGCCAGTTCATTCTGGCGCAATTTCCATTCCTGCGGCGCCTCCACCCTGGGTTCGGATGATACGCTGTATTCCTGTCCCGCCGTTTCAAGATTGCGTTTTCGGATATTGTTGAGGAATGCGTTCCGCATGATCGTCAGCAACCAGGCGCGCATGTATGTTCCCGGCTTGTAGCGATGTATATTTTCAATAGCTCTCAGTATTGTTTGCTGGAAAAGATCCTCGGCGTCCGCCCTGTTGGTGCATAGCGATCGCGAGAATGCGCGCAGTTCAGGGCTATACGTCAGTATCTGCCCGGGCGTGGCGAAATTCGGCATGGCTGCCTGCTCCCATCTTGATCTGATCCAGGAGTTCCTGCTCCCGGAACACTGGCGCCGCTCAGGAACCGGACGAAGGCTCACCCGTGCGTGGGGCGCTGCGCCCTGGCTGGGCGGAAACCTCTGGTTTTGGTTCCGCCGTTCCGTGCGCGGCAATACCAATCAGTGTCGATTCCCTGCTGGGGTAAGGCCCAAGCACGGGTTGGCCGTCATCGGTGAGCGCCCACCATCCCGGGGGAACTCCGAAGCGTTCGGCCTGCTCATCGCTGAGTTGCCGGGGGTATAATTGCATCTTGCCTTCCCGTCCCATGGCCGCTTTTCCGTGCCATGTTCGCGGTTCCCGTCAAAATGGCTGCAAGGCCGCAGCAGTTTCCCGCTTTGGCGCAGCCCCGCTTGCCGACCGGACGCCGCCTGCATGTCTGGTGAATGGCACCCGGCTGCCTGAACGGCTACGCAAATGCGCCGGGTTGACTGGATAAGCGGTGGGGAAAGGCAAAGTTCCCGTGTCAATTCTGACCATTTCGCGTTCGAATTGGGTCGCGACCGTGTTGTCCGCCGCCGGGCCGCGACAGCTCCGCGCTTTCCCGCCTCTCTGGCGCGCGCAATCTCCCCGCCGGATATGTGCGAACCAAAGCCTGCCGATGCTCGGGCGCCGTGATTGCCTTTGGAATCCACCGGCTCGACTTGTGAAAAATGCCGGGTTTGCTGGCAAATTATCAGCGAGGTCAGATGATTTTATACAATTCATATGCGTTAAAACAGCATGAGCGATAGCTAAAATAATATCTATCGGGAACATATCGGGATAGCTGGTGTTCATTTCCCATTCTCTCTGAAAGAAGGGATGCCTCAATGCGACAGCAGATGCTTTTTGCAGTAATTTTGTGTGCTTTTGCGGCGCCGGTTGCTGCGCAAACAGCGCCAGCCAATCCAAAGCCCGAAACACCCGCGATCGATAACCGCAAGACATCACCGCTGGCGCCGGCAAAGGGTGAAAACAGCTTTACCATGGCGCAGGCCAAATCCCGGATCGAGGCGGGCGGGTTCACGGACGTGAACGGCCTGGCGAAGGACAGGGATGGCGTCTGGCGCGGCAAGGCCATGAAGGACGGCGCGACGCATGATGTGGCGCTGGACTACCAGGGCAAGCTGTTCGCCAGGCCGGTCGCCGGCCAACCACAGGGAGGCAGCCGATGACCACCGTTACAGCACTTTTCGATACGCATGGGCAGGCGCTGGCCGCTGCTGACAGGCTCGCCGCGATTGGCGTCGCCCGTGATGACATCAGCCTGGTCGCGAGTAATGCGGAGGGCTGGTATGAGCCCGAAAACCACGTCGCGGAAGGGGCGGCGACCGGCGTGGGCGTAGGCGCGGCGCTCGGGGGAGCGGGCGGCTTGCTGGCCGGCCTCGGGCTGATGGCCATTCCCGGCATCGGTCCCGTGGTGGCTGCTGGCTGGCTGGCCGCAACCGGGGCCGGCGCGCTTGCGGGCGCC
>Ga0182740_1001806_pt1 | contig 13883 bp, 16 predicted proteins | sample eDN5th37CKraftBY_FD_128872 | JGI IMG/M metagenome (GOLD analysis project Ga0182740, IMG submission 128872) | Enriched backyard soil microbial communities from Emeryville, California, USA - eDNA 5th pass 37_C Kraft BY (version 2) (version 2) | ecosystem: Environmental > Terrestrial > Soil >...
CTGGCCGCCGAACACGTCATAGAGACGGAAGCGCGCGGCAAGGCGTCCGTCACCCTGACGCGTCACCTGGCCCGCAACCAGCGCCTGCGCCTTGATCGCGCGCCAGTCGGCGAAATTCGGCGGCGCATCCGCGCCCGAGAGCTTCTGGATGAACGCGGCCGGATCGATCGGCGCGAACAGGCCCGAACGCCGCAGATTGTTGGTCACGATCGCCGACACATTGCGCGCGGTCTCGACATCGGCAGCCGAGCCGCCGAAGAAATCCGGAATCGCAATCGGCATCGGCTGGAAGTTGCCTTCGGTGATCTGCAGCCGCACCTGCGCTGCGGCATCGCGCAGGCCGAAGGTCGAGGCTGCTCCGAGCGCGCCTGCACCAAGGATGAGGGCGCGGCGGCGCGTGAGGCCCGGACGGTGCGGCAATGTCGTGTCGGTCATGATCGCTCTGTCTACAATCCAAACATCGTGCGTTCGTCGAAATCGATGTCGATTTCGCGCCAGACTTCGTAGGTTTCCTTGCGCAGCATCGTGAACGGCTGGCTCACCATGACGGCGCGCACCGCGCTGTCGCGGAAGGCTTCGAACGACGCGCCGCTGCCGCGCGTCAGCACCTGCGGCGGCGAAGCGAGGCGCCCATCAGGCAGAAGCCTGATCACCATGCGGATGACGACCTTCTCGGCGAGCGGCGGCACCGACCAGTTCTGGCGCAGCTTCGCGCGCAGCGCGTCGAGTTCGTTCTGCGACAGGGTCGCGGCCGTGCCGCTCGGCACGCCGAGCGATGCGGTCCGGTTGATGGTGTCGCCGGTCGCGGCCTGACGGGTCGGATCGCGCTTGTCGAGAAGCGCTGCGATGCGCTGGGGATTGAACTCCGGCGGCTTCTTCGTCGGCGGCTTCTTCTCGGGAGGCGTGACAGGCTTCTGCGCTTCCTTCTTCGGCTCTTCCTTCTTCTTCTTCGCTTCGTCCTTCTTCAGGGCTTCCGCGATCGGATCGGTCTTGGGCTCGGGCTTCGGTTCCGGCTTGGTCTCGGCCTTTTCGGCGGGCTTGGGCGGCTCGGGCTTCGGCTCAGGCTTGGTCTCGGCTTTCTCGGCCGGCTTGGGCGGCGTCTGCTCGTTTTTGGTCGCCTGGATCTCCTTCTTCTCGGAAATCTTGGCGGTATGGTCCTCGACCTGCTTCTTCTCGCCCTGCTTTTCGACCAGAGGCTTCGGGGCCTCCTGCCGCTTGGCGGTTTTCGATCCGGCGGTGAGCTGGCTGAACTCCGTCGGCGAGATGATATCGACGGGCAGCGAATCGGACGGCATCGACTCAAGCGGCGTCGATGTGAACGTCAGCAGCGCCCACAGCAAAGCGGTCGCATGCACGACACTCGATATGGCGAGTCCCGTCCTCATCTCGGGCGGTCAGGTCCCCTGCTCTACTTCGGTCACCAGCGCCACGCGGCGGAAACCCGCTGCGGACAGCCGTCCCATCACCCGCATCACTGTACCGTAATTCACGTTCTTGTCCCCCCGCACGTAGATGCGCTCGTCAGCGCCTCCGCGCGCGTCGGTGATTGCTTTCAGCTTCGGAACGAGTTCGTCGACCTTGATCTCCGAATTCATCAGATAGACCTCGCCCTTGGTGTTCACTGTAACCGTGAGCGGCTCCTTGTCCTGGTCGAGGCTCTTGGCCTGGGTCTGCGGCAGATCGATCTGCACGCCGACCGTGAGCAGCGGCGCCGACACCATGAAGATGATCAGCAGCACGAGCATCACGTCGACCATCGGCGTGACGTTGATCTCCGCCATGACCGGCTTGCGGGTATGGCGACGGCGGCTGCCGCCCTGTACCCCCGCGCTACCGCCGTTTCCCGCCCCCATCGATCAGACTCCGCGCTCGTCGATCTGACGCGACAGGATGGCCGAGAACTCGTCGGCGAAGCCTTCCAGCCGATGCGCCTGCTTGTTCACCTCGGCCACGAACTTGTTATAGAAAATCGTCGCCGGAATGGCGGCAACAAGGCCGATCGCAGTAGCGAACAGGGCCTCGGCGATGCCCGGCGCGACCACCGCGAGCGAAGTGTTCTTCGACGCCGCGATCGACTGGAAGCTGTTCATGATGCCCCAGACGGTTCCGAACAGCCCGACGAACGGGCCAGCGGAGCCGACCGTCGCGAGCACGAGGAGGCGGCGTTCCAGCCGGTCGATCTCGCGCGTGATGGTCACGTCCATCACCTTGTCGATGCGCTGCTGAAGGCCAGCGAACGAGCGCGCGTGTCCTTCGAAGCTGCGCTTCCATTCGCGCATCGCCGCGACGAACAGCGCCGCCATCGAATGCGTCGGCTTCTGCGACAGCGTCCGGTAAAGCTCCTCAAGCGACTGGCCGGACCAGAACGCCTGCTCGAAGCGATCCATCGCGCTTCTGGTGCGCCGGAACAGCAGGAATTTGTCGATCGCGATCGCCCAGACCCAGATCGAGCAGGCGAGCAAGCCGAGCATGACCGCTTTCACGACCCAGTGCGCCTGCAGGAACAGGCCGAGCATCGAAAGATCGGCGGTCACCGGCAAAGCCGACTGCGCCACGTCGGCTGGATTCATGGGTCTTTCTCCGGTTCGCGTGTGCACGTCGCTCGGCGGCCGACAAACACCTCACGCCATGCCGGACCAAATCGACACCCGGGTCGCGTCCAGACACGGCACGCGGCACGCAGATCCGATTGTCACGAAGACGTCGCCGTCCACCACCGGCAACGTGACGAAATCCCCGTGAAACTTGGCCAAACTAGGGCGCGGCAGGCCTCCTGATATCCCCTAACCAGCGCCTATTGTGGTTAAGGTTTGGTTACGGTTTCGATTTGAATTGATTCGGGCGCAGGCGGGTCCTCACCCCCGGTTTTTGGAGAACCCGGCATGACGAAATTGCTCGTCCTCGCAGCCAATCTGCTGCCGCTCGCCGGCGTGTGGTTCTGGGGCTGGGACGCCTTCCAGGTGCTGATGCTCTACTGGGCGGAGACGGTGATCGTCGCCTTCTGGTCGCTCGCCTCCGTCGCGACCTATCCCGATCCGAAAGGGACGTCCTCCGGGCGCATTTTCACGAATCCCGGCAAGACGGCGTTTTTCACGCTGCATGCCGGGATATTCATCTCCGTCCATCTGCTTTTCCTGGTCGTCATATTCGGAGGCCCCTGGAAGGGCCGCACCGGCCAGCCGCCTGCGTTCATCGACGCGCTGTTCATCGAGTCGGGCGCGTGGGTGGCGCTGGCTTTCGCATTCGTCGCCGGCTTCATCGGCTTCGTCACGGCGACGCCGACGCCGACGGTCGCGGTGCCGCTACTCCGCAGGTTTGGCCTCACCCCGTCTACACCCGATGAAACCCTTCCCGCCGAGCCTGAATCGGTCCCGCCGATCGTCCTGGGGCTCTACACGCGTATTGCCGTGATGCAGGTCGGGATCATCTTCGGTGCGTGGTTTGCGCAGAGCCTTGGCAGCAGGGCCCCGCTGGTCATCGTGATCGTGCTGAAATCCCTGATCGAATTTCGCGGCTGGACGGTCTGGAAAGCCACGGCGGACGGCAAGGTCGTGAGCGGCGAGAGCGCATCACGATGAGCACGGCGCAACGAAAAACGCCCGCCGGTGCACACCGGCGGGCGTTTCGACGTAACGATACGCGAGACTGTTACGTCTGAGGCGATTGCGAGGACGGCGGCGTCACATCGTGGCGACCACGGCGATCGGCCATGAACTGATCGAATTCGGCCTTGTCCTTGGCCTCGCGCAGGCGAACCAGAAATTCCTGGAACTCACGCTGCTCCTCCTCGAGCCGGCGCAGGGTCTCGGCACGATATTCGTCGAAGGCGCGGTTACCGGAAGACGGGGGCGACCAGAAGCCGCCGCCATTGCCGCCGCCCTGCATCTGCGCGCGCATGCGGTCCATCTTCTCCTGCATGCGGGCCATTTTGCCCTGCCAGCGTTCCATACCGTAGCGACTGCAAGCCATCCGACCGCTCCATACGCTGAAAGCCAAAAGGGCGAGTCCGAGAGGCCACCACACGATGAAGCCGAGGACCGTGAGAAGGATCCAGGCGGGCCTGCCGTAGTCGTCGATCTTGTCCGTGAGCGTCATCGCGTTCATCGCATCCATCCCTCATGGCAGATGTGAATGTTAATAACATTCACATAGTCCGGTCGCGGTCGGTCGTCAAGACCGCTCGCCCTATGGCCGATGCAGTTGGCGGGCTCATCGCCCGTGCAGGCCAAGACCGCTCAGATAGACAAGGACTCCCGCTTCCAACAGGTCCTCCGGCGACATTGGCAACGGTCGCTGCGATCCGTCGCCACGCGCGAACAGCGAGGCGATGCCGTGCGACAGCGCCCAGATATGGAGTGCCATCATCAGAGCCGGCGGCCGCTTGGCCTGCGGCAGAAGCGCCGACAGCGCTTCGCACGCCCGGCGCACGACGGCGAAGGCCCGGTCGCCCGCTGCGCGGAGTTCCGGACTGGAGTCGGGCGGAACACCGGCCTCGAACATCGCCGAATAGAACGCGGGTTCCGAACGCGCGAAGGCGAGATAGGCCATCCCGAGCCGCTGGAATGCCGTCTGCGGATCCGGTTTGCCGTCGTCCCAGGCCCTGGACAGCCGGTCGGCAAATTCCTCGAAGCCGCGCCGCGCGACATCGGAGAGCAGTTCGTCGCGATCACGATAGTGCCGATAGGGCGCGGCCGGGCTCACGCCTGCCCAGCGCGCCGCATCGGCGAAGGTGAAGCCCGCGGGTCCCTTCTGTGCGATCAGGTCAAGCGCTGCACGCACGAGAGCCTCTTTCAGGTTCCCGTGATGATAGCCGCGCTCACTGCCGCCGCGTTTCCAGCTCATGTGAAGGGGATTAACATGCGACGAAGGGCCGCGTCGATGGTCATCCCCCGGGGCGGACTCAGCGCGGAACAGCAGCCAGCCCCGGAACATCATCCGGACGGCGACCCGGTGCGTCCCAGAAGAAGCGACGGTCATCCTGCCTGATCGCGACGTCGTTGATCGAGGCTTCGCGCCGCTTCATCAGTCCGGCCTCGTCGAATTCCCACTGCTCGTTGCCGTAGGACCGGAACCACGAGCCGCCTTCATCGTGCCATTCATACTGGAAGCGGACCGCGATCTTGTTGCCGTGAAACGCCCAGAGATCCTTGATCAGCCGGTAGTCCAGTTCCTTCGCCCATTTGCGCGTCAGGAATTCCACGATCGCATCACGCCCGACGAAAAACTCCGAGCGATTGCGCCAGGTCGAGTCCGGCGTATAGGCCAGCGACACGCGCACCGGATCGCGCGAATTCCACGCGTCCTCGGCCATGCGGACTTTCTGCCGCGCGGTGTCTTCGTTGAAGGGCGGAAACGGCGGACGCGACATGCAGGACTCCTGCGTTTGTCTGAACCGGCCGAAGTGTCTTGCCGATCCGCCCCGCGCGAAGTCAAGCGGCCGTGAGGCGCAATTCAGGCGCTTGCCGCGTCCTGATCGGCCTTCATCGCAATCCGCAGCGGCTTGGGGATCGGCTTCGCCCGTCCGCCGGAGATGAAGGCGACCCGCACATCGGCCTGCACCAGCAATTCGTCGCCGCGCATCACGCGTTGCCGGATCGTGACCGATGCGCCCTTCACCTCGTTGGGCTCGCTGATCACGGTGAGGATATCGTCCATGCGCGCCGGCTTCAGAAAATCGAGCGTCATGGAGCGCACCACGAAGGCGAAGCCCGGAGCCTCTTTCTCGGTTTGCTCGAACAGAACGCGATGGTCGGCGCCGATCAGCCGCAGATAGTTGGTGCGACCGCGCTCCATGTAGCGCAGGTAATTGGCGTGATAGACGATGCCGGTGAAGTCGGTGTCCTCGTAATAGACGCGCACGATGAGGGTGTGGCGCCCGTCACGCAGTTCGCCGTCGAGAGGAATAGAGGTCATCTGCAAAGCCATCTGTCCGCCTGTCTAGACACGGGAACGGTCGCTTCGCAAGCCTACCAGTGCGGGACGACCGAGAGGTTCAAACCGTCTGACGGACAGGCCCATGGCTTGCCGCGCGCGAACGCCAAACCGAATATCGACCGCAGGACAGCGGACGAAAGGGTGGGTTCGCTTCAGCCTCGCGAACTCGAAATCCTCCGCCGCCTGACCGGACTGTCTTTCAGATAACAGCCGGTTTTACTCGTCGGACCCCGAAAACAGCCCGAACTGCGCCGCGTCGCGCGCAGGCTCGGCGAGCCCGAGATGACGGAAGGCATGCCCCGTCAACAGGCGGCCGCGCGGCGTGCGCTGCACGAAGCCCTTCTGGATCAGGAACGGCTCGATGATGTCCTCGATCGCGTCACGCGGCTCCGACAAGGCCGCTGCGATCGTTTCCACGCCGACCGGTCCGCCGCCGTAGTTGAGCGCAATCATCGTCAGATACCGGCGGTCCATCGCGTCGAGCCCCGCGCCATCGACTTCCAGCGCGCTGAGCGCCTTGTCGGCGACGGCGCGATCGATCGCCGCATTGCCCTGCACGTCGGCGAAGTCCCGCAAGCGGCGCAGCAGCCTGCCCGCGATGCGCGGCGTGCCACGCGCGCGCCGGGCGATCTCGTTCGCGCCGTCCTTCGTCATGCCGACACCGAGAACGCGGGCACCGCGCGTCACGATCTGCTCCAGCTCCGCCTCGGTGTAGAAATCGAGCCGCACCGGAATGCCGAAGCGGTCACGCAGCGGATTGGTCAGAAGGCCCGCGCGCGTGGTCGCGCCGACCAGCGTGAATTTCGACAGATCGATCTTCACCGAACGCGCGGCAGGTCCCTCGCCGATGATCAGGTCGAGCTGGAAGTCCTCCATCGCCGGATAGAGAATTTCCTCGACCTGCGGATTGAGCCGGTGAATCTCATCGATAAACAGAACGTCACGCTCTTCGAGATTGGTGAGCAGCGCCGCAAGATCGCCGGCCTTGGAGATCACGGGGCCGGACGTGGCGCGGAAATTGACCCCGAGTTCGCGCGCGACGATCTGCGCCAGCGTGGTCTTGCCCAGGCCCGGAGGACCGACGAACAGCACGTGGTCGAGCGCCTCGCCCCGCGCCTTTGCCGCCTTGATGAAGATTTCGAGATTCGCTCTGGCCTTTTCCTGTCCGATGAACTCGCCGAGTTTCTGCGGACGGAGTGAAGCGTCCGCGTCGTCGTCGCGGCGTTCGGCGGAGACAAGGCGGGATGCGTTCACTTCTTGCCCCGCCAGTACTTGTTCGGCAGCAGCTCCGCAATCGACATGATCGACGGCTCCGGCCCGTCCGGCACGATCACGCGCGCCTTCGGATCGTAATCGTGGATCAGTTCGCGGCAGGAACCGCAGGGCGAAACCACCTTGATGTTCTGATCCTCCTCGTGCGGGCGCGGATGGCGCACCGCCACGATGGTGTCGATACCGTTGTCGCCGCTTTCGGTGATCGAGCGTCCGATCGCAATCGCCTCCGCGCACACCGCCATGCGCCCGAGATAGGCGTCGATGTTGACACCGGTAATGATGCGGCCATCGCGCGTGCGCATGGCGGCACCGACCTCCTGCCAGTCGTTGCGATAGCGCTTCTTGATCGCCTCGCTTGCGGCGGCGATCAGTTCCTTGTCTTTCTCGGTCAGGCTCGACACGCTTTCACCTACGCCTTTACTTCGCCAGCTCTTTCAGCCCGAACCGGATCAGCTTCGCTGTATCGGCTCCCTCGCCCGCTTCGCGTGCGGCGGCGGCGATCGCCGCGGCGGCCTGCGGCTGACCATAGCCGAGATTGACCAGCGCGGAGACCGCGTCGCGCACCGGCTGCGGCGCGCGGTTCTCGTCCATGTCCGCCGAGAGTCGAACCACCGCCGGATCGATATCGCCGAAGGCCGGCGTCTTGTCCTTCAGTTCGGTGACGATGCGCTCGGCGACCTTGGTGCCGACGCCTGGTGTGCGCGCAATCGCGGCCTTGTCGCGTAGCGCGATCGCATTCGCCAGTTCCGATGGACGCAGCGTGGACAACACTGCGAGCGCAACCTTCACGCCGACGCCCTGCACGGTCTGGAGCAGACGGAACCATTCGCGTTCGAGATCGCTGGTGAAGCCGAACAGGCGGATCTGGTCCTCGCGGACATGCGTCTCGATCGCAAGCGTCGCCGCCTCCCCTTGCGCCGGCAGCGACTGCAGCGTGCGCGCAGAGCAATGCACCTGATAGCCGACGCCATGGACGTCGACGATCACGTAATCTTCACCGTAGGAATCGATAACGCCTTTGAGTTTGCCAATCATCGCGCGGTCGGGTGCGAATCGGAGGTAAGCATTAGAGCACGAATTTCCATCACGCCTCCGGACGGTTTCATGGCCGATTTTGCCGCGCTTTTCAAAGACCAATGGTCGAAACTCGACTCCGCGACCGCCGCTGTGCTCAACCGCATCTATACCGGCGCGGAAGGCGAAACCCCGATTTTCATGCGCAGTCCGGAGGGCGCGCGCGACCTGATCAACCGTCTGCTGCCGTTCTATGTCTCGGCCGGCGCGCCTGCGATCGCGCACATCGAGGAGCGGCTCATTCCGGCGGCGAGCGGCGATATCCGCATCCGCCTCTACGATCCGGGCGTGCCCGCGCCGGGACCGGCCATCGTCTTCCTGCATGGCGGCGGCTTCGTGGTCTGCGACATCGACGTCTATGACGGCGTTGCGCGCCAGCTTGCGAAGCGGTCCGGCATGCGTGTGGTCAGCGTCGATTATGCGCTCGCGCCCGAGCATCCCTTCCCGGTGCCGCTGAATGATTGCATCGCGGCGATCCGCTGGATCGCGACGCATGGCGGCGAATGGGGCATCGACCCGGCGCGCATCGCTGTCGCAGGCGACTCCGCCGGCGCCAATCTCGCGCTCGCTGCTACGATCGCGCTCCGCGATGCCGGCAACTCGCCGGTGCGCGGCGCGGCCTGCATCTATGGCTGCTATGCTCCGGACCTGAATACGCTATCCGAAAAGGATTTCGGCGGCGGGCCGTATCTCATCATGACGCCGGAGATGGCCTGGTACTGGAATCACTATCTTTCAAAGGCGGCCGACCGCACCAACCCTCTCGCCGCGCCGCTCCACGCCGACCTGCGCGGACTGCCGCCGCTATTCCTCACGGCGAGCGAATACGACCCGCTGCATGACGATACGACGATGCTGGTCGAGAAACTGAAGGCTGCAGGCTCCGCCTTCGAATTCCGCCTGTGGACCGGCACGATCCATGCGAGCGTCAACCTGATGGGCTGGATACCGGCCATGGGGCCGCGCGTGGATGAGGTCTGCGCTTTCCTGAAACGCGTCACCGACAGGCCTTGAGGTCAGCTTCAACGGAAAGATCTAGCCTGCCGCGATCCGGAGCAGCGCACTTTGCCGGTGATGGGCATGCGTCACCGCAATCGCCAGCGCGTCGGCCGCATCGTCGGTACGCGGATCGGCCTTGGGCAGCAGCACACCGATCATCAGGCGGATCTGCGCTTTCTCAGCATGACCTGCGCCGACGACGGTCTTCTTCACGAGATTCGGCGCGTATTCGGCGACCTTCAGCCCGGCCCGCGCCGGGATCAGCATCGCGATGCCGCGCGCCTGCCCGAGTTTCAGGGTCGACGCCCCGTCGCGATTGACGAAGGTCTGCTCGACCGCGGCCTCGTCGGGGGTGAAATCCTCGATCACCCGCACCAGTCCATCATGGATCGTGACCAGGCGCGCCGCGAGTTCTGCGCGTTCGTTTGTCTCGACGGAGCCGCAGGCGACAAAGACAAGCCGGTTGCCCTCGCACGCGATCACGCCCCAGCCGGTGCGGCGGAGCCCGGGGTCAATTCCGAGAATGCGAATCGGTCGCTGCATGCTGGCAAACTCATAGCACGGGACGCATGGAAGGCCCGCGCCACGGTCCGTCGCTCCGGATGCGTCGGACTGGTATGGATTTGCGCCAGCCGGGACACGACGTGACCGATTTTTACGCTATTGCCGCAGGGCTCATTGCCGAGCCACGCTTCGCAGCTGCTGCCGCCGTGGCCATCGTCGCGGGGCTGGTTCGCGGCTTTTCCGGTTTCGGTTCGGCGCTGATCTACGTCCCGCTGATGGCCGCGATCTACGAGCCACGGATTGCTGCGCTGACGCTGTTGATCGTGGACTTCACCGCGAGCGCGCCCTTCACCGTGCCGCTGACGCGGCGCTGCAACTGGCGCGAGGTTGCGCCGGTGTCGATTGCGGCGATCTGCACGATTCCGATTGGCGTTGCCGCGCTGGAATATCTCGATCCCAACATCCTGCGCTGGTTCATCGCAATTCTGGTCGGGACGCTGCTGCTCGTTCTCGCATCGGGCTGGCGCTACAGCGCGCCGCCGACGCTGCCGGCATCGATCGGGGTCGGGCTGGTCGCCGGCTTCGGTTCGGGCGCGGCGCAGATCGCGGGCCCGGCGGCGATCATCTACTGGCTTGGCGGACCGAGCAGCGCGCACGTGATCCGCGCCAATCTCATGGTGTATTTTGCCATCCTCGCGATCATGTCGGGCGTCATCTATTACGCACGCGGGTTGTTCACGGCCGACGTGCTGGTGCTGTCCGTATTGCTCGGACCAATGTTCATCGTCGCAATGGCGGCGGGCGCTTATCTGTTCCGTGGCGCGTCGGATCAAGCCTATCGGCGCGTCGCCTACGCGATCATCGCGCTGTCGGCTATCGTCAGCCTGCCGCTGTTCGACGAATTGTTCCGCTAGCAGCCCTAGGCCGCCGGAATCTCGCGCTTGAAGTCGGCGCGCTCGAGCAGATGCGAAGCCGCGATGCCGAAGACGAGCCCCCAGAACGGCGCTCCAATCCGGAAGATCGGCACATCGGCGACCGTGACCACGAAGCAGATCAGCGCCCCGAAAGTAAACTTGTCACGGAATGAGATCTGAAACGACGTCTGCAGCACGCGCAGCATGGCGAGCCCCGCAAGGGCCGCGATGAAGGCCGGCGGCGTTGCCAGCAGCAGGCGCGTGAAGAACGGCGAGGTCAGCCCGAAGCCGAGCGCCAGAATGCCGAGAAATATCCCGGCCGTGTATTGCCGTTTCTTTTCGCCGGAGCTGGCGAGGATCGCATTGGAAGGTCCGGTCAGACAGGTCGATACCGCACCGAAACAAGCGGTGATCAGCGAGCCGACACCGCATATGAAGGTGATGGAATTCACCGGTGGCTTGTGTCCACTCGCGGTCAGGATCGCGACGCCCTGCCCGTTCTGGACAACCAGCACGGTGATGGCCAGCGGCACCACCAGTTCCACCATCGCCTGCCACGAGAATTGCGGAGCATGGAAATTCGGCTTCGCAAACTCGAACAGGGTACCGGCCGGCGGATTGAACGCGCCAAGCAGCCAGACCGCGATCGCGCCGGTGATCAGCGCGACGATCAGCGGCGGCGCGACACGCGCGATCCGCGGCACCGCCGTTAGCGCAAAGAACGGAGCGGCCATCGAGAGCGCGATCCAGAATCCATCGCGGAAGGCGTGCACGAGATCGATCCCGAAACGCAGGAACACGCCGGCCACCATCGCCATCACGATCGGCATCGGGATCGCATCCATCACGCGACGAACGAGTCCGGTGAGACCGAGCACGACCATCAGGGCGCCGGTCGCAAGAAACGCACCGATCACTTCGGGAAAGCTGAGATGCGTCAGCGCGGGGCCGACCAGAACGGTGCCGGGGATGGTCCAGAAGAACGCGAGCGGCTGACGGTACAGCAGCGAATAGGCAATCGTGATCAGGCCGTTCAGGAAAAAGACCGCGAAGATCCACGACGCCAGATCGGATTCGGAGAGCCCACCGCGCGCACCGACCGACAGGATGATCGCGACCGGGCCCGAACTCGCAAACAGGAATGCGACAAACGCGTTGCCGGCATAAACCGTCCCGAACTCCGACCAGGGCTGGCGCGGCAGCGGGAGGACCGGCTTTTCAAGTGGCATTCAATGTGCCCGGAATGGGGTGCAGTCGATCAGGCGCTCATCTTCGACATGAGCTGATCGGAAACCTCGAAATTGGCATAGACGTTCTGCACGTCGTCGCTTTCTTCCAGAGCCTCGATCATGCGCAGCAGCTTCTCGCCCTGCTCGTCGCTGACCGCGAGCGTGTTCTGCGGCTTCCAGATCAGGGCGGACTTGCGCGGCTCGCCGAACTTCGCTTCGAGCGCCTTTGAGACTTCGGCGAGCGAGTCCTGCGCCGTGAAGATCTCATGGCCGTTCTCGCTCGAAACGACGTCCTCGGCGCCGGCTTCGATCGCGGCTTCAGGCATGTCATCGGCGCTCGCCACCTTGCCGTCGAACTCGACCACCCCGACGCGATCGAACATGAAGGACACCGCACCGGTTTCCGCCATGTTGCCGCCGTTCTTGGTGAAGGCTGCGCGGACATCGCCGGCGGTGCGGTTGCGGTTGTCGGTAAGGACCTCGACGATCACCGCGACGCCGCCCGGGCCATAGCCCTCGTAGCGCACCTCGTCATAGTTCTCCGAATCGCCGCCCTGGCTCTTCTTGATCGCGCGCTCGATATTGTCCTTGGGCATGTTTTCCGCGCGCGCCGCGAGGATCGCCGCACGCAGACGCGGATTAAAGTTCGGGTCCGGCATGCCCATCTTGGCGGCAACGGTGATTTCGCGCGCCAGCTTGGAGAAGATCTTGGAGCGGGCCTTATCCTGCCGCCCCTTGCGGTGCATGATATTCTTGAATTGGGAATGACCTGCCATGGACCTTTGACCGCAAAATCGGTGAGCGCGGCGGCGTTATAGGACGGCGGGCGCAGTCCGCTCAACCCTTTTGCGGATAGCCCGGGGCCGGCCGCACCCCGATTGTCGACGGCCTGCCGACCCGCCGACAGACTATGGCTGATCGCGCCCGTCTGCGCCGCCGCCAAGCCAGTGGTCATTTTCCATGACGATCCTGCAGGGTTCCGTCGCCTTGTAGCGCTCCGCGCAGGTCGCCATGGCGGCCTTGCGCGCTCCCTCCAGCGTGGCGGCGCCGAATTGCGTGAAGTGATGCTTGCCGTCCGGCGTTTGCACCATGACCTTGTAGGTCGGCGCCGCGACATAGCGATCGAGAAAACCGCGCTGCCTGCTCTCGAGCTTCAGCAATTTCATCAGATCGGAAACACGGTCGCGACCCGCCGCCGGCAATCCGTGGAAGCGCAGGAAGGCATCCATCTCCATCAGCCATTGCAGCCTGCCGGCCGCCGCAGTGAAGAGCGAATGCCCATCGTTCCCGAACTTCTCGTACATCACGAGCTTCACGTCACCGCCGCCATCGAGGTAAGCCGACTGCATGCGTTCGACCAGTGCAGGACTGAAGAAGCTGTCGTTCCTGGCATAGACCCACAGATTCGGAACGCGGCTCGCGAGCCCGAACTCCTTGTAGGCATTCACCAGCACGTCTTCCTTCGGACAATCCGGCATGCGCAGTCCGCCCGAGACGCTGACGACGCCGCGAAGGCTCGGAATATTGCGCGAGGCAAGTGCGACGACTGCAGCGCCGCCCGCCGACACGCCGATCGCAATGGCGCGGCTCGGATCGGCATCCGTCCGCTTCGATACGGCCAAGAGCGCGCCTTGCAGATCATCGGCATCGGCTGAGAAGCGGTCCGCGAAGCTCGTCGTCGCGCACGACACGATGGCCGCCATCGGTCCATCCGATTGGCCGAAGCCGCGCCGCATCACCACCACCGCGAGCCAGCCGCGCTGCGCGAGATCGCGCGCCGTTCCCGAATAATCTGCGGCCCTGCTGTTCAGCATGTCCGACAGATGCGATGACTTGCCATGCGTGATCAGCGCGATCGGCAGCCTTCCAGTGAGATCCGCGCGCTTCACGATCATGCCTTCGAGGCGAACGGTGCGGTTCTCGATCGTGGTGCGGAAGAAGGTTCGCTCCGTCA
>Ga0182740_1001807_pt1 | contig 13882 bp, 13 predicted proteins | sample eDN5th37CKraftBY_FD_128872 | JGI IMG/M metagenome (GOLD analysis project Ga0182740, IMG submission 128872) | Enriched backyard soil microbial communities from Emeryville, California, USA - eDNA 5th pass 37_C Kraft BY (version 2) (version 2) | ecosystem: Environmental > Terrestrial > Soil >...
GGTGACGGACAGGGCGAGCGCGGGCTGGAACTTCAGGTCGGCGTCCAGCTTGAGCAGGCGCTCGAGTATCTTGGTGGCCGTCTGGAAAGGACTGGACCCTCCGCCGCCCGGCACGAACAGGGCTTGGGGTTCCAGGCCGCCCCAGCTGGCGACCAGCGTGCCGCCCTTGCGGGCGGGACCTGCGTCCGCGCCGGGCTGGGCGGTGGCGGCAAGCAGCGCCTGGGGCGCGAAACCCAGGCCGGCGGCCAGGCCGCCGGCGGCGCTGCGGGTGAGGAAGGCGCGCCGTCCGGGGCGCTGCGCAGTCGTCATGATGTATGTCCTTTAAGTCCTATGGAAGCCGGCTCAGCCCTGGCTGAGCGTGGCGTAGGTGGCGCGTCCGATGGCTACCAGCGCGCCCTGGTCGTTGTAGAGATCGACGTCCGCCACCCCAACGCTGCGGCCGTTGCGCCGAACCCGGGCCACGGCGGTCAGCGAGGTGTTCACGGCAGGGCGCAGATAGTCGACGCGGAAGTTGATGGTGGGCAGGCCGCGGCCCAGCAGCATGCCTACGGCGAAGTCGCCCACGGTATCGATTACGGCGGCGAGCGGTCCGCCATGCCATTGGCCGCTGGCCGCGCCGCGTTCGAACTCCGGGCGCATGGGAGCCAGCACGGTCAGTTCGCCCTGTTCGTGCTTGACGTCACGCACGGACAGGCCGAGCCAGGCGATGAAAGGCGAGCCGTCGAACTTCGCCTGGATGGCGGCGGCATCGAGCGTGCCGGGGGGCAAGGTGTTGGGATTGGCGCTCATGCCGTCACCAGCACTTTGCCGACGATCTTGCGGTCCTCCAGCGAGGCCAGCGCTTGCGCGCCCTGTTCCAACGGCCATTTGCGGTCCACATGGACATGCAACCGTCCGTCGCGCACCAAGGCCAGCAGTTCGTGCAGGTCTTCGCGCTCCCAGCCGTTGGAGCCGCGGATCTGCAGCTCGAAGGTCCAGATGTAGCGCAGGTCTTCCTTGGGATCGAATCCCGCCGTGGCGCCACAAGTCAGCAGGCGTCCGCCCAGACGCAGGCAGCGCAACGATTTGACCCAGGTGTCGCCGCCAGTGAAGTTCACCACCACGTCCACGCCGCCGGGTTTGCCGCTGCGGCGGCGTGAAGGCTTGCCGAAGCGTTCCTGCACGGCCTTGAGGAAGTCTTCCTCCGTGTAGAGAATGATGTGATCTGCGCCCAGGGCGCGCAGCGCCTCGGCCTTTTCGGGGCTGCCGGCGCAGGCGATGACTTCCGCTCCCGCGAGCTTGGCAAGTTGCACCGCGCACACACCGACGCCGCCGCTTGCGCCGAGGATCAGGACTTTCTCGCCGGGCTGTACCTGGCCGATCCGGTTCATCATGCGCAGGGCGGTGCCGTAGGCCACGGGCAGCGCGGCCGCCTGGTCGAAGCTCACTTCGTCGGGCAGGCGCAGCAGCTGGTGTGCCGGCACGCGGCACAGTTCGGCCAGGCCGCCGTGGATGGTCTCGCCCACCAGTCCGCCGTCGACGCGATCTATCGGGTCGACGAGGACACGATCACCCGGCTTCCAGTCGCGCACGTTGGCGCCCGTCTGTTCCACGATCCCCGCCACGTCCAGGCCGATGATTACGGGAAAGGGCAGCTTGATGCCGGGCATGCCGCGGCGCGTAAACACGTCGTGATAGTTCAATGAGGAGGCCTGGACGCGGATGACTACGTCATCGGGACCGGCGACGGGATCGGGGAATTCGGTTTCCAGGCGCAGCTTGTCGGTGCCGCCGTGTTCACGCAAAACAATGGCTTTCATGGGTGTATTGAGGTTGGGGTAGAGAATGGAATCACCACGCCGCCAGGCCGCTTATCGCCTGGCGCGTGATCTGCAGGCCGTGGGCCACGACATTGCGGCGCCAGACGCTGGAAACAGGGACGAACGCATCGATCAGGTCGGCGCGCAGTTGGGCGTCGCGCGCGGCATCGGGGGCTGCGCAGGCCTGGAAGCGCAGCCATTGGTCCAGCCGCAAGGCCGGACGCATCTGCGGCCCGCGGGTGCCGAATTCGACGACGGCTCCCGCCAGCGGTCGATCGCCGAGCGCTTGCTGCACGCCGCGGAACACCAGCCCCTGGTAGTCGGGCCGGGCCAGGCCGTGCGGGCGCTGCCCAAGCACGCGGTCCGCGCCCCACCATGCGGCGGCCTGTGCCTGTTCCGCGCTGCCGTCGGGGTTGAAGCACAGAAAGAAGGGCTCGCCATACTCGCCGATGCCGGTATGCCAGTCGATGAACGCCACCCGCTCGCTAGCGCCCAGGTGTTCGTCGACGATGCGGCGCAGCGTGCGGTTGGACCATTCGGGCCCGAGGCCGCCGTAGACCAGGCCGTCCGGATGCGTGTACTGGCCGCTGGCCGTCACGTTGAAGAGCGCGTCCGCGCCGTGTTCCTGGCGAAAGCGTTCCAGCGCCTGCGCACCGGCTTCCAGTTCGGCTTCGGTCCAGTGCCGTGGAATCAGGTGCGGGTGCAGGGTGGCGTAATGCGGATTGGCCGGCGCCGGCTGGGTGTGATCGATGAAGTTGCGGTTCAGGTCGACATTGTTTTCGGTGGTGCGTGTGTCATGGGCGTAGCCATAGGGGTTCAACGCGTGCACCAGCACCACGTTGACGTCGTCCGGCAGCGGCAGGCCGCCATCCACCTGTAGCCACGCCAGCTGCACGGCCGAACCGGCAGCGCCTTCCAGACCATGCGTGCCGCTGATAGCCAGGTGGGTTCGGGCGGCGCCAGGTCGCCCCAGCACCGCGACGTCCACCGTCAGCGGCCGGCCTTGCGGATCCTTGGCCGTGGGATGCTCATGGCGTGACAGCGCTGCGCCGCGCGCGGCGGCCGCCGCGACGAAGGCTGCGCGCGCCGCTGCATAGTCGGCGGAAAAGCAGGACCAGTAGTCTGGCAGGGGCTGGCCCATCATGCCTCCTGCACAAAGACTTGAAGCGCGCCGGCGGCATGCTCGGGCGCCACCGCCAGTTCGCCTTGCGCATTGGCGCGGAAAGGGACCTTCCTGGCGTCGAACCAGGCCCGCGTCTGCTGGATGTCGCGCACGCCGATGATGGACCCGGCAAACCAGCCGCCCTGGCTGCTGGCGGGCAGACCGACGGGCACGCGCACGTGCGGGAAGCGCTGCTCGAAGGCTACGGGCGTGAGGAAGTCGATGCGCAGGCTGCCGCGCCGCACTTGCAGGCCGTTGTCAGGCAACTCGCTGATCGCGATGGCCCCGAGGACGCGCTCGTAGGCGGGACGGAGGGTGCGCGGGTCCGGGTGGACGGCGATCAGGGCTTCGATGCGGCGCGCGCCGTTGGCGTGATCCTGCCATTCGGGGCGGTACACAAGATGGCGCGTGAGATGGCCGCAGGTGAAGAAGTCGGGCACGGCGAAAAGACCGGCCGGAAACTGGGTGTTGTTCCAGGCGGCGTCTTCGCTGCCTTCTGGCAGGTGCACGGGCCGGCCCCCGCGCTGAGGCGGCTCGGCGTCTATGCCCAGGCGGGCAAGCTCGGCGTGCACGGCGCTGCTATCGGTGGTTTGCAGCGCGACCGACACCGGGCCCTCGTAGGCGTCATCGAAGCCGGCGAAGCGGGACTGGTCCCGCAACTCGGGCGGGAAGGCCAGCAGCTCCAGGTAGTTGGCGTCCAGGATCAGGGTCTGGTTGCGCGTGCCGCGATGGTGCCGGCCCTGCGGCGCCAGAGAGAAGCCCAACTGCTGGTATTGCTCGGTGGCGGCCTGAAGATCATGCACCCGGATGATGTAGTGGTCCAGTCCGGTGACTGAGGGTATGGACATCGCGTTTCCTGATTTTGCTTGACGGAGACGGGCAGTCTGGCCGATGCGGGCGGCTGCCAGAACGATTGAATTCGCATGTGGATATTTGTTTTCTGGTGGCGCGCGGGCATGGCGTCCGTTCGCATATTCATATCTGAAAGTCTTCTTTGTCCTGGACTGCGCCGGCACGCAGCATGGAGGTCCGTTCAATGCACACCTATCGATAAAGACATGGCAACTCGCAATACACCGGGCCGCGCCCGCATCGCTACACCGGGCCGCGCCCGCATCGCAATCACCCTCGCGCTGGCCTTGGCCGCCGCAGCTGCGCAGGCCGACGCCACCCTGGACAAGGTCAAGGAACGAGGCACGGTCACCATAGGCGTGCTGGCCAATGGCGGCGTGTTCGGCTCGCTGGATCCCGCCACGCAACAACTGGTGGGTTGGAATCCCGAACTGGCGCGTGAGCTGGCCAAGGGCTTGGGCGTTAAAGCGGAATTGGTGCAGGTGCAGACCGCCACGCGCACGCAGTTCCTGATTTCGGGCAAGGTCGATCTGCTGATCGCATCCATGGAGCTCAACCCCGAGCGCGCCGAGATACTGGGTTACGCGCCGACCCCATTCTTCCGCGTGGGAGGCACGGCCGCCACGCTGAAGACCAGCGGTATCGCCAAATGGGAGGACTTGCGAGGCAAGCCCGTGTGCGTGTCGCAAGGCAGCAGTTTTGCGCGGCCTTTGTCGGCCGACTACGGTGCGGTGGTCAAGGGCTACAAGAGCTCTTCGGATTCGCTGCTGGCGCTGCGCGGCGGCCAGTGCGTGGCGGCGGTGCATGACTCGACGCTGATCCAGCCCTTGCTGCGCAGCAATCCCGAATGGAAGGACTATCACGCGCCCATCGCCTCGGAAGTGCTGCCCGCGAACTCAGTGGTCTGGACGCGCAAGGGCGAGACGGACACCATCGCCGCCGTGGACAAGGTGATCCAGGACTGGCATCGCACGGGCTGGCTGATCGCAACGGAAAAGCGCCTGGGCATCGCTCCGCCGCAGCCGCTGCTGCAGGAGCTGAACGCGAAGTACAAGCAGGGAAGCTGAGGCGGGCGCGGGCATGTTCGAATCGGCATTGCAAGCCTGGGTCGGCTTTTTCAAGCCGCTGGGCCTGAACTATGGCTTTGTGCTAGACGCGGGCGAGTTGTCCGCGTTTGGCCGGGGGCTATGGGTAACGCTGCAACTGTGTGCATGGACCATCCCGGTCAGCCTGTTGTTCGGCGTTCTCATCGCAGCGGGCCTGACCAGTGGCAGAGCCTGGCTGGCCAGGCCGCTGCAAGCGTTCGTGGAAGTCACTCGCAATACGCCCACGCTGGTGCAGCTGTACTGCGCCTTCCTGGTGCTGAACATGCTGATCACGCAAAAGCTGGGCGGCGGCAGTCCGATAGCGCCGTTCGCGTGGGTCGTGATCGTGGTGGCGCTGCACAAAGGGGTATTCCACGCAGAGGCGCTGCGCGCGGGGATCGAAGCGGTGCCCGAGGTAACGATGGAAGCGGCGCGCTCGCTGGCGTTCTCGCGCCGCCAGATACTGACGCAGGTGCAGTTGCCGCTGGCCGTGCGCTTTGCGCTGCCGGCACTGGTCAATAACCTGGTGGACCTGGTGAAGATGACCGCCATCGCCTCGGCCATCGCAGTGGGCGACGTGACCTATGAGTCCATCATGATCTGGTCCTACCGCGACAACGTGCTGGAACTATTGCTGCTCATCCTGATGTATTTCGGTCTGCTGACCTGGTTGGTCGGCTTGGTCGGGAAATGGCTGGAAGAACGCTTGAGGATGCCTGGCTATGGCCAATGATCTCGTCTTGCCGACGCGCCGGTCTGGGGCAACGCGCCTTTGGCTGCCGGCGGTGTTGCGCGATCCCTGGCTTGCGCTGCTGTTGGCGCTGGCGGCGCTGAACCTGGCCTGGGCGGCCACGGGGACGGCGCCCGCCGCCGTGCAGGCGTTGTGGCATTGGTGGCCGGCCTTGTTGCGGGGCTTGGCGATGAACATCCAGATCAGCGTGCTGGCGATGGCGCTGGGCACGCTGGCTGGCTTGGTGGTGGGCGCGGTTTCGCTGTCGCCATCGCCGTTGTTGCGTCGATTGACGCGCGCCTACGTGTTGCTGTTTCGCAATGCGCCTATTCTCGTGCTGGTTTACTTCACCACCTATGTGTTTCCCTTCGAGTTGGCGCTGGGAGGATGGCGGCTGCCATTTCCCGACTGGCTCAAGGTGGTCATCGGCCTCGGGCTGCCAGCCAGCGCGAATGTGGCGGAAATCTTCCGGGGCGCGATCCAGTCCATTCCCAGCGCCCAATGGGAGGCGGCCCAATCCCTGGCGTTTCGGCGCGCGCAGATCTTCCGGATGATCGTCCTGCCGCAGTGCCTGCGGCGGATGCTGCCGTCCTGGATGAACCTGTATGCCAGCATCACCATGAGCACGTCGCTGGCCTCGCTGGTGGGCGTGCACGACCTGGTCGATGCCGCCACGGTAGCCAGCAATACCGTGTCGCGCACCGATTTCACGATATTGGTCTATTTCACGCTATTGGCGCTTTTCTTCGCCTATTGCTATCCCATCGCGCGCTGGACGCGGTATCTGGAACGACGCCATGAGCATTATTGAATTCGAGGCGCGCGCCGCCGCTTTCCCTTCCGCGGCCGAGACATCGCTAGTCAGCCTGCATGACGTGCATCTGGCGTTTGGCCAGACCGAGGTGCTCAAGGGCATAGACGTCGAAGTCAAGCAGGGCCAGGCGGTGTCCATCATCGGACCTTCGGGCTCCGGCAAATCCACCATCCTGCGCTGCATGACGGGACTATTGCGCCCGCAACGCGGGCGGATCCAGGTGGGCGGAGTGCGCGTCGATGCCCTGAAGACCGCGTCCGAACTTATCGCGTTGCGCAAACGCGTGGGCTTTGTGTTCCAGCAGTACAACCTGTTCCCGCACTTGAGCGTGCTGGAGAACCTGACAATCTCGCCCATCAAAGTGGGCGGGCTGCCTCGGGCCGAAGCCGAGGCGCGGGCTCGCGAGTTGCTGGCCAAGGTGCGGATGGAGCACAAGCAAAACGCCTATCCCGGCGAGTTGTCGGGCGGCCAGCAGCAGCGCGTCGCGATCGCGCGCGCGCTGGCGCTGCGGCCCGAGCTGATTCTGTTCGATGAAGTGACGTCGGCGCTGGACCCGGAAATGGTAGGGGAAGTCCTGACGGTGATCCGTGAGTTGGTGCAGGACGGTCTGACCTGCGTGTTGGTGACACACGAAATGCGCTTTGCGGAAGAGATCAGCGACGTCGTGTACTTCACGGAGGCCGGCCGCATCGTGGAGTCAGGGCCGCCGGCGCGGCTGTTCGGGGCCCCCGCCAGTGAACGCACGCGCGCTTTCCTGCAACGCGCGGTCGGTGCAACGCCGCTGCGCGATGCCGCGCCCGATCCCATACAGACCTATTTGCATATCGATCCGCTGCGCCTGGCGGTGTGAACCTTGATGGAGTTGCGCATGACTTTTGCATACCTTGTGCCTGCATATCCGGAGGCGCGCTCATGAGCCTGTCAGATGCCCGCATCCAGACCCGGCTGGTGCATGCCGGCTTGCCTGAACTGACTCAGGGCTCGGGACCGGTGAATGTGCCGGTGGTGCGTACCAGTACCGTGCGCTTTGCGGATACGGCTACGCAGGCTGCCCTGGGCCGGCAGCGCGCTGCCGGCGAGCGGATAGCCACCTATGGCCGCCACGGGCTGGACACTCATCAGGCGCTGGAAGAGGCAGTGGCATCGCTTGAGGGAGGCTACCGGACGGTGCTGGCGCCCTCAGGCCTGTCCGCCATCGTGCTGGTGTTGCTGGCGACGTTGGCGCCGGGCGAACACGCGCTGGTGGCCGACAGCGTCTATTCGCCGGTGCGCAAGGTGGATCGCGCGCTGCTGCAGCGCTACGGGATAGAGGTGGAGTACTTCTCCGCCACGCGGGACGCCCTGGAGCCGCTTATCCGTCCGAATACGCGCTTGCTGTATCTGGAATCGCCCAGCTCGCTCTTGTACGAAGTGCAGGACCTGCCGGAGTTGGCTGCGGTCGCGCGGCGCCACGGCGTGCTGGTGGCGGCGGACAATACCTGGAGCGGTGGTCTCTACTATCAGCCGCTTGCCCTGGGCGCGCACCTGTCCATCCAGGCGGCGACCAAGTACCTGGCGGGCCATTCCGACGTGATGATGGGCGTGGTGACCGTGGACAGCGCTGAATTGGCCGCGCGCTTGGGCGCGACCCACGACGCGCTAGGCCTGTCGGTGGGGGCGGATGATGCCTATCTGACCTTGCGCGGCCTGCGCACGCTGGATGTGCGGCTGGCCCGGCATTATGAAAACGCGCTGGCCGTGGCTGAATACCTGGCGCGGCACGACGATGTGGCAAACGTCTATTACCCCGCGCTGGCGCAAGACCCCGGCCACGCGGTGTGGCGGCGGGACTTCAGCGGCGCCAGCGGCCTGGTGTCGTTCGCATTCCGTCATCCCGATGCGTCGGCTGCCTCGCGTTTCATTGATGCCTTGCGCTATTTCTCCATCGGCGCCTCCTGGGGCGGCTACGAAAGCCTGGCGCTGGAGGCCGCGCCGGAACGCCTGGCCGAGCATCGTTATTGGCGGGATGGCCTGCCCGCGTCGTCCGTGGTGCGGCTGCACATAGGCCTGGAAAGTCCGCTGGATCTGATCGGTGACCTGGAACGCGCGTTCGCGGCCACGCGCGAGGCCTTGCGGCGCAGCGCCTGATGCATATGCAAATGAGCGGTTTTCTTTAGGGTTTCCGGCTATGTAGAAGCAACGTTTACCTCTTTGTCCGTCAGTACCCGCGGCCACTAGAATTTGCCTTGTTCCATGATTGGCGGCAGGGCATGTCTACTATTGTTTCCATCGGATCGGTGCAGCTTCCTTTTCTTGCTCAACGGCAGGAGGCGGTACGCGAGTTCTATCGGCATATCATCGGCCTGGACGAGGTGGCCGGCACCGGAGGCCAGCGCTTGTTGTTCGCGCTGGGCGAAGCGACCTTGTCGCTGTCCCCGGTGGAAGAGGTCAGCAAGGGGGTGAAGCCCGACTACCTGGCCCTCAGGACCCGCGCCTATGACGACATCCTGGCGCGCCTGCGGCGGGCGGGGCACCATCCTGTGTGTTCCTTGCCCAATGCCGAGCCGCGCGTGATGTACGTGAAAGACCCCTCCGGCAATCAGCTGGCTTTCCTGGGCTGAGGCGCGCAATGAACTTCCAGCAATTGCGCTCCGTGCGCGAAGCCGTCCGGCAGGACTTCAACCTGACGGACGTTTCCGAGAGCCTGCATACCTCTCAACCCGGGGTCAGCCGCCAGATCCGCGAGCTCGAGGAAGAGGTGGGCGTGGACATCTTCGTGCGCTCGGGCAAGCGGCTTATCGGCTTGACTCCGCCCGGCGAACTGATCCTGCCCCTGGTCGAGCAGATCCTGCAATGCGCGGACAACATCCGCCACGCTGGCGCGGAGTATGCCGACAGCCGCAGCGGTGTGTTGTCCATCGCGGCGACCCATTCGCAGGCGCGCTACGCCTTGCCTCCCGTCATCAAGGAGTTCCGCGAACGCTATCCCGAGGTGGTACTGCATCTGCACCAGGGTTCGCCCAAGCAGGTGTCCGAAATGCTGCTGGAAGGCGAAGCCGATATTGGCGTGGCCACGGAAGCCGTGGCCGACTATCCGGGGCTGGTAAACCTGCCGTGCTACCGCTGGAGCCACAGCATCATCGTGCCTCGCGGCCATCCGCTGGAGCGCCAGGAGGACGGTGTCAGCCTGTCACAGCTTTCGCGCTATCCCATCATCACATACGGACGCGGCTACACCGGCCGCGCGCATATCGACGAGGCCTTCGCGCGGGCGGGCATCACCCCGGATATCGTCATGACGGCGATGGACGCGGACGTGATCAAAACCTATGTGGAACTGGAGCTGGGGGTCGGTATCGTCGCCTCGGTGGCTTGGGACGCCGAACGCGACACGCGCCTGCGCGCCATCGACGCGCGCCATCTGTTCGAGATCAACCTGACGCGGCTGGCGATACGTCGTGGCGCATGGCTGCGGGGCTACGCGTTTCATTTCGTGGAGATGTTCGTCCCCACGCTGACCCGTGAAATCGTGGAGCGCGAGTTGAAAGGCGAAGCCTGAAGCGCAAGCCGCAGGCGAACCACCGCTCGGCGCATATCCATAGTTGCATCCCTTCGTTCCCGCCGAAACCTGGCGCACGTAGGCTGATCCTTTCTTCTCCTTGGATATCGGGTCAGCACATGAGCACATCTATTCATCCGTCCGCGGTAGCGCACATTCACGCCGAACGGGCGCAGGCCGTGCGGGAATTCATCGCGCAGGCGCGCAGGCTCGCGCCTGACGCGGCCAGCGCCACGCGCGCGCAGCTGGCGGAGGTCGCAACATTGCTGGAGGCCTTGGGAAGGCGCCGCGAGCTCTTTCCGGAAGACGCGTTCGCGGTGGTGCCGGGCAGGCCGACCGCCATCTACCGGCTGTCCGAAGACCTGGACGGCGGCTACGCGCTATACCTTTCCCTGGGCGCGCCGGGCAAGGCGCAACCGCCGCACGACCATACGACCTGGGCCATCATTGCCGGCGTGCACGGCAATGAGCGCAACGAGGTGTATGCGCGTGAACGAAGCGCGGACCCGTTGCGCGACGTGCTGACTCACGTAGGGCGCGTGGACGTGCAGCCGGGCAGCTCCATTGTGCTGGGGCCGCAGGACGTGCACACCATCGAGCTGGTGGGGGATCAGCCGGGCGCGCATTTGCACTTCTATGGGCTGGCGCTTGATCGCCTGCATGGCCGTGTCGTGTTCGATAGCACGGCGGGGGGCACCTACCGCAGGTTTTCACCGCCCGCCGCGATCTATCACGCGCGCATTTCGGGCCAGGCCTTGCAGGATGAACTGCGCGGTGCAGCCGAGATCGCGGTGCTGGACGTGCGCGAAGCCGGCCGCCATGCCCGGCGCCACCTGTTGCATGCCGTGCCCGCGCCCTTGTGGCGGCTGGAGCTGCTGGCCGACCGGCTGGTGCCACGGCGCGATACCCACGTCGTGCTGGTGGACGATGACGAGACGCTGGCGCACCAGGCCGCGGCGAAGTTGGCGCGGCTGGGCTGGACGGACATTTCGGTGCTGGCGGGCGGCACCGACGCCTGGGAACGGGAGGGGCGGGAACTGTTCTCGGGGACCAATGTGCCCAGCAAGGCATTCGGTGAAGTCATCGAGCACGAAAAGCGCACACCCTGGATAGACGTGGACGAACTGGACGAGCGGGTGGCGCGCGGCGAGGACATCGTCGTGGTCGACAGTCGCACGCCCGAGGAATTCCAGAACTTCACCCTGCCTTTCGCCCACAGCCTGCCCGGCGCGGAGCTGGTGTACCGCATCGGCGAGCTGGCACCCGATCCCAACACCTTTGTCGTGGTGAACTGCGCCGGACGTACCCGCAGCATCGTCGGCGCGCAGACGCTGATCGACGCGGGCATACCCAATCGTGTCGCGTCCCTGCGCAACGGCACCATGGAGTGGCTGCTGTCGGGCCGCGACCTGGCCTATGGACGGCGCGCCACGCTGCCAGAGCCGGCGGAGCAGACGCAGGCCGCGGCCCGCCAGCGGGCGGAGGGCGTGGCGCGCCGCGCGGGCATCGCGCATATCGACAGCGCCACGCTGCGGGCATTCGAAGCGGAGCAGGGCGCGCGCACGCTCTATAAATTCGACGTGCGCACCCGGGAGGAATACGAAGCCGGCCATCTGGAGGGCTGGCGCTGGGCGCCGGGCGGCCAGTTGGTGCAGGCCACGGACGAGTACCTGGCCACGCGCCGCGCCCGGGTGGTGCTGGCGGACTGGGACGGGGTGCGGGCCTTGACCACTGGCGCCTGGTTGGCGCAGCTGGGCGCGGTGGAGGTGTACCTGTATCAGCCGCCCGCCTTGGCTGCGCGGCAAAGCGGACCCGAACCGCGCCGGGTGTTGCGGTATCGCCCCGACGTGCCCGGGCTGCGGCCGGATGCGCTGCGATCCGCGTTGGAGGACGGCGCGGCCGTGCTGTTCGATGTGGATTCGCGGCTAGCGTATGAGCGCGGTCACGTACCCGGTTCCCGCTACGCCGTGCCCGATCGCCTGAGCGAGTTCCTGCCTGAAAACCCGGAGCTGACCATCGTGCTGACCTCCGCCGACGGCATATTGGCGAGCGTGGTCGCCGCCGAACTGGCGTGGCGCAGCCAACGGCCGGTGCGCTATCTGCTGGGCGGCACGCGCGCCTGGGCGGCGCAGGGCCTGGAGCTGTCCCGCGGCGCGGCAGGCGTGCTGACCGCGGACGACGACCACAGCATCAGCCCCTATCTGTTCGACGACCTGGCTGCGCGGGACCAAGGCTTTCGCGAGTACCTGGATTGGGAACTCGGCCTGGTGGAGCAACTGGAGCGGGACGGCAGCAAGGATATCCGGCTGATCGGGCAGGCCTGAAGTGCCTGGTCAATTGGCCGACTGCCTGCGGTCGGCGCCTGCGTCAAGCCGCGATGGCGTTGATCGCGTCCGTCAGGTCGTCGGCGTGCACCATCAGCTCGCGCGCCTGGCACAGCGTCGGGTATTGGTGCAGCACGCTTGCCCACTGCGGCGACTCCAGCAGCAGTTGCCAGACGGGCGCGAGAGCCTGGGCGGCGTTCTGGTCTTGCGCCGCGCGGCTGGCGTATTCCAGGCTGGGCGGCGCGGACAGCAGCTGCATGCGGCTGGCGGCGCTGAGCAGGCGCGGGATGGATTCGGCCGGGCCGTCGCAGAAGTAAAGCACGGTCGCGTCGAGCCGCGGGCCGTCGACGGGCAGCCCGCGCAGCGACGCGCCGCGCAAGGCAAACCGGCCCTGGCGAGTGCTGAATGCGTAAACTGTCTGGGGATCTGCGTGCGCCAGCAGGCGCAGCCCACGCAGCAAGCGCGGGAAGTCGGTGGCGGCGGCGTCGGCCGAAGCCTTGGCTTCCAGCAGCAGGCAGAGGTCCCAGGCGGGCGGCGCGTTTTCGTCCGCGCAGCGGCGCAACAAGGCGGCATCCCATTCACTCTTGGCTCGTTCGGCGTTGGCGGGGATGGTTGGCGGAACACGCATCGAGGACACGGCCTGGTAGGCCTGCCGGCCTTCCGCGTCGTTGAGCCGGCGGGCCAGGGCTTGCAGCGCCTGCAGGGCCAGCGCCTCGACGGCGTCGCCGCGCCGCCGCGACGCGTTGCCCTCGGCCAGGGCGCCGGCGCTGCCGGGACGCGGGCCTTGCTGCTCCCAAAGCGCGCGGTAGCGGCGAACTTCGTCCTCGGCGGCCAGTTCGTCCAGGCGCCGCAAACGTTCGAGGGCGGGGCTGGCGGGCAGTCTGTCCAGCGCCGCCGCGGCGGACGGCTGGCCGGTGGCCGAGCTCAGGGCGAGCAGATGGCGCGCTGCGGCGGGCAACGTCGTCCATGATTCGGACACCGCTGCCGCGTGCAGGGCTGCCATTGCTTCGCGAGCCGGGCCGGCGGGCATGCGCTCCACCTTGGCGGGATGGGCTATGGCGTTGGCGGCGGCGATGATCTCCCGTCGATCCTGGGCGGCGCGGGCGGACAGGGAAGCGTACTCGCGCACGGACGCAAGGCGATGCCGCAGCAGCATGGCCTGGAACACCGGATCGCCGTCCGGTTCGCGCAGGGCGTCGCGGATCAGGCGCTCAAGGGCGTCGAGAAACGCGTGCTTGAGCGCGGGCGGTGGCATGCCGCCGGCTTCGAGCGACAGGCGGGCCCGTTCGATGGCGACAGCCAGCGCGGTCGCGGGCGAGGCGCCCTCGGTGGGAATACGGGAGATGGCCGGCACGCTGTAGCGCCGGGCGGTCCGGCGCAGCGTGGCGTCGAGCAGGGACTGGGAGGGCGGCTGGGGCATGGCGCCCCAAGGCTACCGCGATGCCGCCGGCGCGGCAAATGCGCCGCCCTGTCCGGCCGGCGCTTACTTGAACAGCGCGGCGTTTTCTTGCAAAGCGGTGTCGGCGCATTGCGCGTCCAGGTTGCCTCCCGGCGCGCCGGCCACGCCGATGGCGCCGA
>Ga0182740_1001808_pt1 | contig 13881 bp, 14 predicted proteins | sample eDN5th37CKraftBY_FD_128872 | JGI IMG/M metagenome (GOLD analysis project Ga0182740, IMG submission 128872) | Enriched backyard soil microbial communities from Emeryville, California, USA - eDNA 5th pass 37_C Kraft BY (version 2) (version 2) | ecosystem: Environmental > Terrestrial > Soil >...
ACGACGTCGAGATCCGGGGAAAGGGCAGAACTCATCTTGAGGCCCGCATCGCCTCCTGCCGCTTCTCTTTTCGCCTGTTGCGCGGCCGCTTCCGTTGCCGCCTGCTGCGCGCGGGCGCCAGGTGCCCAGGTCGTGCCGGTCATCACGGCCGCCGCACCGATCGCGGCATGGCGCATCAGGAATGCCCGTCGGCCGATGCCGGTGGGAATTCCGGGCGGTTCTGACGATGTGGGAGACAGATCATCGTCCATCGAGGAGTCGGTCATGAGCGCGTCCTCCTGTTCGAGGTGCGGAGACGCGACACGCGTTTGGGGGAGCTCCGGCCTCATTCTTGGCGAAGAATATTTTCTTTGCCTCTGGAGCATCCTAGATGGCGACCAGAGGGTGTGCTTGATCGGACAGGACAATCAATTGACAGTTTGCGCCGCGTCGCTCCGGGTTGCCGGCACGGAGGGCTATGAGCCCGAAAGGTGAAAAGCCGGCTTGCCCTCCGTCGGCGTTCTCGACCTGTGGGGCTGCATTATCGGAGTGGAGTTCAATGCTAATGTGAGCAGGGTGGCGATCGGACGGTACTGGGCCAAGACAGCGCTTCAGATGCGCTTGGCCGCGGCTGGTCAGCGAGCGGCTCCAAGAGTGGGAATATGCAAATGCGGTTACAGTGACCGCCGATCATTTGCATTGGGCTCTCGATCCGCACGGGTTCCGGGCACGGTCCCGCAACGCGCATTTCAGCGCCGGCCGACCCGATTAACCGGACCGCCGCGATTCATGGGCGTGCCAGGGCGGATGCCGACGCCCGGGGCCCTCACGCCGGGCGTCAGTACCGCACGATGGGCCACAGGTGCGACGGGACGCGCGACGCAGCCCTTCGGCACGCCAACCGTCTTGCAATAGACGACAGCGCCCGCGGGTTCTGGAGCCGCCACGGAGAGCGCAATGAAGGCGGCCAGGGCCAATGCGGCATGGTACAGGGGCTTTATGGGCAGCATGGCCGCTCTCCATCCTTGTGGTCCCTGCGCCCGCTGTCAGGCGCAGGCTGTTCTGGACCAGCCTAGTGAGGAAACTCCCAAAGATCCGCGTCGCCCTCATCATCCATCTCCATGCGGCGGTTCTCCACCCCAGCTCGGAGCCCCTCGAGGGCATGGACCGTCACGAGACGCAGCCGCGTCTTCTGATCAGGAGTGAGGCTCTGGTAGAGTGGCTGCCAGGCATCGGCGAGCCTTCTCAGATTCGCGGCACGTTCCGCCAGGACGTCGGAGCGCTGACGATAGAGTTGCACCGGGTCCATGTCATGCGACTGATTCATGCGCTCTCTTAGGCCGGCCAGTCGGCGATAGCGCGTCTCGGCCCTGGTGCGGATTGCTTCCTCCACGGCTGGCCAGAGCTTCTCCTGCTCCGGTGTGAGTTGCAGCGCGGCCTTGATGACCGCGACCCGAATGTCGGTCAGCATCTTGAAATCGGCCTGACTCAGCTGTCCGCTTCCAGGTGCGTCGGATGGGCCCGAGGTGGCTTGCTGGGCATAGGCCATGGGCGCGCCGACGACGAACAAGGCCGTCACGACGCCGATCATTCCAGTTCGCATCTTGATCTCCTGCTGATTCCAGCAGTCACCAGGCTACCGGAGGGATCCCGGTCTGCTTGATGGCTTGGGACTCTGTATTGGCAGTTTGGGACACAGACGGAGCATCGGTCTCGATCGGCGTTCCATCAGCATTCGGCCTTCTCTTGGGGGGCTCGCCGGAAAGACGGCGGAAATCGCTCGCGATATGTTCCCCGAGCGCGTCCGCCATGGCTGTCCGCATGCGAGAGGGCCTTATCGACGGCTTGGATTCGTTGCGAACCGTTGGCGAGCGCGAGGGATGAAGTCACTTTCGTCGTGGGCGACGTGCCCCTCAGAGCGAAACGCCAAACCGGCCCGCAGCCGAGCGGATATGGCTTTGCATGGCTGCTTCGGCCTTAGCGGGATCCTGGCTGGCGATACCCTCCAGGATGGCCTCATGCTCACATACGGTTTCACTTAGGCGATCGAATTGCGCCATGGGAAGTCGTTGACTTTCGACGAGCATTTCGCGGACCGGCCGGTACATGGCGGCGAGGACCGGGTTGCCGGAAAGCTCAAAGATCATGTCGTGGAACTCCGTGTCGTTGACGGCGAGACTGATCACGTCGCCCGACTCGAACGCGTTTCTCATGGCGTCGGTACACCGTCTCAGGCGTTCCTCGGCGGGTTTGTCGATGCGAGCGGCTGCGAGCCTCGCAGCATATCCCTCCAGCCCCAAGCGAGCCTCGTAAACATCGGCCGGGGTGCAGCGATCCGAGTAGCGCCACAGCGGCCGGCGAGCATCGGCTTTGGCGACGAATACCCCGCTGCCCATCCGGACCGTCACGAGACCCATGGTCTCGAGCACGGTCAGTGCCTCCCGCACCGACGGTCGGCTGACGCCCAACTGCTCCGCCAGCTCCCGCTGGGACGGAAGGCGCTGTCCGGCCTTGAGGCCGCCCTTCAGGATCAGGCGCTGAATATGTTCGACAATGCCGCGTGGTACGGGAGTGCGGTCGGCGAACTCCAAGTCCGACAGGTTCACTGGATCACTCGTCATCTGCCGTCCCCACCTCGTTCTCACGTCGAAAGCTCATGGCGCGTCGGGTTGTGCCCCTGGCCTCATATTTGACCACCCCTGGGCCTCATTTTTGATCACCGGCCAACTCGATTGGCCTTGACCATGCGTCAGGATGGCTGCACGATCAACCGGTCAGATTGGTAAGACCAGTTTGGCCAATTTGCCCGGCCAACACAAGCATCCAAGGAGCCGGCGACCAGATGGCAGCAGAGAATCGATCGTCGGCCATGGGTCCGGCGTGCAAGATGGAGGACCAGATGTCAGTGAAGTTCACCCGGCGCGGCACATTCGCCGCAGCCTTAAGCGCCGTGTTGGCCATGTCGGCAGGGACGATGGCCTCCGCGGCCGACCTGAAGGTCGGAGCGAATGTCGGCAACGTTCCGTGGGAGTTCCAGAACGAGAAGGGCGAGATCGTCGGCTTCGAGGTCGACCTCGCCAAGGAAGTCGGCAAGCGCCTGAACATGAACGTGTCCTTCGTGAACATCCCATTCAACGGATTGTTCGCCGCGGTACAGTCGGGTCAGGTCGATGCCGCCGTGTCATCGATCACCATCACCAAGAAGCGTCTTGAGTCCGTATCCTTCGCCCAGCCCTATTACGACAGCGACCAGTCTCTGGCGGTGCGAGCCAATTCGGGCATCAAGAACCTGGAAGGCATGGCGAGCAAGGTAGCGGCGGTCGATACGGGCTCGACCGGTGACATGTGGTCGACGCAGAACCAGCAGAAGTACAAATTCTCGGATATCCGTCGCTACGAGGGTCTGGCTCCCGCGATGCTCGACCTCGCTGCGGGCCGCATCGACGGCTATGTCAGCGACATCCCGGCCGTCCAGTACTACATCAAGGATAAGCCGATCTATCAGGTGGTGGAACGCATCCCGACCGGTGAGCAGTATTCGATGATGTTCGCGAAGAACAGCCCGCTTGTGGAAAAGGTCAACGCCGAAATCACGAAGATGAAGCAGGATGGAACCCTGGCGAAGATCCACGAGCAGTGGTTCGGCGCTAAGGCTGAGCCGACCTCGGCGACCATCAAGGTCATGGAGATGCCCAAGCTCTGACGAGCAACTCTTCCCGAGCGTCCGGCATCCGTGCCGGACGCTCGGCATGATCACGAATGTTGAGGCGCTGCCCGTCATGTCCATCTTCGACACCTTCCTGAACTGGAAGGTTTTTGTCCAAACCCTTCCGCTCCTGCTCTCGGGCCTGACCACCACGCTGACCCTGGGGGTGACAGCCATCATCCTGGGCTTCATCGGCGGCTTGGTTCTCGCGCTGCTCCGGCTCTATGCCGGCTCACCCCTGAGGCAGATCGCCGTCGCCTATATCGATATCTTCCGCTCGATCCCGATCCTGGTTCTGCTCGTCGTCATCTACTATGCATTGCCTTTCGTCGGGCTGCGGCTTTCCCCCTTCGGGGCTGCCGCCTCGGCCCTGAGCCTCGTGTCCGCCGCTTATTCCGCGGAGATCTTCCGGGCCGGCATCGAAGCCGTGCCGAGAGGCCAGTTCGAGGCTGCCCGTGCCATCGGCCTGAGCCCCTGGCGGCGAATGAGCGATGTGGTGCTGCCGCAGGCGCTTCGGATCGTGATCCCACCGATCACGTCCAATTCCATCAACGTGATGAAGGACACGGCCCTCGCATCCGTGGTGGCCATGCCGGACCTTCTCAAGCAGGCGACGCAGGCCCAGGCGCTGGCGGCGAACCCGACGCCTCTCATCAGCGCGGCCATCATCTATATCCTGATCCTGATGCCGCTCGTGCGCCTGGTCGGGGTTTTCGAAAAGCGACTTGCGGTGAGGGGACGATGACGCGCCCGATTATCGAGATGAAGAACGTCGTCAAGTCGTTCGGTCTTTTCAGGGCGCTGCAAGGCGTCGACCTCAGGGTCAAAGAGGGCGAGATCGTTGTCGTCATCGGTCCGTCCGGCTCGGGCAAGTCCACCCTGATCCGCTGCATTAATCAGCTCGAAGAACACAACGAAGGTGAGATCATCGTCGACGGGGCGGAGGTTGGGCCCGGGCGCAAGAGCACCGTGCTCACCGAGGTCGGAATGGTGTTCCAGAGCTTCAACCTCTTTCCGCATATGACCGTGCTCCGCAATGTCGCGCTCGGGCCCGTCCGCGTGCGCGGCCTGTCATGGGCGGCAGCGGAGGAGCGCGCCCAGCGCCTTCTGGCCCGCGTCGGGCTCGAGGATCACGTGGGGAAATATCCGGCGCAGCTCTCCGGCGGGCAGCAGCAGCGCGTCGGAATCGCCAGAGCTTTGGCCATGGAGCCGAAGGTCCTGCTCTTCGACGAGCCGACCTCCGCGTTGGATCCGGAGATGGTGGGCGAGGTCCTGGACGTGATGCAGCAACTTGCCAAGACCGGGGTCACCATGGTCGTCGTGACCCACGAGATGGGGTTCGCCCGCAAGGTCGCGGACCGGGTGGTGTTCATGGACGGAGGACGAATCGTCGAGGAAGGGCCTCCCGACGAGATCTTCAATGCGCCACGCGACCCACGCCTCGGAAGCTTCCTTCAGGCCGTCCTGTCCCACTAGGCTTACACATCCGTGCAGACCCTGTTCCCAAAACGCCTCACGCCGTCAGCCTTCAGCCCCTTCGGCGAGGTGTTGTCCTTCGATCCGGAACGCAGCCGTCTTGTCAATGACGGGCGGGCGCTCCGCTTCGATACCGACACCCGCTTCGACAACGTATCGCCCGGTGGAGAGCCCGTGCTCGCCGTCTACCGGGCCAGCGGCGGGCCGCTGCCGATGCGACTCTCGACCTTCGAGCGGCATCCTCTGTCTTCGCAGACGTTCGTGGCTCTGTCTGCCGAGCGGTTCCTGATCGTCGTCGCTCCGGAGGATCGCGCCGGGCTCCCCGATCTCGAGCGTGCGGAAGCGTTCCTCGGCCATCGGAGCGAGGGGGTCAACTACGCCCGCAACCTCTGGCACGCTCCCATCGCGGCGATCGGCGCCGACGGCGACTTTCTCATGTTCATGTGGGAAAGCGGCTCTCCCCAAGACTGCGTTTTCCATCACCTTCACGAGCCGCTTGTCGTCGGCTCGATCCAACCGTCCGCAGAATAGGTGCATCCATGTCTCTCGATCTCGCCTTCGTCCGCTCCCAGTTTCCCGCCCTGGCGGACGGCTTCGCCTATTTCGACAATGCCGGCGGCTCCCTCGTCCTGCGCAATGTGGCCGAACGGATCTCGGAATATCTCCTGACCACGAGCGTGCAGACCGGCGCTGGCTACGAGCACTCGCAACGGGCTACGAGCCGCCTCATGGAGGCGCGTGCCAAGATCGCGCGTCTGCTCGGCGCGAACCGGCCGGAAGAGATCGTGCTGGGGCCCTCGACCACCGTGCTCGCCCAGTTCCTGTCACGGGCCATGGAAGGTCGCCTCAAGCCGGGTGACGAGATCGTCGTCACGAATTTCGATCACGAGTCGAATATCGGTCCATGGCGCGCCCTGGAAAAGCGCGGCATCGTCATCAAGGAATGGTCCATTGACCGCGACAGCTACGAGATCGACCTGGATGAGCTCGATCGCCTGATGAGCGAGCGGACCCGGCTCGTCGCCGTGACCCATGCCTCGAATATTCTGGGCACCATCAACCCGGTCAAGGAGATCGCGCGCCGTGTGCATGAACGTGGGGCGGAAATCGTCGTTGACGCCGTTGCCTATGCACCCCACCGGGCCGTGAATGTGAGCGATCTCGATGTCGATTACTACATCTTCAGCTTCTACAAGACCTACGGCCCCCACTTCGCCGTGATGTACGGCAAGTACGAGAAGCTGCTCGAGCTCGACGGGCTCTATCACTACTTCTACGGTCGCGAGAAGGTGCCGATGAAACTCGAGCCCGGCAACACCAACTACGAGCTTGCCTGGGGTTCTGCCGGCATCGTGGACTATATCGACGCCCTCGGCGGCGGCACCGGCGACCGGGCCGCCATCGACCGCGCCTTCGGCAAGTTCGCGGCGCACGAGACCCTTCTGGGAGAAAAGCTGCTCGCCTACCTGAGGGATCGCAACGATGTGCGCATCGTCGGGCGCCGCGACAGCGCGACGGATCACCGCGTGCCGACCATCGCCTTCAAGGTGGATGGACGCGACTCGGCCGAGATCGTGCGCTCCACCGAAGCCGACAGGATCGGCATCCGCTTCGGGGATTTTCACTCCCGCCGTCTGATCGAACACCTGGGCCTTGCCGCTGGTAACGGCGTGGTGCGCGTCTCCATGGTGCATTACAATACGCCGGAGGAGGTCGACCGGCTGATCGAAAGCCTCGACCGCTCGCTCACCTGAGGAGGACGCCGATGGAGCTCGATCTCGCGATTAAGGGCGGCACTGTCGTTACCGCATCTGACACGATCCGCTGCGACGTGGGCATCAGGGGTGAGCGCATCGTCGCGCTCGGCGAGAATCTTCGCGCCCGGCGGGAGATCGATGCGTCCGGGCTCCTCGTGCTGCCCGGCGGCATCGACAGCCATGTTCACATCGCCCAACCCTCCGGGCCCGGCGTCGTGATGGCGGACGATTTCGCCTCCGCCACGGCCTCGGCTGCGGCCGGCGGCAACACGACGGTTCTTCCCTTCGCACTTCAGCAACGGGGCACGTCCCTGCGCGCCTGCGTCGAGGATTACCGGAGGAAGGCCGAGGGCGAGTGCTACGTCGACACGGCCTTCCACCTGATCGTCTCCGATCCGACGCCCGAGGTTTTGGGGCAGGAGCTTCCCGCTCTGCTCAAGGACGGCTACACGTCGTTCAAGGTCTTCATGACCTACGATGACCTCGTGCTGAAGGACCGCGAGCTTCTCGACGTATTCGAGGTGGCGCGTCGGGAGCGGGCTCTCGTGATGGTGCATGCGGAAGGATACGACGCGATCCGCTACATGACCGAGCGCCTCGAGCGCGAGGGCCGTACCGCTCCCTATTACCACGCGGTTTCCCGCCCCGAAATCGTGGAGCGGGAGGCCACGCACCGGGCGATCAGCCATGCGGAACTCGTCGATGTGCCGATCATGATCGTGCATGTGTCGGGACGTGAGGCGATGGAGCAGATCCGTTGGGCTCAGTCCCGCGGCCTCAAGGTCTATGCCGAGACCTGCCCGCAATACATCACGCTCACCGCTGATGACCTGCAAGGTCCGGACATGGACATGAGCGGTGCGAAATATGTCTGCTCGCCGCCGCCGCGGGACGAGGAAAGCCAAGCGGCCATCTGGGAGGGATTGCGCAGCGGGGTGTTCCAGACTTTTTCGTCGGACCATTGCCCGTTTCGCTATGACAGTCCCTCCGGCAAGCTCCACCCGAACGGCAAGACCTCCTTCCGCTGGGTGCCGAATGGCATCCCCGGTGTCGAGACGCGCCTGCCCATTCTGTTCTCGGAGGGCGTCTCCAAGGGGCGGATCTCCCTCAACCGCTTCGTGGAGCTAACGGCGACCAACCACGCGAAGATCTACGGCCTCTATCCGCGCAAGGGCTCCATCGGCGTCGGCTTCGATGCGGACATCGTGCTTTGGGATCCGAACCGGCGCGAGGTCATCCGCCAGGAGATCCTTCACCACGGTGCCGACTACACGCCCTGGGAAGGGTTCGAGGTCACCGGTTGGCCGGTGACGACGTTGCTGCGTGGTCAAGTCGTGGCCGAAGGCGGACGTATCGTCGGCGCCAAGGGAGCCGGTCGCATCCTGGCCCGGGATGTATCGGCTTATGCGGCGCCCACCGGCTCTTGAGAGCGGCGCGGACATCCGTTTCTGCGTGGTCAGCATACAGGATGCTGGGTCTCATCTGGCACGCTGACGCTAGAGCATCCTTGGTAACTGGATCCGGCTCACCTTCAAGCAATGCGGCACAACGAAGAAGAGGGCTGATTTCACGTAAGTGGAAACAGCTCTAGTGATAGATGACGGAAGCAGCCCTTCATTCAGGCGCAATTTCAGTGACCTCAACCGCCATCATCACTGCGGTCGGCTACTGGAGCCTGTGACGTTTCATGCCCTGCAACATTCGCGATGCCTCCGAGAGCAAAGCAAACCATGTGATCTGCCAGGGCCTGTGCATGGATTGCGTCGGCACCCAATGCGGGGAACAGTTGTGTCACGAAGTGTCTATCAGCCACCAGGAGCATGAGGCAGGGCGCTGCGATGCTGAAGCAGACCCGTGCCACGGCCGGATGCTCCCGTGGAAGGCCGAGCAGTTCGGAGACGAGCCCGAAGACGAGCGACTTCTTGGGTTCGATCTCCTTCCGGCGCAGGGCCTGATTGTATGGTGAGGGAGAGAGAATCTCCCGGGTGAGCACCCGCACCGCCCAAGATGAGGAGTCCGGTCCTGTCGCGGCCTTGAGGATGAGCTCGATCAGGCGGCGAAGCTTCTCCGTTGGATCGCTTTCACCCTCCACCGCGGAGGCCAAGGCCTGGAAGCTCACGAAGCGATGGTGTGCCTCGACGAGAACTTCCTCATAAAGGTTCTCGATCCCGCCGTAGTAATAGTTCACCGAGGCCGCATTGACGCCGGCCCTTTCCGCGATCTCCTTGGCGGTTGTGCGATCGAAGCCCTTCTCTGCAAACAGGACGCCGGCAGCCTCGAGAAGCTGGGCCTTCGTGGTCGCACCGTCCTCCCGCCGACCGCGCGCGCTTGATGTTCTTTTCATGCTCAATTCCATTGCCATGCACACAATATCTCGAACTGGTCCCTAATTCAAATCTCAAATTAAAATACATATTTGATTTATGGTGGTGATCGCACTACCTATTGTGCCATCCTCAGCACTGCTCCGGGACGAGGCGGCCATGATCCGACGAATCCTTCCCATCCTCCTGTTTCTCGTCGCTGTCGGTAGCGGGGTCTGGTGGTACATCAACCGTCATCGCGGTTCGGATGATCTCGTCCTGTTTGGCAACGTCGAACTGCGCCAGGTCACTCTCGCGTTCAACGGCAGCCAGCGAATTGCGGAGGTGCTCGTCGAGGAGGGGGCTCAGGTTCACGAGGGCCAGGTTCTGGCGCGACTCGAGACGGGCCGCCTCGCTCCCCAGGCGGCCCAGGCTGAGGCCCAGGTCGCCAGCCAGCAGGCGGTGGTCGACCGCCTGCGCAATGGCAGCCGCCCGCAGGAGATCGCCCAGGCCCGCGCCAACCTGGAGGCTGCGCACGCGGAGGCCTTGAATGCTCGACGGCAATACGAGCGCCAAAGCACCCTTGCCACGCGTTCTGTTGCAAGCGAACAGGCTGTCGATCAGGCCAAGGCCGCTTCGGACATTGCGGATGCGAGGGTAGACGTGGCCCAGAAGGCGCTGGACCTGCTGGTTGCCGGTGTCCGTGAAGAGGAGATCGCCCAGGCTGAGGCGCAGCTGCGCATGAGCCAGAGCCAGCTCGAACTCCTTCGCCAGGAATTGCGGGACGCAGAATTGAGGGCGCCCACGGATGCCATTGTCCGGTCTCGGCTGATGGAACCCGGCGAGATGGCCTCGCCGACCCGTCCGGTCTTTTCGTTGGCAACGACCGATCCGAAGTGGGTGCGGGCTTATGTGTCGCAAACACAGCTCGGCCATGTCAGATCCGGCATGAAGGCACGCGTGACGACCGACAGCTTTCCCGACCGGGTGCTGGAGGGCTGGATCGGGTTCATCTCACCGGTCGCCGAGTTCACTCCGAAGACCATACAGACCGAGGAGCTTCGCACCAGTCTGGTCTACGAGGTGCGGGTGTTCGTGAACGACCCTGACAACCTCCTGCGTCTCGGCATGCCGGCGACGGTCAGGCTGCTCGATGGGGATGCGCCGTCCGAAACACACCCGGCGGCATCCCGGACGGGACAGAAGTCGTGACCGACGCGTCCCATCCGGCTCCGGTCGTCGGGCGCGGCCTGCGCAAGACATTCCGTCGCGAGACGGGCGAAACCGTCACTGCGCTGGACGGCGTCTCCCTTGCGGTGGAACGGGGCTCCCTGACGGCACTGGTCGGACCCGATGGAGCTGGCAAGACGACCCTGCTGCGCCTGATATGCGCCCTTATGAAGCCGGATGACGGGGATCTCGAGGTTATGGGCATCAGGGTCGCCGCTGCTCCGCAGGCGGTGCAGGACATCCTCGGCTACATGCCGCAGAAATTCGGCCTCTACGAGGACCTGAGCGTCCAGGAAAACCTCGACCTCTATGCCGATCTTCACGGCGTCAGCCTGGAGCAGCGTCAGGCGGTCTACCCGCGCCTCATGGAGATGACGCAGCTCGGGCATTTCCGCGACCGCCTCGCCGGCAAGCTGTCCGGCGGCATGAAGCAGAAGCTGGGACTGGCCTGTACCCTGATCCGCTCGCCGCAGCTCCTGCTGCTGGACGAGCCGACCGTCGGTGTCGACCCGCTCTCCCGTCGCGAGCTGTGGGATATCGTCCTCAAGCTCGTGCGGGAAGAGGGGCTGACCGTGCTCGTCAGCACCTCCTATCTCGATGAAGCCGAGCGCTGCGACCATGTCGCGGTCATGCATGCGGGGCGTGTGTTGGCGCAGGGGGCGCCGGAGGAGGTCACGGCCAGGGCTGCCGGATGCACGTTCCTGGCCGATGCTCCGGACGGGATACCGGCGCGCTCGCTCCAGGCCCGCCTGTTCGCCTTGCCCGGTGTCATCGATGCGGTCCCTGAAGCGGGACGGGTCCGCGTCGTACGGGCCTCGGCCGAGGATCGTGCGCCTCTGACCGTCGATGGCGTCGACGTTCCCCTGGAGGCGGTTCCGGCCCGCTTCGAGGACGGGTTCATGCTGCTCTTCCATGCCGTCGCCAATGAGGGCGTGCGGAACACGATGACGCTCCAGGGGCGGCGGGATGGCAGCTCCGAAGCGGTTGCGGTCGAGGTGCATGATCTCGTGCGGACCTTCGGCGACTTCACTGCGGTCGACCACGTCAGCTTCCAGGTGCGCCGGGGCGAGATCTACGGACTGCTCGGGCCGAACGGCGCCGGCAAGAGCACGACCTTCCGGATGCTCTGTGGGCTGCTGCCGGCGAGCGGCGGCACGTTGAAGGTGGCCGGCGCCGACCTGCGCACCTCGCGGGCCGCGGCCCGCGAGCGTCTGGGCTACGTCGCCCAGAAGTTCTCCCTCTACGGTCAGCTCAGCGTCGACGAGAACCTCGATTTCTTCGCCAGCGCCTATGGCCTGCGGGGTGCCCGCAAGCGCGAGCGGATCGCATGGGCCAAGCAGCAATTCGAGCTCGACCGGTTCTCGGCCCTTCCGAGCGGGCAATTGCCGGGCGGCTTCAAGCAGCGACTGGCCATGGCCACGGCCCTGCTGCACGAGCCTGAGATCCTGTTTCTCGACGAGGCCACGAGCGGGGCCGATCCCTTGGCGCGGCGGGAGTTCTGGGGGCGCATCACTTCGCTGTCCGAGCAGGGCGTGACGGTCATCGTCACCACGCACTTCATGGAGGAGGCCGAATACTGCGACCGGATCATCATCCTCGATGCCGGACGCAATCTGGCCGAGGGGACGCCGTCCGAGGTCCGCTCCCATGCCAAGAGTGCGGACGATCGCGCTCCGACGATGGAGGATGCCTTCATCGCCATCGTCGAGAACGCCAGGCGCACGAGGAGTGCAGCATGAATGCTGACGATCGACCCACTGTTCGACCGGGTGGCGCTCTTCGCCGGATCGCAGCCCTGATCCGCAAGGAAACCTATCAGCTCCTGCGGGATCCAAGCAGCGTCGCCATCGGCATCGTGATGCCGCTCCTGCTGCTCGTCCTGTTCGGCTACGGTCTCAACCTCGACGTCAAGAACGTGCCGGTGGCGCTGGTGATGGAGGATACCTCCTCCGATGCGCGCGGCGCGGCCTCCGGCTTCGAGCTCTCCGAGTACTTCGACACGGTGACGGTCAAGACCATGGCGGAGGCCGAGCGGCTTCTGCTCGCCAAGACCGTCAACGCCATCGTCCGCATCCCGTCCGACTTCGCGCGTCGGGTCGAGCTCGGCTCCGCCGAGATCCAGGTCATCGTCCACGGGACCGATGCCAACACCGCGCGCATTTCGCTCGGCTATGCCCAGGGAGCGGTTGGAACCTGGCTGGCCCGGGAGGCGGCACGGGGACGCCTGCTCGCGCCGGCCTCGATCAGCATCGAAAACCGCCTATGGTTCAACGAGGCCAACGAGAGCACCTACTTTCTGGTGCCCGGGCTGATCGTTCTCGTCATGACCCTCATCGGTGCCCTGTTGACCGCCCTCGTGGTGGCGCGTGAATGGGAGCGCGGGACGTTCGAGGCGCTCTTCGTGACGCCCGTGCGGTCGGTCGAGGTGCTCCTCGGGAAGACCGTGCCGTACTTCGTCCTGGGCATGATCGGGCTGGCCCTGTCGGTCATCGGCAGCCTGCTCCTGTTCGGCGTGCCATTGCGGGGATCGGTCCTCGTCCTGACGGGTGTGTCGATCCTCTACCTGCTGGTGGCCCTCGGCATCGGGCTGGTCATCTCGTCGGCCATGAAGAGCCAGTTCCTGGCGAGTCAGATCTGCATGGTGGTCACATTCCTACCGGCCATGATGCTGTCCGGCTTCATGTTCGACCTGCGCAGCATGCCCTGGGTGATCCAGCTCGTCACCTATGTCTTCCCAGCCCGCTACTTCGTGAGCCTGCTCCAGACGCTCTTCCTAGCCGGGAATGTCTGGAGCGTGATCCTGCCGAACGCGGCCGTGCTCGCGGCCATGGCGACGCTCCTGATGGGGCTGGCCGTCCGGCTCACCCGCAAGAGGATCGGGTGAGGCAGCCATGATCGAGACCCTGTTCCGGATACTGGCGCTGATGCGCAAGGAACTGCTGGTGATCCTCAAGGACCCCCGCGGCCGGATCACGTTGTTCGTGCCGCCGATCCTGCAATGCCTCATCTTCGGCTATGCCGCCACTTACGACCTGAGCAACGTGCCCTATGCCCTTGTCGATCACGACCGGAGTGCGGCCTCACGGGCGCTCGCCGCCCGACTTGACGGGTCGGGGATCTTCTCCCGGATCGCGACGCCCGAGCAGACAGAACTGGCCGCAGCCTATCTCGACAACAGGCGTGCCGTTGTCATCGTGGTGATCTCGCGGGATTTCGAGAGGAACCTGAATGCGGGCCAGCCCGCCCCGGTACAGGTCATCGCCGATGGGCGCAATTCCAATACCGCAGGCATCGCGCAAGGATATGTCGGCACAGTTGCCGCGACGTTCGGTCAGGAATGGCGCGCTTCCCACGGCCTTCCGGGAGAGGCCGTGCGGCTGACGACCCGGGCCTGGTATAACCCGTCCCTCGAGACGCGCTGGAACATGAT
>Ga0182740_1001809_pt1 | contig 13881 bp, 26 predicted proteins | sample eDN5th37CKraftBY_FD_128872 | JGI IMG/M metagenome (GOLD analysis project Ga0182740, IMG submission 128872) | Enriched backyard soil microbial communities from Emeryville, California, USA - eDNA 5th pass 37_C Kraft BY (version 2) (version 2) | ecosystem: Environmental > Terrestrial > Soil >...
CGACGCCGCCTACGCCGCCTACGCCTACGCCTACGCCTACGCCGACGCCGACGCCGCCGACGCCGCCGACGCCGCCGCCGCCGCCGTCGCCGCCTACGCCGCCGCCGCCGCCAAAAAATCGAAAGCGGCGTGGCGTGATGAGGTGCTGTCCGACTTTGCCGAGGATGTCGTTCAAATCCTGATCGATATGAAAGCTCCCGGCTGCCAATGGCTCGCGCTCACCGAACAGCAATCCGCCTGACCGCGCGTCACGATGCTCAGTTGAAGGATGGGGACAATGAACACGCTTGTCTACGAATTCAGCGAAGTGCCCTTGCTCATTGATGACGGAATTGAGGCTGGGCTGATGGACGGCAAAGCTAGTATTGCCTTCGATGAAGAAGGCGAATGGTACGTCGATGGCATCACGCTTGATGCCTATCAGTCCGGCAAGGGCGCTTTGGGCAAAACGTCCATGGATCTGAACGAGCATGAGCCGGAACACGCATGGCTCTACCACGTCATTGAACTGCGCCTGACGAACGAGAAGGACGGCTGGTTCGATAACATCAGCGAGGCTGTCCGGCTCCAATTGGCTGAGGATGGCATCAGCATCATTCCGCAAGCCGAGATTGACTACCGTGAACATGCGGGGAGTGCGCTGTGATGATTGACGCAATGACCGGCGTTTCCTTGATTTCCATGCTGATCGTCGGCGGCATCTGCCTGCTGGTTGGCTACCATCTCGGCTGGCAGGGCTGCACGTCTGATCGGCTCAATCGGATGATGGAGCGGTGAGATGAGCAAGCCGAAGATCGTCACCGTCAATGTCTGCCCGCCGATCCCTCTCCGCGATTTTGATTGGGGAGCCTATCGCGATGGGACGGAAGAAGATGGAATCCGTGGATGGGGCCGCACCGAGTCTGAGGCCGTCGCGGACCTTCTCGACATCGAGGAGGACATGGAATGAACCTCATCGCAGCATGGTTCCTGCGCTTCCGTCGCCAGAGACAGTTGGCTCAGGCACAGCGCGACTATGACTCCGCGCGCCGCAAGCATCAACCACGCGCGCATATCAGCCGTCACATTCGCCTCTTGAAGGCTGACCAACTGGCCGCCGAATGCGGCAAGCCCCGTAAGCGTCGCGCATATAATCGGAGGATGGCAGGATGAGTGCTCTTGAACCTCAGGCATACCTTGACGGAATCTCATGGGCGGCATGGAAGGCCAAGGCGCGCCTCTCCGAAGCCAATCAGGCCATCGATACAGCCCTGTATGCGCTGGACCGGCTGAATCATCGCCCGCACTACAACACGCCGGCGCATGATGAGTTGGTTGAGTTGCGGGCGGCGCTCGGCAAGCTTTCTGCCCGTGTGGATGGTGTTCTATCGCGATACGACGCCCTGCCGGTCAAGCTTCCCTCATTCCTGATGGAGGCAGCGGAATGACCCGGCTCGATCCCCAGGTGATCCGCCAGCAGATCGCGAATCTACTGCTGCAATGGCCCGAACTGGCCGAGGACGACGTTCTTCGCGCCGACATGATCGAGGGCGAAACGGACGCCATCGACTTTCTGCGACAGGTCGAACGGAAACGGCAGGAAGCGGCCTGCATGGCCGGCGCTATTGCCAGCAACATTGCCGAACAGGGGTTGCGGCAGGCCCGCTATGTCCGCCGTGAGCAGGTCATGCGGGAACTGGAATTCAAGGTGCTCCAAGCAGCCGACCTCAAGAAGGCAGAACTTCCAGAGGCAACGCTGTCCGTTCGCGCCGGCGTCCCCAAGGTCATCGTGACCGATGAGGTCGCATTGCCTGAGCAATTGTTCCGCGTGACTCGCTCTCCGGACAAAGCTGCGATCAAGGAATGGCTGGCTAAAGGTCCTGTTCCTGGTGCCGAAATGTCCAATTCCGAACCTGTCCTCAGTATTCGCACGAAATAGGATCACCCATGTATCTGCCCGCACCCAACGAAAGCTCATTCGCTCCCACGCCTGCCGGAACGCATCTCGCCCTGTGCTATCGCGTCATTGACCTTGGAACGCAGGAGAGCAACTACAATGGCGAAATGAAGAAGGCCCATAAGGTCCTTCTGTCGTGGGAACTCCCTGATGAATTGATGGAGGACGGACGTCCGTTCACTGTCAACCAGCGCTTCACGTGGTCCATGCACGAGAAGGCCACGCTGAGGAAATATTTAGAAGCGTGGCGCGGGCTTGCCTTCACGGAGCGCGACTTCGGTCCCAGCGGGTTCGATATCCGAAATGTCCTGGGTAAGGCCTGCACGCTGAACGTCGTTCATAACGAAAAGGCCGGGTCCACCTATACCAATGTTGCAGGTGTCGGAAAGCCGATGAAAGGCATCACCATTCCGACCGCCACAATCAACCCGCTCGTCTATCTGTGGCTCCACAAGGACCGCTGGGACGCGACCGTGTTCGCCAGCCTTTCTGCCGGTATCCAGCAGGCGATTACCAAGAGCCCGGAATATAGCGACCTCATGTACGACCTGCATCAAGCCAGCGGTCAGGATGACGGCGGCCGGCAGAATGATTTCCACGACGACCAAATTCCGTTCTAGCCATGGACGACACCAACGCGCCCATCTCTGAACAGTACCGGCTCGCGGCGAAGTCGTGGGTGTCGCTCGATTGCGCGGCCAACCTTCTTGAGGAAACCAAGAGTGCCGTTCTTGCTCAGATGATGGCGCGACAGGGCGATATGCCGGTTTCACGAGCGGAAATGAACGTGAAGGCATCGCCAGAATGGTCCGACTTCGTGACCAAGATGGTGCAGGCGCGCGAAGCTGCAAACCTCGCCAGGGTCAAACTGAAATGGGTTGAGATGAAGTTTAGCGAATGGCAGTCAGACGCCGCCACTCGCCGGGCGGAGATGAGATTATGAGCCGATCATTGTCTGAATGGATCGGCGCCACGCCAGACACTGCCATCCCCCCACGGATCAAGGTCCGTCTATTCGAGGCCGCCGGCAAATGCTGCCAGTCCTGCCAGCGTCCGCTGCGGGGAGGGGATCGGCCTGAGTATGACCATCGGGTTGCCCTGATTAACGGCGGCCAAAATCGGGAATCGAATCTGCAAGTTCTCTGTTCCTGGTGCCATGGCGAAAAGACCGGCCGGGACGTTGGCCAGAAGTCCGCCAGCTATCGAAAACGTACCAAGCACTACGGGATTAAGCGACCAAGCCGCATGCCCGGCAGTCGAGACAGCAAATGGAAACGCACCCTTGACGGGCGCACGGTTCTCAGGAGCGAAGCATGACCAAGAAGATTCTTACACCTCTGGCCTTACTGTTTGCCGCTGTCGGCCTAGCCGCCTGTTCTGATGCCGACGTAGCCTCCCGGAATCTTTCGCGAGCGGCCGACCAATTCGAAATCAATCGCCGGGTAATCTTCTACAACGGCATCACAGGTGAATACATGCTCTCGATCGAGGGGCTATGTTCTCTCGGAAATGACGAGAAATCCGGACAGCGAAGCGTCACCTGCAAGACCGGTCCATCTGAATACAAGAAGCACTTTCTCGGGCTGTCGGACAATGTGACCTATTTCGCTGAGCAAATCGCCCCGGCGAAGGCAAGTGCCTACCACTACCGCGTGATCTTCAAACCGGCGGTTATCATCCCTGACGTGGATTTCCGGCCATGACCACCACCCCAATATCCGACCTGCTGTCTCGCATGGACCTTGAGCAGTTCGAGGGACATACCGAGGGGCCGTGGCGTGAGAATGGATGCGTGATCGAGGGGCCGAAAACGGGCCTGCAAGTCGCGCAGATTCAGTACCGCGCCGCAGGAAACAACATCGGGTTTGCGTCTCAGACCAAGGATGAGGCTTTCGCCAACGCCCGCCTGATCGCCGCCTCTCCCGACCTGCTGCAATACGCCCGCGACCTCAAGGCCGAGGTCGACCGGCAGATCGCACGAGCGGATGCGGGGTGGGAGGCTGCGCGGTCGGTTAATGCCCGACTGTCCTCCGAACTGGAGGCAGAGCGGGCGGCAAGATCGGATGCTGAATTTATGCGCAGCATGTGGCGCGGCAAAGCCAAACGGCCCGTAGAAGTCGTCAACACCGCCCGCGCCAACATCGCAGAGCTAGTTGCGGACAGGAACCGGATGCACGGAACGCTCCAATACATACTGGCGCAAGCGAAAGCGAACCATCCCGGAGTGCTATCGGTCATCGTCGCCAATGCACAAGCCGCTCTTGATGACGGTTGGCAGGCAACCGCTCGCGCAGCCCTCAAGGAGCCCAGCAAATGACCACTCTCAACAGCGCCGCGCTAGAGGCGGCAGCAAAGGCAGCAGGAATCGGCAATCACACCGCCAACAAGGCCATCGCCGCCTATCTCGCCGCCCTGCTCGCAAGCCCCGCTGTGCCGGATGGGTATGTGCTGGTGCCGCGTGAACCGAATGACGTGTTGTTAGATTTTCTCGACATGAACATGATGGTCGAGGATGCAGGCACGCTTTGGCGCGACATTCTAGACCTGATTAAGCAGGTTGCGCCCGCCGCTCCCAAGCCTCCGACGCAGGGATGGCCGCCGATAGAGGCAAAGCCGCTCGCGTGGAATGAATACGAGCGTGAAGGCGACATAGACGAGTGGGACGCCGAGACGTCGTTTGGCACCTTCTACAGCGTCCGTCGCCATGCCTCTTATTTCGAGGCGCTATACGACAGTACGCCCATGGAAGGCCAACACCAGTCACCTGACGATGCCAAAATCTCTTGCCAAGAGGATTATTCAGCCCGCCTGAACGCTGCTCTCCCCACCCCGCCAGCCGTGGAGGGGGAGTGATGGTGCGCTGGATCAAGTGCTTCTTCGGCCACCGGGCGCACCATAAGCGCGACTTCAAGGGCCTGTTGTCAGGCTGCCCCGATGCCGGACTGGCGTTCTTCTCGTGCGACAAGTGCGACCGGCGTTGGGCGGCGTCGTACAAGGAGGACTCCACCCATGACTGACCTGATTGCGCGGCTGGAGGAAGCCCTGACGCCGAGCGCCGCCACGAAGGCGGCCTATATCGGGGAGTTTTATTTCCTTGTAGATGATCGTGACGAGGACGGCGAAGAATGTACCCGTCAGATAATGGTTCCGTGGACCACGATCAAAGAGATCATGGCTGCGATCCGCGCCCGCGCTGATGGGGGACGGTGATGGACGCTGATTTCCGATGCGAAATCTCGCAGGTCGAACTTATGGCGCTCAAAAAGCTGGCGCTCATCAGCAGAGCCTTAGGTCAAAGTCTCAGTGACAAAATGGCCGCCAAGGAACAGCTAGCGCTCACAAGCGTGCTCGTTGACGTGATTGCTCGCGCCGAGTCCTCAGCCTCCCGGAGCCAGCCATGACAGACAGGCCGGTAAGGGTGCAGCGGATGAAAGACGAGCTCTCCAGCATCAACACTCTACTTGCGCGTCCCAAATCTAGACGCGGTCCTTGGATCATCCGAGATGAATGGTTGATCGCCTTGAGGTCTGCAATCGAACGCGAGATCGCCAACGCCCCGTGCGAGCCCACAGACAGGAGAGAGACATGAGAGACACGCTGATAATCCAACGACACTCATCGCTGATCGACTGCCCAGTTCGCGCGCAGATCGACGGCGGTTGGTATCCCGCACGACCGGAGGGATTTTCGTCCTTCCTCTATCGCGTCCGCGCGGCATGGCTGGTTTTCACCGGACGTGCAGATGCTCTTGTCTGGCCCAAGGGCCAATGACATCCGTTGGCCACAGGAGAGAGACGTGACGAGGCTGACAGAGGCGCAGATTATCGAGTTGGAGGCAAAGGCTCGGAATTGTCGGGACAATGCTCGCGCTGAACGCCTCGTCGCCGATGGCTTTCGTGAAGAGTATATGGCCGGAATTTCCGGCTCACCAACCGCGAGCAAGGAAACGCACGCGCGCTCCATTGAGCTTTATGACTTTGTGATCAAGGGCGATCATCGCGCCCGAGACTTCGACCGAAATGCCGAATTGTTCGAAGCCGCTGCCACGTCCGGCCGCGCCGCACTGGAGACGTGAGGATGGCCCCATCATTTCCCCCGAATGAGCAAAATGATGGGACTCCACATCAGTCCCATCCCGACATGGGACGGGTGCCCGCATGACCCTGTCCCTCAGAGCGTGGGGGGTGGCGTGACCGGCACCCTCAAAACCTACATCTTCGATTATCGGTTCGAGGGGAAAACCCACGGCCTGAACATCGAGGCGGCCTCGGAGGATGAGGCGCGGGCACGAGTCCGTGCCCTTCCATGGGCGCAGTACCGCGGCGAATTGGTCGCTGAAATCCCTGTCACGCCGGCGGCGGCCGGCATGGTGGGTCTGATCCGGCGGATATGGGGACGGGAATGACAGTGGTCGGAGCGCGGTCCCGAAGGGCAGTTCTGCCATCACTGCCTGTAGTTTTCGGGCTTTCCGAGATCGAGGCGGCCACCAGCATCGGCGTTTCTGCCACGACATTCCGGCAAATGGTCGTGGACAAGATCATGCCGTCGCCGCGGATGATCGGGGCGCGGAAGGTCTGGGACGTTGACGAGTTGCGGGAGGCGTTCAAAGCTATGCCGCACCAAGGCGAGGTGGCGGCTGGGGACACATGGGCAGACATCCTCTCAAATCCCTGAAATACATCCATGCTTTCCGGGATCGACACGGGCGGGAGCGGTTCTATTTCCGGCGCAACGGCCGGCGGATCGCGCTGCCGGGCCGGTATGGCTCCGAGGAGTTCATGGCTGCCTATCAAGCGGCGCTGGAGCAGTTCGAGCCGGCCAAGCGGCCAGCGCGCGCTTCCGCGATTGAGGGCAGCTTTTCCGCTCTGGCGGCTCGGTATTTCGGATCACCGCAGTTTGCTGGCCTGTCGGATTCCAGCCGCAAGAACTACCGGCGTGTCATCGATGGCTTCCTCGTCGAGCACGGGCACCGGCAAGTCTCCCAATTCCGTCGCGAGCACGTCGATTATCTCATCGGGAAAATGGCTGGTTCCCCAGGCGCGGGAATCATCCTGCTGAAGCGCATCCGGACGCTCGTGCGGTACGGACTTCAACTGGGGTGGATCGACCGCGATCCGACCGCCGGCGCAACCAGCTATGCCTCCAAGGAGATTCATACCTGGACGGAATCGGAAATCGGCCAGTTTCGGGCCTCTTGGACCGTCGGCACGAAGCAGCGGCTTGGTTTCGAGCTGCTGTTGGGGACGGGCCAGCGCGGTTCCGATGTCCACCGGATGACTTGGGCGGACATTGCCGGAGACGCGATCCGGGTAGTGCAGCAGAAGACCGCGACCAAGCTGACGATCCCACTGCACCCAGAGCTTCAGGCCGTTTTGCGGGTAGCTCTGCGCGAGCATGTCGCCATTCTCGCTACAGCCTTCGGGAAGCCGTTCACGGTGAAAGGGTTCGGCCAGTTGATGTCGGACGCCATCGGGAAGGCGGGCCTGCCGGAGCGGTGCAAGGCGCATGGCCTACGGAAAGCGGCCGCTCGGCGGCTGGCGGAAGCCGGTTGCTCTGAAAAACAGATTGCCGCGATCACCGGGCACAAGACCCTCGCGGAGATCGAGAGGTATACCCGCGCGGCGGATCAAGAGAAGCTTGCCCGCCAGGCAATCACGATGCAGTCAAAGGGAAAGAGAACAGGTCGCGTACAACCCGTGGCAAACCGCACCTCTCAAAAGTGGCAAACCAGCACTCAAGATACTGATAAATAAAGAGGTTTTTCAAGGGGTGACATTCCCCTAGGGAGCGCCAATTTCCTTAAGTCAGATCGTTATCCGGTTTTGCGACGCGCAGGGTGCCATTTGTACCCATGGCCGTCCGCAGCGCCGGCGCGGCGCGTGCTCGCGGGAGCGACTGGCAAGAGCGATTGGCAATATCCCGCGCTGACCCGCCGGGAAGGATCAGCCGTCCGGTCGTTGTCACATTTCGGTAAGGGGTCCGGACCCAAGTTGCCATCGAACCCGGACTCTCCTGCGGTGACGTCTGGTTGCGCCGGCGGCGACGCCGGAGGCCGGCTCGATCGTTGATACTGACTGAAGCCGACATCGGTTGTTAAATGAAAATATTCCTTTTCCGCTTTTTCCCCTCCAACCTTGAGCAATCTTTCGAGAACACGAAGAAGCTTTCGGACTATCTGGGGGCGCTCACCAGAATGGTGTTCATGGTGCCTTTGACCATGTTGGCCCTGGTGTGGATCGCGACCGTCGAGCCCAGCGTCAGCCCGGAATACGTCAGTCTCATTCTCGTTACGCTTTATTTCGGCGTACTGACCGCCTCGGTTTTCCTGTCGTTCTCCTGGCTCACGGCGGGCTATGTTCACGCTCTGATGTTTGGGCCACGGTGGCCCTCCTGGGCGACGATGGTGATTACTCCGCTGATCGCCGGCATACTCCTCAGCGCCCTCGGGATCGTTATCTATGAGATTTCGGAGAATTCGGTTCTGCTCAAAGATGCGGTGAAACTGGGGGAAAAGTTCAATCCGGACTGAACAGGATGGAGGGCGCGCCGGTTCGGCCGCACGTTGTCCGTGCGCTTTCGGGAGGCTGGCTGTCGTGCGGCAACGCGCAGCTCATACCGGCACTTCCAGCGCAGCATCAGCAAAGCTAAGGAAACATTCTGTTCCGGTATCTTCGGGAGCGCGTCGGCGGAGCCGGCTGCGCGCGTGCCCGGAATTTTTGCATGTTCGGAAGATCGGCGCGGACCTGCATTGCGGCAGGCGTGAACGGGCGGGAGCGCCGGCCCCCGCCCTCCTGTGTCAGATGCCGAGTTTCTTGAGCTGGCCCGCCAGTTCCTGTGCCTGTGCCAGAGGCAGCTTGAGCGTCTGGGTCGCTCCGCCGATGGTGACCTGAACGGCGACAATTCCGGCGCCGTCCAGCGGGCCACCCCGGAACTGCGAGCCGACGACTTTGTCCACGGCGATTTCCTCGATGGAGGGGTCCCAGGCGCCGGTGGTTGCCGCGCTTGCTTCGGCCATTGTCAGATCCTCATAAGGTTGAAGTTATGCGGCGGAGATAGCAAGAAAGCGCGGTGCGGTAAACGCAGCCGCCAGTCAGCTATGCAGGGTGCGGGCGACGCATCGCCACCGGCGGAACGCAGCGGACGGCGGCGCCACCGGCGGCCGTCAAACCTTTGCCGCTTCGTCGCGATGAGCCACGCCGGCCGGGCGCGGCGCATCGCCATGGCAGCCGCAGACGGTCCGGTCGATCAACCATCATCGCCGCCGTTGTCGGGCGTGGGATTGTCGAAATCGAGGATGCGGCGGAGACGCGCCGGCGCTGAAGATTGCTGCGCCGTCACGCCGTCCATCTCGAAGGCAGCGATATCCCGGCCTGCTCGCTGGTCTGGCGGGCCGGCCGCATCATCATTGCGCCTGCAAGCCGCAGCGCCGGTTGAAGCTGCCACGAACGAAAACGGGCCCCGAAGGGCCCGTTCTGTTCAATCGATCCGGCTCATCTCAAAACTGCTGGACCTTGAGGTTGCTCGCGGAGGATTTGCCGCGGCTGACGGTGACGTCGAACTCCAGCAGTTGCCCCTCGCTGAGGCCGTTCAGGCCGGCGCGCTCGACCGCGGAGATATGGACGAAGACGTCCTTGCTGCCATCCTCGGGGGCGATGAAGCCGAAGCCCTTCACCATGTCGAACCACTTCACCCGGCCGACCTGGCGCACCGCTTCGACCGTGACATTGTCGTTGCGGAAATCGCCGCGGGAGTCGTTATTGCGGGCGAAGGAGCGCGGCTGTTCGGGGGTTGCCGTGCTGGTGTCGACATCGATCACGCGGGTGACCTGCTGGCCCTTCTGGCCGGGGCCGACCTGGACGGTCAGCGTCGTGCCCGGATCAAGGGTGGAGACGCCGGCGGCTTCGAGAACCCGCACATGAAGAAACACGTCGCCGGAGCCGTCGCTCAGTGCCACGAAGCCGAAGCCCTTCTCGCCGTTGAACCACTTCACAGTGGCGGTCTGCTCCGGACCGGACGGGGCCTCGGCGGCAGCCCGGGGCGGTCCGCTCGGCCGCCTGAACGAAGGCATCGGCATGCCCCGATCGTCATCCTCGACATCATACCGGCGGCTGCCTCGATCGAAATTCTTGCCTCGTCCCATCGTCTGATCCGTTAAGAGTTCAATGTTCCATTTTGTCATGACTTTCGGACAAGCACCAGCGCCGGTTGTAGCGCGCCGGACAAGCTTCCCGCGAAAATCGTGATCCATCATAGCAAACAACCGGCCGGCCGACGAGCCCGAAAACGCCGGCTGGGCGCGGTGGAATCACCGACCCCGGAACACGGGCTGGCGTTTCTCCAGAAAGGCGCGGCGGCCTTCGGCGAGATCCTCGCTGCGGGCGCAGACGGCCGCCAGTTCCTCGCAGTGTGCGAGGTCGCGGGCGGCGGGGCCCTTGGCGATTTCGGAGATGATGCCCTTGTTCGCATGAACCGAGAGCGGCGCGTTTCCAGCGATGCCGCCGGCATAATCCCGCGTGAAGGCTTCGAGTTCGGCCGCAGCGACAAGCCGGTTGGCAAGGCCGATCCGCAGCGCTTCGGCGGCGTTGTAACGCCGCGCGGTGATGAGGATCTCCTTCGTCGCCGGCACCCCGACGGTCTCCACCACCCATTCCACGAACTGCGGCCGATAGGCGATTCCGAGCCGGCCGGCGGGAATGGCGAAAACGGCGTCGTCGGCCACGATCCGCAGGTCGCAGGCGCAGGCCAGAGCCACGCCGCCGCCCATGCAATAGCCATGGATCATGGCAACGACAGGCTTCCGGCAGGCGCGCACCCCTTCATAGAAAGCCAGCCCCGGCCGCTGGCGGGCGTCCGTGTTCTCCGGCGGCTTTTCCTGCTCGCCGATGTCCGCTCCGGAGACCCATGCCTTGCCGTTGCCTTTCAGCACGATCACGCGCACGTCCGGATCGGCCTCGAAGCGGTCGATGATGTCCGCGCCGGCCTGGGCCATTTCGAGGGAGATGGCGTTGCGGCGTTCCGGGTGGTTGAACGTCAGCCAGCCGATCCCGTCGGCGACCTCGGCCAGCATTCTGTCGGTCATGTGAGCGATCTCCGGATCAGATGACGCCTTGTCCGCGCAGGGCGGCGATCTCGGCCGTGCTGTAGCCGAGCCCTGCGAGGATTTCGTCGGAATGCTCGCCCGCCTCGGGTGCGGCGGCGACCAGTTGCGAATCCGTCCGCGACAGATGAACCGGCTGGCCGACGATCGAGAGCGTTCCCAGCGCCTTCGAGGGGACATTCTGCACGATGCCGGAATGAGCCACCTGAGGATCGGCGAAGGTCTGGTCGATGCTGTTGATCGGGCCGGCGGGCACGCCATGCTTGTTCAGCCGTTCGATCAGCGCCGCCGAATCTTCCTTCGTCGTCAGTTCCTCGATGATGGCGTTGAGCCTGTCGCGGTTCGTCCGGCGCGCCTTGGGGGTCGCGAAGTCCGGGTCGTCCCGGAGGTGTTCCAGCTCCATGGCGGCGCAGAAGCGCGGCCACAGGAAGGGCGGCGGGGCGATATTGATATGGCCGTCGCGGGTGCGGTAGCAGCCGGTCGGCACGCCGGAAGGATGGTCGTTGCCGACCTGTCCGGGCACGTCGCCGTTCATGGTCCAGCGCGCGCCCTGAAAATCGAGCATGAAGATCTGGGCTTCGAGCAGATTGGTCTTGACCCATTGTCCCTCGCCGGAAACCTCCCGTTCCAGCAAGGCGGTCAATGCGCCGATGGCCGCGAACAGCCCCGAACTGAGATCGGCGATCGGGATGCCGACGCGCATGGGGCCGCGGCCGGGCTCTCCGGTGATGCTCATGAGGCCGCCGACACCCTGGGCGATCTGATCGACGCCGGGCCGGTCGCGATAGGGACCATCTTCGCCGAAGCCGGAAATGCTGACATAGACCAGGCGCGGATTGATGGTCCGCAGGGTCTCGTAGTCGATCCCCAGCCGGCTCTTCACGTCCGGCCGGTAGTTCTCCACTAGCACGTCTGCCGTTTCGACCAGCTTCTTGAGGATCGCGATTCCCTCGGGCGTCTTCAGGTTCAGCGTGATGCTGCGCTTGTTGCGGTGCAGGTTCTGGAAGTCGGGATCATGGCGTCCGGAGAAATCATTGTCGTCGCCCGGCATTTCCACCTTGATGACGTCGGCGCCCCAGTCCGCGAACTGCCGCACGCAGGTCGGCCCCGCCCGCACGCGGGTGAGATCGACGACCTTGAACCGTTTGAGCGCCTGCGAACCCGCCGGGCTGGCGGAATCCGGATTGCGGGGCTGCGGGGCCATATTTCCTCCCTGGGTGCGACGGATGGCGCAACTCGGCTTCTGATAGGTGCAAATAGGCGGCAAGACAAACCTGCCACGGGATTCTCCGGCCGGGCGGGCGGGCCGTCGATCCGGCCGCAGGAGGTCCGCTGTTTTCCGGCCGGTCCCGCGCGATGGCGCCTCTCCCGGTCCGCAGGGCGGGCGCGGGAATAGTGCGACACTTTGTTCACCCGCCGTTCAGACAAGAAGTGTTCCAACCCATGTCGGCTGGGCGAGGCAGGGCGAGAAGCGACGTGGTGCAGGAGCGCGCCATCTGAATTTCTTGCGTGGGCGGCCTGTCCCGGCTTTCCGGCGACGAGCGTCGCATCGATTCAGTTTTCTGAGGATATCCATGAAAAAGGTCGCGGTGGTCGGCGGAGGTCCCGGCGGGCTGTTCGCTGCGCGCATGTTGTCCGAAACATGCGGCGAGCTGTGCGATGTCACCATCATCGAGGCGCAGGGACGCCTCGGCGGCAAGATCGTCACCCGCACGTTTTCGACGGCGCCGGTTCGATACGAGGCCGGCCTTGCCGAATTCTATGACTATTCCCGCTTCGGCGTGGACCCGGTCCGGGAGCTGATCGGCAAGCTGGGCCTGAAAACCGTGGACATGGCCGGGCCGACCGTCATCCTCGGCGACAAGATCCTCAAGACCGACCGCGACATCCGGACGAAGCTGGGCGAGGCCGCGGCGAATGCGATCGACGCATTTCACGACCGCTGCGAGGAGCTTTATGCCTCCGAAGATTATTATGAGACCTACTGGCGGGACGACAACGAGCACCCGCTCGCGGACCGGTGTTTCTCGGATCTCCTGAACGAAATTCCGAACGAACTGGCCCGACGCTATGTCGCGACCGCGGTGCATTCCGACGTCGCCGCGCCGCCACATCTGACCAACGCGCTGAACGGCGTGAAGAACGTCCTGATGGACAACGACGCCTATATGCGCCTTTACGGCATTGAGGGCGGCAACGAACGGCTCATCGAGCGCCTGGTGGAAACCAATACGGCTCGCGTGCGTCTGAACAGCCGGGTTCTGCGCGTGGCCAAGGCCGACGAGTCCTATCGGCTGACGATCCAGGCGAACGGCACGACGACAGAAGAGGATTTCGATTTCGTCCTGCTCGCGCTGCCAAACATCTGGCTCCAGGGCGTTGATTTTGTCGGCCGGCGCCTGCGCAAGGCCATGGAAGCCCATCTCGCGCATTATGACCGTCCCTCGCATTACCTGCGGGTGAACGTGCTGTTCAAGACCCCGTTCTGGCGCCAGCGCGTCAAGGGCGCGTTCTTCATGCAGGACGCCTTCGGCGGCGTCTGCCTTTACGATGAAGGCGTTCGCTATCCCGACCAGACCCATGGTTCGCTCGGCTGGCTGATTTCCGGCAACGACGCCATGGCGATGGCCAACCTCAGCGACGAGGAGATTGTCGCGCGGGCGCTCGATCAGTTGCCGCCGCAACTCGCCCATGGCCGTGACGAGGTGCTGGAATCGCGCGTCCAGCGCTGGATGGGTGCGGTGAACGCCATTCCGGGCGGACATCCGGTGCATGAACTGCACAAGCGTCATCAGCCCGAGCCGAAGGATCATCCCGGCCTGATCACGGTCGGCGACTATCTGTTCGA